>VFQQ010001242.1_pt1 | contig 37576 bp, 34 predicted proteins | sample 3512341 | NCBI WGS metagenome assembly VFQQ01 (sample SAMN10412373, study PRJNA504923) | tailings metagenome | isolation source: Relicate 2 Philex TSF1 revegetated site | place: Philippines: Tuba, Benguet | collected 2017-08-29 | reverse complement strand
GAGGCCATCGACAGCGAGGGCTGGATGCACACCGGCGACCTGGCCACCATGGACGCCGAGGGCTTCGTCAACATCGTCGGCCGCTTGAAGGACATGGTGATCCGCGGGGGCGAGAACGTGTACCCGCGCGAGGTGGAGGAGTTCTATTACCGCCACCCCAAGGTGCAGGACGTGCAGGTGGTGGGCGTGCCCGATGCGAAGTACGGCGAGGTGCTGTGCGCCTGCCTCGTCATCAAGCCCGGCCTTCACTGCACGGCCGACGAACTGCGTGCCTTTGCGCAGGGCCAGATCGCGCACTACAAGGTGCCGGCCTATTTCGAGTTCGTCGAGGCCCTGCCCATGACCATCACCGGCAAGGTGCAGAAGTTCGTGCTGCGCGACCAGATGGCGGCCAAGCTCGGCCTCAAGGCCATGGCCACCGCCTGATCAGGCGCCATACGCCTCGGCGACGAGGCGCGCCAGGCGCTGCACCGGTTCGGCCACATCGGCCCGGTGCACCAGGCCGATGTCGCGGTGGAAGGTCTGCGGGCCAAGATCGATCGCGCGCACGCCCGCGGGCCAGCGGCGCCGGTCGGCCGTCTGCGGCAGCAGGGCCACGCCCAGGCCGCTGGCCACCAGGCGCACGATGGCCTCAAGCTCGTCGACCTCGCAGACCTCCTGCACCGACAGGCCTTTGCTGCGCAGGAAACGGTCCACCTGCCGGCCGCCGAAGGAGCTGCGGTCGTAGCGGATGAAGGGCTGGCCTGCGAGCAGCGCGCGCCAGTCGTCGCCCTTCGTGCCGCGCGGCACCAGCAGGCGAAACGGTTCGCGCGCGAGCGTGGTCCAGCGCAGGTCGCTGTGCAGCGCGAACGGCGGGCGGATGATCACCGCGGCATCGATCTCGCCGGCGTCCACCGCGTTGAGCAGCGTGGTGGACACACCGGGCACCACGCGCGTGCGGCTGCCGGGCAGTTGGCGATGGAACTTCGCCAGCGCCTCCGGCAGAAAGGCCTGCTGCACCGAGGCGATGGCGCCCAGGCTCACGAACACCGCGCTCGAACGTGCGCGCTGGTGCGAACCGAGCTGGCTGTAGAGCGCGATCAGTTCCTGCGCCTGCGCCAGCGTTTGCTGCCCTCGGCGGTTCAGGCGCGCCGAGCGGCCGGTGCGGTCGAACAGCGTGAAACCCAGCTCGTCCTCCAGCCGCTTCATCTGTGCGCTCACCGCGGCCTGCGTCAGGCCGATCTGCTGGCCCGCGGCGGCGAAGGTGCCCTCGCGGGCCACGGCGATGAAGGTGCGGAGTTCGGGAATCATGCTCAAAGGATAGTGATGCTCGCCTCAAAAAACCATTGATTTTCTTTTGGCTGGCGCTCGCCTAGCATCACGGCTTCTTCCCCACCGCCCACGAGAGCCCGATGAGCACCGCCACCACCGCCGCGCCCGCGCCCACCATGCGCGCCCCCACCAGCAACCCCGCGCCGTTGTCGCCCTTCCACCTGGCCTTCCCGGTGCACGACCTGGACGCCGCGCGCGCCTTCTACGGCGAGCTGCTGGGCTGCCCCGAAGGCCGCAGCTCGCCCGAGTGGATCGACTTCAACTTCTACGGCCACCAGATCGTGGCCCACCTCGCGCCCGAGGCCTGCGGCGGCGCGGGCACCAACGCGGTCGACGGCCACGGCGTGCCGGTGCGCCACTTCGGCATCGTGCTGCCGCTGGCCGACTGGGAGGCCATGGCCGAGCGCCTGAAAAGCCTGGGCACGAAGTTCGTGATCGAGCCCTACATCCGCTTCAAGGGCCAACCCGGCGAGCAGGCCACCATGTTCTTCCTCGACCCCTCGGGCAACGCCATCGAGGTGAAGGCCTTCGGCGACATCAACAAGCTGTTCGCAAAATGAGCGACTTCCAGCCGGTCAAGCTGGAACACGCCAGCCGGCTGATCAACCACGGCCCCACCGTGCTCGTGACCAGCGCGCACGGCGGTCGCCGCAACGTGATGGCCGCGGCCTGGTCCATGCCGGTGGAGTTCACGCCGCCGCGCATCGCGGTGGTGATCGACAAGCACACCTTCACGCGCGAACTCGTGGCCGCCAGCGGGGCCTTCGGCCTGTGCCTGCCCGGCCTCGCGCTGGCCGACCTGACGTACAGCGTGGGCCAGCACAGCGGGCGCGACGGCGACAAGTTCGCGCGTTACGGCATCGAAGCCACCACCGGCCCGGTGCTGGGCGTGCCGCTCATCGAGCACGGCTGCGCGGCGTGGCTCGAGTGCCGCCTGATCCCCGAGCGCCACACCGAAGACGCCTACGACACCTGCTTTGCCGAGGTGGTGGCTGCGGCGGCCGACCCGCGCGTCTTTGCCAACGGCCGCTGGGTGTTCAACGACCACAACGCCGAACTGCAGACCATCCACCACCTGGGTGCAGGCCACTTCGTGCGCGCGGGCGGCACGGTGCAGGGGCGCATGCTGTAAGGGCGGTCGGGCGTTACGGCGCCATCGCGCGCAGTTCGGCGCTCAGGTGCTCCAGCCAGCCCAGCTGCTCGGCCAGGTGGCACACCACCCAGCGCGCCTCGGCCTCGCTCAGCACCGCGTCCGGGCCGCGCGCGAGCGGCATCAGGCTCTCCAGCAGTTTGTCGATCACGTCGGCCTCGGTGATGCCGAGCTTGAACTGCAGTTCCTGCGCGCGCGGCACGAGCGATGCGGCCATGTCGTCGCAGATCTCGAAGCGCTGCGCGATCTCGGCCGCGCGATGCCGCGGCACCGGCTGGTGGGGCTTCACGAACAGGTGGATGAAGCTGTCGGGGATGTGGATCTGCGAATCGTCCATGGGGGCGTGTCCCTACACTCGAGCGCTGGCCTGCGATCATCCCACCATCCCATGCGCAACGACCCCGACGCCCTTTTCAAGACCGTGTTGCAGGTCGTCGCGATCGGGCTGCTCATCGGCCTGCTCGCCATGGTCTTTCACAAGGCCTTTGCCGATGTGTCGGTGGTGTGGGCTCGGCACTCGGGCGCCGATTTCTGGATCGAGCTCGCGCGCTACCTGCTGCGCAACCTGGCGGGCTGAACCCATGCGCGTGTAGGACGGCGCGCACGCCGTCTTGCGGTGCGGGCCGACGCGCCCGGCCCGCGACCCTGGGCACGATCGGGGTTTTGCAAGCCCAGGAAACATCCCCATGAATCTGTTCGAGGCCCTGCGTGCCAGCCACGACCTGCAACGCCAGCTGTGCCGCTCGCTGGTGCGCGTCAAGCCCGGTGAACGCGACACGGTGTTCATCAAGCTCAAGATCGAACTCGAGGCCCACGCAGCGGCCGAAGAGCGCTTTCTCTACGTGCCCCTGCTCATGACGAACACCGGCCTGAGTGCATCGCGCCACGCGCTCGCCGAGCACCACACCATCGAAGAGCTGTGCGACGAACTCAGCGTGCCCGACAAGCGCACCGCCGCCTGGCTGATCACCGCGCGACGGCTCAGCCACAAGGTGCACCACCACCTGCGCGAAGAGGAGCGCAAGTTCTTCCAGCTCGCAGGCAAGCTCATCGCCGATTCCGACAAAGCGGTGCTGGGCAAGCGCTACCTGAAAGACCTGGTGGAAATGCGCCGGCACTACGCCGATGCCTACAAGAGCGTGGCCGTCGACCGCAGCGGCATGCTGGTGAGCGCGGGCGCGGCGGCCTGACACCGCGGGCGCTTATGCTCGGCGCCCTTGTTCCTTCACGCCAACCCGCTCCATGAAACTGCTCGACCAGCTCTTCGACCACCCCCGCGCCGGCCTGCTGCTGCTGCGCTGGACCCTGGCTCTCCTCATGATTCTTCATGGTGTGGCCAAGGTCACGGGCGGTGTCGGCGGCATCGAAGGCATGCTCGTTGCCAAGGGCCTGCCCGGCTTCATTGCCTACGGCGCCTACCTGGGTGAACTGGTCGGCCCGCTGATGCTGCTGATTGGCGGCGCCTGGATCCTGCCCGGCGCCTTGCTCATCGTGGTGAACATGGTGTTTGCCGTGGCGCTGGCGCACATGGGGCACTTCCTCCAGCTCACCAACTCCGGCGGCTGGCGCCTGGAACTGCAGGCCTTCTTCTTCGTGACGGCGCTGGTGGTGGCGCTCACGCACCGCCAGCAGCGCTGACTGCGGGCGACGGGCGCCCTCAAGTTCTCCGGCCGGCGGCCGATGCACCCGGCAAGGGCGGTCACGCCGCCCGTCCGGAGCGCCCATGATCAACGCCCTGTCCACCGCCACCTCCGGCCTGCGCAACGCCATGCAGCGCCTGGACACCAGCGCCCACAACGTCGCCAACGCCCTCACGCCCGGCTTTCGCCGCCACGAGGTGCAGGCCACGGCGCGCGCCGAAGGCGGCGTGGAATCGCAGGTGGCGCGGTCGGCCACGCCCGGTGTGTCGTTGGAGCAGGAAGCGGTCGATCAGCTCGCCGCGGCGCTGAGCTTCAAGGCCAACCTGAAGGTCATCGAGACGGTGGACCGCACGCTGGGGCGGTGGCTGGACGAGAAGGCCTGAGCGGGCACCCCCTGCGCTCAAGAGGCGTGTTCGACGGCGCGAAGGGGATGCCCAGCGCTACCCGGCCATCACGCGCGTTGGGTCTCGGCGTTCAGGCGCGCCAGCGAACCGTCCTTGCGGGCTTTGTCCAACTCGCCGAGCACCTCGGCGCGGGTCTTGCCCGCGGCCATCGAGCGCTCGGGGAAGGCGCTTGGGTTGAGCTGGTAGGCGGTCAGGCCGGTCTGGCCGTCGACGACGATGTCCCCGACGCGCATGGCTTCAGCGAGCTCGGCCTGGACTTGTGCGCGGGTCTTGGTGCTCTTGAAGTTGTCCGCAGGGAACTCGGTGGGGCCCTCGGCGAAGGCTGAGCCAGCGCCCAGCGTGGCAATGGTGAAGATGGCTGCGGAGAGGATGGAACGTTTCATGGTGCTTCCTGAGGAAAGTGGTTGAGGGAAATGGCTCGTCACCCCTCTACTACGCACCGAGCATTCGACTGGATGCACCAATCGGCCTGTTTCGCGACCGATTGGTAACAAAGTGCGTGCCACTCATGAGTGGGCGTGGAAATAGCTGAAATACCTCATGAGGAAAATCAAGAGGAATCCAAGTATTTGAGGTGCTGATCGGGCGCCCCGCGGCCGAACTGCTTGGACTTTCTCACCAAAGGCCCCCGATAAGACTGGATTAAGTCACTAACCGTTTGTGTTCCAAGCGTTTCGGCGGTTCGCTACCGGATCTACCGCGAGGAAGGCCGGATGGTGCGCAAGCGCCGGCGCAAGAAGCTGCCCGTGTAGGTGAGTCAATCCCGAATGATCGGCAACACCCCTATGAAGACCGAGCAGTCGATGGCTTCGACATCACCAAAGGCGGGATTGCAGCGACTGCAGCCGGTGAATGCGGCTCACGGTGATTGCCACGAAGCGGCTGCTCAGTTTGGCGAAGTGCGGCGGGCCAAGTGGCTGTGTAAAGTACTGCCGTCATAGGACCATCAGGACGTGGCTTGCATGACTTGATCGTCCACATCTTCATCACTCGGACTGGCGGTTTCGACCCACAGCCGACGCTCCCTTTCCTGAATTCGTCGCCCCGATGCTTTCAGTACACATGCGCTCATAGGCTTACGAACGTACGCCGGTCATGCTGCGGGCCGGCGGCTGACGGGCAATTCACCTCTTTGGTGCCAATACCCGGCTCACGGCCCTTGCTTTGAGGCGCTTCATCTTCCCTCGACCCACGCAAAACTCATGAGAAGGGCGAATGCAACCCCGGTACCTAGACGTTCTTTCACAACCTCGCTCACCTATGGCACACATTAACAACGAAATCGCCCTTGTCGCGATCACTACCTGTGTCCGACCAGTTGATCATTAAACAATCACCGTTTGATGGGGAAACATTTACGTCTGCGTTCTTCCGATCAGAACTTGATAGCACTCTGCCTTGTTGTTCGAGATAGAACTGAACATCGCCCGCCATCAGTAAACTTGAACTGAAGTGCGGACCGCTAACACCCTTGCCCTTCAAATCTCCCAGCATGAGTGTCTTGACGGGGCTGAGTACTCCAAAGTGAGCACTAAGTCCAGCATCAACTTGAGTTATGAATATGTCTGAATAGCCAGCAATCTCGTGCTTGACTTGATTGTCAACCACTGAAAATGCGCCCTTAGAGATAGGGAGGATGCAAGCAATCTTGTGAGATAGGCGACAAGGGTGAACATTACTTGGACCAAAGTACTTCTCACCCTTTTTTGCCCACAGTACCAAGTCGGTGGAAGTTTTGTCAGGCATATCAAGCGGCGCATCGTGAACAACAGCAAATATGTGGGTGATTGCAGAAACATCCCCAATCTCGCTGGCGCCAGTCCCGTAAATCAACTCCTCCAGTCCAAAGGAAATATTTTCCACCAGATTCCCAGCAGGCGTGCCGGGGCTAGATACTTGCGCAGGTGGAATCTGGCTAGATGTGACGGACCGAAAAGTGGCGACCTGACGCTCCTCAACACCCCAAATCACTAGGGTTATCGAGGCATTCACAGAAGGAGCATCGCCCAAGTTGCTGATGCTCAATGCAAGTCCAAGCGAACTGGTGGTTAGCGAGGTCAATTCGAATGTTGTCGAACGCGACCAGCTTACGGAGTGATCAGTCAGCGATCCGCCGGATCGAATTAACCGCTGTCGGGCTGGATCAACAATTGAAAGAATGGGCCCATGAAGAACACCACCATCGTTCCGGATCTCGCCCGGGCGCAGTGCATACCGCATATTCACCTCTCTACAATCCTGGGCAAAGATCAAAGTCAGACAGGCTACTCCATGGTCGATTCGATGACGCGGACCAAGTAGGCCACCCGTAGCCGCGGTCTCCATCAAGATTCATATTTGGAAGATTCGCGCCACCGTCAGAATAAAATTTTTCGATTAAGGCGACACCAAGATCTGTAACGCTTATGTACGGAAGAGTTGACCCACCGCAAACAGTAAATAGCTGACTTGGCAAAGAGGCGCCGCTACTCCCGAAAAACACGGCTTCAACGTCAGAAAGAACGGCTGGATCTCCCAGCATAAGGGGCACTCTTGGAGTCTCTCGAATATCTCGAGCAGCTTGCACTTGGATTGGGTGAACCAGATGGTAAGTCTGTTCCGTGTTCGTAACATGCAAGTGGGGGAAGTTCTTCTCCAAGAAGAAGTTCAGATTCGGCTTCACAATTGAGTTGAAGTACATATTCACGTGTTGTGTAGTCGGATGAGAATATCCAGATATCACCAACGCAACACGTGCCGAGTCGTATAGCTGATATAAAACCCTCGAAAGTTGCCACAAAAGATAGCGAATCACCACGTTGCTCACCCTTGCAATTGCTGCAGGAATTAGAGTGGCAATCATTACGGCCAATTCTGCAAGCCAAATGATGTATGTTATCAGCGTGGCTAGAAATGCCTTCCAGCTTCTTGGATCCAATATATTAATTGCTGGTAATCGTCCAAAGTTCGGCTTACGCGCCATAACGTCAGTGAACTTTTGCTGAATCCAATCATCCAGATCAAACCAATCAAAATCCTCCGGCGGTTTGGGCTGATTTAAGCTTGATAAGTCAGTTGCGCCTTGAAGGTACTTGTAGTACACGATATACATCTGACGAATATCTTGGGCATTTGGTATTCCAGAGGCTACATTGAGCGATCCATATACTTTTGCATAAGCGTTCGCGAGAAATTGACACAACTCATTCGGTATGTCTGGTCTGGCTGGGGCGGCAGAAGGGAAGTGAATTCTGCGATGGCATTTCGAATTTATAACTTCTTGGCCGCTCATCCGCAGTGACCAAAAATGCGTGTCATATACACGCTCAATAAGGTTATGGCGTCGCCAATGGTTTCGATATGGTCCGCCAGAAATCAGGTTTATATACGGATGACTTACCACGTCCGTCGCTACGTGAGAGAGAAATCCCAAGGAATAGGCGCGCATCCGAGGATCCGAGGCGCTTGTGCTCCACAATTGCCGAGCGAAGTCCATGGCCCGATGTTGATGGGCAATGTCTGCCCACCACCAATTTCTGATCTGACCCTTATCCGGATGATCTGAAATCGGTGGTCGAAACGCTTCAAAAAAATCGACGTTTTTGGTTACAAGATCTGCCACTCGAGAGAGCACGGCAGCCTGGATAAGTTCAACGTTCCGCTGTAAGTCTCCAGACGCTCCACCTAATAACCAATCGTTGATATTCTCCTGTGCGCTAACTGTAGAGTTATATACGTCCAGGATTTCTCTCATGTCGTCCAGGAGTGAAAAGAAAACTCCGCCAGCTACTCCCAGCGGTCCCCAGTCATTCTTGTAAAAGTACAAATAGTCTGGACCAATGCTACCAAAGCTTGCGAATTCAGGATGCTTCTCAATGAGAAATCGCTGCCGTGGGGGAAGCGCTTCTGAGATGGCGTCTAGCGTCTGAAAGTGCGTAAAGACTCCGGCCATGCTTCGTTCTCCGACTAAGAGAGGCCCCAGAGGTAGGGAATTTGAGGAAGAGAAACTCCAACCATCAAGATCGGCATTCGCTAGAGCGCTGCGGACCGGCTGCACGAATTCTGTGCGATCCATGTTGACTTAAATGAGTCGGCATGTCGAGACAGAACCGCACAGGGACTTGAAGAGGCTCTTTGAGCTACTGCCGGCTGCGTTAACGCCAACCTAAGCTTATTGCGCTTGACCTGCTGCGCAACCACGGGGTGAGCGACGCCTACATTCGGCGCGCATTCTCTGTTCCTGGCTACAGCATGTACGAGCCGGATACCGGCGAGCTGATTCGAGAAGGCGTTGCCACAATCATCTCGGACTAGCTTACTGTCGCAACGTCAGTCCTCACCCAAGGAGGCAACCATGCGCGCTGCAGCCTACGTTCGCATGTCAAGTGATCGGCAGGAGCTCTCCATCGGGACCCAACTTGCCTCGATCGAAGCTTACGCACGGGAGCAGGCGCTCATTGTGGTCGCCGTCTACGAAGACGCCGCCAAGAGTGGTCTGAACATCGCGAATCGGGCGGGCATGAAGCGCCTGCTTCGCGATGTCATGGACGAGCCGCGGCCGTTTGACATCGTGCTGGTCTATGACGTCAGTCGCTGGGGGCGCTTTCAAGATATTGATGCATCGGCCTACTACGAATACACGTGCCGCCTGCACGGCGTTGAGGTGATCTACGTCGAAGAGGTCTTCGGCAACGTTCGCGACCCGATGACTGCTCTGCTCAAGACCATGAAGAGAGCCATGGCGGCTGAGTACGCCAGGGAACTGGGGGTCAAGACCCGTGCGGGCCAGGACCGCGCGATCAGCTTGGGATACCAGATAGGTCCAATGCCTTGCATCGGCTTCAGGCGGGTGGCTGTCGATCGCAACGGACAGCGCCGACCCCTGGCGCGCGGTCAGTACAAATCCATGCAGAACGAGCGGATCGCCTGGGAGCCTGGACCTGAAACGGAGACCGATCTGGTGCGACACATCTTCGAGCTCTATGCCAGCGAGGGGGGAACGATCAAAGGAACCACCAGACAACTGCAGGCGCAGGGTCTCAGGAATCAGTCAGGTCAACGGTTCACCATGTCCATGGTTGATCGCGTGCTGCGTTGCGAGGCGTTCAGGGGCAACTTCGTCTGGGGAAAGGAGCGCTACATCGCGGGCAAGCAGGAGCGAAAGCGCCCGCCGACACGAGCGGACAATGTGATCGAGCCCATCGTTTCCCAGGAGCTGTGGGAGCGGGTACAGCGAAAACTGTGGTCGCGCCGGCGGCTACGCCGGGACAAGGAGCAGCTCCTGCAGATCCTGCGTGAAAAGCTCGCCGAATGCCCAACGCTCAACTCGCTGGACCTGGAGGCGCTTGGTTTGCATTCCAAGAGGGCATACGCCAACGCGTTCGGCTCGGTCTCGCGTGCGTTGGAGCTCGCGGGTCGGGATGCTCGCCTCGTACGCGCGCAGCATGAGCGCCTGAAGGTCAAGGGCAGAAAGATCGGGGACCGGCTGGAACGCGACATCAGCAAGTTGTTGGTCAAGGCCGGTATCCCCTGCCGAATTCACCCACGCAGTCGGATCCTCGTCCTGGGCGACTCGCTGCGCCTTCGACTCCAGCTGATGTGGCCCAGAACGATTCGGGGTGAGAACCGCTGGCATTTGCTGAAGAACCGGCGTCCGCCCGCGGACGCCATGCTTCTGGCGCAGATGGACGAAGGGCCGGTGGCCAACACCTTCATCTTGCTGCGTCCGCACGAGTTCCGGGCTACGACACCTTGGCTCACCAGGGACATCCCGGACCAGTTGCGTCCGATCAGGACTCCCAGTGATCTCGTGCGCGCCCTGTCGGAACTGGTATCTCAGGCTGCAGCTTGAAAGCTACAGATCAACTCAATAGGGCTCATCCCCAGGTACGCGGGGCTCGTTCTTCTGCTCATGAACAATCGCCAGAGCGATCTGCAACGAGATCGTCTCTGCGGCTTGCTGCCAAGACCACCCCTCAGGCATGGCTGCGACATCCGTTTCGGCAAGTGACAGGAGCACGCGCTCCTCGATGATCTCGCGCGCCCAGGTCACACGCTCGCGGTCGAGACGGAGGCCTTTGGCGATCCGATGGGCCATGACCACGTCATTGGCCAGGCGCAGGTGCTTGCGAAGCTCGTGTACGTCGATGTTTCTGACATCCATCGTTTAATTCTTGCTCAACTCGTAGAGATCTGGATTGATCGCATACGAGCTCCTCATGCCCTGCCAATCAGCCAACCGATTCTCGGTCGTCCGTGTGCAAGGGAGCTGAAACGGAGGCGGCTCTCGCTCGCTGTCAAAGCACGCCAAGGGTTCCGACAACCTACAAGGGCACAGACGGCAGTCATCATTGGGACGATTTGCATGTCCAGGTCGCTCTGGGCTATGGTTTCGCTGCTGGCGCAGAGAAGGACTTGATGTGTGATGTCTGATTGCTTCGATATCTTCCAGATGCAAGACCCGCGTGAGTTTGCCCAGGCAATGCACACCACGGAGCAGGTCATCTACGACCAGGAGAAGGCGGGGCAACTGATCTCAGTGCTGCCACCCAATCGCGAGCCAGGTCGCCTTTTCCCTGCATTTCAGCAGAGCCAGAAGCTCAACGCAGTGCTTCACCGCAAGGCCATCGCCCTGTACCGTTCACGTGGCTTGGACATGACGATCTACTGGGACTTCCTTCGGACCAGGCATGCCTCGTTCGGCGGCGCCACAGGTGTGGAAGTACTGCTGGACCTCACCGACAACTCCGCCCTGCGCGAGCTTCCACTGGACACTCTCGCAGAAGTTTTTCTGGAGGCCGCGGAGGAGGACATGCACCGGGCGACGTCGTGACTGGGTTCCACTGAGCGGGCATGACGCTCCTGCCGTGAACGCAGCCGAAAGAGCAACGAACTTGAGGTAGGTCGACAATCCGACCAACGGCCAGGCGCGCACTTGCGCCCCATAGGTTCCCGACAGATCAACAACTTGCGAGTCCTCGCGGATATTTCATACACAAGCGGGTGCTGCGTAGACGATATTCGCGTGCAGATGTAGTGACTTGACGTGCTCGTTCTCCTGCGGAACAGTACCCCCACGGCGGGCCACCTGGCCCATCTCCGTTGCTCTCCGACAGCTGCCAACCCTGCCACTGGGCCTGCAGCTTGAACCGCAACTTCACTTGCGGAGAGCAGCATGGATACCAAGGACACGACCGTTGTGGCGATCCCCTCCAAGGATCGACTCTTGTGGCTCACTGAGTGGGCGCGCCAGCGGGGCGCAACGCATCCCGTCTTCGATTTCACTACCGACGATGCGCTGAGTGGGCCGTTCGTACGCATCGTATTGGGAATCGACCCAGATAGAACGCCCGAGAGTCGGGCGGCAGCACTGCTCGGCTTCTCGAGTCACCTGAAACGCCACCTCGAAGAGATTCCCTCGCGCGCGCAGTTGGCTGCAGATCTGCGCCGCGTACTGCCCCAGGGGCTCTCGATCGAGGAGATGCACGCGTATGTTCACGTGTACTACGCCCTTCATGAACATCGAGCCGAGACCGCTTCATTGAGGCACGGGTCGCACACTGGCTTCGAGCTCACGTTCAAGGGGGTGCCTGTGGCAGTCGGCCAGACCATGGGCATCGCGAGCACCGTCCTCGATGAGGCCTATGGCCTCATCGTGAGCCTGAGCAGATCCGACTTCGACGCCATGAGTCGCTTTACGCGGCTGCGGGCTGCTGAGCTGCTGTTGACCTACTTCCTTCACGGTACTGGACGCGTACAGAGCTGGACCATCCAGGACCGCCGTCAGCTCCTGATGTCGGAGGGTTGTCGGATCTGGCGACTGCTCAAGCCACAAGAGTTCTTTCGGCTGCAGAGCGGCGCAACACAGGTCGTGCCATTGCGTGATGCCGCGTTACTGGCCGTAGTTGATCGCTTGGCGTCAGACGACAAAGTACCGTACGCGGCTGCACCGTCTGGCAATGCCGGCCATGACGATCTCGGTCGCTCTGAGCCGACGCAGAGAAAGAGGGGTGATGCCCCATTTCCTATGCACGTGGTGATTCCCGGCGACATCCCTCCAGCCAGGGACAGCGAAGATTCCGCAAAGATCAGCCGCTATCGGCCCCTCCAGGAGCCCCTGGCGGTCGAGTCATTGCCTGACCTGGCCAGCCTGTCGGCCATTCAGCAGCGGCTGGAGGATGAGTTTCCCTGGGCGTGCAGCGCGATTGGTGAGGTGCTCGGCGAACTGCGACTGAAGCGTCGATGTGGGGCGCTGAGCTGTCGGCTCACACCAGTTTTGATTGCCGGAGGCCCAGGTGTTGGCAAAACCCGGTTCGCCCGACGACTCGCCGAGGAACTTAACCTGGGCTTCCGGGCGATCAATGTCGGCGGGATGCAAGACTCGAACGCGCTCCTTGGCACCAGCCGAGGGTGGTCAACCGGTCAGCCCTCACCATTACTCGATCTGCTCCTTCAATCGCAGAGCGCCTCGGGGTTGGTGCTCCTGGATGAAGTGGAGAAGGCTGCAAACAACACCGTCAATAGCCCGCCGATCGCGAGCGCGCTGCTGGCACTTTTGGAGCCCGAGTCCAACCGCCATTGGTACGACCTGTTCCTGCAAACCGAGTGCGATCTGTCCATGATGAGCTTCATCCTGACATGCAACTCGCTGCAGTCGCTTTCGAAGCCGCTGCTGTCTCGTTGCCGCCTGGTGTACTTCGATCAACCGAAGCGCGAGCACATTGAGGCGGTGGTACCCCACGCGCTCAGCGATATCGCTCGCGAATGGGGGCTGCCTCAGGACGTCTTCTTGGGCTATGAGTCGATGGTGCGCGGGTTGCCAGTGCGCAGCATGCGCGAACTCAAGGCTTTGCTGAGCTACCAGCTCAAGTCAGAGCTGGTCACGGGCCGATCGAAGTGGCTTCAATGAACCCTTGCAAGGAGCGCGGACATGTCAACCGAACAGACCAAGACGATCCCGGACGATTTTCCGAGGCAAGGCTCATTGGGTGGAGTCAGCGGTGTGCAGACCAAGTTGCTGGCCCGAAAGATCGACGGCAGGTTTCTAGCAGGGCCGACGGAAGCGGAGCTCTACGCACGATTCGACAACTGCGCGGACCTGGTGGTCCAACTGACGGAGTATGTCCAGCGCAAATTGGCTTCGATGCCAGATGCCACCCTGGGTGATCTCTTGCTGCGTGTGCGCCAGGGTGCAGAGAAAAAGGGGTGGGATGTCTCGAGTCTGGAGATGGACTGGATCTTCAACAAGGTGGCCCACAAGCTGGGCAACGCTGCACGAGATGATCAGGTCCTCTAGGTGACAGGACCATAGCCAAGCGACTCAGGGATTCAGTTGGTGCCGCCGGATTGAATCAGCTTGGCATCGATAGATGCAGCGACAGCCTTCGACATCAGGGCTCCCTATCTCGCGAGCAAAGCATGGCGAACGTCCTCCGCTCGGAACTGCCAAACACGGGATCCGTCAACGTTGGGTCCGCGAATAGGTCTCAGATGATTGCTCTTTACCAGCGCGAGGACGCGCTTCTTGCCAACATGAAAGCGCGAGCACGCTGTCTTGACGTCGATCCAGCCCTCTCGTTCGCGTTTCAAATCTGCCAACGAGCTTCGAGCTACAACCGAGACGGTTCGACCTGAGGAAAGCTGGCGTATGTGGCCAACAAGCAATCCGGCTTCAACTGCGCGGCGAACCTGGGGGGTTCTCCAGCCAAGCTCCCGGGCAGCTGCCAGGGCCGAAACCCACTCATGCCCGGCGACCGTGCCTGCGGAAACTCGGCGATTTCGCAAGGCAAGCTGGCCATCCCAGTAAGACTGCACGTACTGCTCAAACGTGGCTCGAAGCTCGGCGAATGCGCGCCATGTCGACGGGCTGAAGAGATCTCGATACAAGGAACCAAAGGTTCCTACGAGCCGGTTCGCGACGCTCGAAGGTCGCCTGGATCGAATGGTGTTTAGCAGATCGAAGAAGCCTGAAGGCCATTGGAGCAAGACGTCTCCAACAGCGCTGGCAACGCGATTTGCTCTTTCAAGGTTCTGAAGTCCTGCAAGCTTTTTGGGCTTCGATCCCGTGCCGCAGGCATGGGCGCCGAGCAACCAGATGCGCTGCAACTCGGCCACGAGGAGGTTCTCTCCTTGACTTTCACCGCCGCATTCCAACTCGTTTGAAGCGTTCTCAAGTAGCGAAGCCACTTTCAACGCAGACGGATTCGCTGCTGTGCTTGACTGCTCGCGAAGGTCAGCCCCGCACGCGCAATGTACGAGCGCAGCCCGCCGCCAGGTGATCGCTGCGCCGCAGCGGCAGTGATCCAGTAGTGTTGCGCCGTGCCGGGGACACGCGGTGTACAGGCTCAGACCCCACACGCCTCGCCAGTGGGCAGATTCGGAAAGGCAGTGTGGGCAATATCGAGCCCGCTGCACATTCCAGAAGCGGTTCGGCACACCTGAGCGATCACTGAGACTCATGCCCCTTTGGTGGCAAACGGGACCCATGCCGCATATGCCGAGGGTTGGAGCCCCGGCGCGAGTATCAGTCGAAACCGAGATCTGGCTTATCGTCAGCCAGTTCGCTTCCGCAACTCGCAGCAGATACCCCATTGAAAACTCATCGGGGTGAATTCGAGGGCGTATCAGCAATGGCACATCTCACTCCCGGCCGGCTCAACGCTAGTCGTACATGCGATCCAGATACACGTTCGAGATCGATGCGGGCCTGCCTTGTCGTCGCACCAGCGCTTTGAACTTGCCTGAAAGGATGTCCTTGACTACATCCCCAAGCGTCATTTCTCCCGAGGAGACGACCTGGAGCAACTGGTCTCGAGGCCGAGCGCGTCCGTAGGATTGAACGCGGCTCGACCACCGATGCAATGAACTCTGAAGATCACCAAGGGTGACTCGACCCGAGTCGCCCATGAAGAAGCCTGCAGCTCGCAGATCACCTAGACCGTCAACTGCAACACCGAGGACGCGTGCAATCGCCCGGTCGGAAACGACGTGCTGCTGGCAGGCGCTGGTTTCCAGTTTCGGCCGTGCACGCTGGGAGCATGCCTTTTCTGTGGTTGTACGCCGATGTACACGGTCCGACAGCAACGTTAGGCTTCTCCCCCAGAACTTGCAGGTCCTTGACTCTCGAAACTTGAGGACTTCATCCCGGACGAACCTGGGCAGGCCCATGCGCTTTGCTCTCGTTGGTGACGGAGTAAGTCGAAACCAGGGATGTGGCCAAGTCACATGGTCAATGTCGGCATGTTGACCGGTTCCAGAGACACGACCGCGGGCCAGCAAAGTCGATTGAAGCCCTTGGGGCCAGTTGCTCAACGCTCGGGCAGCCGACATGGCTATCGCCCTCTCATTCTGGAGCCTCTCACTACCCGTCCGCTCATAGGCGGTTTGAGCATGCTTCTTCGCCATAGGATCCCCAAGACATCCCAGGAGGGAGACAGTTCGAAGCAGAGGCTGCAGTTCCAGTTTCGCGAGGTCCGGGTGACTGTTGATGGCCTGGAGAGTTTCGAATCGGGCAAATCCCCGATAGCGATCAGCGATCACAGCGCTGATCTCCACAACGCAATCAGGCGCTTTGTGGATCGGTGCTGCAGAAAGATTTCCACCGCATCTGCAGCGAGTAGGGCTTGGTCGATGCCACGGGATCGCCCTTCTGCAGTGCGGACAGACATCCACCAGCCAGCACCTGTGGTCAGGGCAGGCGCACATTGCCGATATCTCCCACTCTCCCCTGAAGGCGTTGCCGACTCTGAGGCATGCGGGACACATTGCGCAGATGCCTATCCTCACATGGCTGATGGGGATCCGCAGACCATAGGCACCTGACTGAGAACGCTCCACGCCCCAGTTGGTGCTCCATTGCCTGGGAAACTGGCTCACTTCCATTCTCAAGCTGCTGGCTAGGCTGGCGGGCGTCAATGGATACATTCGACCTGCACCCTCATCCAGGTGCCGAAGCAGAGCACTTCCCAGAGCGTTCTCGCTCCCCAAGCGAAGGAGAAAGCCCCGAAGGCTCTCTCCTTCAAAGGGGGCTGGTCGTACCAGAAGCGGTGCGCGGATCATGCGCGCAGCCCGAAGTACGGCTCATCCTTGTCGACAAGGGGAAAGCCGTTGAACTTCGCGTGAAAGGGATTCCTTGAGGGCTTGCAGCCAAGGAAGATCTCGGACGAGAAAGCCTCGCGCAGGTGATCACGGGTGAGGGCATCTGCGCCCTGCCGCAAAGCCATTCGGAGCGCACCTTCAAGCAACAATGTCAGCGACCCGATCAGCCCGAAAGAGGCTGAATGAATACGCTCCGTAAGATCGCTGTCAATCAATGCCGATTCCCCCGTGAAGGGGAGTCGCTCATGGAAGTTGAGCAGCAGCCGACCGAAGTCATCTTGTTCTGCGGCCGTCTCGAAGCGGAAGTGCGAAAGCTCAACCTTGCGATTGAGACGTCGCTTGAGCTGCATGCGATTGGAGAAGTAGGAAGCACCCGACGGCAGACCAATGAAGACGAACGGGATGCCCGTTGAGTTCATCAGGTTCTTCAGTGTGTCGGCGGCGATATCGCGCGAACGCGTATCAAGGTTGTCAGAGATGTGCTGGATCTCATCGATAAGGACGATCTCCACCCCGCATGCAGCGAGGAGCTTCTTGGCGCGATGAAGCTTGACCTCTGCGGTACCCACGCTTGCGTAGTCATCATCAAGCGCCGTGAGTATCGACTCGCCAATCACCTTGGCAGTGGGCTGCGACGGCAGTTCGACGTACAGAACAGGTACCACGGTTCGGTCGGGTGCATCGTATCGAGGATGGTTCGCTTCAAAGCATCGAGCGAGCGTCGATTTTCCCGAGCCTGACGGCCCATGGATAAGCGTGCCACGGCTTCGACCACGATTGCAACGACTTGCCACACGGAGTACCTCCAGACCTTCCAATGCATCGCGCATCTGGGGATACTCAACAGTGCCCTTGAAGAACTCTGAGACTTGCCGCTCGGCCGTCTCAGCCTGTGCCTGCGTCGGCGTCTTGTCTTTGGACATGATCATGCTCCTTACAGCAACGGCTGTTGGCCGTTGGGATGCGATTTAAGTTTCGAGAAGTCGACTTTGCGGCGAGGAGTCGGCGTTGGCACCTCAGCGCCGTCCTCAGGCGAGGCAGCTTTCGCAGACTGCTGACGACCTGCCTGCTGCGCCATGGCGTGCAGTTCACCGCGACTGGGTCTCGACTTGCCTGAGCGCTTGCCTGGCTTGCGTTTGGGTTTCTCCGGCTCAGCGCTGGCGGCCTTCAGTGCTTGGACCTCTTGCCAGATCTCTGCCTTTGCCGCAAGAAGTGCGCTGCGATGCGGGAGCGACTTGTACTTCTCCGCGGCAATCTTGCGAATAGCCTCATCCTCCTCAAGCGAGAGGCCATCGGCGTAGTCGGGGTCGGTCGAGAACGCCTTGAAGTGGCGTTTGCTGTCCGGATCCAGAACGTAGATGAAGCCCAGGTTGTCGAGCTCTGGGCGTACCGTCAACTCAAGGTCGCCATGGACGCTGCGAACACGCTCCAGATCGTCGCTCTTGTAGAACTGGTTGTTGATCTCAATGCCCTTGGAGCTCAGCTTGCGCTGTGCCACCGGTGAGGTGTAGAACTCGACCGCGCTAGCGTTGTTTGGCAGTACTGGCCGACCATTCACCATCAATTCAGACCACTTCTCCCGAGGGCAGGTCAGCAGTCCGCGATGTTCAGCTCGGCTGTAGACCTCAACAACCCATTTCCATACCAGCCGCTTCAGATCCTCCAGGGGTATCACGGCATCCTTGATGGAATCCAGGTCGCCCCGCTTGAAGTACCGATCGAATGTTGTTCCCGGCAGCAGGTGCATGAAGTTGTAGTTGATCTCTTTGAGCCAGCGCTCAACCACGCCTTTGAATCGCGGGCTGCGGCGGGGACAGTAGTAGATGGAGATGTCCAGGTCCAATGCGACATGCGCGAGATCGTCCCCGTGGAACTCCCCCCCATTGTCGAGAAAGAGGCCAATCGGCACACCATAGACCTCGTAGTCGGTCTTGATGCGAAGCTCTTTCAGCAGTTGATCCTTGGGGAGGATTGCATTGCGAAGCGCGCGTAGGACCGAGCCTGTGTTTGGCGTACGAAAGCTGATGTACAGACCCAGAATCATTCGACTGGCCACGTCGATGATCGTCGTGAGATATGGCCGCGCCGCAAGGCCCCCGTTACTGGTCAGCGCGATCACGTCCAAAGGCGTGTGATCGATCTCCACTCGCTCAAGGATACGACGCACCTTCTTGCTCTTGCCGTAGACACGGGTCTTTTGCTCTGCGGCACGCTTGCCGTGTCGCCGCTCAAGAACAAGCAACCGCTCTGCTCGAGCGATTTCCCTTGTCAGCATCCGCCTGGTGACCCTGGGGAGATGCGTGGCAAGGGGCTGGTTCCTGTTGTGCTGCTCAATGCGGCCATTGACTTGATCAAGCGTCTCAGAAACCGTCACGCGGTTGAGAGAGAGATAGACCTCTTGGACCGTCGGCTCAATGAACTCCAGCAGCGCGGGTGGCGTCGGGATAGGACGCCGACCGCGCATGTCGAATCGGCTACAAAGACTCCGTGCTGCATAGCCTGATCGGATCCAAGTCTTGCGCCACTCGTAGAAGCATGAAACCGATGGGGGTTTCGCCAAGCGAAGTGCTTCAGGCAGGGCACCGTTGAGTTCAACCAACTTGTCGCGAAGCTCGGTGCGCTTCCAGAGTACGTGACCCTTAGGGCATAGCGCCCGCAGAAAATGAAGTTTGACTTGCGCATCGCGCCGGGGCCGTTCAGGAACATCAGCGATGGACTGAAACTCATCGGGCATGGCGTAGCTTGTGTCGGCGAGCGGCCGCAGAAGATCCTCAAACACCAGTTCCTTGTTGGCATAAGCCCGCCCGAGTTCGACGCGACTCATGGATTCCAGCTCTCCGTCCTTAAGGTCTTCGAGGACGCAGTTGCGCTTACCTGCGTCCCTTACCCGATACGGGCGTCCCTTGAGCCGAAAACAGCAGCCAACCTCAAATGAAGAGTTGCGCATCATCGGCCTCCGTGTACTGGTGCACGCGGGTTTCCAGGCAAAGTGCCTGCCGGATGGGCCACGCGAGGTGGCGCGTGGCGAGGAGCACGAGCAGGCATTGCTCGGCATCGGCGCCCCCTCCGAGGAGCTCGATTGCCTTCTGGATCGATATGGAGTTGCCGCCGGAGACCGCAGCTCGCAAAGATGCAAACTCATGCCAGATCGATGACCCGACTGTCTCGAGTGACTCATCGATAGGCGGTCCTTCGAGACGCTCAACCCGCCAACGGTTGCAGAACTCAAGCAGACGCTGGACGCCAACGAATCCTTTCCGCTGGATATGCCGCTCCGTGATCACGTAGAAGTTCGATCCGACGGACTGGAAGTACTTGAACACCGCGTTGTGGAAGCGGCGCATCGGTCGCTGATGGGCGACGTCATGGGGTTTGACCTCAAAGTACGTGATGTGGCCATCAGGCGTTGCGGTGGCGAAGTCGGGTGTGTAACGACGGGTGCGATCGTTGAAGTTGATCTTGAACGTGCCAGGCTGATGGACGATCGGCCCGGCTCCTCGAGCGAAGATGATCAGATTGAGGCACTTGCGTTCGAGTAGTGACTCGCAGCGGATCACTTGACCACTACGCGGGCATCTCGTTTTCGCACGAAAGGTGTCACCGCTTCGAGAGATCGGATTACGAACGGGACACGGTGGGTGAGACCGACTGCTTACCGGAATGCTGTCCCACGGCGTGGGTTGGGCGCTTGTGAACATGATCGCTCCTGGTGAGCGACCACTCGCGCGCACGGCAGACGTGGGCGCAAGTGGTCACATTTGACGATGATTCGCGCCCAAAAATGTCGGCAGATGTCGACACCGCCGCTGAGACGGCGGTGCTCAACCAGGTGCAGATTCAAGGGCGAGGTTGACCATCGCGGGGCAATGAGCGATACTTCGTTCACCACAAAGGAAGTGGCTCATGCCATGACCGCGACGGGGCAGATCTCAGGGTCTTGCCCCGTTTTTTTTCGTCTACATGATTTCTCCTTCCTCCGTGGGGTTGAGGTCGGTGGCAGCTGGGCGACGCTTCTTCCTCTTGCTGTGAGCGTCTACACACTCAATGCCGAGCACTTCAATCAATGCACGTACGTGCGATGCACTCAACGTGTCCAGCCTCGCGAAGAGCCTGTAGGCAAGTTCGTAGGCCTCCTCTGGTAGATCGCTAGGCAGTGTGTAGTTGCGTCGCGACTTCTTTCGGGCAGTGCGCAACTCGTCGGCCTCCTTCTCAGAGAGGTCCATAGCCAGGATCAGGCGCTCCAGGAACTCTGCTGAAGGCGTGGGCTTGAGGTCGTTCTCAAGCCCAGACAGGTGACCGCGATCACAACCTGCCCGCTCAGCGACAACCTGCTGCCGCAGGCCTTTGCGAAAACGCAACGTCTTGAGTGCCAGTGCGAGAGGTGTCATGAAGAATGCCGTGCCTACTTGAGCCCACAAATGAAGACTGAAGGCTATACAAAAGTGCCCTGCATGAACATAGATCCACCTGTCGCATACCCCCTTGAAACTGTTCGGAAAGTATGCTCATCGTAGGGCGACGTAAGCGCGTAAGTCGTTGATTTATATGGGAAAAAGATATCTCATACACAGACCAAAAAACCTATGAACAAGAAAAGTTCGTATGAATCAACAACTTCAAGCGCACTTCGCAAGCGCGGCTGTGAAGCAAGTCGAACAAGTAGAGATCCGACCCAATGCCCTTGGGGAGTCGTAAGACTCGAGTGGACTGGCGGATAACCCTCAGACGAACGGTCGAATCTGGAGGTGTCACCCTGAGCAAGGTGGGGTTAATTTGCCGGTTGAGCTGACGCCTCTGACCAAAGGGTCAGGGCCTTGGAGCATGAAAAGCCAGGTTGAACGTACCTGACCCGCCCGCCTGATGCTTGGAGGTGATTTCGCCTGGCAGTACGATGGCTGTATGCCAAATCTCGCCCAGACGCTCAAGCAAGAGATCGCCCGAATCGCCCGAAGGGAAGTCCGAGAGGACATTGCCGGACTTAGAAAAGCGTCTTCTTCGTACAGATCGGAGATTGCCGCACTCAAGCGCTCAGTGAAGGATCTTCAGGCACAACTGCGCGCTGCAGAAAAGAAAGTTGCTCGCAGTGCACCTGCCCAAGTGCGTACCGACGTGTCTAGCCGTCCCGGGAGAAAGGCAACCTTCAGCGCAGAGCGCCTCAAGGCGAAGCGGCAGGCACTGGGCCTTAGCCAGGCACAAATGGCTGTGCTGCTGGGGGTGTCTTCACTCAGCGTGTGGAAATGGGAGTCCGGTCAAGTGACGCCGCGCGCTTCCAAGCTTGCACGTTACTTCGCAGTAATGGCCATGGGGAAGCGTGAGGCATTGAGGCAGATCCCAGCCACTTTGCATTCCTAGACATCCGCAGTCTGGCGTCTCCGTGGGAGTAACGACTTCCGACACTGTTCGACCAGCTTCTCCCATTCATGCGATTACCAAAAGGGGTGCACGCGGTATACCGTGGCATTCTTGAGCGTGCACCGCTGGTAATGGTCGACGTGGTGAAGACATCTAGATGGAGAGGCTGGATGTTGTTTCCGGGCAAGGCAGCCCGCTCAGTGTCACGATCCGACCATCCTCGGTGACTCGCCCGTCCAACCTTCGACGCTGGTTCTTGAATTGCGATAAGCGAATGCCGAACTGGCTTGACATGTAACAATCGTCGCCTGACCGAGCGCGGGTGCTCTCGCGCAAGGTTTGGACAGAGTTGCGTATGTTGGTCGGCAAGCGGTCAAGTTTCTTGTGGCCTAGCCCTTGCTGATGCCATCAGGGAGCGCTTCGTGGACAAACTCGACTTGAGTGAGCGAGACATATGTACCAAGTTCATCACACCCGCCATCCAGGCTGCAGGATGGCCGCATGCGCAGTTTCGTGAGGAAGTCAGTCTCACCGAGGGGCGCGTCATGGTGCGCGGCAAGCTGGCCGCCCGGGTGCGTAATCCGGATGCTAGAGGGGGTCCGAAGCGCGCTGACTATGTCCTATACGCCTCGGCGAACATCCCCCTCGCAGTGGTGGAAGCGAAGCTGGCCCGTTTCCCGGTGGGACAAGGAATGCAGCAGGCCCTGGTCTATGCTGAGATGCTCGACGCACCTGTAGCCATTAGCAGCAACGGCAACGCTCTCCTAGTGCACGACCGAACGGGCCTGACCTCACCGACCGAGCGTGAGGTTCCCCTCGACGCCTTTCCGACCCACGCCGAGCTGTGGGCCCTGTTCCAGCAATGGAAGGGCCTGACTGAACCGACGGCCGTCGCCCTGGTGGAGCAACCGTTCTACACGGACGGCAGTGGCCGCGAGCCGCGCTACTACCAACGCGTCGCCATCAACCGCGCCATCGAGGCGATCGCCAAGGGTCAGCAGCGCGTGCTGCTGGTCATGGCAACGGGCACGGGCAAGACCTACACCGCATTCCAGATCATCTGGCGGCTTTGGAAGGCCAAGGCCAAGAAGCGGATCCTCTTCTTAGCGGACCGGAACATCCTGGTCGACCAGACCATGCAGCAGGACTTCGCCCCGTTCGGCGAGGTGATGCACAAGGTCACCAACCGCGAGGTCAAGAAGAACTACGAGATCTATCTTGCGCTGTACCAGGCCGTGACCGGGCGCGAAGAGTGGAAGCAGATCTATCGGCAGTTCCCTGCCGACTTCTTCGACTTGGTGGTCATTGACGAATGCCACCGCGGCAGCGCTGCCGATGATTCGGCCTGGCGGGACGTACTGGACTACTTCAGCGCCGCCACGCACCTGGGCCTGACCGCCACTCCGAAGGAGACCAAGGAGGTGAGTAACCTCACCTACTTCGGCGATCCGGTCTACACCTACTCGCTGAAGCAAGGCATCGAGGACGGCTTCCTCGCGCCCTACAAGGTGATCCGTATCGCGACTGATGTGGATGCCGTCGGCTACACGCCAGAGAAGGGCAAGGTCGACAAGCTGGGCCAGCCCGTCGAGCAGCGCCAGTACACCACCAAGGACTTCGACCGCAACCTGGTGCTGGAGAAGCGCACCCGGTTGGTGGCTCGTAAGGTGTGGGAGTACCTGAAGGCCACAGACCCGATGGCCAAGACCATCGTGTTCTGTGACGACCAAGACCATGCCGAACGCATGCGACAGGAGCTGGTCAAGATCATCCCCGCCGCCGCCAGCAACCGCCGCTACGTGATGCGCATCACCGGCGATGACAACGAAGGCAAGGCCCAGCTGTCGTACTTCATCGACAACGACGAGCCGTATCCCGTCATCGCGACCACGTCGAAGCTGCTGACCACAGGGGTGGACGCCAAGACCTGCAAGCTGATCGTGCTGGACCAGAACATCAACTCGATGACGGAGTTCAAGCAGATCATCGGTCGCGGTACGCGCCTGCGCGAGGACTACCAGAAGCTGTATTTCACCATCATGGACTTCAAGGGCGCCACGCGCCTGTTCGCCGATCCAGACTTCGACGGCGAGCCCGTGGTGATCTACGAGCCCAAGGACGATGAGCCGGTGGTCCCGCCCGATGTTCCACCCGGCACGGGTGAACCCGATCCTCCATCCCCTGGACCAGGCAAGCCCGGCGAGGAGGTCACACCGCCGGGCATCACCACAGGTGGCGGTGGCGAAGGCCGAGTCAAGTACGTCATCGACGACGTGAATGTGCGCGTCGCGGTGGAGCGCTCGCAGTACCTGGATGCCGACGGTAAATTGATCACCGAGGACTACCGCGTTCTGCTCAAGGACGACATCAAGAAGGCGCTGCAGGCGGAGTTCGGCAGCTTGACCGACTTCCTACGCCGGTGGAACAGCGCAGAGCGCAAGCAGGCTGTGCTGGAGGAACTGGCGGACCACGGCGTCCCGCTGGAGGTCTTGCAGCAGGCGGTGCCAAACGGCGCTGAGCTGGATGTGTTCGACCTGGTGGCCCATGTCGCTTTCGACCAGAAGCCGCTCACCCGGCGCGAGCGGGCCAACAACGTCAAGAAGCGCGACGTGTTCGGGAAGTACGGCGACCAGGCCCGAGCGGTGCTGGAGGCCTTGCTCGAGAAGTTCGCCGATCACGGCGTGCAGAACATCGAAGACGCCAAGGTGCTGGAGCTGCCGCCCTTCGACCAATTCGGCAGCAAGACCCAGATCCGCCGAGGCATCTTCGGCGGCGTCGAACAGTTCACCCAGGCCGTGCAAGCCCTGGAACAAGCCCTCTACGAAGTGAACGAGAAGAAGCAAGCCTGATCCGGTTGCGGGCAGCTTGATCCGAGAACAACGAGATGAACCTCAGCAGCACCATCAAGTCCATCCAGGACATCATGCGCAAGGACGACGGCGTCGACGGCGACGCCCAGCGCCTGGGCCAGCTCACCTGGATGCTCTTCCTCAAGGTCTTCGACCAGCGCGAGGAAGAGTGGGAGGACGACAACCCGAAGTACAAGTCTCCGTTGCCGGACGCCATGCGCTGGCGCAATTGGGCGGCTTACGTGGCTGGCCCCGATGGCAAGAAGAAACCGCAGATCGCCGGCAGCGCCATCATCAGCTTTGTCAACAACGAGCTGTTCCCGACGCTGAAGGAGCTGGACGCCAACGCCAGCCCGCAGCACAAGGTGATCCGCAGCGTCTTTGAGGACGCCAACAACTACATGAAGAGCGGCACCCAGCTGCTGGCCGTGATCGAGAAGCTGGAGGAGGCCATCAACTTCCACGACTTCAAGACGCGCGCCAGCCTGGGCGACGTGTACGAGCAGCTCCTGAATGACTTGCGCGGCGCCGGCAACGCTGGCGAGTTCTACACCCCGCGTGCCATCACCCAGTTCATGGCCGATCGGCTGAATCCGAGTCTCGCCAAGCGTGAGACCGTGATGGATCCAGCATGCGGCACTGGGGGCTTCCTGACGGCTGCCATCGACCACCTGCGCAACCAACTGACGGCCAAGTCGAGCGCCGCCGACAAGGCCGCCATCGAGGGCCTGATTCGCGGTATCGAGAAGAAGCAGCTACCGCACCTGCTGTGCACCACCAACATGCTGCTGCACGGCATTGACGTGCCCAGCCAGATCGAGCACCGCAACACCCTGGGCGTGGGCTGGAACGAGTGGAACGCCAACGACAAGGTGGACTGCGTCATCACCAATCCGCCGTTCGGCGGTTATGAGGATGACGGCGTGGGAGGCGACTACCCGGCCGACCTGCGGACGCGCGAGACCGCCGACATGTTTATGGCGCTGATCGTCAAGAAGCTGCTGAAGGAGAACGGCCGCGCTGCCGTGGTGCTGCCCGATGGATTTCTCTTCGGCGACGGCATCAAGGCCACGCTGAAGAAGCTGCTGCTTCGCGACTGCAAGCTGCACACCATCGTTCGCCTGCCCAAGGGCGTGTTCGCCCCGTACACGACCATCAAGACTAACCTGCTGTTCTTCACCAAGGGCACCGCGGTGGACGATGGCACCGAGCATTTCAACACTGACACCATCTGGTACTACGAGCACCCGTACCCGACGGGCTACAAGAGCTATAGCAAGACCAAGGCCATTCGCTTCGAGGAGTTCAAGGCTGAGCAGGACTGGTGGGGCAGCGAGGGAAACGACTTTGCTGACCGGGTGGAGAACGAGTTCGCCTGGAAGGTGGACTTCAAGACGAAGCGCGAACAGGCAGAAGCTGCCGCCAAGCCGCATTGGGACCGTGCCGAGCAGTTGGGCAATGAGGCCAGCGCGCTGGACAACCGCATCCGCGACTTGCGCGAATCCATCAAAGGAGCGAGCGCTGCCAATCTGCGCCAGCCGGTGGAGGCCGAGATCGAATCGCTGCGTGCTCAGGTCGACACCTTGCGCCTACAGGCTCGCGATGCCCAAGCGGCCGGGGACAGGCTGTACTGGCCGATCTACAACCTAGACCTCAAGAACCCGAACGCGCCCGAGGAAGAAAGTCACGACCCCGACGTGTTGCTGGACAAGTACAAGACGCTGCTGGGTCAGATTGAAGAGACCGAGAACCGCTTGAAAAGCGAGCTTGCGGCCGCCTTGGCTCACCATTTTGGTGCCGAGGACGCGTAATGGATGCGCAGAAGTTCCTGGCAGAGTTCGGGCACGTCGCCAACGCGCCTGGAGGTGTAGCGCAGCTGCGGGCGCTTGTCCTTCAACTTGCCATTTCCGGAAGGCTGACGGAGCGCGTCCAGGGTGACGTCCCTGCTGGCTCATTGATTGAGCTGAACAGGCGGGAACAGAAGGCCCTGGTCGCTAAGAAGGCGCTCAAGCGGCAACCTGATCCGACGTCAGTCTCACCAGGCGGTCAGCCTTGGGCATTGCCGGATGGATGGGTCTGGACTCGACTTGGCTACGTCACCAACTACGGGGATGCGCCCAAGGTTGAGCTCGGTGACGTTGACGACGATACATGGGTTCTTGAACTCGAGGACATTGAGAAGAGCACTTCGAAGCTATTGACGAAGGTCTTTGCCAGGGACCGTCAGTTCAAGAGCACGAAGAACGGCTTTCCAGCTGGTGCGGTTCTGTACGGAAAGCTGCGACCATATCTCGACAAGGTTTTGATCGCAGACTCACCCGGCGTGTGCACAACGGAGATCTGCCCGATCTCATTCTTTGAACACATCGAGGCAGGGTATCTGCGGTGGTACCTGAAGTCTCCATACTTTGTTTCCTATGCGGATGGCTCAACCTACGGCATGAACCTGCCCCGTCTGGGTACCGACGCTGCGCGCGAGGCGCTGTTCCCATTCCCGCCGAGACTGGAACAAGCTCGCATCGTCGCCAAAGTCGACGAGCTGATGGCCTTGTTCGACCAGCTGGAACAGCAGCAGCAAGACCGCCGCAAGCTGCAGAACGCTCTGCGGCAGTCCATACTCCAAGCCCTTCCTGATGCCCTAAGCCCGCACGAACTGCGGGCGAGCTGGCATCGTCTGCAAGCCAACTTCAGACACTTATTTAGCGAGCCGGCCGACGTGGATGACGTCGTTGCCGAGCTGAAGAACTTGGCGGTACGTGGTGCACTGACGGAGGTCAGCCCAATTGCCCCTGATCTCGCACGCATCACGGCGGACTGTTCGGCACTACGGTCGGAGTACATCGCCACTGGCTTGATGCGACGGCAAAAGCTCGTGGGCATGGCGGAAAGCGACGTGACGTACCCAGAGCACTGGGCAGTTACTGCTTTCGATGAGGTTGCCGTGGTCATTGGCGGCGTCACCAAAGGGCGAGACCTTCGCGGCAAGCGAGTGGTGGTGTGCCCCTACCTCTCGGTTGCCAACGTGCAGCGCGGGTACTTCAAGCTGGAGAGTCTCAAGTCGATCGAGATTGCAGAGGACGAACTGCCGAAGTACCTGGTCCACGAGGGCGACCTCTTGATCACTGAGGGCGGGGACTGGGACAAAGTTGGCCGAACAGCCATCTGGCAAGGGGGCGTCGAGCGCTGTCTCCATCAGAACCACGTCTTCAAGGCGCGCGTTCCCAGCGCGCAGCTGCTCGGGGAGTGGGTGCAGTTGGTCTTCAATTCTGACGTCGGCAGGGACTACTTTGCCGGCGCATCGAAGCAGACCACTAACCTTGCTTCCATCAATATGACGCAGTTGCGCAGCTTCCCCCTGCCCATACCGCCCCTGGAGGAGCAGCAACGGATCTTGGACTCCTTGGCAGCACTCAACGTTCTTTGCGATGAGTGGCGCCGCCAGCTGAAGCACCGGTGCGACTTGGCCTCTCTGTTCGCTGCGGCTTCAGTGTCTGCACTTACCGGGATCACCATCGAACAAGACGAGGACACCGCTGTGAAGGCACCGCAGATCGAACTCATCGCTCCCCTGCGCCTGGGCACATTGCCTGCTGTCAAAGACCAGGCACCGTTGGCCACCTTGCTAGCCCGCCACCAGGGCGAGATGGCGGCTCGCGACCTGTATCAACGATTCGGCGGCGAGATCGACGCGTTCTATGCCCAGCTGAAGACGGAGGTGGCGCATGGCTGGATCGCCGAGCCAGAGCCGGCGCAGGTGCGTGAGAAGCCCACTGTCGAAGCGGCCAAGGCCTGACCATGCAGTTGCGGCACCTGGCCATTCCGCAGTTCCGCAATCTGCGCGGTGTGGTGATCGACTTCGCGACGCAATTGGGCCCCGCGCTGGGCGCGCCCGCGGACTCGTCGCCAAAGGTCATCCGTAGCCATGCATTGATCGGCCAGAACGGGGTGGGCAAGTCCAACCTGATCGAAGCGCTTATCACCATCTTCCGCGACGTGGACCTGGACCGCGACGCCGAGCTGGACTACACGCTGGAGTACGAGATCCGCGGCCACACCGTGAAGCTGCAGGCTGACACCGACAAGCAGAAGCGGCCCTTCGTGTGGGTGGACGGCAAGTCCGAGACGCAGGGCCACTTGCTCAAGAACCGACAGCTGTTGCCCTCCCACGTCTTCGCCTACTACTCGGGGCGCAACGAGCGCATTGAGGCGCTGTTCCAGGAGCACCAGCGCCGCTTCAACCAGCGGCAGGAAATCACTGCCGAGGAGAAGCTGAGCGGTGAAGCGCTGGCAAGCCTATATCGCAACTCGCAGTTCGATGCCGAGGCGGCCGCCAAGCTTAAGGCAGACATCGAGAGCCGGGTTCGACGCGCTGGCGACGACCGCTTGCGCCGCCTGTTCTATTGCCGTGGCGGCCACAGCCAGCTGGTGCTGCTGGCCTGCCTGCTGTCCGATGACCCGGTCTTCCAGAAGGTGCTGAAGAACCTGCACATCGAGGCGCTGGAATCGGCCCTGTTCGTGCTGAAGGAGCCGCATCGGCTGCGCGAGAAGCGCCGGGGAGGACGCTTTGACGAGAACGAGCTGAACGAGGGCGACCCGCGATTCTGGTACGCGCGCGGCAACGTGGTGAGCGAGTTCCTCGACAAGCTGTGGCAGGTGGCCTGGGCGCCCATCGAACAAGAGGCCACGCAGCAGATCGACTTCCGGGGTCGGACGGAGAAGCAAAAGCAGCTCTACCTGTACGTGCCTAGCCACGCCAAGCTCAAGCAGCTGGGCGAACTGGTGGGCGGCACCGACAGCTTCTTTCGCTATGCCGAGGGCGCCTACATCGGCGACCTCATCGAAGAGGTGCGAATCACCGTCAAGAAGCGCGACGAACACGGCGGCGCGGTGAGCTTCACGCAGCTGTCCGAGGGCGAGCTGCAGATGCTGACGGTGCTAGGGCTGATGCGCATCACCCGGGAAGACCATTGCTTGTTCCTGCTCGACGAGCCGGACACACACCTGAACCCGATCTGGAAGCTGCGCTACTTCGACGACATCGAGCGGGTGTTGGATCGAGAAGCGGGCGGCTCACTGTTGGACGACATCGGCCCCGGGTCGCCTGACCGTGAGGTGAAGTCGCAGGTGTTGATCACCACGCACGACCCGATGATGGTCGGCAGCCTGAAGCGCGAGCAGGTGCACATCCTGCGCCGGCAGGGCCAGAAGACCTTGGTCGATACACCCGACGTGCACCCGCAAGGCATGGGCGTCACGGGCCTGCTGAAGAGCGAGCTGTTCGGCCTGACGTCCACGCTGGACATCGAGACGGAGCGGAGACTGGCACGGCGCAACGAGCTGTTCGTCAAGCAGCCCAGAACGGCGGAGGAAGATGCCGAGCTGACCCGTCTCTCAGCCGAGCTGTCGGACCTGGGCTTCTCGACCGCGGACTTCCGGGATCCCGACTACGCGCTGTTCGTGCGCAAGATGGCGGAGCACCGGAAGTTCCGCAAGCCAACGCTCAGCCCTGAAGAGCAGGCCGAGCAGGAGAAGGTGGCTGACGAAATCATTGACGAGATCCTGCGCGAGGAGGACGGCAAGTGATCTTCATCGACTTGGAACACAAGCGGCCGACGGACAGCGACATTCCGGGTTGGACGCCCTGGACGCAGGCCCAGTGGGACGCTTGGCTGGCGAAGTCGGCGCAACTCGTGACCGACATGGCTGCGTTGCAGGCCGCGGGCAAGCGTGACGACCGCAACGCGTTGATCGACGCCAATAGCGCGCATTGGGGAGCGCTGAAGCAGTGGATGCTGGCGCTTTCGGGAGGCAAGTGCTGGTTCTCCGAGGTCCGCGACCTCTACTCGCACTACGACGTCGAGCACTTCCGCCCAAAAAAGGAGGCGAAAGCGTTGGACGGAACCGAGCGTGACGGCTACTGGTGGTTGGCCTTCGACTACATGAACTTTCGGGTCTGCGGCAACGTCGGCAATCGCAAGAAGGGCGGCTGGTTCCCCTTGCAGCAGGGTTCACTGTGCTCGACGTTCGATGCGCGCTGCGAAGAGTCCGAGGCAGCGTACCTGCTGGACCCGATCGACGACGACGATGTCTCTCTCATCGCCTTCGATGAAGAGGGCAAGCTCATCCCGATGCCCGGCAGTTCGCCTTGGGAGCAGGACCGCGTCATCGAGACCGTGAAGCGCCTGAAGCTCAACGAGCATGTGCCGCTGGCAGAGGCGCGCCGCAGCGTGTGGCAGAAAGTCGATGTCCTCATCGAGGACTTCTTGGCTGCGAAGGCCAAGTGTGCGGGCGGCACGAACCCAGCCGCGAAGGCCAAACTATTGGAAGTACGAGCGAAGGTTCGCGAGTTGACGAACCGGTCGGCAGAACTGTCGTCGGTGGCGCGTTGGTGCCTGCAGGTGCGCAACGAGCCGCAGCTGCTAAAGCTGGTGGCCTAAGCGAGAAACGCGGAATGCCCATACATCACGCCATCTGGCGCGTCGGCGAACAGCCGGCGCCGCTCCTATCTAGCCGCCTTGTCAGCGAGCAGCAGCTCGAAGACATGATCGTTCGGGATCCTCGCATTCTGTCCAGCGAGTGGATGCTCATCGGTCGCCAGGAGGTCACGTCGCACGGTGGGCGCGTCGACCTGCTGGCCATTGCCCCGGACGCCTCGCTGGTGCTCATCGAGCTGAAGCGCGATCGCACGCCGCGCGAAATCATCGCCCAGGCCCTGGACTACGCTTCGTGGGTCGAACAGCTGACGCCGGACCGCGTGGCGCAGATCTTCCAGCGGTTCTCCGGCGGCAAGAGCTTGGACGTCGCCTTTCAGGAGCGCTTCGGTATCGAGTTGGACGAGGAAACCCTCAACCAGTCGCACCAAATCATCATCGTGGCGGCGGAGCTGGATCCTTCCACCGAGCGAATCATCAGTTACCTCAACGCCCGGGACATCGCGATCAACGTCGTGTTCTTCCAGGTCTTCGAGCACGGTGCCGACAAGCTGCTGAGTCGGGCTTGGCTCATCGACCCCGGCGAGACTCAAGCCAACGTGGCGTCCACCACCACGGCGAAGGGCGACAAGGAGCCTTGGAACGGTGAGTTCTACGTGTCCTTCGGCGATGCCGCCTCGCGCAGTTGGGAGGACGCTCGGCGCTTCGGGTTCATCAGCGGCGGCGGTGGCAGCTGGTACAGCCAGACCCTGAAGCTGCTGTCGCCTGGGGATCGAGTCTGGGTCAAGATCCCGAAGAAGGGCTACGTCGGTGTCGGCACGGTCCTGGAGTCCGTGCAGCCGGTGAAGGACTTCAAAGTGCGGACCGACGGCGGCGAGCAACCCGCGCTGATGGTGCTGAAGCATGGGGAGAAGTACCAACTGACGGCCGACGATCCGGAGCGGGCCGAGTACTTCGTCCGCGTGCGGTGGCTCGACACCGTGCCTGAGAACAAGGCCGTCAACGAAGTCGGCCTGTTCGGCAACCAGAACACGGTATGCCAGCCGACGACGCCCAAGTGGCGCCACACCGTGGAGCGGCTGAAGGGTGCCTTCCCGCGATGGTCAGCATGAGTTGTAGTTTGGGGCCGATGCCTCGGACTGCCCGACAAAGCCACTGCCGCCCGACGCGATGACACAAAGGCTGCGATTCTTACTGGACACCAACATCCTGATTCCGCTTCAGGACTCGTATCTGGTCCTGGAACCGAATCTGGCCAACTTCGTCCGCTTGGCAGGCGTCGGTGGCCATCAGCTTCTCTACCACCCTGCCACGATCGCAGATTTCGAGCGGGATCCGAACGCAGACAGGCGGGCAAGAAGCCTACAGCGGATTCGCCAATACGACGCGCTGCAGCAGCCTGCTCCATGCCCCTGGAACACGGAAGCGACCAGCCCCAATGACGCCTGCGATAACGAGATCCTGTATGCGCTGGAATGCGATGCGGTCCACGCGCTGGTCACCGAAGACCGAGGCATACATGCCAAGGCGGGCGCGCGCAACCTGGGCGATCGCGTCTACACTATCCAGACCGCAGAGGACTGGCTTCGGCGCCTTCATGAACCTCGGCTCGTCGTCCTGCCGAACATCCAGGACGTACCGCTGCACAGCCTGACACCACTTCTGGGCTCCAGCTTCTTCGACAGCCTGCGCGACGGATACGACGGATTCGACGACTGGTTTCGGCGAAAGGCCCGCGAGAACCGGAAGGCGTGGGCTTACAGGGACGGTGGTGCTCAGTTGGCTGCGATCTGCATCTACGCGGTGCAATCCGACGAGGTCATCAACGACGAAGGCGCCAGGCTCGATGGGGCCTCGCTGAAGCTCTGTACCTTCAAAGTCGGAGAGACCGTACGCGGACGGAAGATCGGCGAACTGTTCCTCAAGGCGGCATTCCGATACGCCACGGAGAACGCATGTGAGCATGTCTTCATCCATGCCAATGCGGAGCGACACGACTACCTGATCCGCATGTTGGCGGACTTCGGCTTCAAGGAGCGTGGTTCCTACCGAGGTGACCTGGTCCTCGTGAAACAGCATCCACGTCAGCCACCAGACGCATCGGCGGCGCAGCCGCTCGAGTACGCCCGACAGTTCTTCCCGCACTACCGGCGCGATCCTGCCGTTCGGAAGTTCCTGATCCCCATTCAACCGCAGTTTCACGCAGAGTTGTTCCCTGACTACAGTTCAGTACAAGGGCATCTCTTCGGCACCAGCGGAAGCGTTGGCAATGCCATCAAGCTGGCCTATCTGTGCCATGCGCAGACCAAGGCGATCTCTGCCGGCGACGTGGTCCTGTTCTACCGCACAGGCGACGAGAAGGCCGTCACTTCGGTCGGCGTCGTCGATCGCTTCGAGATGCTTACCGATGCTGCTCGCATCGCCAGCTTGGTTAGTCGGCGCACGGTCTACGGCATCGATGAGATCAACCGCATCGCCGCTAGACTGACAAAGGTAATTCTCTTCCGTCTGGTCGAGCATCTGCCCAGCTCGGTCTCTTACGACCAACTGCTCCGCGCGGGCGTCGTGAGTGGCCCGATTCAATCCATTCGTCAAGTTTCCGATGAGTCCTTTTACAGAGTCCTCGCCGCCGCCGGTCGGTAGAGCGGTCCTCCTTTCTGTCAAGCCACGGTTCGCTGACCTCATCGTTGCCGGGACGAAGCAGGTCGAGTTCAGGCGCGTGTGGGCCCAGGAGCCTGTGCCTTGGATCGCGGTCTATAGCAGCACCCCTACTCAGCAGATCGTGGGCATCGTTGAGGTCGAGTCCGTCATGTTGGCCTCGGCTTCGACCCTTTGGACCTTGAACAGCAGCTTAGGCGGTGGCTTGACGAGGACTGAGCTGCGTAGCTATTTTGCGGGTAAGGCCAAGGGCTACGCAGTGATGTTGGGGCGCGTCCTAAGGCTCCACGCTCCGCTCAAACCCGCAGAGATTATTCGAGGGTTTCGCGCACCTCAGTCATTTCGATATCTGACCGCTCCTGAAATGTTGCGGCTATCTCGGAGTTTTCCGCCGTGACCGTGCTCGTAGCTGGAGTACATGGCGTCGGCAAGACGTTCCTTGCGAAATCGGCGGCGGAGCGGCTTGGCTTTCGCTACGCCACTGCGAGCCAACTGATCCGCGAAGAACGCGGTCAGGCAACCTGGACCGAGACGAGGCAGGTCACACAGATTGACGAGAACCAGATTGCGCTGACTAGGGCCGTCGCTCGCATCCTCGACGCTGGCGAGCGACTTTTGCTCGATGGGCATTTGGTACTTCGCAGCCGTCCCAATGAACATCAGCGCCTGTCCGCATCGGTCTTTCGGAGCCTCCGTTGCCGGCGCATCATCATCTTGTCAGCTCCAGCCGATGTCCTTTTGAGTCGATTGAGAGATCGAGGAGACGAAACTTGGTCTGCTGATGAGCTTTCTACGTTGAGCGAAGCGGAGGCCCAACATGGCCTAGAGGTGGCCTCGCAACTGGGCATCGGTATTGAAATACTCAGTTCACCGAGCGAGGCCGACTTGATCGCCGCAATTGGATCGTAGACTTTCGATTACGAGTTGCGCAACATTCTGTGCACGTCATAAGGCTACGACCCATAGCAAAGCATCAATCTGAGCTCTACGTCGACTTCAGACTGTGGGCGGCCATTCGAGTCAGGGCCGTGAACGTCCGACCTGCGCCACGTTGCAGTCATTCGGATGCTGGTCTTCGATGTGGACCGCTTGCGGCCAACGATGCCGTGACTAGACTGCGGCAATCGGCCAAGAACGGTCGGAGGGCCATGGGAAAAACGGTCGCCTAACGTCGGCCTCGCCGGTACGTGTCCGAGTCGAACGATCTGCTAGGTCTCACGGCGCTACTTCTTATTGGGAGCTGGCGGAGGAGGAGGCGGCGGCGGTGGCTTGTGATACGTGGGGCCGGGATTGATGTTGCCTCCTCTCGAATCACGGGTGGGAAACCGCGGGGCTGATGGGGGGAGCGGCGGGCGCGCCTTTGAGCTCATTCCTGCTCCTTAGGAGGATCGGCGAATTCGACGTGTCCGATGTCCTTCACGTCAACGAGTATGCCTTCCGTATCGACCAGCTCAAGAGGGGTCTCTCCATGGATCCAGGAGGGCTGCGTCATGAACAGATGTCCCTTTTCAGGGTCCGACGGCCAAACAAGCGGCCAGCCATAAAGACGCCGACCGTCTCTCAAATGAGCGACGACGAACTGCCTACGACTGCCAAAGACAGTACACCACTCATTAGGGGAGGCGCTTCGCTGAGAAAGCTCGAACCGGCGCAAGTGCCGGTGTATGGTGTCTTTGTTGGTTAGATGCGCGACGAAGATGCCGAGCAGCAGCGCCGTGACGACTGAAGCAAGAAGCTCTGCGTCTTTATCCCAAGGGCGTAGCGCATACCACTGTCCCACGTACTGGAGCAACAAGCGCTCAAGCACCAACAGCGCATGCACTAGAAGCGTGAATATGAGCGCCTGAATAATGCGCTCTAGCTGTGTGGGCTTCGAATGGGATGTGAGGGAATAGAAAAGCCAGGCTACTAAGAAGCCGGGTAGCAGGTACAGGAGAAGCGAAACGGTTTCGCGGCCAATCTCAGGCATCCGATGTCTTCAGCTAAATGAGGTTCTTCGCCGCCAGGCCACGATAGTGTTCGCCAAGAGCAGTGAGGCGCACAGTCTTGCTCTCCATCGCGGCATGCCACATGTGCGGCGCGCCCTCGGGGACAAGGAGACCTACGCGATTGAACTTCTGGAGAATCTTGAAAATGGCATTGTGGTCGGGATTCGGCGCGGGGACGCCCTGCGGATTTGTTGCCCAAGACTCATGCCGCTCCGGCTCATACGTCGGGTCGAGTTGATATTGATGGCCTCGGCTAGGAAAGAACTCAGAAATGCGCCTAAGCTCGGCAAGTTCCAGCGGCGGTTGGACTTTCCGAAGCGACACAAAACGCTTGACGTTGGTTTTGAACACAGGGCGCTGAGCCCAGGGGCCGAGCGATTGGTCGACGTGCGCGTAAACGCCTCCGGGAGTGACCTCTCCGACCAGATTTGCGGCAGCTCCGCCCAGAGCGTCAACTAACAGGTTGGTGAAGACTCCGGCACCATTCTCCTCCGTCGCGTACTGGTCAGCAGTCGACGCAGTGAGGATGGTCACCCCATCGCTGATCTCTGCCACGTTCTGTCTGAGCGCGCTCCCGCCTGCAACGCCACTATGGCAGCTGTCGAGAATGAGTACCCGATTCTGAATCTTCGACTGGTTGGCCATCACCATGATTTCGGCCAAAGAAACCCCGTCATTTCCGTTCTTCGCATCCGAAGAACACAGATATCCACCAGTGGATTCGATATGGCCGTGCCCCGCGAAGTAGAGTAGCGCCACCTCGCCGTCACCAGCAAAAAGATCAGCGATGGCTTGTCGCAAGTCATCGCGACTCACAGGATCGGCAGGACCTGTTGCAGCCATATGCCTCACGCCGAAATTCACGGAGCCATCGGCATTCCGATCCAACATTGCCTTCACGGCAAACGAATCGTTCACGCAGCCGTGTAGTTGCGAGACGTTGGCGTAGTAGTCGACTCCGACGACGAGTGCTTTTCTCATCAGAGGCTATCAATCCAGTTCGCGATGTTCTCCCAAGTCCAGACCATCGTATTCACACCAGCGAGGTCAGTTCGGTCCTCTTTGTAAGCCCAAATCCCCCGAATCTTCTTCTTTTCCTCCCTCGCACACTGAATCTCCCACTTCTGACCTGCAGAAGTGAGCGAGTTCTTGCTGACGATGACTAGAGCGCCATCGGATCGAAGAATGCGCGTTCGCACCTTCTTCTTCCACTCCTCTTCGTAGGCCTCTTTCACCGACATATCGACGTACTCAAACGGCGAATTGGTGTTTAGGGATTGGCCTTTGATCATGTCGCGAATGCGCACGTCCTCAATCGCAAACGCCACAAAGATGGTCTTCTTGTCAGCCATGTTGAAGCTCCTTTAAGCGAGGCCTTCACTCTACTGCCAAGCCCCGCTCATGTCTCGATGACGTCGGGATTACGCGAAGATCCCATCTACTCACAACGGGTGATGCGCCCGTTGCTCGTTTGTGGTTGGCGTCCGTCAATGCCGTCACAAGGTTTGGAGTTGGAGTTGACCCGGTTCCGTGGACACATCATTCTTTGTGTTCAAGGAGCCGCAAATGTCCAAGGTCAGACCGCCGTACCCGGCGGAGTTCAGACAGCAGATGGTCGAGCTGGTGCGTGCCGGGCGCACGCCGGCCGAGCTCTCGCGCGAGTTGGGGTCCCCTCGTTTTCAGTGCAATAACTGGCGGTACGCAAACCCAGCACTGGC
>VFQQ010001241.1_pt1 | contig 37582 bp, 34 predicted proteins | sample 3512341 | NCBI WGS metagenome assembly VFQQ01 (sample SAMN10412373, study PRJNA504923) | tailings metagenome | isolation source: Relicate 2 Philex TSF1 revegetated site | place: Philippines: Tuba, Benguet | collected 2017-08-29 | reverse complement strand
CTCCGCCGCCGTCTCCGTGCCCTCTTCCGCCGCCGCGACCTCGAAGCCGAAATGGCCGAGGAGATGCGCCTGCACCTCGAGCAGCGCGCCGCGGACCTCGCCGCCGACGGCCTCCCGCCCGCGGAGGCCAACCTCGCCGCGCAACGCCGCTTCGGCAACACCGCCGCGTTGCAGGAGCAATCCCGCGACACCTTCGGCTGGGGCGCGCTCGAGCGCTTCGGCCAGGACCTGCGCTTCGCCGCGCGCCAGCTCCTGCGCTCGCCGGGCTTCTCGCTTCTCGCGCTCTTCACCCTCGGCCTCGGCATCGGCGCCAACACGTCGATGTTCAGCCTCGTCAACGGCGTGATGCTCAAGCCGCTGCCCTACGCCGACCCGGACCGCCTGCAGCACATTTACCGCGTCACTCCCCAGGAGCCCGAGGGCGCGCACCCGCCCGCCGATTTCCTCGACGTCCGCCGCGCCCGCGAGGGCTACGGCGATTTCGCCGCCTTCGCCAGCGACCGCGTCAGCCTCTCCGACCCGGGCAAACCCGCCGAACTCGCCTTCGCCGGCCGCGCCTCGACGAATCTCTTCGCGCTGCTCGGCGTCGTGCCGCAGCTCGGCCGCGACTTCCTGCCCGACGAGGACACGCCCGGCCGGCACCGCGTCGTCATCCTCAGCCAGCGGACGTGGCGCAACCGCTACGCCGCCGCGCCCGACATCATCGGCCGCCGCATCCGCATCGACGGCGAGTGGCACGAGGTCGTCGGCGTGCTGCCGGCGGCGTTCAACGACTGGCGCCACCTCGGCAACGTCGACTTCTTCCGCCCCTTCGCCTTCACGCCGGAATTTTCCGCCGACCGCCGCTCGACCAACCTGCAGCTCTTCGGCCGCCTCGCTCCGGGCGTGACGCCGGCCGCGGGCGCCGGGTTCGTCGCCGACTTCGGGACCCGCCTCGCCCGGACCCATCCGGCGGAGCACGCCGGCAGTTCCTGGCGCGCCGTGAGCATGCAAACCTCCGCCGTGGGCGGCAGCGGCGGCGTCATCCTGCCGCTGCTCATCGGCCTCTCGGGTTTCGTCCTGCTCATCGCCTGCTCGAACCTCGCCAACCTCCTGCTCGCGCGGACGATGATCCGCGCCCGCGAGTTTGCCGTGCGCGCGGCGCTCGGCGCCACGCGCCTGCAGCTGCTGCGGCCGCTCTTCGCGGAGGCGATGCTGCTCTCGCTCGCCGGCGGCGCCTTCGCCATCGCCGTCGCCTACGGCTTCCGCAACTGGGCCGCGCTCCGCTCGAAGGGCGACAACGGCGAGTTCGTCTGGTTCGACGTCGATTGGTCCGTGCTGGGCTGGGCGTTCGGCGCCTCGCTCTTCACCGCCCTCGCGTTCGGCCTTGCCCCGGCGCTCTTCGCCCTGCGGCTCGACCTGAACCACACCCTCAAGTCCGGCGGCCGCGGCCAGACCGGCGGCCGCAGCCAGCAGCGCTTCCGCGCCGCCCTTATCGTCGGCCAGTTCGCCCTCTCGATGGTGCTGCTGACCGCGGCCGCGCTCTTCATCCGCGGCCTCCACGACCTCCACCACCGCCGCTCCGGCTGGCAGTCCGCCCAACTCGTCACCGGCAACGTCGCCCTGCCCGCCGGCACCTACGGCGACGCGGAGAAAGTGCACGCGTTCCAGCGCCTCGCCCTCGAGCGCCTCGGCGCGCTGCCCGGCGTCGAGGCCGTCGCGCTCGGCCGCGCCGCGCCGTTCTTCCACTGGAGGGACGTCCGCAAGTTCCACCTCGAGGGCCGCGACCGGCCGCCGGCCGGCCAGGAACCGGCGGCCATGGTCAACAGCATCAGCCCCGCCTACCTCGCCGCCTTCGAGATGCGCCTCGTCGCCGGCCGCGCCTTCCTCGAGCGCGACCAGGCGGACGCGCCCCGCGTCTACCTCGTCGGCCAATCCACCGCGCGCGCCTGGTTTGGCGACGCGGATCCGGTCGGCCGCCGCCTCGCGCAGATCGTCGACGGTCGCGAGGTTTTCTCCGGCGAGATCGTCGGCGTCGTGGCCGATTTTCTCACGGTCGACCCCGATCCCAACAAGGTGGCGCACCACGTCTACCAGCCGATCGCGCAGGAGGCGACGCGCGCCTTCGAGTTCGCCGTCCGCGCCGCTCCCGGCGTCCTGCCCGGCACGCTCGTCCCGGCGATCCGCGACGCGTTCGCCGCGCTCGACCCCGATCTCCCCGTGCGCCGCCTCCAACCCGCCGACCGCACGATCGACCGCACGCTCTACCAGCTCGGCGTGCTGCGCGACATGCTCGGCGCCTTCGGCGTGCTCGGCCTGGCGCTCGCCTCGCTCGGCATCTACGGCGTCATTGCGCGCACGACGGCGCAGCGCAGCGGGGAATTCGCCATCCGCCTCGCGCTCGGGGCCTCCCTGCGCGACATCACCGGCCTCGTCTTCGGCACCGGCGTGCGCCAGGCGCTCCTCGGCGCCGCGTTGGGCCTGATCGGTGCCTTCGGGGCGACGCAGGCCATCGCGTCCGCCTTCCCCGGCATCCGCACCGACAACCCGGCCGTGCTCGCGGGTTCGACGCTGATCCTGCTCACCGTCGCCCTGCTCGCCTGCTGGCTCCCGGCCCGCCGCGCCGGCAAGATCGATGCCGTGGACGCCCTGCGCGCCGAGTGACCGGCTCGTCCCACCCATGAACCTCCGCCGCCGTCTCCGTGCCCTCTTCCGCCGCCGCGACCTCGAAGCCGAAATGGCCGAGGAGATGCGCCTGCACCTCGAGCAGCGCGCCGCGGACCTCGCCGCCGACGGCCTCCCGCCCGCGGAGGCCAACCTCGCCGCGCAACGCCGCTTCGGCAACACCGCCGCGTTGCAGGAGCAATCCCGCGACACCTTCGGCTGGGGCGCGCTCGAGCGCTTCGGCCAGGACCTGCGCTTCGCCGCGCGCCAGCTCGCCCGCTCGCCGGGTTTCACACTCCTCGCCGTGCTCACCCTCGGCCTCGGCATCGGCGCCAACACCGCGATGTTCAGCGTGACCAACGGCATCATGCTCAAGCCGCTGCCCTATGCGAACCGCGACCGGCTCGAACGCGTCTGGCGCGCCACGCCGCAGTTCCGCGAGGGCAACTTCGCCGCCGCGGATGTCGCGGCCCTGCGCGAGGCCCAGGCCGGCTACGGCGAATTCGCGGCTTACCGTCTCCGCGCGGCCAGCCTCGCCGATCCCGGCGCGCCGGCCGAACTCGCCTCCTCCGCGCTCGCCACCGCCAACTTTTTCTCCCTCCTCGGCGTGCAGATCGAGCTCGGCCGCGCGTTCCGCCCGGGCGAGGACACGCCCGGCCGCGACAAGGTCGTCATCCTCAGCCCGCGGGTCTGGCGCAACCGCTACGGCGCCGACCCCGGCATCCTCGGCCACACCGTGCGCATCGACGGCGAGCCGCACGAGATCATCGGCATCCTCCCGGCCTCGTTCAACGACTGGCGCCACCTCGGCGGCATCGACTTCTTCCGCCCGCTCGCCCTGACGCCCGCGCAGGCCGCCGACCGCCTTGAACAGAATATCCGCGTCATCGGCCTGCGTGCTCCCGCCACCGACGCGCCGCGGGCGAGCGCCTTCCTCGCCGACCTCTCCGCGCGCCAAGCCCAGGCCTTCCCCGCGGAGAACGCCGGCACCACCTGGTGGAGCGAGGACCTCATCATCGCCTCCTACGGTTCGCCCGCGACACTCGTGCTGCTCATCGCGCTCTCGGGCTTCGTGCTCGTGCTTGCCTGCGCCAACCTCGCCAACCTCCACCTTGTCCGCACCATCACGCGCACCCGCGAGTTCGCCGTGCGTGCCGCGCTCGGCGCCTCGCAGCTGCAACTCGCGCGCCCGCTCGTCGCCGAATCGCTCCTCCTCTCCGCCGGCGGCGGCGCCGTGGCGCTGGCTGTCATCGAGGGCTTCCACCACTGGGCGCGGATCCGCTCCACCGGCGACAACGGCGAACAGGTGAACTTCGCCCTCGACCCCAAGGTCCTCGCCTGGACCGTCGCCGCCTCGCTCCTCACCGCGCTCGCCTTCGGCCTGCTCCCCGCACTTTACGCGCGCCGCGTGGACCTGAACGAGACCCTCAAGAGCGGCGGACGCGGCACGACCGGCGGACGCGGCGCGCAGCTTTTCCGCCGCCTGCTCGTCGTCGGCCAGTTCGCCCTCGCGCTCGTCCTGCTCTCCGGAGCGGCGATTTTCATCCGCGGCCTCGACGACCTCCACCGCCGCCAGGGCGGCTGGGACGCCACCCGGCTGGTCAGCGGCACGATCTCCCTGCCCGCCGCCACCTACCGTGACGACGACGCCCTCCTCGGTTTCCAGCGCCTCGCCTTGGAGCGCTTGCGCGCCCTGCCGGGCGTCGACGCGGCGAGCCTCGCGTCGTTCGAGCCCTACTTTTTCTGGTCGGAGATCATGAAATTCCAGCTCGACGGCCAACCCCCGCCCGCGCCCGGCCGTGAGCCCGCGGCGCGCCTCAACACCGTCGACCACGCCTACTTCGCGACCGTCGGCACGCCGCTCGTCGCGGGCCGGCTGTTCGACGCCGGCGACACCGCCGCCTCCGGCCGCGTCTATCTCGTGAGCCAATCCACCGCCCGCGCGCTCTTCCCCGCCGGGGACGCGCTCGGCCGCCGCCTCGCGCCCGCGACCGACGGGGCGCCGGCGTGGGGCACCATCGTCGGTGTCGTCGCCGACGTGGAGAACGTCGAGCCGGACGCCAATCACGTGCCGTATCAGATCTACCGTTCGAGCACCCAGTTCCCGCTCCGCACCTTCGACGTGTTCGTGCGCGTCCAGGGCGCCGCGCCGGCCGCGATCGTGCCCGAACTGCGGGCCGCATTCGCGGCGCTCGACGCCGACCTGCCCGTCCGCGCGCTCCGCCCCGCGCAGCAGTCCATCGCCCGCTCGCTCTACCAACTCGGCGTCCTGCGCGACATGCTGGCGGCCTTCGGCCTGCTCGGGCTCGCGCTCGCCGCGATGGGCATCTACGGCGTGCTGGCCCGCACGATGGCGCAGCGCAACGGCGAGTTCGCCATCCGCCTCGCCCTCGGCGCCAGCGCGCGGCAGATCGCGCGGCTCGTGTTCGCCTCCGGCGTCCGGCTCGCCCTGGCGGGTGCCGTGCTCGGCCTCATCGGGGCCGTCGGCGTCACCCGGGTTCTCACCGCCAACTACCCCGGCATCCGCGCCAACAGTCCGCTCATCCTCGCCGGCGCCGCCCTCTTCCTCCTCGCCGTCGCCCTCCTCGCCTGCTGGCTCCCCGCCCGGCGCGCGAGCCAAGTGGACGCGATCAGCGCCCTCCGGGCGGAATGATGCCTTCGCCCTTCGCGCCATGACCGATCGCTCCGCCAAACTCCCGCTCTCCGTCCGCCTGCTGGCCTCGCTCGGCATCGGGTTCTACGCGGTCGTCGTGCCGCTGCTCGAGGTCAACGACTCGCACGTCTTCAACCCCGCGTGGGTGCCGCACGCCCGCGTGCACGAGGTGTGGCAACTGATCGCCAACTCGAGCCTCGGCCTCTTCGCCGCGTGGCGGCTCTGGCGCCGGCACGACCTCGGCACGGCCACCATCGTCAACGGCATCGTCATGCTCGCCTTCCTCGCGGCCTATGCGCTGCGCGACACCTACGGCGGCTCGATGGTCGTCGAAGGCCGCGGCGAGCTCCGCCTCCTCGGCTTGAACATCGCTGTCTTTGGCTTCGGTCTCGCGCTGCTCGGCAACGTCGCCGCCTGCGTGCTGCATCACCGCGCGTCACGGACGGGCTGAACGCCTCAGCTGCGCAGGACTTCTTCCACCGCCGCGATGGCTGCGCCTGGGCGGAGCCTTGCCCGCATCTTTCCATCCCCAACCACCATGAAAATCCGCCTCCCCCTCCTCCTCCTCCTCCTCCTCCTCCCTCTGTTCGTCCTCGCTCTCCCGCTCCCGCTCGAGGCGCGGAGCGCGACGGCCGCCGCCGAAGCCCAGGCGACGCTCGGCGCCCGTCACGTCGCCCAAGGCGACGCCGAAGCCGCGGTCGCCGCCTACGAGAAGGCCGTCGAGCTCGATCCCGCCCACAGCGGCCTGCGCCTTCAACTCGCCGGCGCCTACGGCCTCGCCGCGGAAAAGGCCGGCATGCTGTCCAAGATGAGCTGGGCCAAGAAGGCCCGCCTCGCCTACGAGAAGGCCGTCGAACTCGACCCCGCCAATCTCGCGGCCCGCGAAGGCCTGATGTCGTTCTATCAAATGGCGCCGGCGATGATGGGCGGCGGCATCGACAAGGCCCGCGCGCAAGCCGACGCGATCCGGCGGCTCGACGCCGTGCGCGGCCACGTCGCCTTCGGCAGGATCGCGCAGGCGGAAAAGGATTACGCCGGCGCCCTGGCCGAATTCGAGGCGGCCCTGCGCGCCGCGCCGGACGACTACGGCGCGCTTTTCCAGATCGGCCGCACCGCCGCGCTGAGCGGCCAGCACCTCGACCGCGGCGCCGAGGCCCTGCGCCGTTGTCTCGCGCTGACGCCGCCCGCCGGCGCCCCCGGCCACGACGCCGCCCACTGGCGCCTCGGCAACATCCACGAGAAGGGCGGCGACAAGGCCGCCGCCCGCGCCGCCTACCGCGCCGCGCTGGAGGTGAACCCCAAGTTCCCGCAGGCGATCGAGGCCCTGCGCAAACTCGATTGAACGATTGCACGCCACCGCGTCACCGCGCGTGGACCGGCGCGCCGCCCGGCATGCTCACTTCCCGTCTCGATCACTGGCTGACGCGGCTCTCCGCGCGGTGGCATGGCCCGCCGGCGGACTCGGCGCTGCCGACGCGGCGCGTCGACACGCCCGGCGGGCGCGTGCGCGTGTTCGATTCGGGCGCGGGACCGCAGGCGGTATTTCTCGCCCCCGACGGGCCAAACGTCATCGAACATTACGCACCGCTGATCCGCCTGCTCGCGCCGACGGTGCGCGTCGTCTGCTGTGACTTGCCGGGCTTCGGTCACTCGCTGCCCTCGCCGCATTACACGCATTCGCTCAACGACGGGGCGCGGGCGATCCTGGCCGTGCTGGACGCCTTGGGCATCGCGCGGGCGACCCTCGCGTTCAGCTGCGCGAACGGTTTCTACGCCCTGCGCGCCGCGCAGGCGGCGCCCGAGCGCATCCCGCGGGTGATCCTCAGCCAGACTCCATCCATGGCGGCCATGCAGGCGTGGAAACGGCGGGTCATTCCCTGGCCCCTGACTGTTCCGCTCGTTGGCCAGATCGCGATCTGGCTCGTGCGCCAAAGGTCCGCCGCGGGCTGGTATGACACCGCATTGCCCCGCGCCACCCCGCGTCTCCCTTACCGGGATGTCACACGCCGCGCGTTCGCCACCGGTGCGTGCTGGTGCCTGGCCGGCATCACGCAGGGCTTGGCCCGCGAGGACGTTCACACCCTGCGCGGCATCGCCGTGCCCTGCACGCTGGTCTGGGGTTCCAGGGACCGCTCGCACCGCCGCACCGACCCGCAATCGCTGCGCACGCTCGCGCCGGAGGCGGAGATCGTGCGCTTCGCGGACTGCGGTCACTTCCCCGATCTCGAGCAACCGCGGCGCTTCGCCGCGCTCGTGCTGGCTCGCGTCGCCGCCGCGCCGCCCTCCTGAGCGGCACCGGGCTGCCTCGCGGTCACCGGGCCAGCAACTCCTGCACCGCCGCGATGGCTGCGCGTTCGCGCCCGGCCCAGTCGCCGCGGATCTCGACGAAGGGCAGGTGCCGCCGCTCCAGCGCGCCGCGCCAGATGCGGCGGCATTTTTCGCGGTCCTCCGGCTCCGGGAAACACCGCTGCGGGTCCGGGGCGAAGGGCACGTCGGTGTCGAGCAACAGATACAGCGCGTAGTTGCGGCACCGTTTCTCCGCCCCGCGCCGCAGCGCCTCCGGCGTCGTGCCATAAAGCAGATCGCTCCACAGCATCGTCGTCAGCGCCTCGGTGTCGCAGATGATCAGCGGCACCCTACCCGTCGCTTCCCCGCCGGTTTTGTAACCTAATAGGTTACAGTTTCCCGAATTCTCCTCTGCAACCGACGGCAAAGTGTAACCTAATAGGTTACACTTGTCCGGGGGCGAAGCGGCGGGAGCGGTGGTTTGCGGTGAAGTCGACGGGCCGACAGTTACCGCGGCCGCGGCGGCGTCCTCGCGGCGCCATTGCTCCTGGGCGACGGGCAGCATGTCCTCGAGGCCGAGAAATCCGCCCTGCTCGTCCCAGCGCTCGCGGGCGTATTCGCGCACGAGCGGGGCGCGGAAGTGCGCGGCGAGTTTCTCCGCGAGCAACGTCTTGCCCGTGGATTCCGGCCCGAACACCGCGATGCGCCGGACGTCACCCATGCGTCGCCTCCTCCTGCGCGGTGCGCCGCCACTCGCGCCAGCCCCAGAGGGACATGAGCCAGAAGATCGCGTAGAGCCCGGCGGTGAGGTGCAGGTCCTTCGCCCCATAGACGCCGATCGCGACCGTGTTGACGCCGAGCCAGCCGAACCAGCAATCGAGCCGCTTCCGCGCCTGCCACCATTGTGCGATCAGGCTGAACACGAGGATGCCCGCATCCCAATACGGCAGCGCCGCATCCGTCGCCCGGGCCATGAACGTCCCCCACGCCGCGGTGGCGCCGGCGCCGATGACAACCCAGAGCGCGAGCGCGACCGGCTCAAGCCGCGTCACGGGCAGGGTGCTGCGCGCGGCAACATGGGAGCCGCGCAGCCAATGAATCCAGCCGTAGAGCTGGATGCCGAAGAAGCAGAGCTGCAGCAGGGCGTCGGAGTAGAGTTTCACGTCGTAGAACACCCACGCATAGACGGCCACCTGCACGAGCCCGACGGGCCAGCCCCAGATGTTCTGGCGGATCATCAGCCACACGCCGATAACGCCGAGCACGCTGCCGATGATTTCCCAAGGACTCATGCGCCGGGCAGTCGAGCGCGCCGGGGCCCGGTTGTCGATGCCGCGGTGGGGCCGGCTTCAGCCGGCCAGCCAGGGTAGCGCGCGGCGGGGGCAGTGCGCGCGCTTGGGAGCGCGGGCGACGTCCTTGGACCGGTCGGAGACCGGTCCTACTTTTTCGTCTCGGCGAGGAATGCCTCCATCGCCTCGCGTGTGATGATGTGGCCGGCGGCGCAGCGCGGGCATTGGACGTGGATGGATTCGTCGCCGTGGAACAACCCGCCGAAATCGTCGCGCGCGGCCGGGGCCAGCGCGGTCATGATCTTCTGCTGCGTGCAGCCGCACTCCCACCGGTAGGCGCGGCGCTCGATGCGGGCGAGCGTCTCGGTGTCCGCCAGCGCCTTCACGCCGGCGAGGTCGACGGCGCGCAGCCACGCCTCGTCGCAGTCGGGATGCGAAAGGAGGAGCGCGTAATGGTCGTCGCCGAGGTCGAAATACCGCGCCGTGCGCTGCTCGCTGGTCGCGTAGTAGGCCTCGGCCGCGCGGAAGATGTCGGCGCCGTCGAAGTTCACCACGCTGCGCCGCCGCTCGGCGCCGCGCCGCGACATGAGGTCGGCGTAGAACACGTTCCTCTCCGCCTCGCGGACGTTCTCGGTGAAGAGCCGGCCGGTGAGCGTGCAGTCCTCGTTGTCGCCGACGACGAACAGGTTCACGCGCGGGTCCTGCAGGCCGAGCGTCCAGCCGAGGTGTTCGTTGCGCGGACGCGACGCGCAGTGCAGCGCGAAGGCGGCGACGAGGTCCTTGAGCAGGCGGTCGTGCTCGGGCGCGGGCTTCAGCTGGTGCTCCGCGAGGTGGAGGTAGTAATCGACGAGGAGCGGGCTCAGGTCGCCGCGGACGAGCAGCACGTTGCGGTGGCGGACGAAATCGACCGTCACTTCAGCTCCGTTCGGGATCGGGGCGGCGGGTTGTTCAGGCATGGCGCCGAGTGTAGTCAGTTCCGGCGGAAGTCCAGCCCGCCGCTCGCTCCCCGGCGCTCAGGCGCACATCAGGAAATCCGCGCCCTCGGTGCGGCCGGATTTTTCCAACGCGGAGCGGATGAGGTCGCGGGCGCCGCGGGTGCCGACGTAGCCGAGGATGAAACTCGTCTCGCGCGGCGGCAGGTCGGCCGGGGCGACGACGGGCACGCCGCCGACCTTGCGGCCGGTCTTCTTTGCGTCGACGTCGACGTAACCGGCGATCGCGACGCCGTGCGCGGCAAGGTGCGCGGCGCGCTGGCGCGTCGGGCGGCCGGCGCCCCAGACCCAGACGGCGCGGCCGGGCTCGAGGTCGTGTTTCAGCCACTCGGCGAGCCAGTGCGCCTTCAGGCGGTAGAACGCCTCCGGCGAGTAGCGCGGGTCGGTGCGCGAGAGGCGGCCGGGCAGGTCGTGCCAGGTGAGGAGCACCTCGGGCACCTTGGCCATCGCCACGCCGGCATCGAGCCAGCGCAGCCACAGCTCGTAGTCCTCCGGGAAATCGCCGTCCCGGTAGCCGCCGTGCGCCTCCACCAGCACGCGGCGGAACATCACGCTCGGGTGCGCGAAGGGCGACTCGATGAACCGGTTGAGCGCGACGGCCTCGGGCGTGAGGAGCGAGTTGAGCCAGTCGACATGCAGCGCGTAACCGGCCTGCTTCGAGCGGTCGCCGCCGTAGGCGACGGCGCAGCCGACGAGGCCGAGCGCGGGGTTGAGCTGGAGGAACTGCGCCTGCCGTTCGAGGCGGAGCGAGGCGGATTCGTCGTCGGCGTCCATGCGGGCGACGAACTCGCCCGTGGCGGCGGCGAGGCCGGCGTTGAGCGCGGCGACGAGGCCGCCCTTGGTGCGGAGGATGCGGATGCGCGGATCGCTTTGCGCCATCTCGATGAGGATGAAGCGCGAGGCGTCCTTCGAGCCGTCGTCGATCGCGATGAGTTCCCAGTCGCGCAGCGTCTGCCCCTGAATGCTCGCCACGGCGCGGGCGACGGTGGCGCCGGCGTTGCGGACGGGCATGACCACGGAAACAAGGGGCATGCCGCGACGCTAGAGGAACGCGCGCCGCCGCGGCGACAACGGAATGCAGGCGGACGGAACAGCGCGGGCGAAAATTCGCGCGACGGAAAAGGAGGGCCGGCTTCAGCCGGCCGAGGGGCGCATGGGGGATCTCTCGGTAGGGCGGGACCGCTGGGCCCGCCGAGAAAGTGTTGCCGACAGCGCGGCGGGCCGCGGCTCACCCGGAGGGTTCGCCCTACCTCGCTGAGCTTGATCCGCGGATTCTGGCGGGCGGGCGCGGATTTTTGGGACCGGTCACAGACCGGTCCTACTTACTCCTGGGCGGTGCGCTCGGCGGAGATCTTGCCCTGCTGCTGGAGCTTCCGGACCTTCGGCTTGATCACGAAGGTGCAGTAGCCGGCGTTGGGGTTGTTCTTGAAGTAGTCCTGATGGTAGTTCTCCGCCTCGTAGAATTTTCCGAGCGGCGTGATCTCGGTGACAATGGGGTCGTCGAACTGCGCCTGCGCGGCGATCTTCGCCCGCGCGGCGGCGCGCTGCTGCGCCTCGTTCACGTAGAAGATGGCGGAGCGATACTGCGGGCCCTCGTCCGCGCCCTGGCGGTTCAGCGTGGTCGGGTCGTGCGAGTCGAAGAACACCTCGAGCAACTTCTCGAAGCTCACGAGCGCGGGATCGAACTCGATGCGCGTCACCTCGGCGTGGCCGGTGTCGCCGCGGCAGATCTGCTCGTAGGTCGGGTTGGGCACGTGGCCGCCGGTGTAGCCGCTGACGACGCGCTTCACGCCGGGCACGCGCTCGAAGACGGCTTCGGTGCACCAGAAGCAGCCGCTGCCGAAGACGGCGATCTCGGTGGTGTTGGACTCGGCGGTGGACGTGGCGGAGGCGGACGGCGTGGACATGAGGAAAAGCAGGGCGAGGAGCGGGGTCAGAAAGGCGCTGAGGCGGTGGTGTTTCATGTTAGCTCATACGAGCGAGGTGGGCGGGCGGATATTCCGGCGGAGGAAAAATCCGCGCTCACTTCGCGCGCTGGATCAACTCCACCTCGTAACCCTCGGGGGCGTCGATGAAGGCGATGATCGAGCCGCTGCCGGTCTTGGTCGGGCCGTCGCTCAGCGCGAAGCCCTTGCGCTGGAGCTCGGCGGCGAAGGCCGCGAGGTCGTCGACCTCGAAGGCGAGGTGCATGAGGTCGGGTTGCACCTGCACCGGCGGTGCGCCGGGCGGCATCTGGCAGAGTTCGATCTCCTCGTCGCTGTTCGGCGTGGCGAGGAACACGAGCTGCGCGCCGCGCGGGGACGTGTGGCGGCGCGAGACCGTGAGGCCGAGGGCCTGTTCGTAGAACTTTGCGGAGCGCTCGATGTCGTTCACGCGCATCCGGGTGTGCAGGAGCTTCTTGACGGTCATGCGCGCACCGTAGACGGCGCGCCGGCAAACGCAAACGCGCAGCGCGTCAGTTCCCCGGCTCGGCGGCTTTCGCCGCCGGGTCGGGCGTCGCCGGGTTGGCGGCCGCGGCCGCCGCCGCGGCGGCGGCTTCGTCGGCCTCGCGCTCCTTCCGCCGCCGCGCGTCCCAGCTCAGTTGCGCGATGGCATCGAAGGGCAGCGCCTCGGCCCGCTTCGTCTCGGGCCGGTAGAGGAAGACGAAGCGCGAGGTCGTGCCGAGCAGCGTGGCCTGGAACGGCTCCGTCCGCTCGACCGCACCGACCTTGAACTGCACCGTCACCTGCGGGAACTCGCCCTCGCGCGCGCGCTTGGACTGCCAGGCGGAGTAGAGCATTGTGAACAGCACCGCATAGACCGTGATGAACATCGCCTGCGCCGACGGCACCATGCGGCGGGCCTTTTCCCGCGCTTCGGCCAGCTTGGCCGCATCCTTCCGCCAGTGCGGCCAGCGCCGGTAGAACCACTCGGACACCCGCAGCACCGACCACATGTAACCCCAGTAGAAAAACAGCCCGAGCGACGCCATCGCGACCGTCAGCGGCTCGCGCACCACCACCATCAGGAAGTCCGTCGCATCGCTGAACTCGAGCACGTTGAGCCGGAAGCGCCGGAAGAGCAGGAATTGGTAAAGCAACCCGATCGTCGACAGCGCGAGGTAGACGGCCGAGAAGACGAGGCCGGGGTTGTCCTTCAGCCACCGCGGCACGGTCAGCCGGGGCTTCCAGATTTCCCAATCCGGGGCGGTGGACGCCAGGTCGTTTTCCGGGGGCACGGATGACACGAGGCGGGAAACTGGGCCGCGCCGCCCGCGAGTCAACGCCGCACCTGCCGGATGTCTCACCGCTTGCACCGCGCGCCGCCAGGCGCAATCCTCCCGGCGCTTCATGTCCCTCCTCCTTGCCGACATCGTCGCCGCCCGCGCGCGCATCGCCCCGCACATCCGGCGCACGCCTGTCCTCACGCACGAGATCCTCGACGCCGCCGCGGGCGCGCACCTGTTCTTCAAGTGCGAAAACCTCCAGGCCGCCGGCGCCTTCAAGTCGCGCGGCGCCTGCAACGCCGTCTTCGCCCTCACCGACGCCGAAGCCGCGCACGGGGTCGTCACGCACAGCTCCGGCAACCACGGCGCCGCCGTCGCCCGCGCCGCCCAGCGCCGCGGCATCCCCGGCTGGATCGTCATGCCGCACCACGCCCCGCTCGCCAAGGTGCGCAACGTCGAGCGTTACGGCGGCCGCGTCGTGTTCTGCGCCCCCACCCTCGCCGCCCGCGAGGCCGAGTGCGCCCGCCTCATGGCCGAGACCGGCGCCGTGCTCGTGCATCCCTTCGACGACTACCGCGTCATGGCCGGCCAGGGCACGGCGGCGCTCGAGCTGCTCGAGGATGCGCCCGAGCTCGACCTCCTCCTCTGCCCCGTCGGCGGTGGCGGCCTCCTCAGCGGCACGGCCGTGGCGGCCAAGGGCCTGCGCCCCGGCATCCGCGTGATCGGGGTCGAACCCGAGCTCGGCGACGACGTCGCCCGCTCCTTCCGCGCCCGCGAGCGGGTCAGCATCCCCACCCCCGCCACCATCGCGGACGGCCTTCGCACCAACGTCACCGGCGAGAAAAACCTCCCGCTCATCCTCGCCCACGTCGACGACATCGTCACCGTCTCCGAGGACGCCATCGTCGCCGCGATGCGCGAGATATGGGAGACGCTCAAGATCGTCATCGAGCCCTCCTGCGCCGTGCCCTATGCCGCGATCCGCACGGGCAAGGTCGACGTCCGCGGAAAGCGGGTCGGGATCATCCTCACCGGCGGCAACGTCGACCTCGACAAACTGCCGTGGCAGAAATGACCGGTCGGAGAGAAACCACGAAACACACGAAAGACACGAAAACCGACCCGACCCGCCCGCGAATCACGCGAATCTCCCCGCATCACCATGGCCTCGTCACATCAGCTTTCCGACCTGCGCGCCCATTCGCGTCCATTCGCGAGCGACCTCTTTTCGTGTGTTTCGTGTGTTTCGTGGTGACCCTCCTTCCGACCCGATGAGCTCCGTCTTTCCCGAACGACCCGTCTCCTCGCTCGCGCAACTCGCGACGCCCTGCCTCGTGCTCGAGCGCGGCAAGCTGGCCCGCAACCTCGCGCGCATGGCCGCCACCGTCGCCATCCGCGGCCTGAATTTCCGCCCGCACCTCAAGACCGCGAAATCCGCCGCCATCGGCCAGCTCGCCGCGCCGCCGCCCGACGGCGCCATCACCGTCTCCACGCTGCGCGAGGCGGAATACTTCGCCCACCACGGCTGGCGCGACATCTTCTATTGCGTCGGGCTCGCCCCGGGAAAAATCGCCCGCGCCGCCGCGCTGCACCGCGCCGGCGTGCGCCTGATCACGCTGGTCGACCACCCCGACGCCGCGGCGGCGCTGCGCGCCCACGCCGACCGTGAGTCGCTGCGCTTCCGCACCGTGATCGAGATCGACTGCGGCGAACACCGCGGCGGCGTGGCGCCCGACAGCGAGCAACTCCTCGCCATCGCGCGTGAACTCGGCCCGCACTTCGCCGGCGTCGCCACGCACGGCGGGCAATCCTACGGCGAACGCTCGCCCGCGGGCTTCGTCCGCGTCGCGCAGGCGGAAGTCGACGCGCTCCGCACCGCCGCCACGCGCCTGCACGCGGCGGGATTCCCCAGCGACATCCTCAGCCTCGGTTCCAGCCCGACCGCCCTCGCCGGCGTCGACGCCACCGGCATCACCGAGGTGCGCGCGGGCGTCTACATGTTCTGGGACGCCTTCCAGGCCGGCATCGGCGCGTGCAGCCTCGACGACGTGGCGCTGACCGTGCTCGCCGAAGTCATCGGCCGCCCCGCGGACCGGCCGAACGAATTCCTCATCGATGCCGGCGCCTTCGCGCTCTCGAAGGACACCTCCACCGCCGCGCTCGCGCCGGAGAAGATGGCCGGCTACGGTTTCGTCTGCGACGTCGACGGCGTGCTGCAGCCCAATCTGCGCGTGCAGAAAGTCTGGCAGGAACACGGCCTCGTCGTCAGCGCGACGCCATTGCCCGCGGAGAAATTCCGGATCGGCGACCGTGTGCGCATCATCCCGAACCACGCGTGTCCCACCGCCGCCGCGCACGACCGTTACCACGTCGTCAGCGGCACCCGCGAAGTCCTCGCCGAGTGGACGCGCGTGAACGGGTGGTGAGCAAAAAGTAGGGCCGGTCTCTGACCGGCGGTTCGGCACGAAGCAGCGCCCGCCGCTCAAATCAGAGAATAAGAAGCACGCGCTGGAGGGCGCGGCTACTGCCGCGCCGTGAAGGGTGCGCAGCGTCCGTGACGTTCGCGGCGCGGCGGTAGCCGCGCCCTCCAGGGAGGCGGCCGTTGCCGGCGGTGCGTGGGTAGGGCCGGCTTCAGCCGGCCGTTCGGTGCGCGGATTTTTGAGTCCGGCTGAAGCCGGACCTACCGACTCACCTCACTTGCCCAGCAGCTTCTGCAACTCGGCTTCGAGCTTGTCGCCGTGGGTGTCGGTGGTGACGAGGCGGCCGTCGCGATCGAGCAGGAAGGTGGCGGGGATGCTGCGAATGTTGTATTTCACGCCGAAGGGATTGCGGCCGCCGCTCTCGTTGAACCAGTGCGGCCAGTTGAGCTGCTCGTCGGCGACGAACTTGATCAGCTTCTCCTTGTCGCCGATGCGGTCGAAGGAAATGCCGATGACGGCGAAGCCCTTGTCGCCCCACTTCGCGACGGCGGCCTTGATGTTCGGCAGCTCCTTGATGCAGGGCACGCACCACGTCGCCCAGCAGTCGACCAACACGACCTTGCCGCGATAATCGGCGAGGTCCACACGCGTGCCGTCGAGGGCGGTGAAGGTGAGTTCCATCGGCGTCTGCCGGAGCTGATGGATGGCCAGCTGGCCGCGGCCGTAGTTGGCGAGATCCTCGATGTCGCTGGCGGCGAGTCGCTCGAGGTGCGCGCCGACGGCGGCGGGCTCGAGCTGTTCGAGCCAGCGGACGTATTCCTGCTCGAGGAAGGTGCGGTAGGGCGCCGCCGGGGCCCGCGCGGAGATGGCGTCGATTCGCGTGCGCAGGGCGGCGAGGTCGGGCCGGCCCGAAGCGGAGAGCTGCATGGCGATGTCGTTCTTTGCCGCGACCCAGTGCAGGCCGGCCCAGATGTGGTCGGGCCACGTGCCGTCGCGCAGCGCGCCCGCCATCGCATCGCGCAGGTGCACCTGCCAGTCGGCGCGGCGCGCGGCGGTGTGCTCGGAGCCTTCCATCCAGCCGCCGAAGCTGGCGAGGTTGAAGAGAATCCCGCCGACGCGGCGCTCGTCGGGATACTTGACGAAGAACTCGAGGGCCTTGCCGGTGACGAGGTCGAAGTTGACGTTGCTGCGGCCGTCGCTGCGGTCGCCCATGCCGCGGGCGTGCTCGGCCCAGAGGGCGGTGGCGGCGGGATCGACGGCGGGCGGCGCGGGGGTTTGCGCGGACAGGGTGGAGGCGGCGCCGGCGAGAAGCAGCGCAAGGAGGTGGCGGGGCATCATGGGGAAAGGGGGCGCGGAGACCGGCGGCCGGTCTCCGCGCGAAGGATTGGTGTTACAGGCTCTTCTTGACCGAGAGCGTCACGTAGCGCTGACGCGGATCCTCGAAGCGGCTGTAGGGACTGTAGATGTCGGTGCGGAAGGACGGCTCCTTGTTGAGGATGTTGCGCACGCCGAGCGTCCACTTCGTGTCGTCGAACCAGCGGAGCCAGCCCTTCTGGCCGCGGCCGCCGGGGACGTGATACGTCACCTGCAGGTCCCAGAGCGTGGCGGAGGCGATCTTGGCGCCGTCGAGGCTGTTGGCGGTCGGGAACGCCTGCGTCGGCGTGGTCGTGCTGGTGCTGTAGGAATCGATGTAGTTGACGGTCACGCCGGCGACCCAGCGGCCGGACTCCCAGAACACGGAACCGTTGCCGCGCCACTCGAGCGGATTGCCGGAGACGCTGCCCACGGTGCCCACGCGCTCAACGATCGGATTGACCGGGAGGATCTGGTCGCGGAACGACTTCGTCCACGTCGCGTTGGCGAGGAAGGTGAGTTTGTTCCGCTCGTTGAGGTGGTGCGTGTAGCGGAGCTTGTAGTCGATGCCCTCGGTGTTGGTGAAACCGACGTTGATCGGGCGGTAGTCGACGGAGAGCACGGGGCCGAGCCAGCCGTTGGCGATGTCGGTCGGCGACGGGGCGGCGCGGATGACGCGGCCGGGATAGGATTCCGGCGAGGCGAGGATGTTCGACGGGCCGCCCGGGATGAGGATGGCGTCGATTTTCTCGATCTCCCAGTAGTCGATCGAGAGCGTGAGGCCCGGCAGCGCGCGCGGCGTCAGGATGATGCCGTAGTTCCACGACGTGGAGAGCTCGGGCTTGAGGTCGGGGTTGCCGCCGGAGATTTCCTCCTTCGCGTAATTGTAGAACAGGTTGCCGCGGGCCGGATCGGTGAACGGCGTGATGCCGGCGGGGTTCACGCGCGGCGCCTCGTAGTTCGACTGATCGGGCGGGAAGAAGCCCTCGGCGTAGGAGACGCGGAACGCGACGTCCTTCGTCGGCGCGACGCGCAGGGCGACGACCGGGCTGGTGGCGCTCGTGGAGTCGTCGGTGTTCTCCCAGCGGAGGCCGGCGTTGAGTTCGGCGGATTCGATCGGCAGCGGGCGCCACGATTCGCCGATGAGCGGGAACACGCTCTCGACGAAGACGGATTCGGTGCGGCGGCTCTGGTTCACGGTGCTGTCGCTCGGCCCGATGATGCCGGTGGGGATGGCGGCGCGGATGGCGTCGCTGACGCGCACGGTGGCGTTCGTGCGGTATTTGCTCCAGATCACCTCGGCGCCCGGGGAGACGACGACGGGGCCGGCGGGCAGCTCGAACACCTCGCCGACGGCGCGGAGGTTCACCTGCGAGAGGCCGTTGTAGTAGGTGTATTCGCGGCGGTATTCGAGATACTGCGCCATCACGTTGCCGCGCGGATCGACGTTGTGATCGGCGAGTGGGTTGTAGAGCGCGCGGCGCTGCGCCTGGTTGAGCGTGCCGACGGCGGTGCTGGTGACGAAGGTGTTGAGGTTCTGGTTGGTGTTGATGCCGGTCGAGTGGCTGCGGCCGTATTCGCCGGTGCCGTCGAGCGACCATTCCCACTTGTCGTTGAGCTTGCCCTTGAAGCCGAGCAAGGCGCGCGCGCCCTGGCGCTCTTGGAAGATCGAGGGATCGGGCAGGTCGACGGGGTCGTAGTAAACGGTCACGGGCACGCCGACGAAGCCGGGCGTGACGTTCGTGCGGAACGGATTCAACGGATCCGTCGCCGTGAGGCTCATCGTCGAGAGGAACATCGGGAAGCTGTATTCCGAGCGGAAGTAGGTGACGCCCGCCTCGGCATACATCGAGAGCTTGTCCTTCACGAACTCGTGCTCGAGCTGCGCGGTGAGCGAGTAGCGGTCCTCGGGGCGGTAGATGATCGAGCGGCCGAAGCGGTTGCCGAGGTTGGCCTGGCCGGCGGTGGCGGTGAACGACGCCGGCGTCAGGCCCGTGCCGTCCTGATTGGCCGGGATGGCCGCGTAGCGGATGCCGGTCGTGCCGGGGATCGGCAGCGTGCCCGTGAGGGAATTCACGAGGATGGTGCCGGGCATGCCCGCGAAGGCCTGGAGGATGTATTGCTCGAACGCGGAGCGGCCGCCGACGGTCGCGGTCGTGTTCGCCGGGTAGCGGCGCAGCATGTTGTCGAGGTAGGGGCGCTCGTCGTTGTAGAGCGGCTCGGTGTGCTGGTAATCGAGTGTGAACGAGAACTGCGTGCGGCCGTCGTTCATGGTGCGGCCCTCGAAATACGTCAGCTGATAGCGCTCGGCGCCGCCCTCGGTGCTGGTGCCGAAGCTGGCCGTGAGGTCGCGGCCGGTGTAGTCGCGGCGGAGGATGATGTTGATCGCGCCGCCGATGGCGCCGCCGCCGTAGATCGCGGAGGCCGACGACGGGAGAATCTCGATGCGCTCGATGGCCGCGGTGGGAATGCGGTTGAGGTCGGGGCCGGCGGTCAGGTTGCCGCGCTGGAGGCGGCGGCCATTGACGAGGATCGTCGTCTGCAACGACGAGAAGCCGCGCAGCTTCACCTCGGAGTTCTGATACGTGGCGCCGCCGGCGAAGGCGGGATTCATCGCGGAACCCTGCAACGACTGGCTGCCGTAATCGCTCGTCTGCCCGACGAGGCGGAAGAGTTCCTCGATCGACGTGACGCCCATGCGCTCGATGTCGACGCGACTGATGACCTCGTAGGCCATCGCGCCTTCCTCGTCGGTGCGGAAGATGGTCTGGTTGGCGAGGCCGTTGATGCGCGAGGCGGAGACTTCCATCGGCGCGAGGCGGATGGTGCCGTCCGCGGTGCGTTCGAGCGCGGGACGGTCCGGCTCCATTTCCGTCGTCGGCGCCGGCGCCGCCCGGCGCACCGTGAAGGCGCCCGTCTGCGCGTCGCGCACGGCAGTCAGGCCGGTGCGGGCGAGCAGGCGCTCCAGCGCGACCGCGACTTCCATCTCGCCCTCGACCGTGTTGGTGCGGACACCCTGCACGACGTCGGTCGGGAAGAGCACCTGCTCGCCCGCCTGTTGCGAGAAACGTTTCAGGGCGCGCTCCGCCTGGTCGGCGGGCAGATCGAAACGCCGCAGCGAATCGGCGGCAAAGGCCAGGCCGGCGAGCAGGCCGGCGGCGAGGAGGGTGGACAGCCAGCGCAAGGCGCCGGCCCGGGGGCTCGGAGGGACGCGATTCATCGGTTCGTAGGTGTGTTGGGGAGCGCAGCCGCGGGGCACGGTGACGCGCTCACCGGAAACGACGCGCGGGCGCGCGAAATCAGTTACGACAATCTTTCGCGCCCGCCGCCCCACCCCGTGCTCAGGGTGCGGCGCGGAGCAGGATCTCGCCGTTGGCGCGCCGCTCGGCGCGCACGCCGGACAGCTCGAGCAGCCGCACGAAATCGTCCACGCGGTCCGCCCGGGCGAGACCGCTGACGCGCAGGTCCGCCAGCGCCGCGTCGGCGATGACGAGCTGCGCACGGTTGTGGCGGTTGACCTCCGCCACCGCGTCCGCGAGCCGCATGGCCGAGATGTCGAGCCACGTGCCGCGCCACGCGAGGCGGCGGGAAATCTCCTCCGGCGAAAGCGTGCTCACCTGCGCCGGCGCCGGCTGTGCCTGCAACCGCACGAGCACGCGGCTGCCCGCCGGCACCACCGGCGTGCCGTCGCCGCCGGCAAACGTGTCCGCGCTGTTCGACGCGCCCTCGGGCCGGCCGACCGCGACGCGGCCCTCGGTAACGAGCACCTCGACCTCCGTCGGCCCGAAGCGCACCGCGAAGGCCGTGCCGACCGCGCGCACCTCGACGCCGCCGGCGTCGACGATGAACGGCCGCGCGCGATCCTTCGTGACCGCGAAATGCGCCTCGCCCCGCAGCAGCCGCACGCGCCGCAGGCCCGCCGTGAATTCCGGCGCGATCTCCGCCTCGGCGTTCAATTCGACCACCGAGCCGTCCGCGAGCGTGAGCAGCCGCGACGTCGGCACCGCCGCCGCCACCTGCACCGCCGGCGCACCGTCCGTGGACGGCGCCGGCGCGGGCCACGACCACCAGCCGGCGAACGCCAGCAAAGCGACCGCCGCGACGCCGGCCGTCGTGCGCCGGCGCGTGCGACGGCGCTGCCGCGCGTAAAGGGCCATCTCCGCCGCCGGCGCCGTGCCGCGCAGCCGCGGGAGGTCGAGCCGGCCCCACGCCGCGGAGAGACTCTCGAGCGCCGCGGGATGGAGCGGATCGGCCCGCAGCCACGTCTCCAACTCCGCGCGCTCCTCCGGCGAGAGCCCGGCATCGACGCGCGCGACCCAGTCGGCCGCGGCCTCGCGGACGGGGGCGGGGAAAGGAGCGGGGGCGGGCCGGGGGTTCATCGTTGGACTCCGCGACGGCGGAGAAACTCCTCGCATTTCCTCACGCCGCGTCCGATCTGCACCTGCACCGTCTGCTCGGAGAGACCGAGGCGGGCGGCGATCTCCTTTTGCGGGAGACCGCGGAGTTTGCGGAGGATGACGATTTCACGGCAACGGGGCGGCAGGGCGTCGATGGCGGCGAGCAGCAAGGCGGTTTCCTCCTGCACGCACGCGGACTCGGCGACGCCCGGTCCATTATCCAAGACGCGCAGGTCGGCCAAATCAGTTACACCGTCGATCGGCGAACTGCGATCGCGGCGCAGCCAATCGAGGGCGAGGTGGCGCGCGACGCGGAAGAGAAAGGCCCGGGCGGAACGGATCGGCTCGGCGGGGCGCGCCTTCCAGACCCGCACGTAGGATTCCTGCACGACATCGTCGACGTCGCGCACGAGCGGGAAACTGCCGCGCAGATACGCGCGCAGCGACGAATCGTGCGCATGCACTTCGTCGATGAACCAACGGGCCCGATCTGGTTCGCGTTCGCTCACGGGGTAGAGATGACCGTCGCGTGGATGAGCCGCCCTCCTGACGCTGGCAAGCCTCAACCGTGTCACGCCCGCGCGCGGGTGCGTCCGGATCAGAGCGAAAGCGCGCGCGGAGAAAATTTTGCCGCTGCGCACGCGGATCGACGCGACGCAGCGATTGCAAGCGTTCCGCCCCAACGAGGGCCAACCCGGACGCGGGACGAGGCCGCGGCCGTGCCGGAAGCCGGCGGAGGGAAAATTGCTCGGGGTGGGACTCGAACCCACACGCCTTGCGGCACGGGCTTCTAAGACCCGCATGTCTGCCATTCCATCACCCGAGCATGATTGGATTTTCGATTTTGGATTTCGGATTTAGGATTGGGGAACGCAAGAGCCGAAACGATTCACGCGCTGCGGCCGAACAAAGGAGCGGGAGCTTCCAGCTCCCGTGGTTGAGCGTAGCGGGAGCATCCTGCTCCCGTGGTTGAGAGTAGCGGGAGCATCCTGCTCCCGCCCTTGGCGAAGGGAGCTGGAAGCTCCCTCTCCTTTGCTACATCGCTTCGCCCAGCCGCTGGCCCATCAGCGCGTAGGTCTCGAGGTTCGCGGCGCTCTGCTCGATCAGGTCGGCGTCGAAGCGGATGCGGCCGGGGGCGAAGAGCGTGATCACGCACGAGCCGCCGAACTTGAAGAGGCCCTTCTCCGCGCCCTTCTTCACCGCGCGACCGGTCACGTAGGATTGCGCGATGCTGCCGACCATCGTCGCCCCGATCTCGCACACGGCGACACGGCCGAATTGCGGCGAGTCGACGAGCGTGATCATGCGCTTGTTCTCCCAGAGGTAATTCAGGTTCCGGCGCAGCGCGATCGGCGACACGGAGTAGAGCCAGCCGTTGATCAGGCGCGCCTCGCCGGGCGTGCCGGCGACGGGGAAATGGAACCGGTGGTAATCGACCGGGCAGAGCCGCGAGATGAGCATCGCCCCGCCGGCGAACTCGCGCGCCAGCGCCTCGTCGCCGAGGAAGGCCGCGAGGTTGAAGCGCTGGCCCTTGGCGTAGAAGCCGGTCGCGGCGTCGACGTTGGGGAACGCCAGGTGGCGTCCGTCCGCCGGCAGCACGGCCACGCGGTCGTCGTCCGGCGCGGCGAGCGGGCGCGCGCCGGGTTTCAGCGCGCGGTAGAAGAAATCGTTGAAGCTCGCGTAGGCGAACGGGCTCTTGGCGAACTCGTCGACATTGAGGTCGTATTTGACCACGAACGGCAGCACGTCCTTGGCGCTGAACTTCCGCGTCATCCGCCAGCCGTAATAGCGGGAGACGAAGGCGCGCTTCACCAGCAGCTCGAGCGCCGCGCTGCCGCCGGGGCCGCCGTAGGTCCAGCGCAGCCATTTCTCGCCGTAGACGTTCTCGGTCTCGATCGTCTGCTTGGCGCGGTGGTAGTAGCGGATGGGTTCGGAGGCGGCGGGCATGGAGGGACAGGATGAAGGGCGGACCGCGTTGACCTCAACGCGGTTCTTTCGCGGCGAGGCGGGCCCGCCCGAACGTCAAGTCACTCCCTCCTGCTTCCGCAAGGGAGAAGACCGCCGCCACGATTGGGGATTGCCCTCCGGCGGGCCCGCCGGGCTAACTTCCGGCATGAGTCTCTGTCCCTGTGGTTCCGGTAAAGAATTCGACGCCTGCTGCGGCCCGATCCTGGCGGGTGCGCCCGCCCCGACGGCGGAGGCGCTGATGCGCTCGCGCTACACCGCGCACGTGAAGCACGACATCGCGCACCTCGCACGCACGCTCAGCACCGAGCAGCGCAAGGACTTCGACGAGGCCGCCGCCCGCCGCTGGTCGCAGGAATCCGAGTGGCTCGGCCTGACCATCTCGCGCACCGAGGGCGGCGGCGAGCAGGACGACGCCGGCGCGGTCGAGTTCACCGCGCGCTTCAAGATGAACGGCGAGGAGCACGAGCACTTCGAGGTCGGCCTCTTCGGCCGCGAGGACGGCCAGTGGGTCTACACCGGCCAGCTCAACGGCCCCGGCACCACCGTGCGCCGCGAGACCCCGAAGATCGGCCGCAACGACCCCTGCCCCTGCGGCTCCGGCAAGAAATACAAGAAATGCTGCGGCGCCTGAGCGGGTGAGCAATGCGGGCGGGGATCTGAAATCATTTCGCCGATCCGGCTGGCAAACGACCGGGGCGAGGGCGCCCCGGCTCCAGCATGTGAGGCGCGAAGCGCCGCCCGTCTAATAATCCTACCCCTGGGGACGGGGCGCCCCCGCCCTGTTTCCCTATCCCCCTCGCCCACCTGGAGACGGGGCGCCCTCGCCCCGTTTGCCCGGCCGCGCTTGTCACCTGCACCCCGGGCGGCCACATTCTCCGCCATGCCGGAGCACCGCCGATTGCCGCATCTGCAATCGTTCGCGCGCGAGCCCATTGTCTTCCTGACCACCGTCACCGCCGATCGGCGGCGCTGCCTCGCCAACGCGACTGCCCAGCAAATCCTGTCCGTGCTTTGGTCGAATTCGCCGCAAATCGACGGCTGGTTTGTCGGCGACTATCTCCTGATGCCGGATCATGTGCATCTTTTCGCCCGTCCCGCCCGCGACGCCAAACCTCTCGCCGCGTGGGTGGGCGCGTGGAAATCACTCAGCTCCCGCCAGCTCAAGCACACCCTGCAACTGCCCCCGCCGCTCTGGCAGGCCGACTACTTCGATCGCTTCCTGCGCTCCGCCGAGAGCTACACGGAGAAATGGAACTACGTCGCCATGAATCCCGTGCGCGCCGGCTTGTGTCAGCGACCGGAGGAGTGGCCGTGGAAGGGGCGGCTACACGATTTGTATTTTTGAGGAGCGGGAATGCAGACGCCGGGCGAGTAATCAAGTATTCCATCCGGCCGACCGGGGCGAGGGCGCCCCGGCTCCAGCATTTGAGGCGCGAAGCACCGCCCGTCTAACCTACCCCTGGGGACGGGGCGCCCCCGCCCCGTTTCCCTATCCCCCTCGCCCACCTGGAGACGGGGCGCCCCCGCCCCGTTGCTCCCGCTTCGCCGGCGATGAGGGCGCGGGCGAGCTTGGTGTGAACACCCGCCCTTCGCTTGGCCACCCCGCAGCAAGCTCCGGAGAATGGACCGGTCTGCGATTCGAGGAGGCGTCAGAGGAAGCGCTTGCCCATGCAGACGATTCGTGCAGCTTCGTCTGCATGAGAACGACGCTAAACTTGGATGAAGCCCTGCTCGCCGAGGCCGGCGACTACTCCGGTTTGAAGGAGAAAACCGCCCTCCTCCACGAGGGGCTGCGGGCGCTCATCCAGCGTGAGGCCGCCGCGCGGCTGGCCGCCTTGGGCGGCAAGGATCGCAAGGCCGCCGCCGCCCCCCGGCGCAAGTCTCCCGCCCGCAAATGAGGGTGCTGGTGGACACTTCCGTGTGGATCGACCACTTCCACCGGGCCAATCCGCAACTCCAGACCCTGTTGCTTTCCGGTCAGGTGTGGACGCACACCGTGATCATCGGCGAACTCGCGGCCGGTCGCCTGGCCAAACGGACCGAAATCCTCACCCTGCTGCAAAAACTGCCCTTCGCCGACGAGATCGATCTGGCCGAAGGCCTGAGCCTGATCGACCAGCACGCACTGGCCGGTCGCGGACTGTCCTGGTCCGACGTTCAGCTGCTGGCCGCCGCGAGCATCGACCGGCTGGCTCTCTGGACCCGTGACCGGGCGCTCGCCAAGGCCGCAGCGGAACTGCGATTGGCCCCAGCCGGCTTGTAACAAGCCTGTCCCCTCCTCCGCGCTCGCATCGGCCGCCGGTTTCAGCTCCACTCAGCTCGGGCCGACATTATGTCTGCGCGCCCGCTTGCCCCGCCCCCAAGGACCTACGCCCAGCTCCGCGCCGCGGTGACCGCCGTCGTCATCGAAGGCCGCTCCGCCATCGATCGCGCGTGGCTCGAGACCTATCACGAGACCGGCCGGCTCATCCACGAACACACGCTGCTCTTCCGCGAGCGCGCCAACTACGGCGCCAAGACCTTCGAGAAACTCGCCGAAGACACCGGCATCAGCCGGCGCACGCTGCAGGAATGCGTGCAGTTCTACCGCTGTTTCCCGATTTGGCGCGCCCGCGCCAAATTGGGTTGGACCCACTATCGCCTCCTCATCCAAGTCGCCGACCCCGCGCAGCGAAAGGCCCTCGAAGCCCGGGCGATCAAGCAGGCGTGGACTTCACCCCAGCTGGAAACCCACGTCCGCTCCTTCAACGCGCACGCCCTCGCCGCGCCCAAGGACGACTCCACGCCCACACCGGAGAAGCCGGTCGAGCTGCTCAAACCCCGCTGCGGCGTCCCGGGCCTGCGGCGCATCGTCGAACGTCCCCCTTCGACTTCGCTCAGGGCAGGCGACGGACTCGGCATCGATCTCGGTTTCAAAAACTACGCCGCCCTGCCCGCCGCATCGGAGGCGAAACTGAAACTCGGCGACATCGTGCGCTGGGACGACGACGCTTCGACCCCGCTCAGCGCAGGCGGCCTCCGCAAGATCCCCGACGCCACCACGGCGCAATTGTTCACCTACCGCGCCACGATCCTCAAAATCGTCGACGGCGACACGCTCGACATCGCCCTCACGCTCGCCCCCGGCTTCACCCGCGACCTGCGTCTCCGCCTCCGCGGCCTCGATTGTCCCGAGCTCAGCACCGCCGCCGGCCGAGCTGCCAAAGCCTTCGTGGAAAAACTCCTCTCCCCCGGCGACGAAGTGGTCGTCTGCACCACCAAGCCCGACAAATACGACCGCTACTTGGCGGATGTTTTCATCGGCGATTCCGCAGCCTCAGCAACTCCCCCACTGCTCACTGCTGACCGCTCACCGCTGACTGCCGGAGGCTCCATCTTCCTCAACAACGAACTGTTGAGCACCGGCCACGCGATCCGCTACGACGGCGGCGCGAAAGAGGAGTGAGACCGACGCAGTCAGCCGAATAATTATTGAGAATTCACGCATGACTCCATCGCATTAACGGTTTGATCTAGAAGCGCTGGCATAAAGCAGCAGGATTTCCCGACGGTAAACTCGCACGCAAAAGCAGCTCGAACCCCCATGCACGGCACACTACCCGAATATCATCCTAGCCTCGAGTCCGCCTACTGGCGTGAATATCATATCGCGACTCCGGGCATGTCGCTCTCCCCGGTCGAGAAACCCGACACGTCGCCTTACCTCATCCACATGACAGGCAAGACAGAGATCGCCTCGATTATCCGCGGCGAGGGGGCGAAGCCACCGGTCGGCGCGGGACACGGGTTCCTTCGCGCTAGTATACCTTCACAGTCGAAGGGAAACTATTTTGCAAAGGTCGTCTGTTTCACGGAATCGCCCACCTTTGCCATAGATTTTTTCCGATACCGTTCGATAGACCGTTGGAGGAAAAACATGCTGTATGGTGTGGGCTTCGCTAAAGAGGCGATGGTCAAAAAGGAGTCTTCCCAGCTTTATATCTCTCAAAGGGCGACAAAGATCAGCTTATCGCTCTCCATGCGGCACTTCAGCCCAAGCAAGAAGGCGTCGAAAATGACAACTTAAAGGCCCGGCTGCAGGCCTTGGTGGAGTCGATTTATCCGCTCTGCACTCCACTGATGGAAGATCAGGCGCCATACCAAGGCTTCCACTGGGAACGAGAATGGCGGTTCCCGAAGTCATCCGGACTAATTTTTTCTCATTCGGATATACGTTTGATTTGCTGTCCCGATGCTGAACGCGGTGAAATTCAGGAAATCCTTGGAGAACACTCAAAGAACGTTCGATTCGTGCGAACTTGGGCAGAATTTAGTGAGGTCACCGACTTCATGGAACGTCAGCACAATAAGTGGGCTGTTCAGGGCGGAGCCGCGGCAGGTGAAGAGAAAAGAACGGCTCTGCGCGGAAGAGAGATGGCACTCAAATCGCTCGAAGTCTACAGAAGGACATTGGAGCAGGCTCAAAAAGAATTGGCGCAAGTCGTGGAAGCCAAAACCCAATTGGAAAGTGAGATTGTAGCCCTCAAGAAACAGATCGGAACCCCGGCCAAACTACCAGTGGAGTCCTTGGTGGAAACGATGCTGAACAATGAGATTTTCAAAAAACGATTTGAACAGGCCCTCGACGAAGCAATTGTTGGGCTGCCTGGTAATTTCGAATCCACGGATGGACAGACCGAGGGAAAGGTCGTGTTTTCACAATCGACTCTCAAAACATTCGGGGCTGACGTCGGCGAACATCTAAAACGGCAACGCATGTTTGTCGCCACCGCTTACGTCGTCTACCAAGGGCTCTTGCACGACGGATCTACCGTAGAATCTGACGAGGGCGGCAGGGTTGAGGGGATGTTCGCAATAGAATTTGGAAGTGAAACGTATGAGGACGCCGAGGCAGCTGCCAGTGAAGTGACGATTAATATTCTAGAAATCTACAAACGGCCTTAGCTAAATCCCGTGGAACTGAGTTTTCCTACCGACTCCGACGGCTTTTTTTCGCGCGAGTGCCCATCGTGTAATCGCTATTTCAAGGTAATTGTTGGCGAAGGCAGCGACGAGCCGATTTCCGCTTGCCCTCACTGTGGCCATCGCGGGCAGGACTGTTGGCATACGCCCGAACAAATCGAATACGCCAAGGCTGTGGCCCTAAGCACGGTCGTCTCGCCAGAGATCGATCGCCTTAACCGCCAGCTCACCGGGTCGGCCGGCAGCTTTCTCAAAGTGAGCGTTAAGAATCCGATATCCCGACCGCCTCCGCCGCCCATCGAAGTCGATGAGTCTTACGACATCGTGCGGTTTCGATGCTGCAACGAAACCGTAAAGCTGCATCGTCTGGAGACGAATTTTTGTATTATCTGCGGCACCCCTTACGAAATGAAACACAGCGATTCGAAGCGGATTTTTCTTAGCCACAAGGGCGTCGACAAGGCGCAGGTCATCAATTTCAAGCAGACGCTGGAAGGACTGGGATTCTCCCCGTGGCTCGACGAGGACGCGATGCCAGCCGGCACGGCGCTGGAGCGCGGCATCCTGAAGGGCATGGAAGATTCCTGCGCGGTGATTTTTTTCATCACGCCGTCGTTCAAGGATGCAGGCTTTTTGGAGTCAGAGATCAACTACGCCATCCAGCAGAAGCGGGAAAAAGGCGACCGCTTCGCGATCATTGCGCTGCAGTTCGCCGACGCCGCAGGCAAAGAAGGCGAAATTCCCGCTCTTCTCAAAACCTACGTGTGGAAGCGCCCCAAGTCCGAACTCGAGGCGCTGCGTGAAATTATCCGCGCACTGCCGCTTTCTGTTGGCACTGCCGATTGGCGGGAAGGCATTGATGGCGTCGTGGCGACCTCCAAAACAAAATCCACGGTGGCCGAGTTGTCCGCGGAGGCTAAGACCATCCTTGTCGCCGCGGTAAAAGGCGATGGTCGCATCATGCACCTCAAGCATATGAGCGGAGAACTCATCCAGACGGGTGGAAAGTCCCTAATTCCCGATGACGATACCCGCACGATCGCGCGTTGGGTGGGCGGCATTGAAGACCTGCGTCGGCGACGTTACATCACCGACGTAGGCCACAAGGGCGAAGTTTTCAAAGTAACCCGAGAGGGCTTTGAGACCGCCGATCATTTGGACACGGGCGACGGCTCATAATTGCGGTCGGCGGGCGCGAGCAATCACGCCGCCCGCGCCGTAGCCTGCACGGAGAGCGAAGAAGGAGTCAGGTCGCGAAGGTTGACATCAAACTTTGCCAGTTGGCGTCGTATCCTCGCCGGATGCCTCGGCCACGATCGATATCTATCTCCGCAACCTAACCCGTTGTCTCGCGTCGAATCGCCGGCGACGAGAGCGTCGCCGCTCCAGCGCCAGCCCCTGGGGACCGGAAACTGGGGGCGCGACGCCCTCGTCGCGTTTGTCCGCCTGCCAGCTCACTTCATCACCAACTCATCGTCCTTCACGGAGAGCTTCACTTCGCTGCCCTCGGCGATTTGGCCACCGATAAGGCTGTGGGCAAAGCGGGTTTCGAGGTGGCGTTGGAGGAAGCGCTTGAGCGGGCGGGCGCCGAAGACGGGGTTGTAACCTTGCATCGGCAACAGCACCAAACCGAGGCTTGCGGCAGCGATTTCGCGGCGTAGGTTCCGGGCATGAGCTTCAACGAACTCATGGCCGAATTGCCCAAGATGACGCCGGAGCAACGCGACCTGATCCGGATCAAGTTGGCCGAGCTCGAGGGTGAAGAGTGGATGGACGATGGCGAACTCACTCCCGCACAGAAGATCATAATCGAAGAGCGCATCGCGGAGCATGAACGCAATCCCGCTGCAGCCATTGCCTGGGAAGTGATGGAAGCCAAACTCAAGGCCCGCTACGGGCTATGAGATGGCAGATCTCGCTGCGGCCGGAGGCGATTGCCGACCTTGATGACGCTGCCGCATGGTATGAGGCGAGGTGTGCCGGCCTGGGACGGGATTTTGTGCAGGAAATCAGCGCGGCGATTTCCCGGCTGACCTTGGCTCCCCTGCTACCGCGGTTGCGGCATCGGAGTGCCGGCATCCGCTGGGTCCGTTCCAAGCGGTTTCCGTATCGAGTCATCTACCGGGTCGAATCAGAAAAAATCGTGGTCTTTGCGATCATGCACAGCGCTCGCAGCGATTCGGCCTGGCGTGACCGGAAGTAAGAGGGAGAATTCCTCCGCCACTGGGAACAGGCGCACGCCGAGGCTGCCCGTTTCGTCGACCTTCACGGAGCCGGCTATCTCTCAGCCCCACTCACGCAGTTCAGAAACCACAGATGGACACGAATGAACACTGATGACTCGGATGAAACGACCGACCTGAGAAGATACCCGAGCACCGAAAAGTGAAGGCCTCGGGTAACCCCCCCATCCATCCGTGTGCATCTGTGCTTATCTGTGGTTGAACTGCATTGTTCCGGCTCACCCCATCACCAGCGCGTCGTCCTTCACGGTGAACTTCACCTGGCTGTCATCGGTCACTTCGCCGGCGATGAGGGCGCGGGCGAGTTTGGTGTGAACACTCGCCCTTCGCTTGGCCACCCCGGAGCAAGCTCCGGGGCATCAGAGCCAAGCGACCACTATGCGGATCGGGCTCGCGGAATCGCAGAAGAGTGCGGAGCAAGCTCCGGGGAAAGGACCTGTCTGCGATTCGAGGTGGCGTTGGAGGAACGGCTTCTGGGGGCGGGTCCTAATCCGGGGCTTGCGGGGGAGAGGCGCTGCACTAGGTTGCGGCCATGAAAGCGAATTGGATTGAACGCGACGGGCAGGTGATCGACCTGCCGAACCTCAGCGCCGTGATCGAAAAGGATGGCGCATGGTTCGTCTCGCGCTGTCCGGAACTGGGCGTGGCCAGCCAAGGCAAGACCCGCACGGAAGCCCATCGCATGCTCGCCGAGGCGGTGGAGCTTTGGCTTGAATCGGCCAGCGCGGCCGAGATCAAGCGGTGCCTGAAACGCGGTGCCCGGGTTCGTCCCCTGACGCTGGCGCATGCCTAAACTCCGTCCGCTGCCGCCAGCTGAAATCTGCCGCATCCTCGCGGCGCACGGTTTCGTGCGGGAGCGGCAGACCGGAAGCCACATCATCATGCGGCGCAGCCTGCGGGATGGTGACAGTGCCACGGTGCCGGTGCCCAATCACCGCGAAGTCGCGACCGGCACGATCAAATCGATTATCCGTCTCAGCGGCCTCGACGACCGGTTGTTCCGGAAGTGAGCGCGGCTACCCCATCACCAGCGCGTCGTCCTTCACGGTGAACTGCACCTGACTGTCATCGGTCACTTCGCCGGCGATGAGGGCGCGGGCGAGTTTCGTTTCGAGGTGGCGTTGGAGGAAACGCTTCAGCGGGCGGGCGCCGAAGACGGGGTCGTAGCCTTTTTCCGCGACCCACTCCTTCGCCTTCTCGTCGAGGGAGACGGTGACGCGGCGCTCCACGAGGCGCTTGTTGATGTCGGCGAGGAGCAGGTCCACGATGCGCTCGATCTCCTCGAGCGCGAGGGGCTTGAAGAGGACCGTCTCGTCGATGCGGTTGAGGAATTCCGGGCGGAACGACGAACGCAGGTCGGCCATCACGGCTTCGCGGACGTTCTCGGGGATCTCGGCGCCGGTGACGCCCTCGAGCAGGTGGCGGCTGCCGAGGTTCGAGGTCATGATGATGACCGTGTTCTTGAAATCCACGGTGCGGCCCTGCGAGTCGGTGATGCGGCCGTCGTCGAGGACTTGGAGCAGGACGTTGAACACGTCGGGGTGCGCCTTCTCCACTTCGTCGAAGAGCACGACGGCATACGGCTTGCGGCGCACGGCCTCGGTGAGCTGGCCGCCCTCGTCGTAGCCGACGTAGCCCGGAGGCGCGCCGATCATGCGGGCGACGCTGTGCTTCTCCATGTATTCGGACATGTCGAGGCGGATGAGGTTGGCCTCGGAATCGAAGAGCTGCTCGGCGAGCGTCTTCGCGAGCTCGGTCTTGCCGACGCCAGTCGGGCCGAGGAAGAGGAATGACCCGATCGGGCGGCGCGGGTCCTTGATGCCGGCGCGGGCGCGGAGGATGGCCTCGCTGACGAGGCGCACGCCTTCGTCCTGGCCGATGACGCGCCGGTGCAACTCGTCCTCGAGGCGGAGCAATTTCTCCTTCTCGCCCTCCATGAGCTTGGTCACGGGGATGTGCGTCCACTTCGAGATGATCTCGGCGATCTCCTCGGCGGAAACTTCCTCCTTCACGAGCGTGGTGGCGGGGGCGCCGCCCTTCTCGGCCTTGGCGAGTTCCTTCTCGAGCTGCGGGATGCGGCCGTGCTTGAGCTCGGCGATCTTGTTCAAGTCGTAGGCGCGTTCGGCCTTCGCCATCTCGAGGCGCGCGGCTTCGAGTTCCTCGCGGACTTTCTGCACGCGGCCGAGGGCTTCCTTTTCCTTCTGCCACGTGGCGCGAAGGGCGGTGGCCTGCTCCTTGGCGTCGGCGAGTTCCTTGCGCAGCGCCTCGAGGCGGCGCTTGGAGGCGTCGTCCTTCTCCTTCTGCAACGCGGTCTCCTCGATCTCGAGCTGCATGACGCGGCGTTGGAGCTCGTCGAGCTCGGTGGGGAGCGAATCGATCTCCGTGCGGATCATCGCGCAGGCCTCGTCGACGAGGTCGATGGCCTTGTCGGGCAGGAAGCGGTCGGCGATGTAGCGGTGCGAGAGGACGGCGGCGGAGACGAGGGCGTTGTCCTGGATGCGCACGCCGTGGTGCAGCTCGAAGCGCTCGCGCAGGCCGCGGAGGATGGAGATGGCGTCCTCGACCGTCGGCTCCTCGACGAGGATGGGCTGGAAGCGGCGTTCGAGCGCGGGGTCCTTCTCGATGTATTTGCGGTATTCGTCGAGCGTGGTGGCGCCGATGCAGTGCAGCTCGCCGCGGGCGAGCATGGGTTTCAGGAGGTTGCCGGCATCCATCGCGCCCTCGGTCTTGCCGGCGCCGACGATGTTGTGGAGTTCGTCGATGAAGAGGATGATGCGGCCCTCGGCCTGCTTGACCTCGTTGAGGACGGCCTTGAGGCGCTCCTCGAACTCGCCGCGGTATTTCGCGCCGGCGATGAGCGCGCCCATGTCGAGGGCGAAGACGGTCTTGTCCTTCAGGCCCTCGGGCACGTCGCCGCGGAGGATGCGCTGGGCGAGGCCCTCGACGATGGCGGTCTTGCCGACGCCGGGCTCGCCGATGAGGACGGGGTTGTTCTTGGTCTTGCGCGAGAGGATGCGGATGGCGCGGCGGATCTCGGCGTCTCGGCCGATGACGGGGTCGAGCTTGCCCTTGCGCGCCTGGGCGACGAGGTCGACGCCGTATTTTTCGAGGGCGTTGTAGGTGGTCTCGGGGTTGTCGGTCGTCACGCGCTGGCTGCCGCGGAGGGCGGCGAGCTCCTTGAGCACGCGGGCGCGGTCGAGGCCGAAGCTGGCGAAATACTTCGCGAGCGCGGGCGGCTTGCCGACCTGCATGAGCGCGAGGAGGAGGTGCTCGACGCTGGTGAACTCGTCCTTGAGGGCGTCGCGCTCGGCCTCGGCGCGGGTGAGGACCTCGTTGAGGGCCTGCGTGACGTAGATCTTCGAGACGTCGACGGCGCCGCTGACCTTGGGCACGCGGTCGAGTTCGCGTTCGGCGGAGAGCTGGAGGGCGCTGGCGGTGAGGCCGAGTTTTTCGGCGAGCGCGGGCACGATGCCGCCCTCCTGGGCGAGGAGCGCGGCGAGCAGGTGCCAGGTGTCGACCTCGTTGTGCGAGCGACGGCGGGCTTCGTTCTGCGCCTCCTGCACGGCTTGGCGCGACATGACGGTCATCTTTTGCGGATCCATGGTGGTCTCTCCCGCGGCCAGTGTGCATCCGGCGTTCCAAGTTCGCAAATGCCCAACTCGCTCTGGCGTGCCGGCCGCCGCTCCCGGCGGGTGGGACAGACTGCGCCGCGACGCGCCGTCCGGCGCGCCAGAACGCCCGGGGCGTGCAACCGGCGCGCAGCCTTCCGCAAGCCCGGCCGAGCCCCGGCCGCCGCCCCGGAGGATAATGCCGCACCCCTTCGCCCTACCCCGCCCCGTCAACGCCCCGCCCCGCGCCGCCGATGAACCTCACGACGAACTACCTTGGTTTGCAGTTGAAACATCCGATCATGCCCGGGGCCTCGCCGCTCACGAACCGTCTCGGCATCATCCGCGAGCTCGAGGACGCCGGCGCCTCGGCCATCGTGCTCGCCTCGCTCTTCGAGGAACAGGTCCGCCTCACGCAAAGCGAACGCCTCAAGCTCGAGAACCGCCACGCCGAGACGGACGCACACGAGGATTCGCTGATCGAGGGCTCGGACGCCTACGCCTTCGGGCCCGACGAATACCTCGAGCACATCTACCGCGCGAAGCTGGCCGTCGACATCCCCGTCATCGCCTCCCTCAACGCCCGCACGCCCACCACGTGGGTCGACTTCGCCCGCAGCGTGCAACAGGCCGGCGCCGACGCCATCGAGCTCAACCTCTACTTCCTCCCGACCGACCCCGACACGACCGCCGCCGAGATCGAGGCGCGCATGCTCGAGATCGTCACCAGCGTGCGCGAGACGAGCAGCCTGCCGCTGGCGGTGAAGCTCTCGCCGTTCTTCTCGTCGTTGCCGAACTTCGTCCAACGCCTCCAGCGCGCCGGCGTGAAGAGCGTCGTGCTCTTCAACCGGTTCTACCAACCCGACATCAACGTCCGCTTCCGCGAAGTCGCGCCGAAGCTCGAGCTCTCCGACTCCTCCGAGCTCCTGCTCCGCCTGCGCTGGCTCGCCATCCTCAGCGGCCGCGTGCCGGTCGACCTCGCCGTCACCGGCGGCGTGCACACGCCGAACGACGTCATCAAATCCGTCCTCGCCGGCGCTGACAGCGTCCAAGTCGTCTCCGCCCTGCTCCGCTACGGCCCGCAGCACCTACGCTCGCTCGTCAACGGCCTGAAGAATTACCTTGAGGAACACCGTTTCCGTTCGCTCAGCGAACTGCGCGGCAAGCTCAACCTCGCCAACAGCGCCAACCCCGAAGCCTACGAGCGCGCGAACTACGTGCACTCGCTGCTCTTCTGGGATCGGTGAGTAGCGCAGGCCGGGTGGAACGCGTTGACCCCAACGCGTTGCCCGCCCCCTGGAGGGCTCGGCTACCGCCGCGCCGCGAATGTTCCTTCCCGCCCCGCCGCCCTATCCGGCGCGGCAGTAGCCGCGCCCTCCACCGTAGGTCCGGTTTTCAACCGGACTCATTCCCCCTCGCTCGCCGATCAAACTCGCCACCTTGGCTGCAATCCGGCCGGTCACAGACCGGCCCTACCCCCGCCACGCCCGCGAAATCTCCGTCCGCTCCCATCGGTTGCGCGCTCGCGGGCAACTTGGCACACCAGCCCGCCCCCTCCCTTTCGTGTCTTTCGTGTGTTTCGTGGTTCCTCACCTCTGAATCGCATCCCTCGCCGGTCGCCGGCCGGCCCTACGGTTTGACTCCCACCGCCGCCCGCGCACCCTCGCCGCAGATGGCAGATTTCCTCACCGACCAGAAAGTCACGCAACGCGCCTACCTCGTGGGCCTCCAGACGCCCAAGATGACCACAGGCGAAGGCGCCGAGCTGCTCGGCGAACTCGAGGAACTCGTCCAGAACCTCGGCATCGAGATCGTCCACCACACGCTCGTGAACCTCCGCGAGCCGCAGCCGAAATTCCTCCTCGGCTCCGGCAAGGCCGCCGAACTCATCCGCGAGGCCAAGGAACTCGGCGCCGATGTCATCGTCGTCGACGAGGAACTCTCCCCCGCCCAACAGCGCAACTGGGAGGCCGAGTCCGGCCTCGCCGTCATCGACCGCCAGGAAGTCATCCTCGAGATCTTCGCCGACCGCGCCCAGACCCGCGAAGCCGTCCTCCAGGTCGCCCTCGCGCGCATGGAGTATTCTCTCCCCCGCCTGAAACGCGCCTGGACCCACCTCTCCCGCCAGCGCGGCAAGGGTGCCATGGGCGGCGAAGGCGAGACGCAGCTCGAGCAGGACCGCCGCCTTGTGCGCGACCGCATCGCCCACCTCAAGAGCGAGCTCGACCACGTCCTCCAGCAACGCGAGGTGCAACGCCGCAAACGCATGCGCAAGCCCGTGCCCGGCGCCGCCATCGTCGGCTACACCAACGCCGGCAAATCCTCGCTCCTCAACCAGCTCACCGGCGCGCACGTGCTCGCCGCCGACAAGCTCTTCGCGACGCTCGACCCCACCACGCGCCAGCTCGCCCTCCCCGACGGCCGCACGCTGCTCATGACCGACACCGTCGGCTTCATCCGCCGCCTGCCGCACCGCCTCGTCGAGGCCTTCAAGGCCACGCTCGAGGAGGTCGTCGTCTCCGACTTCATCATCCACCTGCTCGACGCCGCCAACCCGAACGTCGAGCACCACTTCGCCACGACGATGGACGTGCTCCGCGAGCTCGGGGCCGGCGACAAGACGATGATCACCGTCTTCAACAAGATCGACGCCGCCGACCCGCAGGCGCTCGCGCTCCTCCGCGCGCGCCATCCCGCCGCGCTCTTCATCAGCGTGCGCACCGGTGCCGGCCTCGACCGCCTCCTCGCGCGCTGCGCCGAGCTGGCGATTGACGACCACCTCTCCGCCGAGCTGCTCATCCCGCACCACCGCTACGACATCGTCGGGAAACTCCACCAGCTCGGCACCGTGCGCGAGCAGGAGACGCGCGACGACGGCGTGCTGATCCGCGGCCGGTTCCCGCTGAAGCACCGCGCGATCTTCGAGCCCTTCGTCCACGTCCCCGCGCCGACGAAGCCGGAGGCCCCGGCCGCCGCGAAGAAGAAACGCCCCGCCCCCGCGAAAAAATCCCCCGCCCGCGCGAAGTGAGTGGCGCATCTTCGTAGCAGCCGACGTAAGTCGGCTGAGAACGCGGCCTGAGCCGCATTCGCCCATGTAGGTTGCGCGCTCGCGCGCAACGTGGCGTGCAAGCACGCCACCTACCCGATCCCCAGCCGTCTTACGACGGCTGCTACGTTTCCACTCGCCCCGCTGCGCGGCTTGGGCCGCGCCCGCGGGTGTAGGTTGCGCGCTGGCGCGCAACGTGGCGGGCAAGCACGCCACCTACATTCGCGAACGTTAGTCGACTCCGCACGATTCGCCTTTCCCTGGCGCATTTGCCCTGGAGGGCTCGGCTACCGCCGAGCCGCGAACGTTTTTTTCGCCTCGCCGCCCGTTTCGGCGCGGCAGTAGCCGCGCCCTCCACCAAGCGATCAGGCTATTGCCGGTCCTACCACACACGCCGCGCTCGCGGGTGTAGGTTGCGCGCTGGCGCGCAACGTGGCGGGCAAGCACGCCACCTACACGATCCCCAGCCGTCTTACGACGGCTGCTACGTTTTCTGCCGCGCGCCGACCCCTACTCC
>VFQQ010001240.1_pt1 | contig 37630 bp, 66 predicted proteins | sample 3512341 | NCBI WGS metagenome assembly VFQQ01 (sample SAMN10412373, study PRJNA504923) | tailings metagenome | isolation source: Relicate 2 Philex TSF1 revegetated site | place: Philippines: Tuba, Benguet | collected 2017-08-29 | reverse complement strand
TGCTGCTGCTGCTGCTGCTGCTGCTGCTGCTGCTGCTGCTGCTGCTGCTGCTGCCGCCGTCGCTGCCGGTCTACTTGCCTGCCGATCCGCACCTGCTGCTTCTGCCTGCTTGCCGGCCTGGACAGTCGGCCTGCTTGCCGGCCTGAAGCACCATTGAGGCCTGCTCGCACTTGCACTGCAGGCCTTCTTCCCCACCTTTCAAGAGGAGGTGCTGGGTGTGGGGCACCGAGTGGTGCACGGCGGCACGATTGGCGAATCGGTGCTGGTCGAGTGAGTTAAACCCTCGTATCCTGCTCAACTTCTGGTAAATTGGAGCGCTGCCGCGACGGCGCAGTTGGTGAATCCTTGCTTGTGGAGCGAGTGAGCGACGCTCCATCGGCGGCAGCTCTGGCCTGCCTTGCTTGCCGTGGCACAGCTTTGTCGTTCACACCGCCGTGCTGCTCCCGAACATCATGCCCCTCCTGCCGCCAGGCAGTTCCACTTGCTGCCGCCCTGCCATTACTGCAACAGCCAAGCTGCCAAGGCTGCGATCCAAGAAGCATCTGAGCTGGCGCCGCTGCACAACCCGCCCAACCTGTACTGCATTGAGGCTGCGCAGCAGCTGTTCCCCGATGCGCCGCATGTCAGCTGTGTGTTATGAGGGGGTTTGGAGTGGCTACTAGGGAACAGAGGGCTGCTGCCTTACAGCCGACGGCAGCTGCCTCTAAGGACCAGCGAAGGCAGGCGCTGCTTCGAATGTGTTGAGTGGCACGAGGGCCCGTCTGCTGTAGGGCTTGTCTGCTTACTCTGCAAGCTTCACTTGCCAAGTGAGTTTCGCACCTGCTGAACTTGCGTTCTCCTCCCTGTCGCTCCTGAGCAATTTTGCCACACACACCCTTGCTTTCCACCCAGGTTGCTGTGTTTGACACCACGTTCCACGCCACCATGCCGCCCGAAGCCTACACCTATGCGCTGCCCACCCGGCTGGCGGCAGAGCACCGCATCCGCCGCTATGGTGCGTCTGAAATCGGGTAGTGTGCCTTGCTGATGTGTGGCACGGCAGACTGTGCATACCTGGTTTGCCACACCAGCTGATTGCTGCGCTAGGCGGCACGTGGGCGGTGGCAGCAATGAACTGGCTGCCACAACAGCTGCTCTCTCTTCCTGTTGATCTCTCAGGCTTCCACGGCATTTTTCCTACAGCTACCTCACACATGAGGACGGGCCCCATTCTCTCTTCTTCGTTCCTTGTCACAACTCATTTTCCTCTCTCCGTTCCCTCTGTTTTTTTACTCCAGGCTTCCATGGCATCTCCTACTCCTACCTCGTGCACAATGGCGGCTTCTATGTCTCTCTCTACCTTCGCTTGTCCATCTCAGTTCTTCTGTGCATTCCTTCTGTGTTCAGGCTTCCACAGCCTCTCCTACTCCCACCTGACGCATGTGGCCAACCTCTCTCTTCCTTGTTCCCTCAGACTTCCACGGCATCTCCTACTCCTACATTACACACGAGGCCGCCTGTTCTCTCTCCGCCTTCTCTTTCATATCTCATTCCTTCTTCCTTCCTTCTGTGTCCAGGCTTCCACGGCATCTCCTACTCCTACCTGACACACGAGGCGGCCCGCATGCTGGGCAAGCCAAAGGACCAGTGCAACCTCATACTGTGCCACCTGGGTGAGAGAACCACTGCGGCCCAAAGGCAGTGCTGCTGCCGCCGCTGCTGTGGCTGCTGCCCCGGCTCCCCCTGCTGCCGCTGCTGCGAAGCTGCTGATTGTGCAGGGATGCAGCGCTCTTGCCCCAACCTGACCCGTTCATTCCAAGCAGAACCGGTTGTCTTCCTCAATTCTGTCAATGTAACCTGCGCAGGAGCGGGCAGCAGCATGTGCGCTGTGGCGGGCGGGCGGTCCATCGAGACAACAATGGGCTTCACTCCGCTGGAGGGCCTGATGATGGGCACGCGCTGCGGTGAGCCTGCTGTGCCCACTGGGCATGCATTGCCAGATGTGCTGCTCAGAATATTGTGCCCGCTGTGCTGCTCTTCATGCTGTGGCCGCTGTCTGCCTGCCAGTACGGTGACCGCTGGGTGCTTCAAACATGCTTCGAGCCCTCCTCCTAATAATAGGCCGCCCCTTAAACTGCTAATCACGCTGTCGTTCTGCAGGCGACATCGACCCCGCAATTGTACCCTACCTGGGCAAGGGTTACACTGCTGCTGAGCTGGACGAGCTGATGAACAAGCAGAGCGGGTTCCTGGGCCTGGCAGGTGGGCAGGTGCTGTGTCGATGGGTATGCATTCAACGGACCGGGTGCAGCAACTGGGATTCCATTGTCAGCCCCCTGCGGCGGCGATGTTGTTGGCTGCACAGAGCGCCCATTGCCGGCGGAACATCTGACCCGCTGGCCTGATTTGCAAGCAGTTGCGCCCGCACAGCCTGTCAGCTGAGATCTGAGATTCCCTCCCTGCTTCTCCTGCCCTTGCACAGGCAGCATCGATGTGCGCACTGTGGAGGAGTGCGCCTTGAAGGGAGATGAGGAGTGCTTGCTGGCCCTGGCGGTGAGGCTACAGCTTGACAGCATAACTGCTTGCATTCATTCAAGCGGAGGGCTTGCTTGCCTGCAGCTTGACGACGGCTGGGGGTGGCAAACCATTGATTGGCCGTGCTGCCTCCACAGCTGCCGCCGCCATTGATTAATCAATGGCGTCCTGCCTCCCCAGCTGCTGCCGTCATTTGGCGCCGCCGCAACTGATGGGCGGCGGTCAGGGCCACCCCCTGATCTGGGCAGCAGGGTCGGTTAGGCCACGGTCAGGGACGGTCAGGGCTTGTTGACTGAACCTTACTTGCACTGGCCGATAACGCCGCCTGTGCCCGTTCTTCGCAAAAACCGCTCCACAGGTGTACCTGCGCCGCATCCGCAAGTACCTGGGCGCCTACCTCGTGCACCTCGGGGGCCAGGTGGACGCCATTGTGTTTTCGGCAGGTGCATTTCGAACACCATCTGTTGAGCTGTTTGTGTTGCTGTCTGACTTGGCCTCGTGCACCTTGGGGGACAAGTGGACGCCGTTGTGTTTTTGGCAGGTGCGCGCCTGTCAAGCACACGAGCGCCTGCATTCTGCTAGTTTACCGCAAGCCATGGCAGGCAGGGCAGATGCAGGTGCACTTCTGGGCATCAAAATTGGCACTTGTGTTCCTGGCCAAACTACCGCACCGCCTCTGCTGCCGTGCAGGCATTGGCGAGAACGGCTCCATGCTCCGCGAGCTCGCCCTCTCTGGCTTGGAGTGGGCGGGCATTTCGGTTGATCGGGCAGCCAATGATGCGGCAGTGCGGGGGCGCACGGGGGAGGTGCAGGGTCCCGGCTCACGTGTCAAGGTGGGTTTAGTTCAGAACACTGCCTTGCAGGCTGCTGTGTGGGTGGCTTTATTGAGCAGAATCGGCAGGGTGCCGGAGCCTGCCCCACCCCGTATACCTGTCAGCCTTGTTCTGCCGCGCCCCTTCTAGTTGAGCTTTTCATACTGATCCCTTCTCTGCCCTCGCAACCCTGCCAAGCAGGTGCTGGTCATTCCCACCGATGAGCAGCTGGAGATTGCGGAGCAGACGCTGGACGTTGTGCGCCGGCACACAGGCCAGCTGGCGCGTGCCGCATGATTGCTTGCTTGAGGGACACTGTGCACCGCACCCGCCAGCAAGCTGCCGCCTGCAGGCCAGGCCCTGCAGCACGTTCCACTGATGGGAGGCAGCATGGTGTGTCTTGGTAGATCTGATCTGCCTGCAAAGACTATAATGAACTCATACTTGGCCAGGGCCAAATGTGTGGAGGCTGTTGAGCGGAGCGGCATCAGAAGGCGGCATGCTGCCGCTGTGCGGCGGCGGCGCAGCTCAACATGCACGCCGCGGTGATTCCGCAGCTTTGCCGCCGATCCCTTGCAAACACTGCGCACTACGCTCCAAGGCGTTTGATCGCCCGCATGGGGCTCTGCGCCTCGTCTTTGGGGCCGGTGCCGGACGCAGCCAGCATCTACGACCTCCCAGCGCTGCAAGACATAGACGGGAAGCCTGTGGACTTCGCTCAGCTCAAGGGCAAGGTCCGAGCGGGGGGCTTGCGGCGCGGCAGGGAAGGGTGCGGAAGGCGGCAGCAGCTAGCGGCGCACGAGCTTGCGTCGAGATTCTCTTTGCCCCTCTCCCTGCTATCCACACAGGTCGTGCTGGTCTGCAACACTGCAAGCAAGTAAGCTGGCTGGGAGCCATTCTCGCCCTGTGCTGCCGTCGCCTGCTGCTTGCCGGCTGGCCAATCGGCTGAGCTGCCTCAAGCTCGCCTGCCCACACCAATGCTGCCGCTCCTACCCCTCTGCGGCAGGTGAGGCGGGTACCGCGATGCACACTTAAAGGTGAGTGGATCGTCATAGGGAGGGTTAAACCGTTGCAACTGCAGCTTGTTTGGGCTTGCAAAGCAGCCATGCGCTGTTCACCTTCTGTGCCGGTTTTTATCTGCGGCTGGCGGCGGACGCAGATTGCCGACGACAGCTGTTTCACCTGCAACGCTGCATTGTTTGCTTTTGCGCAGGACTTCCGGCTGCTGCTGGAGGCGTATGCATCGCGGGGACTCGTCATCATCGCCTGCCCCTGCAACCAGTTCCTGAAGTGAGGCGTCTGTTTGGGCCTTCCAAATGGGTTTGGCCTTGTCATTGGCAGCGGGGAGTCGTCATCACCGCCTGCCCCTGCAACCTTTTCGTGAAGTGAGGCGATTGTTGCGGCTGTTGGGTGGCAGCCTGCTGCACGTGTGGACAAGTGCTGTTGTTCAACTGGGGTTGCGGGGCCTGTGCGCCATGCAGCCCGCTCTTGAAATGAGACTAACGTTGCGTGGGGGCTGCTGCGCATTGGTCGCTTGTGATGAATGAACAGGCAGGCTGCACCGGCCTGTGTGCCAGCGTTTGAGCGCAGCCAAGCTCTGCCCTCCTCGCCGTGCAGCCAGGAGCCGGGCAGCCCGGAGGCAGTCAAAACCTTCCTGCGCTCGCGGAGGTTCAAGTGAGCCGTTGGGGTTGACTTGCGGCGGGCTGCTGCAACTGGCATGGGGTGGGTTGAGTGCTGCGACCACTCTCGCTTGCTTGCCGCGCCACACCTACGCCCCCGCTGCATTTATGCCAACCCTACCCCCCTACTCTATGTGCGCAGCGGCATCATCATGGGCAAGGCCAACGTGAACGGGCGGCAGTCCAGCCCGCTGATTGCCTACCTCAAAAAGGCATCGGGGGACACCAGCCCCCTGCCCTGGAAGTGAGCGGCATTAGAGCTGCTTTGTGAAAGCGTGTCTGCACGTGTATGCTAGCTTGCAGCTGAGCGGCTGTTGTGGGTTGCTGCTTAGTCTCTCTCACACCAGCTCGTGCCTTTGTTGTGGAAATTGGTATGGAGATGTGCACGCACACACACTTGAGCTGACGGCTGCTCCTGCCCATCCCCTGCCGTCCCACACTGCCCATCCCCCGCCGCTCTGCCCAGCTACACCAAGGTGAGATGCAGCAGGGGTAAACGCTGGCACGCCAGCATGATAGCAGCACCCGCCATCCTAGCTACATGCTGTGCCCGCTACTGTATGCCTTGCCTATGGCTGCGTCACAACTGACCCATTCCAACTCTCCCCGACATCCAACTTGCATGCAATATGCAACCCTCCCCTGCTCTCCTCTCCCTCTGTCTCTCTGCAGTTCCTGGTGGGCCGAGACGGGCGCGTGCATGGGCGCTTCCTGCCCCGCACCCGGCCAGCAGAGCTGGAGCCGTCCATCCGTTGCCTGCTGGCAGAGGGAGAGGAGCAAACAGGTGGGCCAAGGGCGGTGAAACGCTCGTTTGATGTTTTTCCACGCTTGGTCATTCAGACGGGAAGGTCAGAGCTGAAGCCGTCCGTCCGCTGCCTGCTGGCAGAGGGAGAGGAGCAGGGCAGCGGGGGCGCAGCGTGTGAGGCGAGCCGGGGTTATACATTTGATTGTGTGAGGGTCAGAGCAGGGCAGTGGGAGCTGCTGAAGTGCAGCAGGCGCCGTTGCACGACATTCCTACGGCTGTCGCCAAAACTATCTTCTCCAGCACTTCTCTCTGCAGCAGCCGTCCCACGCTCCGCCTCCGGCTCGACTGTTCGCGCGCCGGAGCACGGCGGCATGGTTGGCGTGCTGGTGGACGGCATTGGCAGGGAGGTCAAGGAGTTTCTGCTGCATCCCAAAGAGGACGAGCTGCTGCCTTCCCAGCGAAAGGCAGCTGCCGCAGCTGCCGCTGCTCCTGCCACTGGGGGCAGCGACCAGCTGTCTGCCGAGCCGGCGGCAGCAGGCGCAGCAGCGGGCCCGCCAATCGGTGCGAGCGCTGCCACTCTCGCTGCAGCAGCGCGGCCGGCCCAGGCAGCAGGGCAGGCGGCGGAGCAGCGGGAGCACTTGCCAGTGCTGGAACGAGTGATGCGGGAGGCCCCTGGGGAGGCGTCCAAATGCTGACGCGTGCTTGCACACTTGCATGCCTAACTTGGACGATACAAATGCATGACCAGACCTGCTAGGCAGCCCCTCTGTGCACCACTTGCATGCACATGACGGCTGGAGGACAAACCGGCGGCTCCGCCGGACCTTCCAGCCTGAAAAGCTTGCCAGTGCATGGGCGGCTGCCTGGTGCCGCATTTTATTCTCTGTTGAGTGCCTCTGCTGCACATTCAGATGCTTAACACACGTGTCGGTTACCCAATACCTGGTCAGCTGGCCTGTAACTTGTACGGGTTGGAGGGCAATGCAAGCAAAAATAGGGCAAAACTGGGCATTGGGCGCAGCAAAACAGTGATGTAGAGTGCACATCGGTTGGTCGGGGCATCGCATCAAAGGAGTTGGGAGTGTGGCTGATGAAAGGGGTGCAAGGGGAGGCGCAGCAAGCACATCGCAGCAGCGGCAGTCAGCTCGGAGGGGAGAACAAGTGCAGCGTGGGACGAAAGAGGAAGGGCAGAGCAATGATGCGAGGCAAGGATGGCTAGGACGCAGCCGCAGCAGCAGCGTGTGGGTGGCAGCAGCTTCAGCGAGCAGCTGGCAGGCGGAACCCTTGCAACGGCGCTGGGCGGGGTGGAATGGTGCAGTAAGGCAGCTATGGGCCGGCACCCGCCCTCACAGCAGCGACTCAATTCGGTCGTGCACCATGAGGAAATACAGCGGCTCATTCACTTCGGTGGCGCGGGTGCGGTATCCCAGTCCCACAAAGACGCCGGGCGCCACCGCCCGGATGTAATCCGTGAAACCCTCGTGGAAGGGCGGCAGCTGCGGGCGCGGCGCCGGCCACAGGCTGCGGGGCAGATCATCCTTTGACAGGCCCAGCTGGTCAGGAGGCAGGTACTGCAGCATCATGTCGCAGGGCTCCTGGGTAGCTGCAGCACAAAGAAAGAAGGGGGTGGGCAGAACATGCGGAGCATGAGCAGGATGCGAGTCTGGCACAGCATGTGCTTGCATGCGGAACAGCTGCACTCAGTTTTCGAGCAGCCGCAACATGCCAAACAGCTGCTGCTGCACGGCTGCTGCCGAGCTGCGCAGGATTGACAGCAACGGCAGCCTCCATCACATACATACAGCCCATCGACTCACTGGGCACCACAAACGTGCCCACGTTGGCCTTGAAATAAAGGGGGTAGAGCAGGTCTCCCAGGGGGCCCTTGCCCAGCAGCACGCGGCCATACAGCTCCTGTGGGGTGAGCGGAGAGTGGCGGCAGGGTGGATGGGTCGGTGCCACGCACAGCATGCTGCGCTCAGCATGGCCCAGAAAGGCCATGCTGCGGCTTCAATAGCAGTCATGCTGCACCATGTCATGCTGCGCCATGCTGCAATGCTGCGCCATGAAGCAGCCTTGCAAAAGCGCAGCAGCCGTGCAACAGCCATGCCGCTCTGAGCGCCATGCCATGCCATGCTGTGGCATGCCCATGGCCATGCCGTGTCATGTTATGCAATGCCAAGACACTCCATGCCATGCCATGCAACAGCCATTCCCCGCCATGCAACAGTCCCGCCATTAGCCACGCAGCGCTCCATCTCTGTATTACACCCACCTCGGTGTCGGGGTGCAGGAAGAAGGCTTTGCCGAAGCTGCTGATGCCCAGCGCGTGGGTGGGCAGCGCCGCTTTGCCGCGGAAGTGCGACAGCTGGCTGATGCTGGTGGGCAAGTCCTACCGGTTGTTGTGGGAGGGCGGAAGGGCAGCAATGCCATCAGGCAGGAATGCATGCCCTCGAGCATGGTGGTACAAAACCGACGCAGCTTGCACATGCCACGTGCATTGATGCTGCAACGCACGGACAGCTGCCAATGCCACAATGACGGTGTGATGCCAGCAACGAGGCTCACATGCCACAGCGAGTAGTCTGGCCCAACAGCCGCCGCTGCCTGCTGCTTGGGAGCGGTGTAGCGCTGCCCCGCCACCTTCCACAGCCGCTTGATGTCCCTGCAGCGAAGCAGGTTCAACGCCGACTGTTAGGGCTCATGCAGCACAGGCATGATGCAGGACATGGCATGGCATGGAGCTGTCTCGGAGCAGCAAAGCGCACGGCAAAGCGCCCGGCAGGGCCGCCGCAATGCTCATGTCAAGTATGGGCCATGCCATGCCATGCCACTCATGTCAAGTCATGCCATGCCTTGCCGTGCCACTCATGCCATGCCATGCCATGCCATGCGTAGTCTGCACCATGCCCGTGGTTCGCCATGCCATGCACTCATGCCATGCCACAACATGCTCACCCCGAGTTGAGCAGCGACAGCAGCTGCCGCCGGTCCTTGTGAGGGATGTTGCGGATGGCGCCCCTGCACACAAGGCGGCACATTGACGGTTGAGAAACAGCGATCCCAGCAGCAGCAGGGTTTGGCAGAGGGCATCCCTCCTCTTTGTCATTTCTTCATCAAAACCACTGGCATCTCAGCCCCAGCCTCATCGGTACCCCTTCAGACCCACAGCAGAAGCAGGACAGTTCAAGCTCGCACCAGAGGATGAGCCCCAGGTTGACGGCCGAGCGGTCGTACGGCACCAGCAGCTCTGCACAGCATCGCACGGCCATGATTGGATAACTGACTGGCTGGTCATAAAGTGTGCAAGTGTGCAAAATCATTTGTACTGCAGAGGCCAGTAAGCTTCCACTGCATACCTATCCACGCAAGCACCAAACATCTTGGGGCATGCAATCTGTGCAACAGCCGTCGTGGCACCAGTGCGAACGCCCACCTGCCGTCGCAACCATGTTCTTCACCATCTCCAGCCGCTGCTCCACCGTCTGCCCATCGTTGTCGGTTTCATATCCCGCGTCTGCGGCTGCTCGTGGCTGCACGGCTCTGCTGCGGGGGCCTGCTGCCGCGGCGCCGCCGCTGTGCCGCCGCTGCCACGTGCTGCCGGCCGCCGGCGCCTGGGCGCTGCAGGGTCGAGCCAATGGCCGTGCCCAGGAACTCGTGGTAGGATGCCCGGAAGTTTGGGGCGCCCTGGTGGGGCAGAGGACGCCGCACGAGGCGGACGAGCAGACCGCAGCTGCCGCTGGGGGCATGGCTGCTGCTACCTGGCGCTGTGAACGCGATGCTGGGCGTGTACAAGGCGGCAGGGGGCGCCTATCTGCCGATCTCTTGCCTGCACGGGCCCATGCGAGGCTGAGCTGGACAGGGTGAAACTGTGGCTAAGCCAGCGCCGTGCGGCCGCCTCTGCCTCTCTCCTCACCATGGCGACCACCCAGGCAGCTGCTTCTTGCAGCACGGGCGTGGCCCGCGCGGCCGGCCGCACCGGCCAGGCCGCCGCGCCGGTGGCCCGGCCCGCCGGTCAGCGCATCCCGGCCTTCTCTGGCCTCAGCAAGACCCAGGGCTTCGCTGCCCAGGTGCGGAACGGGCGGGGGAGGCGCATGGCCCCTGCCAGCAGGCCGTCCCGTGGGCCATTCGACCAATGCGCCAGTCCGTCTTCCCCTGCCGCAGGGTGTGCAGTGCCTGCGCAGCCAGGCCGCCCGCAAGGCGGCCAGCCGCGGCCAGCCGGCGGTCGTCTGTATGGCAGGTGCGTCCTGGGGGCCTGCGCGCCTCACGCACAGCTTACAAACAATGTCTGGAGTGATGTGGTGGCGTCGGACGGGCGCCCCCGTGGTGGCCACTGGTGCAGTTTGCCGCCGCCGCCGCCAGTGCCGCCACGGCCCGGGCCAGCGCTGATTCAACCCCACCCTGCTGCCTGCCACCAGGCAAGCGCGAGGTGCCCCTGGAGATGTACCGCAACATCGGTATCATGGCGCACATCGACGCCGGCAAGACCACCACCAGCGAGCGCATCCTGTTCTACACCGGTGGGTGCTGCCGCGCACACTGAGCTGCCGGGAGCCCAGTTGCACCCAGCGGTGCAGGTTGGTCGTGATTGCTGCAGCCATCCGGCCGCTCGTGCAAATGATTGCTCATGCTGGTGACCTGCACCTGCACCCTTGCCCCCGCCAGCACCCACGTGGTTCCCAACCACCCGACTTTTCCCATAACGATTGGCAGGCAAGTCGTACAAGATTGGCGAGGTGCACGAGGGCACTGCCACCATGGACTGGATGGAGCAGGAGCAGGTGCGGCACTCAGCGTGGCGTAGCTGCGGCAAACAGTATTGTGCAGCTGTCCATCCGTTGTGGATTTGTGGTTGGCGACCCGTGTCAGGCCCGCAGCAGGGACTGGTGCTGATGCCGCGCCTGCCCAGGGCGACATGCCGGCCTGCCGTGCTGCCTCCGGCAGGCGGGTTCCAAGGCAAACGTTACCTGACATCCCCAGTCTTGGTTTGCCCTGCCCGCAGGAGCGCGGCATCACCATCACCTCGGCCGCCACCACGTGCGCGTGGCGCGACCACCGCATCAACGTGATTGACACCCCCGGCCACGTGGACTTCACCCTGGAGGTGAGGGCCTGGCACTTGTGTGAGGTGGGGGAAATCTGATTTGCTCGAGGTCACATGAGGCTGGAAAACAGCCCTCGACCGCGGGGACTTCAACCTGGTGGTGAGGGCAACTCGTAGGCTGCATGTGGCCGCCTGGAGCGCGGTTTGACTGATCAGGTGTGGCAGTGACGGCCACCAGCTAGCGCCCCACTCCCAGCGAGGCTGCGCGTGCAGAAGCTGCCTTTGCTGTCCTGCAGGCACTCGCAGCTCAGCATCCCTGACCGCATGTGTGCACTGCTGCTTGTCTCTCCCACAGGTGGAGCGTGCGCTGCGCGTGCTGGACGGCGCCGTTGCCGTGTTCGACTCGGTGGCGGGCGTGGAGCCCCAGTCCGAGACCGTGTGGCGCCAGGTGAAGCGCGGCTGGGCGGCTGGCTGGGCCCACGGTGGCGTCTAGCCTGTCGGTGGAAGCAGTGGCGGTAGCAGCAGCGAAGGCAGCTGGCCAGCTGTGATGATGAGGATTGCTAGTTGGACTGGTGTGTCATGCACTGCCGGAGCAGCGTGCACTCAGTGGCATGCAAGCGCCGGTGGTGGTTGACATTGCGTTGTGCATGCATCTCATCTCAACTGCAGGCCGACAAGTACGGCGTGCCCCGCATCTGCTTTGTGAACAAGATGGACCGCATGGGCGCCAACTTCTACCGCACCCGCGACATGGTGCGCTATGCTGCGCATGCTGTGGTGCTGCGCCGTGCTGTGCATGCCGTAGTGTGGGTTTGAGTGCTGTGCAGCACAGTGTTGGGGCATCTTGCGGGTCGGCCTTGCACCACGCTGCCTGCTGCCTCCCCCCTGCTGATGTGCTGCCTCTCCTTCCTCGTCCCCTCCAGGTCATCTCCAACCTGGGCGCCAACCCGCTGCCCATCCAGCTGCCCATCGGCGCGGAGGACAGCTTTGTGGGCATGGTGGACCTGGTGAAGATGAAGGCACTGATCTGGAACGGCGAGGTGCGCGCCGCGGCCGCTGTGGTTGGCCGCATGGGCACGTTCGCATGTGGGCGCTGAGAGCAGCGTGGTTTTGGCACGTGTTTTTCGGTCGATGCCTCCCAGGCTTCAACGTGCAGTCAATGTGCAGCGCAGCATCGCCTTTGCTGGTGCACCACTGAGAGCGCCATCCTCTTTTGTTCCCTCTCGCTGCAGGAGCTGGGCGCCAAGTTTGACGAGGTGGACATCCCCGAGGACATGCAGGAGCTGGCGGCCGAGTACCGCGAGAAGCTGGTGGAGCAGGTGGGTGCATTATTGTTCGCTGGTCTGCGGTCGTGGCGGCTGGTCGACTTTGGGGCAGCTGGTGGAGCAGGTGGGCGCTGACCGCGACGATGGAATTATTGATTGAGTGGATGTCACTGCCCGCTGTGCTGTTGGCTGCCGTTGTCGCCGCCACTGCGTGCCTGCAGCCAGTGCTGATTGCCACGGACGTCTCTGCGTCCCCTCCCTTTCCTCAGGTGGTGGAGCTGGACGACGACGCCATGATGGCCTACCTGGACGTGAGTCGTGCTGTTGATTCAGGCCCACCCGTATCCGCGCTTTTTTTTTGCTTTGTGGCTCTGGACGCCCCGGCTGCTCCTGCACCCGCCTGCACAGCAACAGAAATGGTGGCTGCAACTCGCGAGAATGCATCGTCAGACTGCAGCCAGCCAGCCCAACCTACCTCAGGTTGGGGCAGCAGGAGGCTCCTGCTGCTGTCTAATCCATCCTCCCCCATTCCTGTGCTGCAGGGCGAGCTGCCGGACGAGACGACCATCCGCCGCCTGCTGCGCAAGGGCACCATCGAGGGCAAGTTTGTGCCCATGTGCTGCGGCACCGCGTTCAAGAACAAGGGCGTGCAGCCGCTGCTGGACGCCGTGGTCGACTACCTGCCCGCCCCCACCGACCTGGCCGATGTGAAGGGCTCCGCTGTGGACGACCCGGAGAAGGTGAGAGCAATGTTCGGCTGGTTGGTGGGTATTGATTGGGCTGGTTTTTCGACCGCTTGCCCGCCCCCACCGACCTGGCCGACGTCAAGGGCTCTGCTGTGGATGACCCGGAGAAGGTGATGAAACTGGGCAGCGCTGCTGCAGGCGGCGCATCGAGTGGCTGCATATATTGGCCACCTCTTCTGCCTTTGCCAGCTTCCCTTCAGCGGCTGCCACCGTGGGCCGCTGACAAGTCCCATCCCATCTACTGCTTGAGCAGGAGATGAGCCGCAAGTCGAGCGACGACGAGCCGTTCTCGGGCCTGGCCTTCAAGATCATGACGGACCCCTTCGTCGGCTCCCTGACTTTCGTGCGCGTCTACTCGGGCGTGCTGGAGGTGCGCAAGCAGCTGCTGTGCGTGGAGGATCTACTGCTTGGGCTGCAGAATGCTGTACTGACAGATGGCTGCAGTGGCGAGGACCGCAGGGGCTGTGCTACACAGGGTCAGCCCCAGCCTGCATTCCCTCCTGTCCCTCATGGCTTATTGATGTTGCAAACAGGCAGCACGTTGCGCCAGTCGCTGAAGCCAGCCCCGTGTCTCTCCCCACTTGACTGCCCGCAGGCCGGCAGCTACGCGCTGAACGCGGCCAAGGGCAAGAAGGAGCGCATCGGCCGCCTGATGCAGGTGCGCGCCGCGCCTGCTGCAGCTGCTGTGCCCTGCTGTCGTTGTTGCGCTGCGTCGTGCTGCCAAGTACTGCGGTGCTGTGTTGTCTGCTCCTTCCCACAGTGGCGTGTGTTCAGCCAGCACCGATGGTCCTGCCTGCCTGCTTTGGCCCACCACCTTGCCCTGCTGCCCCTCCGCTGCTCTGCAGATGCACGCCAACAGCCGTGAGGACGTGAAGGAGGCGCGCGCCGGCGACATTGTGGCCATTGCCGGCCTCAAGGTGCGCTCGTCTTGCCCTTGACAGTGCAGGGTGGGCTGTTGAGTGGTTTTGCCCTGTTCGCTTCCTCTCCGCCCGTGCCTGCCAACCCTTGCACCTCCAATAGCTTGCCTGCCCTCTCCAGCTCCTCACACTTGCTCTCTTTCTTCCCCCAACAGGATGTCATCACCGGCGACACGCTGTGCGACGAGAAGGCACCCGTGCTGCTGGAGCGCATGGAGTTCCCCGACCCCGTGATCAAGGTGAGCTTGATTACAGAGCAGTGATTGTCGTATTGTACGCTGTTCAGCGGGTGGGGCATGCGCAGCGCATGGAGCCCTGACCTGTGATCAAGACGTGTTTCTTGGGGAGAGTGCTCTTTTGTGGCAGCAGCGGTTGGCGCAGGTACGTCGGCGCGGCGCATGCATGGCAGCGTCACCAGCCACCAGCCTGCAGCGCCATGCCCTTTTCAGAGCCATGGCGTGATGCGTCACTGGCTGAGTGAGCACATCTGCACTGCCCCCACAGGTGGCCATTGAGCCCAAGACCAAGGGCGACCTGGACAAGATGACCAACGGCCTGATCAAGCTGGCGCAGGAGGACCCCTCCTTCCACTTCAGGTGGGCAGCGCCATCCGGTGTGGTGATGCTGAAATACGTTCTCTGCCACCCTGTAGCCGTGAAAGAAACTGGGCATGGCACCTTTCAATTCACCACAGCCAACACTGAGCATGCCCACCACTTTGTCCCTCTGCAGCCGCGACGAGGAGACCAACCAGACGGTGATTGAGGGCATGGGCGAGCTGCACCTGGAGATCATCGTGGACCGCCTGCGCCGCGAGTTCAAGGTGGAGTGCGACGTGGGCGCGCCCCAGGTGCGCTGAAGTGCCTAGTGTGAGGGTCGAGAGGGGCTGGGACGGCTGCACAGGGAGCTGCACAGCATTGGCATGCGCCAGCCCTGGCTGTGCACAACTCGCGAACCCTTCTGTTGGCATCCCAAGTTTGCCGACCATTGCTGAAACTGCTTGGCTGACCGAAATGCTGCCCCTCTCTCTCACCCTCCCCAGGTGAACTACCGCGAGGGCATCAGCCGCTCCGCCGAGGTGCGCTACGTGCACAAGAAGCAGAGCGGCGGCTCTGGCCAGTTCGCCGACGTGGCCGTCCGCTTCGAGCCCGGAGAGGTGAGGCAGCAGCGTGGGGTGCGACAGGCTGGCATTGGGAAGCTGGGTTACAATGTGTGGCAGCGGGTGTGCTGGCCAACGTGGCTGTCCGCTTTGAGCTCGGAGAAATGAAGCTGCTGGCGGGGGTGCCACCTGTGGATGGCAGTTCGCTGCAGTCAGTGACTGGCATGCTGCTGCTGCTGCTGCTGCTGCTGCTGCTGCTGCTCGTGCCTCAACTGACATCTGCTGCTGCCCGCCCACCAACTGGCTCTTTGCTGCGGCTCCCCTTCCTGCCCTTCAGCCCGGCACCGGCTTTGAGTTCCGCAGCGACATCAAGGGCGGTGTGGTGCCCAAGGAGTACATTCCTGGTGTGACCAAGGTGCGCACAATTTGGCTCCGCTGCAGCACGTGCGCGCTGGGGCTGCCGCGCACGGGCTCTTCCTATGCCCAGGCGGTGATCGGCAGGGTGGCGCGTTTTACGCGCTTGCTCCACCTTCACGCATCATGTGTTGCATTCACTGATCATGAGCCTGCAACAACCACTGCCGCAGGGCCTGGAGGAGATGATGAGCAGCGGCTCCCTGGCCGGCTTCCCCGTGGTGGACGTGAAGGCCACCCTGTACGACGGCTCCTACCACGACGTGGATAGCAGCGTGCTGGCCTTCCAGGTGCGCAGGGCAACAGCTGCCTGAACTGCTGCGCCGTGTATCCTATCCCGCTACCACCGGCCCTGGACCGGGTACTGTCGCTGCTGGACCCGTGTTGTCTTGCCATCCAACTTGCTGCCCCTCGTGCCCTGAGACAGCCTTCTCATGTCCTTTCTCTTGCTCTGCCCTCCTGCCCCACCTGCAGATTGCGGCGCGCATGGCGTTCCGTGAGGGCATGAAGAAGGCGGGCGTGCAGCTGCTGGAGCCCATCATGAAGGTGCGTGGCAGCGCATGCATCCCCCTGCATTCACCTGTATTGTGAATGTGGGTTGATACCCTGAATGTCAAACCATAATGCGTGTGTGCTAGTGAATGGCCCTGCCTTGAACACAGTCTTACTAACTTGACTTGCCTGTTTTGATCCTATCTCCAGGTGGAGGTGGTGACCCCCGAGGACCACATGGGCGACGTGATTGGCGACCTCAACTCGCGCCGCGGCATCGTGCAGGAGTTCACCGACAAGCCCGGCGGCATGAAGGTGCGGGGCTCTTCTCAGAGCATCTGGGGAGGTGGTGCGCCGAAGGCAGGAGCCGCAGGCGGCACAGGCGGGATGACGCCATGCTGGCGTGCTGCTTCCCTGCTCTCACGCCCCTGATCCTCCGCCCTCCGCCTGCGCCATTTTCCTGCTCTGCAGCTGGTCAAGTCCAGCGTGCCCCTGTCGGAGATGTTCAACTACGTGTCCACGCTGCGCGGCATGACCAAGGGCCGCGCGCAGTACACCATGCAGGTCCGAACTGCTTGGGACAACTGATTTGGAATGCAGCGCTGATGGGACCGAGGGATGGCAGTGCCCTGTGTGCGGCTGCTTGGCTCACCGCCGCTTGTGGGCAGCTTGGCATGGCCTGCTGCGAGGCCTTGTGGCCGCCCAGCACTGGAACCCAACCATTGAACTCACCCTGCTTGTGCCTACCTGCCCCTTTCCATTCCGCAGCTGGAGAAGTACGAGGTGGTGCCCAACCACATCCAGGAGAAGATTGTGGCGGACGCCAAGGGCAAGGTGGAGGCGTAAACAGTCCTGCCTATTATGCAGTCCTGAACCGACGCGCCTGGCCTGGCAGCCCTGGCCGCCAGCAGCCGTGCTCCACCCCACGCTTTGTTCGTTCGTATTCTTTCCTGCCGCTTTGTGTGCTGTGCTCCCCCCACTCCCCTCCGACAGCCCCTCCCCAAGGCATGACGCAGCGCCGGTAACTATTCCTATCGCACCACCTGTCTCCTCCCTCCCCTCTCACCGCCACCGTGCCCAATTGGGCATTACCGCATTTGATTCGCACTCCCCTCGGCTCGAGTTTTGATTGGGCGGCGCCCCTTCCTCAGTCCCCCGCCCGCCGTTGGGGCGCCCGCAGCTGTAACACCTCAGGTAGCAGGCTGGCAATGCGCAGTTGAGGAGGGCAGCACACGAGGGATGTGAGGGTTGGGACGCGGCGCAGCGGCAGCTGGACAGCGCTTGCGGCAGCAGCCAATCACAAGCATTTGCAGCAAGCCTTGGACAGGTGTGAGTTGCTGCTGACGCTTGCACGTCTCTGGAAGGTTGCAGCAGTATGAAAGAGCCGCGTGGTAGAAGAGGCAAGGTGGCAGCGCACTCTCTTGCGTACCCTGTCGTCCCAGGCAAGTGTGGCAGGTGCTTGCACAATCAGCGCCCTGCACCACTGCCAAGGGCCCACCAGCATCTGCCACCACGGCTGCTGCGGCGGCGGCGCCCGCCGCCTGCACCGCGCTGGTGGTTTGGCCACGCTGCACAACATCACGCCCCTGGCTATCCCTGCAGCCATGAAGCCCGCCATGCTGGCACCTCCCATGCTACTCAGCCTGGCCAGCCGTGCACTGCTGCTGTGCTGCGCGGCCTGGGTGGCGGCCGCTGTGCTGCGAGCGCTGGCCGGCGAGGCGGCCGCTTGGGCAGAGCATGGCGTTCTGAAGAAGCTTAGCCTGGCATGCGTGGCGCCACTATCCCTGATTGGGCTGTCCTCCTGGTGAGTGCAGGTGACAGGGCAGACAGGCAGCATACGGCATGCAGCAGCATTCTCGGAGCATTCATTGGACGCCAGGCTTGCTCGCCACCCTAGCCAAACCTGCCCTTCCTCTCGCAGGGCGCGCACCTGGCTGTCGTTCTGGAGGCTGGCGGGCTGGTTTGCCACGCGGGACGGAGTTTTGCACCAGCAGTCCTGAGCAGCGCCAGCACCAAGCTGCTGGACCATACTAAGCTGCAAGCAGCCTGGCAGCAGGCTGCACTGGGTGCCTGCCCAGCTTCCGGTGCCGACTGAGCCTGGTGCCTGGTGTGCACTTGCCGCTGCAAGCTGCTGACCCGCCACTGCTTCTTCTGCTCTCTTGTCGCTACGTGTATCACAGCATGCAGTGCAAGATCAGGCTTGTAGGGGGGCTATGTACAGTCCAGGGTTCAGGGGATCAGCCAATCGAGTGGGGGACAAATGCAGGGCAGAGGGCAAGGCAGTGGCCAACAGTTGCTACACTGCTGGCAGCAAACACGAATGAATGAAGGTTCAGGCTCATGCAGAAAGGTGAATCAGGCTCATGCAGCACGGAGTGTGGTGGTGCAGGCAGGGTGAGGAGGAATCGTGAGGTATCGGATGTGGCGGTTGTGCGGTTGCGGGTGGGTCTTGCAGGCAGGCTGAGCGGGGCAGCAAGGAATGCTGCTGGAGACGGGGTGCCCGCCGGCCGAAGCGTACCGGGCTGCCTGCTGGAAGATGGGCCGGGTTGCTGGCTCACGGCAGGCAGCTGCTGATTAGGCAGACACCCGCAGCTCAGGGCAGGCAGACGCCCAGGGCAAAGTTGATGGAAGATGCTGAGGAGAAGCCGTCTTTGCCACCCAGGGACTGAGCGATTGTCTGCGTGGCAAGCATGGGAGGCGGTAGCGCCTTCACCGCTGTCACCCAGCAGTATACTGGCACGAAGCACAGTCCGCCCAGCGTGCTGCAGCAGGCAGCACCGGCACTGCAAGCTTGCAGCTCAAGCCGGCCGGTGCACAGGGGCTGGAGCCCTGCTGCAGCTCTTACGTTGGCATCACTGATCGTCTTGGTGTAGCAGCGGGAGCAGCGGCTGGCTGGGAACTGGCGAGCCAGGGCGGTGTTGAAGCTGTTCACAAAGGGCCGGCCTGCAGTGGAACAGCAGGGAGTAGGTAGCAGCAGAAAGGATCGTTCGCTTGCTGGTGTGTCAAAGCTGCTCACAGAGGGCTGGCCTGCAATGCCAAGACGGGTGGCCACAATGGATTGTCCAGCAGTCCCATGCCAGCGGCAGTGTGTGCAGAGCGTTGGGCCAAGCACACTCCATTACACCCTTGGACTGGCACCGTGCCAATGACTCCACCCACACGGCTTGACAAGCATTCAAATCTTTACCTGCCACCACGGCGGCATTGGCTAGGGAGATGGACAGCGCAACGTTGGTGCCTCCCTGGCAGCCCGCTTGCACAAAGCCCTGCAGGTGAACGCGTCAGGTGCGTGATGGTTAGAGCGTAGGAGGCGGTCGAATGGCCCTCGGCTGTAGACCTTGAGGGCAGAAGAGGGTTTAAGTTTGAAGCCTGGCGCTGCGCCGCTGCGCCGCTGGCGCAAGCAGGTAGGCAGGCAAGGTGCACGTGCCCACGTAGGCTGGAATGCTTTGCGCGGGGCGCTGGCGGCGCTCGCGAGGCGTCACCCACACAAACTGCTGCGCTGCGCCGAGCTGCCGCACTTGCCTTAGCGACTGCGTCGGCCACGCCGTCCTTCACCGTCGCCTTGGTGAATGAGACTGCGATTGCGTTGCCAGCGCGGGCGGCGGAGATGCCTGCAGGGTTGGTTGGGAGAGATAAGTGGGAGGGTCAGGGGCTGTCGGACAACGGGTGCATGGGCAGAGGTACTGCCTGCCAGGGCAAGCACATAAGTGCGCATGGCGGCATCACACATGCCAGCGCTGGCTGCGCAGGGCACCGCGCACCTTTGGCTGAGGCCAGGAGGGTGGGCAGGCTGCTGGCTTTGGTTTCGGATGCGGAAAAGGTTTGCAGATTTCCAAGCAACGGTGCGATCTCATCCACACTCAGGTTGTCTGAGCCTGCGCGGCGAGCGATGGACTCGGGTGAAAGCCGTCAGCGCAGACAGGCAGCCTCCCGGGCAGGAGCAGGTGCAGGCCACATCATTTCACTGGAGGCGGGAGGCGCTGGAGTAGTGGCCACACATGCATCGGCAGCGGCGGAGCAATGCTGCCGCTCACCGACTGGGCCGGGCGTAGCTTCCAGAACTTTGTCGGCATCTGGGTTGATGGACGCGCTGCCGGGGGACGTAATGCTGGGGCCGAGTGGGAGGTTGGACTGGCTACGAGGGCCAGTGGTGGTGGCGGCCTGGTTGGCGACTTCCTGCAAGAGTGAGATGGTCATGAGGATGCGTTTTCAGCATCAACAGCGAACCACCAGGGGTTGGCCTGGCGTGGGGGCGGGTGGCAGTGGGGGCCGGGCTTCAGTCGCCACTTGCAGGCATTTATGAGGGCTTGAGAGCAATATTGAACATCAGCACACATGCCACCAGCCGCACGCAACAGTGTAGTTTGAAGTGGGTGGTTGGCAGTAGGCCAATAGGCCACGACTCACCTGCAGCTGCTGCTGCTGCTGCTGCGTGCCGATGCCCATGCCCATGCCAGCCATGCGATCTTGGACATTCTTCTGCGCCTCCTGCATTGCTTTCTTTGCTTGGTCGGGCAGCTGCCCAGCCTGGTTGGTAGCATCCAACAGCTTTCGTGGGGAGCCTGCACAATATTGTGTGAGCGGCATGTGAGGCTCTGGGAGATCGCACTCTGGGACCGGCCGTCGGGCCGGCGGCGAGCCGGTGGGAGCATCCTGCATCAGCGCGGACCCGCCTCGGCCCGCCTCGGACAGGCGCCCTGCGTGCCCTGGCGTCACTGGCACCCGTCCAAGGCGCAGCTGACCAGGGCGGCGCACCTGCCGCCGCCGACGCGACGGCGCAAGCAAGCAGAGCCGCCAGCAGCACCGCACGCATCATCTCGAAGGACACAGTGCCCGCCTCTTGATGCCAACAAAAAGGTGAAGAAGGAGGAGAAAACACCCAGGTGCGCCGCACATCGGCCCTCGCGCGGTGGCCCAGCGCACCGCAGCGCAGGCGTCTTGCTGGCCACATGTTGCACCTGCACCAGGCACTGTGGCCATGAAAATTTTAAATGTGTTCTTATTGATGACTGCAGCATTGGATGGCAGTTGCAGCGCGTGAGGCTCTTTGTTTTGGCATCGAAAACCCTGGCAGCGACAGCTTCGCCCATGGCGCGGCCCTGACGGCTGGCAGCGCTTATGCACGCTACTTGGGGATGTTACAGACAAGCGCCGTGCCGCCCGAAGCCAGGCCAGGGCCCTCCGCCGGCCCCAGGGCCGAGCCCGCCGACTTCGTCCAGCACTGGCCCTCTCACCTGTCACAGAAGGTACGTACAAGTGATCGCTGCAGTCCGTTGTGGTGCAGAAGCTCGTTGGTCGCCCTGCTGCCGCCGCCGCCGCCTGCCGCCATCCTGCAGAGTGCGCCCTCCTCCTCTCCCTTGCGCAGGTGCTGTCCTGCCTGCACGACCACCGAGACCTTGCCGCAGCGGCACTGGTGTGCCGCCGCTGGCATGGCGTGGTTCAGGAAGAGCGTGTGTGGCAGGCCTGCTACGCCGCTCGCTTCCCAGCCCCGCCCACCGAGCGATGCTGGGAGCCGGCAGCCCAAGCAGCGGCTGATGCGCGGAGGTGCGGCAGCGGGTTGAGGAAGTGTGTAGGGTCTCAAGGCGTTTTTAACGGTGTAGATCGCACAGGCCCAGGACTTGCAGCGGCCATGTTGCTTCCCTTCTTGCTCCACAGCTGCGAGCCTTATGCATTGCTCAGCCAGCGGCCTCGCCCAACTACAGCATCCCAACGAACACCTCACTGGTAGCACAGCAACCAGGCCTGCCGCGCGTCCCAAATTTGTCCTGCAGCTGGCCGGAGCGGTACCGCTGGCGGCTGGGCCTGGACCGAGCGTGGCGCAGCCCCGGCCGCCGACGGCTGGTGCATGCGCTGGAGGGGCACCATGCCTGGGTCAACGCTGTGAAGCTCGTTCCAGGTACAGGGGACGCTGCTGGTTAGCTGCGTTTTGTTACGTGCGCTGCTGCTTCCGCAGCTGTGCTGTTGCTTGTGCCTGCTGTCCTGCAGGCCGATCCTCCATCTACTGTAACTGCTGATCTGGGCGCTGTCCTCGCCCGCCGCAACTTGCGCAGGCGTCGGCGTGGCATCGGGCGGCAGCGAGGGCCAAGTGAACTTGTGGTGAGCTTGCCATGACCACAGCACACAGAGTATGCAGCCTTCCCTCTTTCGTGCGGTGTGCATGTGGCAGCACCACCTTCTGTCCTTCAGTCGTCACGCGGCTGATTGTTGCAAGCTGTTGTTCTGTTGGCATGTGCAGGTCCACCAGCGGCGAGCTACTGCTGCACAACGCCGCCCACAACCAGGCAGTCTGGGCGCTGGATGCGACCGCCGACCGCATCACAACCGGTGCGCCTTTCCCCTTGCCCCTAGCTGGCGTGATTGCCCTCTGCCGCTTAACTTGCCTCTGCATCTGGTCACTGTCCGACAGGTTTGATTTCTTGCTCCCCTCAACACCCTGCTGACCCCTCGCTCCCACTCCCGCAGGCGGCATGGATGGCTGGGTGCACCTGCTGGATACCGGCAGCGGCGCCCTGCTGCACCGGCTGCCCGTGGGCTGGCGGGGCCCTGCCGACCAGCTGCCTGATCCCGAGGACTGGCAGGGCATGAATATTGTGACCTCTGTGCAGCTGCTGCCAGGCGGCTCTGGCCTGGTGCTAGCGGGCTGCATGGACGGCCACATTCAGCTGCTGGACCCCCGCTGCAGGCAGCCAGCGGTGCTGCAGCTCAGCTGGAGCGGCCACCGGCAGCATGCGCGTGCGCAGCTGCAGCAGCGGTTTTGGCGGGCTGGCGAGCCGTCTCGCCTGTGTGCTGCCCGCTGCCAGGAGCACTTGCTGGTGGCTGGTGGCGATGCAGCGGCGGTCAGCCTGCACGACCTACGCATGGTAGCCAAACATAGCAGCAGCAGCGGCGGCGGCGGCTGCAATGGTGTGAGCAGCGGCAACGGCGGCAGCGGCGCCGGTGGCAGCAGTGGTGTTGACAGCAGCAATGGTGCAGGAAGCGGCAGCGGGCCGGCCGGCCCCAGAAACGGCTGCTTTGCGGAGCTGGTGCTGCCGGCGGCCTTTGGCCAGCGCATGCCCTCTGTCTTTGCAATGGACCTGCTGTATCCTCGTCTGGCTGTGGGCGGCGACCGAGGGCAGGTGCTGGTGAGACCAGAGCAGATGCATCCAAGGTTGCTGGTTGATACCAACTCAGCCTGGCTGCACGGCTGGCTGTTCCAGCGTGGCTGTTCGTGTTGGCGTGCCTGCGGTCTGCAGGCAACAGATGCATTGCTCGCGACTCAGCAGGAGTATTTATTTACGATTTACAGTCGCCTGCCGTCCATTTTATTGCTATTCACAGGTGTGGGACCTGTCTCGGCTGGCCGCACCTCCTGCTGTGCTGCCACCCGCCCCGGAAGCGGCACGCCCACTGCAGCCCCGCCTGCTGTACAGCCTGTGGGGCAGCAGCAGCAGCAGCGGCCATGGGCAGCAGCGAGGAGAAGAACTGTTGCAGGCTGTGCAGCTGCAAGGCGCGGCGGTGGCAGCCGAGGCAGCTGCAAACCATGCAGGGGCAGAAATGGCGGCGGCACCAGCAGGCATTGGCCCACCGGCTGGCTGGCCCTCGCCCGACCCTGCTGCCCGCAGCCATGGCCGGTCCCAGTCTGCATCAACAGCAGCTTGCAGCCCGGCTGCATGCAGCGTTGACTGTTTGCTGGCGACCAACGAGCACCTGCTGCCTGGCCTGCAGATGGGGTGAGAAATTGTGACCCGCTGGGGCGCTTTGTGATGCGGCTCGAGTGCTCCAGCTAGCTTTTGGTGCTCTGCAATGTGGCCCCACATGATGCATTCCGCCAGCCAGCTGTGCAAATCCGACGCTGACTTGGAACCTGAGCAACTTGGCTGGTGAACTGACTTCTCCCTCCACTGTGGCCCAACTTCCGGCATGTCCACTCATGCCATCCCTACGCCGCTCACTCCCTCCGTCCGCAGCTGCGTGTACGGCCTGAAGCTCCTTCCAGACTGGCGCCTGCTCACAGCCGATCACAGCGGTTGCGTGCGCCTGTGGAACTGCCGGGACTTGGTGGGTGCTGCACGCCCCACGCTCACGCTGCAGGGCGCATTCGCACCCAGCCGAGACAGCCCAGCGGCGGCCCTGGTCGATGAGCAGGTGGGTGCTGGAGGCTTAGGGTTAGCTGGCTCGTTCTTGCACCATGCCCTGACTGGTTGTGGTCGGAGCACCCACACTGGGTGAGCAGGTTAGGAAGCGTGCTGGGTATGTGCAGGTACGCCCCATCTTGCATCCCCCGTTCTGCCCACTATGTGCCACCTCTAATGCACACTGTCGCAGGGCGGGCCGCCGCGGCCGGTGGGCATGCACAGCGTGGACGCCTGCCTGACGCACCTGGCAGTGGCCGGCAGGGACAGCGTTGTGCGGCTGTACGCTTTTGAGTGAGCAGCTGGCAGCTCTTGGTGCACACCTCGGCAGGGCTCAGCTGTTGCCTGCGGCAGGGTGGCTGCTGAGCTCCCACTGCCCAGCTGATGCGGCACGGCTGTCTTGCTTATCTCCTCACTCTGCTTGTGTACCATCGATCAGGTGCTCGCTGTATCTTATTGCTGCACTCTTCTGTCTGGCAGCTTGTGTACACTACTGTAAAATATAGCTGATGGAGTGAGGACGGCGGTATGCTGCAGAGAGAGAATGGGATGGGGCAACCGCATCGGAAACCAATGCGCTTGCCAATTGACCCAACTCAGCACGGTGCAATGCTGGGCGGTAGCGGCCTTCATGGCCGGCCAGCATAGGGGTTAGCATGCCAAGTGCAGCAGCATGCTGACCGCATGCGAGCCGCCGCATGAAGAGCCGCCGTCGCTGCGGCCCAGCCCACTTATCCTCGGCCTCGTTCAGTGACTGTTCATCACCTACCGCCATGCGGACCGCCTGGGACCTGCCCGAGGGCCTGGAGAAGGAGCAGCTCGCGAGCAATGGCGCGCTGCCCTCGCGCACCCCCGCCCCCTCCCCGCTGGGTCGCCAAGACAAGCAGGGTGCGCTGTGTGGCGGGCAAGATGGCCAGGGCGCTGCGGAACGGACCTCTGGCGGGCCGCCACTCACCGCCGCCCGTGCCGCCGCCGCTCGCTCGCCCTGCAGGTGGGCCTCGCCAGCCTCTGGCTCCCGTGCCGCGCCCCGGCAGCCTCTTCGGCTGCTGCCCCAGCAGCCCAGTCGAGGCGGCTGCCGCTCCGGCTGCCTCGCTCTTCACGGACGCCAGCGGCGAGCCGACGATGAGCTGCCAGGCGCTGGTGGGTGCTGGAGGGAAGGAGCGATCTGGATGCCCATGCAACACCCTTGCTGCGTCGCAAACATTCCTCCGGCCAGCGGTCAACACACCGCCCACCCCTGCCCTCATCCCTTTCCACCCGCAGCCCGCCGACAGCTGCGACCCAACTGTGGATGGCCCTGCCGCCAAGCGGCCCTGCCTGGGGACCACCGGCGGCCGCGGCTGGGGCGCAGGGCTGTCCGGCTGGGGCGCCAGCGCCAGCGCCGCCAGCTGCGCCTCTGATGACAGCGACGGAGAGGAGGCTGTGTCTCGCAAGCGCCCCACCCCGCAAAAAAGGGCAGCACCCAGCAGCAGCGGAGCGGCGGTGAGCGTGCGGGCGCAGCCAGCACCCGTGTTTAGCCTGGCGGCACGTGCGGCGGCGGTGCCGGCAGCGCCGCGGCTGGTGGCCCAGCACCCACCTCCCACATGGGCTCAAGCTAGCCTGCAGGCGGGTATGCAGGCAAGCACGCAGCGCGGCGGCTGCACTGTGCTTGCAGGAGCGGCGGCTGAGGCGCAGATGGCAGCTGGGGCGGAAGATGACCAGGTGGGTGCTGGGTGTGTGGAGATGGGGGGCACAGTGGTGATGGCGCAGCAATCCTGCAAAATAGCTGCTCGTGGCTCCCTATCATCAAACTGCCAACGCTCAACCGCTCCTGCACACCTGTTCCCCATCCGCCTTTCCGCAGGCGGCTGCCAGGGAGCTCAGTCAGGGCAGCGATGCTGAGGACGAGGCTGACAAACCCTGGCTGCCCCACCCGCCCATTAACAAACTGCCACCGTCTCTCCTGCACGTGTTCCTTTCCGCAGGCGGCCGCCATGGAGCTCAGCCAGGGCAGCGATGCAGAGGAGGAGGCTGAGGAGCGCTGGCTGGCGGCGCAGCCCTGGCGGCGCTTTCCGGAGCCGCACCCGCTGGATGTGGAGGAGTGATGGTCGCATTAGTCTTTGTGAGGGCGGAAGCTGCTGCTTCTGGGGAAGGCGTGCTCTTGCGTTCGAGGTTCACGTGGCAGCACACTAACTATATACGCACTTGGCTTTGCACTGTCTACTCATTCTTTGCTTGCCATCCTTGACTGAGCATTGAAACTGTGTGTCAAAAACGGTGAGAAATGGCTGATCCAAACCAACTTGAGCTTGAGCATGGCCACCACATGTCAGCCAACCGCATGCCTGGGGCCAAGCAATGGTACAGGCTGGGTCCTGCAGCTGGCCACCAACATGGACTCATTCCTGCGTCTCGTCTGGCCACATTACAGTGGTTTGCTTGGTGGTGGAGTCAATGGGCCAGGCACTCATGAAAGTCGACAGTTCATGCAGTTTTCGGAGGCAGTCTGAGCCAGCGTTCTGAAAGCAGAGGGGAAAAAGGCAGACCTGCCGCAGGTGGGCAGCAATCATACACCATCATACGTTGTGCAATGGGAGTGGGCACAAAACACAGCGTGGCGCCAGTTGGCACAGACCCCACAGCCGTGCCCCAACCGGCAAGCTGCCGCTAAGGCCGCGGCTGCCGCCAGCTGTTGCCGATGTCCCCTACCGCCGTGCAGCAGCGGCGGCCGCCCGAGGCAGCACCTCTAGCGCCACCTCCTTCAGGCTGGGCATCTCCTGCCGCTCCTCAACCAGCGAAAAGCCTTCCCGTGTGCGGGAGAAGATCTGCGGGGCAAGCAGGGGAGGGTGTGGGAAAGGGCGAGGCTGATTGCAGCAGGTGGAGGGGCGGGCAGCAAATGAGCAGTGCCTGGATGCCTGCTGGGCCGCTTGCCCAGGCCGGGGTGTGCGCTGGCTTGAGCACCAGGCATGCACAGCAGCCTCAGAGTGACAACATGCTGCATGCATCTCGTGTAGTTCATGCAAGCCCTGTGAAGTTCACACCTGGAAGGGGCCAGGGTAGCAGCGGAAGATGGCCCCCCCGGTGGCACCCTTGAAGTTCTGCAGGAGGGCGGGTGGGCACAGCCGGAGCAGAGAGCTTGGAACTGGGCAGCAGAATACAGAAAATCACATGTGTGCAGCGGCAGTAGCGGCGGCGGTGGCAGCAGCAGCGGCGGCGGCACATCCAGTGTTGCAATATGGTGTGCAGCACCACCAACGGCAGAGGTAGGCACACCAGCAGATTCAATAAGCCAAACCACAGCTCAAGAGCAGCGGCTTGCCTTGATGTAGTAGGCGGTAGTGAAGTCGGGGATGAAGGACTCGGCGATCTTGCCAATCTTGGGATAGAACAGCTTGGGGTAGTAGCCTGGGAGGGGTGGGGTTGCAGAGCGGGGCAAGACCGATGCAGGTGCTATGTCAGGCCGGCAGCTGTTGGTCCAGCTCACTGAGCACTGTGCCAAGGGCGGCTGTGAGGCCTGCAACACACGCTTGCCAGCCCAGCCACAAATGCTTTTGACTTGATATGTTCCTGCACCTTCCTTTTTTTCATCACTGCTTTTTTCCCTCAGCCCCAGGCTGACTCCTGGGGGTCTGTATCGCTCCATTGCGGATAGGCAGACTGTAAATCCAAAAATGGAAATGGAATGCAGTTTCTGCAGTTTCAGCAGCACCCACCCGTGCGGATGCGGTCCAGCTCAGCGTTGAAAGTGACGATGGGGCAGGGCGCGCCGCCCTTGGCTTTCGCCTTCAGCGCGGTGTGCAGCTCAGCCACCTCCAGCATTTCTTGGGGGTTGAAGTGCGGGTAGCTGCATCGGGGTCAATCAGAGAACCTCACTGCCTGGTAAAACATGCACTTACACTGAATCAGGTGGCCCTGCCCTGCCCCATGGCGGCAGCATGCGTTCCGCAAACACGTGCACACACCTCTGCAACCACTCGGCAACTCAACCCAATCTCAACCCACTTTCCACGCATGCACGCACCGCACCCCAGCACACTACGCCCTCACTCCACTCACGCTGCCACAATCAGCTGCTCGCTGCCGGTGAGCTGGTCTGCCGCGTTTACTTTGCCGATCGTGATGCCCATCTGCAGTGGCAAATTTGCGAGGGCAGGAGTGATGACATCAAGGTGAGGGAAAAACTGCCTCGTGCTGCGCACTGATGGCCAGCCTCAAAACAGCACGTGACAGATGCACAAGACCAGCCGGCATGGCCGCGTTCCACAACGGCTGCCAACGGCACCCTGGCACAGCAGCCTGCTGCTGCCAGCTCACATCCAGGAACGCATTGGGCTTCATCTGCAGGCAGGGTCACGAGAAAAAGCAGCAAGGTGAGGTTAGCGGCGAGGACAAACATGCTTAGGTAACTGCGGCCAGCACTCCGCTGCTGCTGTGCCTTGCATGCAAGATCTGCTGTCCACTATTGATGCTACAGTTATCTGCCTGTGCATAACAGTAGTCATTACTCACCAGGTAGCCAAACTTGAAGCTGGAGCCGTCAAACACGGGGTCGATGGTCCAGCTGCCGGCATTGGGGTCCATTGCCTTGCCCCGCAGCGCGACTTGCATCTCCTGTGAAGGGAAGTGGACGGGGTTGGCGTGCAGCAGTGGTGCCATTTCAGCATCCAAGCGGTGCAGTTGCTTGCTCAATCAAGTTCAACCTGCTCGCTTAAGGGTTGCACAGTTGTCGGCCTGCCCACCTTTTGGTCTGGGAAGAAAATGCGGGTGGTGGCCGCCTCCGGCTGCCAGGCGCGCATGAACTGGCGCAGATACTGCAGCGAGTAGGTCATCTCGTTGGCGCCTGCAAAAAAAAAACAGTCCAGGAATTAAAAAATTCCGTCTTGTTTTCGGGCGAGCAAGACCCCACACCAACACTAGCGTGCCAGGTGCTCCAAGCCAAGCCTGCGCCACGCACCCTCAGCATCGCCCGCCACAGCTGTCAGCGAGGCGGTGGGGAACTCCACTTCAATCAGGGTGGCCCCATCTGCCAGTGCTGCTTGCACAGCAGCCTGCGCCTGCCGCACAGCGGCATTGTAGTCTGAAGGGAACGGCTGCAGGGCAGGGCGGCAGAGGCAGGCGTCGGGGTGGGATGGGCAGGGGGACAAGCAGTATGCGAGAGACAGGGATCGTTTCGAAGTTTGTACTGCAAGGTGTCTAGTGTGTCTGCAGCGCAATCAATTAACGCACCGTGGTATGCGCCTGCTGCTTGGCGGCGCGGCAGACGAGCACGCGCCGCTGGGCCGCCGCTACCGCCGCTCTCCGCTGGCGGGGCCGCTGCTGCTGCTGCTGCCGCAGGGGCTGCGACTGCACATGCGCGCTGCAAGACGTTGCTGCCGCCATGGCCCGCCGCAAAGGCGCTGCAGGCGCGGGAAAAAGGAGATAGAGTCCCGCACGGCACCCCAGGGCTTCCCTCAAGAGGACGGGATGGAGCGCTAGGCAAGCAACGGTCCCAAGTGCGAGTGAGGATCCGCAGATTGCAAGGCCAGCGCCCACCAGTGCGAGCGCTGTGTCGCCGCCGCCACCCCAGCGTGCAGCGTGCCGCCGGCACCAACCATGTTTTGGCAATGCCGATTGACCACTGAGCTGCAGATCTGCTGAGTTGTAGCAGATTGGTGTGCAGCACAAGGCACTGACTAGCGCAAAGGGAGTCTGCCGAAGCTTGGGGCGCGGCGCCGCCTGTGGGCGGCGCCGCCCGTGGGCGCCGCTCATGCGATGGCTGCACCAACTGGCGCTGGCAAGCTGTGGCTGTGTTGCTGCACAATCAATCAACACGCAACTTCTCTGCATTCCGAGAGCTTGCACCAGCCTGTGCAGTGCTGCACCAGGCGCCCACGGATCATCGCCACGTGCTGCCGCCCGCTGAGCCGCCACCGTGCTTGCCGCCGGCAGCACATGCAGCCGTGGAGTCCTCTGTTGCGCCCAAGCTTGTCAGCGTCGATCAAAGATGCTGTGGCACCACCGCGGCCTCGCGCCGCTGCTTCTGCTGGCCCTCAGCTTGAGCTGCGGTGCACTGGCTGCCGGAGCCCTGCAGGCGCCCCAGCCCACGCAGCAGCTATCGCAGGTGCAGCAGAGCGATGCGATCGGCGCTGCGGAAGGCGTCGCGCCGCTGGCAGGCGGCGGCGCAGGAGCGGCGGCAGGCGGCGGCCGGCCGGGGCGCAGCCTGCTGAAGCAAGCCGCAAAGCCTCCGCCCCCCAGTCCGCCGCTTCCAAATTTTGAAATTGGTGTGCCAGCACCGCCCAAGCAGAAGCTCAGGTGCGTGGATCCCTTGATCTGACGTGCTCCATCTGTGCATCCCGCAAAAAGCAAGCGGCTCTAACCGCGGCCCAACCGCCGCCTATTCTTCCTGTCCGCTCTCCCCACCCACTTTGCTCCCTACCGCCCTGCCCGCCTGGTTGCAGCGAGTGGCAGAGCGGCGCGGTGCGTGAGCGGCGGCAGCAGCTGAGCAGCTCCACGTTCCTGGTGCCAAAGCACCCGGGAAAGGATTACGTGGCGCTGTGTGTCATTGCTCGTGACGCCCACGCTGATGTGCTGGAGTGGCTGAACCACCACATCCGGTGCGTAGGGGTGTGTAACATGCTGCGCATGGCCTGCCTGGTCGACAGGGCGACTGGAGCTTCCGATGCTAGGAGCCATACCTTGGCTGCACGGGCGTGCCATCTTGGCTGCGCTTTAAGTGTGTGTCCGCTGCAGGCCGCATGCTGTTGTTCCCACCGCATGAACCTCCCCCACACCCTTTTGCTGCCTTATGTATTGCTTGCAGGCTGGGCGTGGGCAAGGTGTATCTGTGGGACCATGCCAGCGACCCGCAGATGAAGGAAATTGTGCAGGTGGGCGGGCCACACAGGTGTTTGCTGGTCATGGTGGCTTGTTGGAGTGGTAGCAAGTGCTGCTGCCCGTCGCAGGAACTGTCACTGCAGATTTCCTAGTTAGCAGCTCCATCCAACAGCCCTCCTTTCCACACCACAGGGCTACATCGACGCCGGCCTGGTGGAGTATGAACATTTCACCGAGGTGCAGCATGCCAGTGGCAAGCCGCAGATCTACGCTTACGACGGGTGAGGCAGAGTGGCACACATGCATTGTTTGCAGCGCCTGCGGCTGTTGCAGACTCGCACCGTGCAGTTGTTTCAATGCGAATGGCATCGTCCAATCATCTCAGTGCAGATGCTGAGCAATTCACAAAGTGAAACTTTGCTGCGCCCACACCTGCCTGCCTGCGCAGGTGCCTGGCGCGGCACGGGCACAAGCACACGTGGATGGGCTTCATTGATGTGGATGAGTTCCTCATGTTCAGGTGGGCTGAGAGTCGTGGTCGTGTGAGAAAGAATGAATGCAGGCTGTGATGGTTGAATGGGGCTAAGCAGACCCTCTCATCGATGCGCGCGTTAAGAAGGTTAAGAAGAACAGAACATGGGCATGATGCGGTTTGTGTCCATTCCAATGCTTTCAAAAATCCACCCGCCCCCCGCTGCCTCCACAGGGACCCGTGGCCCGCGATACAGAGCCTGCCGGCGCTGCTACAGGAGTTTGAGGGGCCTGGCGAGCCGCCCCAGGCCAACTCAGGCAAGCACGCTTTTATGCTGCGCATACCGAATCGTTGGCATGGCATGGTGCATCCTGCGGGACCGCCGGATGCCAGCTGGGAACCATCTGCCGTGCACTGTACAGGCACATTGCTCCACTGCACTGCTGCTCCACTGTACTGCCCACATGCTGCACTCCGCTTGCAGGCCTGGCGGTGCACTGGATCATTTTCGGCAGCAGCGGGCACGAGCGGCGGCCCAAGGGGGGCACCCTGCGCTCCTACACCCGCTGCCTGCAGCTGTGGCACGCTCAGCACGCTCTGGTCAAGACCATTGTCCGCACCGCGTGAGATGCTGCGTTTGTCATTTGTTTTGGTCTGCTATTTGGGACAGTTTGTGCCACAGCACGCCCTAGTCAAGACCATTGTCCGCACCGCGTGAGCCTGCTGTGTTTGTCAACTATTCTGCTTGATGGTTGGGACGGCTGTGCTGCAGGACACCCTTGTCCCATTGCCCGCACCGCGTGAGCTGGGTTGCTCTCATTGTCACTTGGCGTGCTTTGGTGGTTGATAGGCAGCCGCCGGTGGCATGTGCAGCGCACGCTTGTGAAAACCAGCCCTACCTTTGCAAGTCTTTTTTGCTGGCGCTCATCAAGTCAAGAATGCTTGCTGAGCCACAGGCTGAGCCTGGTCTTACATTGTCCCACCCACCCCGCATCCTGCCTGGTTCCCGTTCCTGCGCAGGTGCACCGCGGCTGCCGAGGGCCCCCACAATTTTCGGCACAACTGCAGCCTGCCGGTGCTGCAGACGGACAAGACGCCGATCCACGGCGCACGCTCAGATGCGCCGGGTGAGGCTCGGTTGGGCAGCAATGTGGTGTGGTGCACAGCACCAAGGCGGCGGCAGCATGCACAGCATGTCAATGGGGCGCCGCCGCCGTCATTGCAATCCCGCATCCCTCATCTATCTACACCTGCCTGGACTGCACCAGTATGCCATTAACGCCTTTCCGGTTGTAGTGCAACTGATCATCCATCCGCTCGGCACCTACCCTTGCTTGTTGCAGTGCACACGCGGCTGGCGCTGCACCACTATGCCATCAAGAGCCGGGACGAGTTTGAGCTCAAGATGCTGCGCGGCTCGGCCATGAAGCGCCAGCGGTGAGGCCCAGCAGTTGCCTGCTGTTTGCCGGCTGCGTAGGCCTGGAACCCACGTGCGGTACCTTCGCCGGCTTTGGTCGATGAGACATCAAGCAGTTGCAGATCAAGCCCGCTCGCCTGCCCTCCCTTCCAGTGGCTGGGAGTACTTTTCTTTCATCGATGACTGGTCCACCGAGTTCAACTTTGACGGGCTGGCGGTGTGGGACACGCAGGCGGCCTACCACCACTACCCAGGTGCGCCTGCAACAGCAGAAACTGCAACCGTGCAGTGGCCCACTGGGCTCTGGAAGGCTGGGCTACGCTGCCACAGGAGTTGCAACATCTGCGGTGGATGCAAGCTGTGCGAGCGCTGCCTTGTGCTGCCCAGCTGCAGCACCTCTGTTGGTTGCTGACCAAAGGCTGCTGCCCCTGATGGCTCCACCGCTGCCGCAGGCATCACAGAGAAGCAGCTGGCTCGCTACAGCCAGGAGCAGCACGAAGACTTTTGGCTCAAGGGCGCAGATGACCCGCGCTACAAAGAGCAGCTGCGGCAGCAGGAGGCGGTCAAGAAGGCGGCTGCTGCCGCCGGCGGCGCGCAGCAGGCACAGCAGGCGCAGCAGCTGGGTGCTGCAGCGGGAGGCGGCGCAGCGGATGCTGCGGGGGCTGGGGCGGCAGGCACGGCAGCGGCTGGTGCAGCGGAGCAACGGGGCGCAGGTCAGCAGCAGCAGCAACAACAGCAAGGCACAGGCCAGGTGAACCAGGAGCAGCAACAACAGCAGCAGCAGCAGCAGCGGGCCATACCAGACCCAGCAGGCGTTGCGGCGCAGCGGCAGGCGGCGGGCGGCAACGAGCAGGCGGGTACGCATCAGGTACAGCGATAGCGGAGGGTGGCGCCTGCTGCAGTGCCATGGTGCTTCAGGGATTTCTCTCATATTGTAAGTTGACTCATTCGCACAGATGCACATCGAGCAGAGGAGGGGGGGGTGCAAATCGTCGGGTGCAGCATGTGTACCGGCCGCTTGATGATCAAAGCTGATCGGTCCACAGGTCTCCCAACCGGTGCATGAGAGCCATCAAATGTGGGTGATGTTGATGAAGCATCAGCATGCGACTGTGCTGCTCATTGCATCTGTGCGAGTGTCCGCCGCCTGCGTCATGCACGCTGCGCCCCGTTGCGGCGCAGGGAATGGTGCAATACGGGCAAGCCGTCTGACTTTATCCCCCATCGGCCATCACAGCCGCTCTCTCTTTCCATCACCTTCCTAGAGGGCGCCACCGGAACAGCACGATGATCAGGGCGGCCTCCTGCCTGGTGCTCGTGCTGCTGGTGCAGCTGGCGGCGGCCAGCAGCGCCACCGGCCATCGCCGCACGAATGCAGGTGCATGGCCGCCGAGAGCGGTCGAGGTGGGGGCCCAGGCGCGGTCGGGCCCGGCTGCATGGCTTGACCTCCCCCTTGGGGCAGCGCGGTCGCCCCAGCGCATTCAATCCCGCTGTGTGGCATTGCACTGATGCCCGATTTTGCCACGTAGCCTGCCACCATGCCGCCGATCCTCAGAACTGCCGCCGCCGCACGCGGCCTGCCGCCCCTCCGCTGCCGCTCGATGGCGTGGGCAGCTGCCTCGCCAACTCCTGGCCTCCTTCACTGCTCCAGCCTGGCATACCATCCCTTTAGGTGCCTCGTGCCGTGCTCGCCCCTGGCATCCAAAACTCACAGGCCACTTACCAGGATCTGCCCACTCCCGTTCGGCTTCCCCCAACCGCAGAGCTGGTAGCGCGCCGCGAGGCGCATGCGGCCCGCGCCCTGCTGGAGGGAAAGCACAAGATAAAGCTGGGCGAGGTGAGAACACCACCTTTCTGAGCATGAGCAAGCACTGCCAGGCATGATAGCCCGGCTGCAAATGATGTGCATGGCGCACGTGCTCAGGGCGTGTTCGGCCCGCAAACACAGGCAGGGCAGGCCTATCCGGCACAAGCGTCCACCCCTGAAGTCGTTGGTCCTCCCACATGCAGCGCACTGGCGGCATGGCCTTTCCTCCTAGTCATTCCAATGGTGGACAGCACATCTCAAACATAGCTCACTGCTGTACTCTCCGCTGTGCTTCCGCTCCACAGAAGCCCGGCCCTCGTGACACAGACGACAAGTGCGGCGAGTGGAAGGTTGGCACCGCCACCGGTGAGCGCATGCATAGGCACTCCAGCTGACACATGGCCTTCTGGCCGCGCTTGCAAAGCATCTACCAACCAACTGCCTGTCCAGGTCTTGATGATGCACATGCACCTGTGCATGGCCCAAATACCTTCACTGACCCGCGTGCCCCCCACCCACCCACCTGCCCCGCCCATTCGCCGCCCAGGCTACTCCACCGATGGCACCGACAAGGGAGACCTGCCCATGGCGCCCAACGACCTGGGAGAGTACATCGTTCCGTGAGTGCCCAGAAGTTTGACAGCATTGAACAGTTTGGAGGGATGATTTTGCACGGGCTGCCTAGTGCGTCTGTGGCAAGCCTGCAGGGGCGGCGGGGTGGTTGTTGCCTGGGCAGCGCGAGGCGCTTGCAAGGCTCTTTACCCAAGCGTTTGTAGCAGCCCATCAGATCTCATGTTTTTTCCGAGCGTTATTTGGCAGGTTGCATGGATGCACTCAACAAATGTGGTGGGCACTGCCGCTGCCCTCTGACCCGCCGCCTACCACCCCTCACCAACCCCTTGCAGTGGCAAGTTCTTCAAGGCCCAAAACGTGCTGGCTGTCGACTCTGGTGACTGGGAAGATGCCAGGTATCGCTATGTGGAGGTAAGAGAGTGGGAAAACGAGGTGTTGAGGTTGTAATGAGATGGCCGTGCATGCTCCAGCCGCCAGCTGGCGCAGCGCCCACCAACCCGACCTGACATGCTCACGTCATTCTCAACCCCGTCTCACCTTGCTTCAGGTCTTCATGGAGGACAAGCACGCTACACTTGAAGCCTGGGACCTCTGTGATGGCGAGTACACGCTACGGGCGAAATTTTGTGTTCGTGTCGTGTTGATTTTTTTTTTGCGTCACTTCACTCTCGCTCCCGGGCCCCGGTCTGTTTGTGCCTCCTGCCTTGCGCTGCCCACCCCACCCACCAACCTGCTCATATCTTCCACATGCCATACCTCTGCTTTGTGCAGACAAGGACTGCGCCCCCGACAACAAGGACTGCTGCAGCAGCAACAAGAAGACGTTCACCGACGAGGACGGCTCCGGCTTCTTGCTGGACATTGAGACCCACGCCCTGAAGAGCGTGTGGGGCTACGATGACGGCCACAACTGGCTTGTGGCGCCGGCCTGGTACCGCATGTGAGTAGGTTGTTGAACCTCCTGTGCTGCTGGAAAGGGGGGACAGCAAAGGCGCGGCTGTGCCGTGACTGGCAGTGTGCACCCCTGGACTGAGCTCTCTGCTCTTTCTCTCCCCGCAGCTGCGACCGCTTTGACTACAAAAAGGAGGTGGACGAGTACGACATGATTTGCATGGGGCTCAAGGGCGACAAGAAGTGCGGGTTTGACGACCCCGACTCCTCCGACTCGAGCTCCAACTGAGCAGCCAGAAATGCAGCTGCCCTCCAGCTCAGCTGCCCTTAGCCTCAGCCTGAGCTCCCCATTGGCACCCTCACAGCCCCGCCGCAGATCAAAGCGCACTGCAGCTATGCGTTTTTGCAGCGCTCCTCTCTCCGCCCCCAAACTACTGCTGATGTGCATTAGCAACAGCACGTGCGAACCTCCCCTGCGCAACGAAGCTCTTCGCTCGCTGCCTGCGAACCCCGCCCCATTGTTTCTGCATACCAATGCTGGCATGCCCCCATGCACTTCTTGATTCCTCCCACTGCTCATTCCCAGAAGGGCGTGATTGCCGCCCTTCCCAACCCCCGGACCCTCACCCCCCTGCCATTCTTCTGCACATTGTGAACTACCCTGCCAACCCTTTGATTCTCTTGATAACTACACAGCCTCCCTGCATGGCTGGCAGGCAGGCACACAAGGCAGTGACCTGGCACTGGGCGCGCATTCTGCAGCCTCTGCACTGCTGCTGGGAATAAATACAGCCGCAGCATGCACTGACTTTCAATCGCTGCACTGTTTGGCAGTGTATGCATGTTACAGCCCTACGGGCAGCAATCACGACAACACAACTCTGCTGTCGCTGCCGCTGCTGCTGAGAGAAGCAAGCCGAGCGCTGGCCCCGCCTCCTAGCTGCCTCAATAGCCGACTTTGCCCAGGCTGGCGTCTGTGCGGGGGTTGGCTGTGTACTCCTGCACTTGGACGATGGCCGAGTCTACCAGGGTCTGCAGGAGTGAGCGAGGGGCAGTGGGGGGACTCAGCAGGGCAGGGGGCAGGGCCAGGGTTCGCAGCAGCGCCACGATCAGGGACCGGGGTCGGCGCACTTGTCTACTGCAGGTGCGGCAGCCCAGGCCAGCAGGTGGGGCGCCGCACGGCCCAACAACCAGCTGCAGGAATTGCATCAAACCAACCGTACAGCGGCATATCAACCCCACAATTGACACCAGAACCGCACCTGCAGCGCACGAAGGTCCTTGATATACAGCATGCGCAGAATTGTGGCTCCCAAGTCAGCGCCCGCCTCCCCAGTTGAGAACCCTAGCGGGTATTGCGACAGCATGGCCGCCACCGCTGCATGCTGCGAGGCTGCCGCCGGTGGCTGCCCCTGCCCCTGCCCCTGCGCTGGCTGCACCGCACCGCTGCCGGCCCGTCGCTGCTTTGCCAGCTCAGCTAGTGCGGGCAGCACACAGGTTTCCAGCATGGCGTGCGCCTTCTGCAGCCCCTCTGGCGTTGCTTCCGCTGCTGCTGCGCTGCTGCTGCCTGCCGCTTGGCCTGCCTCTACATGCAGCAGCTGCTGCAGCTGGGCCAGCGCCGCGCGCACATCGTCGGTCGTGACGTCTGGCAGCGGCGGCAGCTGCGCCTCGGTCCATTCCTCAGGGGGACCTGCCTCCTCCTCTGCCTGCTGCGCCGTGGCCGTCAACTGCTGCGCGGTGTCCTGGTATTCAAGCCCCACTGCACAAAGGGGCGGAGAGGGGCAGAGGGGGGGGGGGGGGGGGGAGGGGGAATGGCACCCGCCTGGCGCTGCATCTGCTG
>VFQQ010001239.1_pt1 | contig 37630 bp, 31 predicted proteins | sample 3512341 | NCBI WGS metagenome assembly VFQQ01 (sample SAMN10412373, study PRJNA504923) | tailings metagenome | isolation source: Relicate 2 Philex TSF1 revegetated site | place: Philippines: Tuba, Benguet | collected 2017-08-29 | reverse complement strand
TCTAGCCGATATCTGCTCGCGCATCATCGTCATGCGCCATGGCCAAATCGTCGAACAGGGAGAAGCCGGGCAGATCATCGACGCGCCGCAGCATCCCTACACGAGACTGCTGGTGGATTCGCAGCCGGGCAGAAAACAGTTCAAGGCCGGTTGGGCGCAAACCGAAGACCAGGTGCCATTGCTGCAGGTCGAAGGCCTGCGGGTTCTCTTTCCGGCCAAGCGGGATCTTGTCGATGTCCTGCGCAACCGCAAGGCAATGCCTTTTGCGGCGTTGGATGGCGTGGACCTCGCTGTGTCGGCCGGCGAAACGGTTGGCATCGTCGGTGAAAGCGGTTCCGGAAAAAGCACCCTGGCGCGCACCATCATCAGGCAGAACCGGCCGACAACCGGCACGGTCAAACTGGGCGGCCGCCCCATCGAACGGCTTGCCGGCCGCGAGCTCCTGGAATTGCGGCGTCGCGTCCAGATGGTTTTCCAGAACCCGTATGATTCCCTCAATCCGCGGATGACAGCGCTGGAGACGATCGCCGAGCCGATCTGGCGCCATGGCATGGCCGATCGGCGAGCCGCATTGAGCCAGGCCTTGAAACTTCTCGACATGGTGGAATTGCCGTCGGCGCTTGGCGAGCGCAGGCCGCGGCAATTGTCGGGCGGTCAGTGCCAGCGCGTTGGTATCGCGAGGGCGCTGGCATTGCAGCCGCAAGTGCTGATCGCTGACGAGATCACATCGGCACTGGATGTGACCACGCAGGCGCAGATCCTGGAACTGCTTGCTCGCCTGCGTCGCGAGCGGTCGCTGACGCTGATCTACATCTCGCACGACCTGTCCGTGGTCAGTTCCTTCTGCCAGCGCGTCTATGTATTTCGCGCGGGCAGGATCGTCGAGCAGGGTGACGCCGCAGATGTCCTGACCAACCCGCAACAGGCCTACACGCAGGAGCTTGTGGCTTCGTTGCATCGGTTGCCCAGGTCGACCCCGGAGCGGGAAAACATCGAAGGATGACAGGCGTTCAAGCAGATCGCCCGCCGGCAATGGAGATGAGTTGAAGATGAACGCCAACAGCAGCGCGCCCCGGCGCGATCCGAAGGTGCCGGGAACACCCATCATCCCGCGTGCGGATTGGGACTATCCTCCTTATCACCGCTGGACATTCCAGCATGTACGGGAAATGACTGCAACCGCCCAGATCTGGCGCGGGCAGGGGCCGGTCTTGCCGCTGCCGACACGCAGCGTCGAGATCGATCAGATCGAATTCGAAGCTGCAGGACGTCGTCGCACGATCCGCGATTTCCTCGACAACAGCTTTACCGATGGATTTCTCGTGCTGTCGCGCGGTGAAATCGTTGCCGAGCGCTACATGAACGGGATGAAACCGCATGGCCACCACCTGGCGATGTCGGTGACCAAGTCGATCGTTGCCACGGTGCTGGGGATTCTTGTTCATAAAGGGCTTGTCGAGACCGTGGCTCCAGTGACGAAATACCTGCCGGAACTGGAATCGACGGCGTATCGAGGCGCAACGGTCCAGCAGGTGCTGGACATGACGAGTGGTGTCCTGTTCGACGAGTCCTACACGACAGAGGGCTCGCACATGCAGCAGCTAGACCAGGCCTGTGGCTGGAAGCCGATGACGCGGCCGGAGTGGCCACAAACCGTTTGGCAGCTGATCATGACGCTGACCGAGCAACAGCGGCCGCATGGCCAGATTTTCAGCTATCGTTCGATCGAAACCGATATCCTCGGCTTCCTGATGGAACGGGTCAGCGGGCTGCCGCTGGCCGAGCTGATCAGCAATGAACTGTGGGGCCCGATGGGTGCTGAAGAGGATGCCTACATAACCGTCGACCATGGTGGTTATGCACTCGCCGACGGTGGCCTCAACGCGACACTGCGCGATTATGCCCGGTTCGCCCTGCTGCATCTGCGTGGCGGCAGGCTGAACGGCCGGCAGATCGTTCCGTCGGAATGGATCGAGGAAACCCGGCGCGGCAATCATGAGCTCTTCCAGGGCGTCTATCGGACCGTCCTGCCGTACGGTGCTTACCACAACCAGTTCTGGATCGAGGATCCCGAGCGGCGGTCCTACATGTGTCGAGGCATCTTCGGCCAGTATATCTACATGGACCCGCAAACCGATTTCGCCGCGGTGAAGCTGTCGACCTGGCCGGAGTTCGTCAATCCGGACCGCTCGATCGAGGCCTTGGCGGCCATCCACGCTATTCGAGATGTATGCGCCGAAGCGTGAGTTATCGATGGCGGCAACGCCACTGTCCCAACGTTTTCAGTATGTTTTCAAAGCCTCCTGTCGATGCGCAGGAGGCCTTTCTGGGTATCGATCAGAGCATGGCTTTGTCTGTCGAGAAATATTTTTTGCGATCGCAGATCGCACTCTTGTGTGCCGCTCGATCGCATGACAGTCTGCCGGTGAAGCGCACAAGACGATGCGCGGAACCGGGAGGGAAGAACACAATGGCCTGGACGAAGACCTTAGCCGCAGCTGGTGTCGCAATGCTTGCAGGCATCGGTTCGGCAGGTGCCGAAGGGGTGCTCAATATCTACAACTGGGGCAACTACACCAGCCCCGAGATGGTCAAGAAGTTCGAGCAGAAATACGACGTCAAGGTCACTGTGACCGAGTACGATTCCAACGACACTGCTCTTGCCAAGGTTCGTCAGGGTGGCCACGGCTATGACGTCGTGGTGCCTTCCGCGCCGGTGGTGAAGGTCTGGATCGACGAAGGCCTCGTCCTGGAGAGCCGTCCGGACCAGATGGAGAATTTCAAGGATGTCGACCCGCGCTGGGTCGATGTGCCGTTCGATCCCGGCCGGCGGTATTCGGTGCCGTGGATGTGGGGCACAACGGGCGTGACGGTCAACAAGTCGGTCTATTCCGGCGACATCAACACGTCGGCCATCTTCATGGACCCGCCGGCCGAACTGGTCGGCAAGGTCAATGTCGTGCCTGAAATGTCGGACGTCATGTTCCTTGCGGTCAGCTATGTCGGCGGCGAGCCATGCACCAATGACAAGGCGGTGTTGAAGAAGGTGCGTGACACATTGGTGGCTGCGAAGCCGAAATGGCTGGCCATGGATTTCGGCAACATCGACAAATATTCGCGCGGCGACATCGCTGCCGGCGTCAACTGGAACGGCTCTTCGTTCCGTTCGCGGCTGCAAAACCCGGACATCCTCTATGGCTACCCCAAGGAAGGGTATCCGGTCTGGATGGACAATCTGATGATCCTGAAGGATGCCAAGAATGTCGAGAACGCCAAGCTGTTCATGAATTTCGTCATGGATCCGGAGAATGCAGCGATGCTGTCGGCATTTTCCCGCTATGCGAACGGGATCAGGGGGTCCGAGAAATTCATGCCCGCAGACATGAAAGATGCGCTGGAGCTGAACATTCCGGCCGATCTGGTCCAATACGGGAAGGTCAATGTCGGCTGTCCGGCCGATGTCCAGGCGATGTATACCAAGATCTGGACAGAGCTGCTGAAGTGAGCCTGGCATCCGGGTCGTGAATTCCCTCGGGCCGCGGAAATGATGCCCCGAATTCACGACCTGATTGGGAGTTGAGGTGGAAATGGCACTCGATCCGGATATCAGGATCATGCTCGACAGGCTTGCGCAGGAGCAGGCCGCACAGCACGATGAGGTTACGCTGGCTGGCTCGCGCCGCAGCTACCGCGACCAGTATCGTGAAATGAGCCGGGCCTCCGAAAAGCCGGCCGCGGAAGAGATCGTCAAGCTTGGGGCGGGCAGGGGCGATGTCTCGCTCCATCTTTACAGGCCCTCGGATGCCGATGGTCCTTTGCCGGTTATTCTTTACCTGCATGGCGGCGGCTTCGTCCTTGGCGATGCTGAAACCTACGCGCTGCAGTCGGCACGCATCGCGGCGGAGTGCAGTGCGCTGGTCGTTTTCGCTGAATACAGGCTTGCGCCGGAGCATCCATTCCCCGCAGCGGTGGAAGACGCGCTTGCAGCCGTCGACTGGGTTTTGGCCGAAGCGGTCAGGCATGGCGGCGACCCGGCATGCTTTGCGCTCATGGGGGACAGTGCGGGTGCCAACCTGTCGATTGCACTCATGCGGCATTACAGGCAGCAAAGACTGTTCCGTGCTGTCTGCCTGCTCTATCCGCTGGTCGACGCCAGGCCCTATCTCGGCCTCGCGGCTTCATCAGGCTCGGACCGTGAATTTGCTTCCGGCTACTATCTGGAATTCGCGGAGACCGAATATTTCGCGAAGGCCTATCTGCCGGAGCTTGCAATGGCTACCGACACGCGTGTTTCGCCTGTGCTGGCAAAAGATCTCGGTGATCTGCCGCCGGTCCTTTTCTACGCGGCCGAAAATGACGTGTTGCGTGATCAGGGACGGGCTTTCGCCGAGCAGCTCAAGACTGCTGGAAACGATGTCCGCTATCGCTGCTTCGACGGACTGATCCACAATTTCATGCAGCATGCCGGCATCTCGAAGGCGTCGGACGCCGCTTTTCTGGAAGTTTGCGCTGCCGTTCGCCTCGCGCTCGCGGGCAAGGGTCTGCGGTAGGCCGTCATGTTCGATACGTCATGCCGCGTTGAACGCATCACCTTCTATCCGCTGAAATCGGGCGCCGGTGTTCCGGTCGAGACGGCGCGCCTGGAAGCCGAAGGGCTGGCTGGCGATCGACGCATGATGGTGGTCGACGAGACCGGCAACTGCCTTACAGCCCGCAAGGCACCGCGTCTGATGCAGATCCGCACGCATATGGACGGTGACGACATCATTCTCTCTGCACCCGGCATGTCGCCTCTGGTGTTTTCGCGGGCCCGGCTCGATGTTGCCCGCAACGTGTCGATCTGGGGTGACGATGTCGTGGCGCTTGATGCCGGCGAAGAGGTTCACCAGTGGCTGGCGCGTTTTCTCGACCGCAGCTGCAGGATGGTCATCAAGGGCGCAGTCACGCATCGCCCCCTGGCGATCGGCCCGGGCGGAACAGTGAGTTTTGCCGATACGGCCCCGTTGCTGCTGACCAATTCGGCCTCGCTTGCCGAGGTCAATCGCTACCTTGACCTCGAAGCCGAGATGGAGCGGTTTCGGCCCAACCTGATTGTCGGTGGCGCCCCTGCCTTTGACGAGGATGGCTGGCGTCACGTGCGCATCGGCGATGTCGAGTTCGAGGCCATTGGCGCATGTGACCGTTGCGTGATGATCACGCTCGATCCCGCGACCGGCGAGGCGAGGTCCGATCACGAGCCGCTGGCAGTGCTGGGCCGGCAGCGCCGGGGGGAGGACGGCAAAGCCTATTTCGGTCAGTTTCTCGTCCCGCGCACGCTCGGCAGGCTGCATGTCGGCGACAAGGTCGAAGTGTTGTCCCGCAAGCCAGCGATCACCATTCTGCCGGGAAACGCGCAGCCGGTCACGCGGCTGCCGTCCACTGCGGTGAATGGCGGCGTGGCTGCTCGTCACGGCAGTCACGAGCGCACGCTGCGCTGCGTGGCGATCATCGACGAGGCGAGGGATTTCCGTACCTTCCGTTTCGTGGCGGATCATGCCGTTGACTACAGGCCCGGCCAGTTCATCACCCTGCTGCTGGATATCGACGGCGAGGTTGTCCGACGCAACTACACGATCTCTTCATCGCCATCGCGGCCGCATTTTCTGTCGGTGACGGTGAAACGGGTCGACGGTGGACGCATTTCCAACTGGCTGCATGATACGCTGAAGGTTGGCGACAGCATTCGCTCGCTTGGGTCAAATGGCCGCTTCCACCTTGGGGAGGCGGGGATTGGCGGCAAGCTTCTGCTGTTGTCGGCCGGCAGCGGCATCACCCCGATGATGGCGATGCTGCGCTTCATTGCCGACACGAACCTGCCGCTCGATATGTGCTTCCATAACAGCGCACGCGGTGTCGAAGATGTCGCCTTTCTGCATGAATTGCTGTCGATCAAGGTGCAGATGGGTGACCGGCTGAAGCTCTCCTGGAACCTGACGGGAATGAATGCCGCTGCGGAGGCCGACGTCCTGGCTGGCCGGTTCGAGGGCAGGCCTGGTCTACAGACGCTGGCTGGCCGGCTTGATACTGGCATGATGGAGGCTGTTTGTCCCGACCTTGCCGAGAGGGCAGTTCTGTGTTGCGGCCCGGATGGCTTTCGAACCAGGGCTCGCGAAATCTATGAAGGCTGGAAGGTGCGGCCGGAATTCCCGTTCCTGGAAGAAACCTTCGGCCCTGATCGGGCGGCGACGCCATTGCCGGAAATCGGCAACTACAAGGTCTCCTTCCTCAAGGCCGGCAAGTCGATCAGCGGTTCGGGCACGGTGACGCTGCTGGAATTGGCACGCAAGATTGGCGTCGAACTGACGTCCGATTGTGAAGCCGGCATCTGTGGAAGCTGCCGCTGCAAGGTGACTTCCGGAGAATGGCGAGTGGCTGCCAACGCGGCCGATCCCGAGCGGTCGGTGCTTTCGCAGGACGAAAAGGATGAAGGTTATGTCCTGGCCTGCTCCACCAGTCCGATCGGAGATGTCTGCGTCGAAGCATAGCTTCCGCGTCGCGCGGTTGTCTTCGGCAGTTTGCTTCCTTTTCTGAAGTCGAATGCTTCTCACGAAATTCGACTCTCCAGGGTCATGTAAGTTTTTTAAATCAATATGATGTTCGATTTTTCAGCCACTTTAAACGCGGTGGAAATTCTGGATCAGTCGCTTTCTATTGTGTGATCGTCGATCGCAAATTATACAAGGGAAAGGCACCGGATTTTGTAACGTCACCGGTGCGGGAGGAGAAAGATGATGGCAAGCGCCGGACTTGATGGCGAGGCCCTGGTGGCGCTCGATCGGGAAACCCAGTTTCATCCCTTCACGGCGATTGCCGATCAGCAGAGGAATGGCGCGCTGGTGATGGCGCGGGCATCGGGTTCTTCCATCACCGATGTTTCCGGCAGGACCTATCTCGATGGCGCAGCCGGTCTCTGGTGCGTGAACGTCGGCTACGGACGGACGGAAATCTCCGACGCCATCCATCGGCAGTCGATGGAGCTGCCTTATTTTCACTCCTTCAACACCGTCGCCAACGAGCCGAGCATCAGGCTGTCGGAAAGGCTTTTGCAGCTCGCGCCGAACGGAATGCGGCGCGTGTTCTATGGCCTGTCCGGCTCGGACGCCAACGACACCGCGGTGAAGATGCTGTGGTCGTACAACATGCTTCGCGGCAAGCCGCTGAAGCGCAAGATCATCTCGCGGTCATACGCCTATCATGGTGTGACGGCGGCAGCCGGCAGCCTGTCGGGCATTCCCATGGTTCACCAGAATTTCGGATTGCCGCTCGATTTTGCAAGGCACGTCTCGCGCCCTGACCTGTATCGGGATGCGCCGGCGCGAGGCTTTTCCACCGAAGAGGCCTATTCGGACTTTCTTGCCCGTGAGCTCGAGGACATGATCCTGGCTGAGGGAGCCGATACGGTTGCCGGTTTCATTGCGGAGCCTGTAATGGGAACCGGTGGCGTGCTGCCGCCGCCGGCGGGTTACTTCGCCGCGATCGCCAAGGTGCTCGAAAAACACGACGTTCGTTTCGTTGCCGATGAGGTCATAACCGGTTTCGGGCGGGTCGGGGCATGGTTCGCGTCCGATCTCTATGGCATCGAGCCGGATCTCATCGTTGCCGCCAAGGGCCTGACCAGCGGCTATCTGCCATTGTCGGCGGTGCTGGTTGGCGAACGCATGTGGTCGGTATTCGAAGAGGCTTCCCGCGACGGACGCCCGTTTGCGCACGGCTTCACCTATTCGGGACACCCGACCTGTGCTGCGGCGGCCCTGGCCAATCTCGACATTCTCGAGCGCGAAAGCCTCGTCGAGCGCGTCGCAGCGATGGCACCAGCATTCGGGTCGCGTTTTGCCGAGACGTTGCTCAACCTTCGCCTGGTCGGCGACGTGCGCAGTGCCGGCTTCATGATGGGCGTGGAGATCGTCGCGGATCGGGCGACTAAGGCGGCATTCCCGGCTTTGCTGAAGGTGGCAGGTCGTGTCGCTTTGGCGGCGCGCCGTCGTGGCGTGCTCGTCCGCGCCTTGCCGAACTCCGACGTGATCGCGCTGTCCCCGCCCTTTGTCGTGACGGATGCGGAACTGTCGCAGCTTGCGGAAACCTTGCGCGACGCGATCGATGAGGTGACGGCGGACCTCGTTCGTGAAGGGCATCTCTGAAATGGTGCAGGCGGGGCCTTTCCGTTCCGAGACGATCGAGACGGTTGCCGTAGTCGGCTCAGGGCTGATCGGCGGGGCCTGGGCTGCCTATTTCCTGAGCCGTGGTCTCAAGGTACGCGCCCATGATCCCCAACCAGGCGCGGAAGCCCGGTTGCGCAAGACAGTCGGCGATGCGCTTCGTGATCTGTCACAGCTGAAGCCTGTCGCCAGTGCTTGCGCCGACAATCTGCTGTTTTTCGATCTGATCGAGGACGCGCTGAATGGCTGCGACTACGTCCAGGAGAACGCGCCTGAAAAGCTCATGCTGAAGCAGGATCTGCTTGCCGCAATCGATGCCATCGCCGCGCCCGACGTGGTGATCGGCTCCAGCACGTCTTCATTCGTCGCCAGTGAACTCCAGCTAAGGTGCAGGCACCCTGAGCGGGTGCTCGTCGCGCATCCATTCAACCCGCCGCATCTTGTTCCTCTCGTCGAACTGGTGAGGGGAACGGCAACGGCACAGGCGGCGCAGGACGCCGCCTACGCATTCATGGAGCGCATCGGCAAGGTGCCGATCAAGGTGGCGCGGGAGGCGCCTGGGCATGTCGCGAACCGCATGACGGCGGCGCTGTGGCGTGAAGCCGTGAACATCGTAGCCGAAGATATAGCCAGCGTCGCTGACGTGGATAAGGCCATCCGCTCCGGTCCTGGCTTGCGCTGGGCGATCGACGGCCCGCATATGCTCTATCATCTCGGTGGCGGTGAGGGCGGAATGGCCGCCTATCTGAAACATCTCGGCCCGGCGCAGGAAGCCCGATGGGCATCGCTCGGCGCACCAAAGCTCGATGCGGAAATTTGCGCGGCGCTCATTTCCGGGGTCGAGGAGGAAGCGGCAGGCCAGGACATCGAAGAGCTGTCCGCACGCCGTGACCGGTTGCTGATTGCCTTGCTGCGCACGCTGGAGGAGGCGGCATGAGCAGCATGCCGATCCTGCCGCGCATCATGGTTGCGCCAAACGGCGCCCGCCGCACCAAGGCCGATCATCCAAACCTGCCAATGGCTGCGGAAGAAATCGCGTCGAGTGCTGCAGCCTGCTTCTCTGCGGGGGCTGGTGCCATTCATCTTCACGTGCGCGACGCTGAGGGCCGGCATGTGCTCGACGCGGGTCTCTATCGGGAGGTCATCCGGCTGATCAACATGGCCGTGCCAGACATGATGGTCCAGGTCACGACCGAAGCCGTGGGTCTTTACACACCAGCACAGCAGATGGCGCTGGTACGCGATCTCAAACCGCATGCGATTTCCGCCGCTGTCCGCGAATTTGTTGCCGATGCCAGTGCTGAGGCGGCTGCCGCCGATTTCCATGGCTGGTGCGCTGACCACAACATCGCCGTGCAGCACATTCTCTATGATGCCGCCGATGTTCTCCGGCTCGCTGATCTCATCAGGCGCGGCATCGTCCCGGACGCGGGGCTTTCGGTGCTTTATGTCCTGGGTCGCTATTCTACCGGGCAGGAGAGCAGTGCCAGTGATCTCGACCCGTTTCTGGAGGCCGCCTCGTCATTGCCGGTTCGGCCTGACTGGATGGTATGCGCTTTCGGTCGGGGCGAGACCGCGGCGCTTGCCGCGGCCATCGCCGCTGGCGGCAAGGTGCGTGTGGGGTTCGAGAACAGCCTGTGGGATGCAGACGGATCGACCGCTGCCTCCAATGAAGAGCGGGTAGCCGCGATCACTGCAATAGCCGCGCAGTTGGACGCTCGAAAGGACGTCGTGGAAGGAGGGGTCAAACGTGGCTGAACAGAGCGCCTATCGCATTTTCGACGTTCGCCACGCAGGCAAGCAGATCCTCTCGCCGCATATGGCCCGTATCACCTTAGCCGGTGAGGATGTTGCTGCCATGGCGACCTTCGCGCCGGACCAGCGCATCAAACTGTTTTTCCCGCGAGCGGACGGCACATTGCCGGCAATCCCGAACCGACCGGACTGGTACGATATCTATCGCACAGTGCCGCCGCGCGAGCGCGCGCCGATGCGCACTTACACAATACGATATCTGCGGGCCGACCGCTGCGAGGTCGATGTCGACTTCGTGCTGCACGGTGATAACGGGCCGGCGTCACGCTGGGCCCTCAATGCGCAAATAGGCGACCGCATCCAGATATCTGCGCCAAATGCGAATTACCGCGGCGAGGTTGGTGGCTATGAGTGGCAGCCACCGGCGGGTGTCCGGCACATCCTGCTGCTTGCCGACGAAACCGCGTTGCCGGCGGCGGCTGGGATCCTGGAGGAACTGGCTGCGCTCGACGCGCCGCCGCGTGTCGATGCCTTCCTGGAGGTACCGGACGAGGCGGACAGGCTCGACCTGCCATCCTGGGATGGCCTCGATCTGCGCTGGCTGGTCCGCGAAGGCCGGGCAGGGCAGGTGCATGCCTATGGTGACAGAATGACAGCGGCCGCTAGTCAGGTTGAGCTGCCGCGCGATGTCGTGTCCGGTTCGAACGCAGAAACGCTGGTGGAACCCGATAGTGATGACCTGCTTTGGGATCGCGCTTCATCGGCATCCGGCAAATTCTACGTCTGGGTGGCTGGCGAAACCGGCGCGGTCAGCCGGATCCGCACGGCGCTCGTCAAGGAGCGGGGCATCGATCGCCGGCTCGCGAACCTGATGGGGTACTGGAAGCTCGGCAGAGAACGCGAGTAGCCGCGCCGGCTAGGCCTGCGCCATGCCCCGTCTCTCCTTTGTTCAATACGGAAGAAAAAATGCAGAACGCTATAGCAGACCGCGCAAAGATCGACCTGGCGAACTGGCGGACGAGACCGCACTCGTCCTGGGCGTTTCACAATGCCGCCGAGCTTGTGCCGACAGCTACCATTCGCGGGGCCCGGTTGCTGGAAAGCCCGGCGTGCGAACTGGGTGACTTCGGCGCCATCGAGGTCGACGATCTCGATGGGCAATCACGAAGCCTGCGCGAGTTCCTGGTAAGGAACCACACCGATGCCTTCGTCGTCATGCGTGGTGGCAAATTCATCGCGGAGTGGTGCGCGGACCACAACGACGCTGCCAAGCCACACCTCGTGTTCTCCGTTTCGAAGTCGATCACCGGCCTTCTCGCCGGAGTGCTGGCCGGAAACGGCACGCTGTCGCTGGAGGCTGTTGCCGGCGACTATGTTCCCGAAGCGATCGGTTCGGCCTACGGGGACGTGCCTGTGCGCGACCTGCTCAACATGCAGGTGAGCCTCGATTTCGACGAGATCTATCTCGACCGCAGCGGTGCCTTCGACCGCTACAGGCGAGCCATGCTGTGGAATCCCGAGCATAAGGACGAAGAGACGCCAGACCTCAAGAGCTTCCTGTGCACCTTGCCAAAGGCGTCGCATCCGCACGGTACCAGGCATGTCTATCGCTCACCCAACACCGACATGGCTGCTCTGGTGATCGAGCGGGCCGCCGGTGAGCGGTTCGCCGAACTCCTGAGCCGTTTTCTGTGGCAGCCGATGGGGGCACATACCGATGCGCAGATCACCGTGGACAGGGCCGGAAATCCGCGTGCGTCCGGCGGTATTTCAATGACGGCGCGTGATCTCGCACGCGTCGGCGAACTGGTGCGTCAGGGCGGTAGCGGCGTGATTCCCGCGGATTGGGTGTCAGGTCTCTGGGAGGGTGGCGACCGCGCCATCTGGGCTGCCGGCGACCAGGCCGACTGTCTGCCGATCGGCAGCTATCGAAACTACTGGTACGAGACCGGCACCGGTGAGTTGGCGGCGATGGGCATTCACGGCCAGTGGTTGTGGGTCGATCGGAAGACGGAAACGGTGATCGTCAGGCAATCGGCGGAAAGCCAACCGATCGACGAAGCGATGGATCAGGTGATGATCAAGCTGTTGAGGAAGGTCTCGTCATTCGGCCGGGATGCGGGCTAGCGACCTCAGGCTTCAGGGAACCGGGCGTGCTTCAGCAGATGTTGATAGCCGTCATTAATGTCCCGGACGATGGCGGCGCGGGCACGCGCGCCGTCATGTTCCGCAATCGCCGCCACAGCCTCGTCGTGGTAGTCGATGTCGAGGATCGAGGCGAGATTGTCCTCGAAACCCGTGGTCAGGTTGCGCAGGAACGGGCCCACCTGCATCCAAACGGTTTCGATCAGGAATATCATCTGGTCGTTGCCGCAATGGCGATAGATCGAGAATTTGAAGTTGTAATTCTTGCGCAGGTAATCGTTGATGACGCCGGCCTGCGCCGCGTCGGTCAACTCGGCACAATTGCGGCGTATCGTGCGCAGGGCATTGCCGTTGATGCGCTGCGCGGCAAGTTCCGTCGCCGAGCCCTCCAGGAGAGTGCGGACAGCCGTCAGCTGGGAAAACCGTTCGGCCGAGATGACGGGCACTTCCATGCTGCCGTTGGGCAGGGGGCTCAGCGCCCTCAGCGCCTGCAGGCGCATGAAGGCGCTGCGTACCGGCATGTCGCTGGTCCCCAGTTCCTTGGCGACCTTTCGCGACGTCAGCTTCTGGCCGGGCGCAAACTGTCCCGACATCAGCGCGCGGACGATTTCCAGATAGACTTTTTCATGCAGGGGGGCGGTGTCGACGGCAGTCAGTCCAAGTTGCATCTTTTCGGCCATTGGCGGTGCGCTGCTTCAGCTTCTGAAATTCACGCATCTAGCTACAGTTTCAAATTGCCAGAGCCACAATGCGTGTTGATTGTGCTCAAGCGGTCGGCGGCCGAAGCTCGCATCATTTCAAGGACATAATGGCTGCTGACGCGACGTATCGCAAGCGCTGCGGTGGCCCCTGCCGGCTTTTGCCGGAGACATGCACATGATCTTGCCCGCTCAAGGATTGCGGCACGAAACCGCATCATGACGTTGATGGATGTAAAGTGCGGTGCGAGACCCAATTTTTGTAACAAATATGCTTTTCAGTTAAACAAAATCATGAAATAGTCATCGTCAACAAAAAGGGTTTCCGAGGAGGGTGATATGCGAAACGTCCAGGGCCATGGCAAAAAACTCTCCTATTACGATTTCGGGCACACCACCGTTTACGCCTCGCGTTACGACCAGCGCTTCGCCTACTGCGCTTATGTCCCTCACGATTACGAAGAGGACGGCGAGAAGACTTATCCGCTTGCCGTGATCGTGCACGGCACCGAACGCGGCATGGAGGCCTATCGCAACGCTTTCGCCGACTTCGCCGAAGCCAACGGTGTCATTGTGCTGGCGCCGCTGTTTCCGACCAGCATCTGTTTTCCAGGCGATCTGTCGTCCTACAAGATGCTGCGCCACGGCGATCTGCACTATGACGCCGTCATGCTCGACATGATCGAGGAGATGCGCGAGCGCTATCGCATCCAGGGCGAACGCGTGATGATGTATGGCTTCTCCGGCGGCGGGCATTTCACCCACCGCTTCCTGTTCCTGCATCCCGAACGTCTGCTTGCCTCCTCAATCGGTGCGCCGGGCGTGGTGACATTGCTCGACTTCGACAATGATTTCTGGGTCGGCGTGCGCGATTTCGAGAAGGTGTTCGGCAAGAAGATCGACCTCGAGGCGATGCGCAAGGTCGCGGTGCAGATGGTCATCGGCGGCGATGATCTGCAGACCTGGGAGATCACCATCAACAAGGATGACGCCTGGTGGATGCCGGGCGCCGACCTTGCTGGCGCCACCCGAAACGATCGCATGCGTGCGCTGAAAGCGAGCTTCGAGAAGCACGGCATCGCAGTCCAGCACGACATCGTGCCGGGGATCACGCATGACGACCTGCACCTCGTGCCCAAGGTCAAGGAATTCTTCGCCCGGACGCTGAAACAGAACTCGGCGTCCAGCTAGAGCATTTTTGTAGCCAGGTGGGATCAATCGGCATTACAAAAAATGCATTGAAAACAAAATCTTATAGCGTTTAAGCGTTTCCGTGAAAAACGGAAACGCTCCAAGAACGAACACAATTCGTCAGCTGGAGAACAAAAGAATGGGAACAGCTTTGTTAATTGGAAGACGGGAAGTCCTCAAGGCGATGGCGGCCACGCTCATGGTCAGCGTTGCCTTGCCTGCAATGGCCGAGGAGGCGCCAAGGAAGGGTGGCACGCTCAATGTCCGCCTGAATGCCGATATCCGGGCCACCAACGGCATCCAGCGTGATGCCAACACCGACACGGTCATGCACCAGATCTTCGAAACCCTCGTCGGCTACCGCACCGACCTGTCGATCGGGCCGGTTCTGGCCGAGAGCTGGAAAGTGTCCGAGGACGGCAAGACCTATACCTTCACGCTGCGGGAGGGCGCCGTCTACCACAATGGCGATAAAGTCATCGCCGCCGACGTGAAATGGAACTGGGAGCGTCGGATGGATCCGGCCAACGAATGGTTGTTCGTCACCAGTTCGATGGCACCCAAGGGCTCAAGGTCGAATCCGTCGAGGCGGTCGACGAGCGTAATGTCACCTTCAAGCTCAATGCGCCCAACGCGCTCTTTCTGCCATTGTTGGCCGGCGTTCAGGCCAACATCTGGGTCGCAAGCCCGAAGAATGTCGGCGCCGACGGCAAATGGATCGACGGTTCCGCTATTGGCAGCGGCCCGTTCAGGCTGAAGGAGTGGGTCAAGGCTCAGTATGTCGCACTGGATCGCTTTGACGGCTACAAGCCGATCGCCGAGAAGCCAAGCGGATTTGCCGGCAGCCGCGAGGCCTATGTCGATCACGTCCGCTTTACGGTCATTCCTGATACCTCGGCCGCCGAGACAGCACTTTTTGCCGGCGAAATAGACATCTTGCCAAATTTCGAAACAACGCGGCTGGAGGAAGCAAAATCTCACGGCATGAACGTGGTTTCATCGCCAGGATTGTCGTGGACCGCGATCCTGATGCAGACCACGGATCCGTTGCTGTCCAATCCGAAGCTGAGGCAGGCATTGGCGCATGCGGTGGACATTTCGCAGATCGCCGCGGCTCGCACGAATGGCCTCGCCAAGGCCGACCCTTCGGCGGTGGCGCCGGCGAGCGCCTTTTTCGATGACAGCTTTGCATCGCTGTGGCCGCAATACGATCCCGAAAAGGCCAAGGCGCTGGCCGCAGAGGCCGGCTACAAGGGCGAAAAGCTGAAAATCCAAACCAACACGCGCTACCAGGGCATGTATGAGAACTCGGTTTTGCTGCAAGCCATGCTGACGGCCGCCGGGTTCAACGCAGAACTGGAGGTGCTCGACTGGGCAACCCAGCTCGACAATTACCTTGCCGGCAAGTTCCAGCTGCAATCGTTCGGCTATTCCGCCCGCTTTGACCCGTCGTTGATGTACAGCACGATCATGGGTGACAAGAAGACCGATCCGACCGCGCAGTGGGACAGCCCGAAGGCCTGGGATCTTTATCTCAAATCGGTGGCCACGGATAAGTTCGACGAGCGCAAGGCCGTCTTCAAACAGCTGCATGCCCTGATGGCCGAAGAGGTGCCGATGCTAGGTCTCTATTTCGAACCATCGGTGGAGGCGGTCTCGCCGAAGGTGAAGGGCTATGCCGCCTGGCCGGCGGAGAATACCCGCACATGGGGCGTGTGGAAGTCAGAGTAACCTATCCCGACACCAGACGATCAGATCGGGGGCTTTCGCCCCCGATGCCGTTTCAGGAACCAGGTCCGGAACCTCGGACGCGGGCAAAGGAGGAAGATCATGCGCACGGAAAATCTGCCAGTCGTCGATTGTGCCGGGAACGCGCGGCAATGTGGTCAGGCGCATGGTGAGGCGCTGCGCAGTGTGATCCTGGCCAAGGTCGAACGTTGGCGAGCGGCGATCGGTGAAGCCTATGGAATACCAGCTTCGTTGTTCCTGCCGCGCTTCCTGGAGGCGACCGACTTCCGAGGCGCGATCATGGCTCATGCCCCTGATCTCGCCAACGAAGTCGTCGGCATCGCTGAAGGCGCCGGATTGCCCGAGCAAATCTGCTATGCGCTGCAGTTGATGGATGAAGAATGGTGGTGGGGTCGTTCTAATGCCGCCCACTGCAGCAGCCTGGCGGTGGCCCCTGCTGACGGTCGGCCGACACTGGTCGCCCAGACGATGGACCTACCACGCTGGCACGATGGCGCCCAAGCGCTGCTGAAGATCGAGGCGGCGGGCCACCGGAGTCTCGTTTTCACCTCCGCAGGGATGATCGGCCTGATGGGCGTTTCCGACCGAGGGCTCGGTATCTGCGTCAATACGCTGAGCCAGCTTGCCACCAATCCACGCGGCCTGCCGGTGGCCTTTGTCATGCGCGGCGCGCTTGCACGAGGGACGGTCGCGGCCGCCGCCGATTTCCTCGGCCGGGTGCCGCATGCCTCCGGCCAGAACTACCAGTTGGGTGATCGCAGCGAGGCGCGTACCTACGAATGTTCGGCCGGCGGTGCTGTTCCAGTGCCGTTTTCGAACGGCTGTTCGCCGCACACCAATCATCCATTGGTCAGCATGGATCGGCGTGATGCGACTGCACGCATGGAGGGCAGCGAGGATTCCCGTGGCCGGCTGCAAAGCCTGCGAACGGACACTGCCGTCGTGCCTGATGTGACTGCTGCAAAGGCAGGTCTCGCGGCACGGCGGACAGGCGGCATCGTCTCGATAACACCACAAAGTGCGGCATTGACCGCTCCGATGACGATCGGCTCGGTGGTTTATTCGCTCGCTGAAGACATAGAGCTTTCTGTCTGTGCCGGCCCGCCAAGCCATGAAAGCTGGCGCGAGATCGCTGTGTGACAAGCTCGCTTGACGCAACCAGCCGGCCGCCGGTGGCCGGTTGCGTCCAGGGTGCAATCGCTGGTCTTTTTGACGATGCGGCGTCAGAGCGCCATTGCTTGTTTGGGCGGATCGTTCTCGGCAAAACGGCGATCGATCAGCATCGCCGCTTCCAGCAGCTGGCGGGTGTAGGGATGTTGCGGCCGGTCGATGACATCGTCGCGTTCGCCGATCTCGACGATGCGTCCGTCCTGCATGACTGCGATACGGTCCGCGACCTGTTCGACCGCACCGAGATCATGCGAAACGAACAGGCAGGCGAAATTGTGCCGGGCCTGCAATTCGCGGATCAGCAGCAGGATCTGCTTCTGCACGGTCATGTCGAGCGCCGAGACCGGTTCGTCAGCGACAACGAAAGCGGGGCGCCCGACAACGGCGCGGGCAATCGCGACCCTCTGGCGCTGGCCTCCCGACAGCTGGTGTGGAAAGCGACGGCCGAAATCCGGCGATAGCCCCACCTCGGAGAATACTTCTTCGACACGTTTCTCGCGCGCGGCGGCGTTCATTGATCTGTCGAGTTTCAACGGCTCGGCAATAATATCGGCAATCCGCTGGCGTGGATCGAGCGAGGAGTAGGGGTCCTGAAAGACGATCTGCATCTCGCGATGACGCTCCCGACGATCCGCCGGCCGACGCCCCTCGGCGTCAAGAAAGGCGATCTGACCCGATGTCGGTCTGACCAGGCCGACAATAGCCCGCCCGAGTGTGGTCTTGCCTGATCCGGACGCCCCGACCAGCGCCAGCGTTTCACCGCGTCGGACCGTGAGATCGACGCCGTGCACGGCACGCTTGGCCTCGGTCCTGGAGAAAAGCCGATTGCGACCGGGATAATCGATCACGACGTTCCTGACCTCGAGCACCGGCTTGCCGCAATCGCCGCCACGCATGCCGCCAGCGCTGCGCCGTGGCAGCGCGTCGAGCAGCCGGCGCGTGTAATCATGCTTCGGAGCGCGCAGCACCTCCGAGCTTGGGCCGCTCTCGATCGCCTTGCCCTCGCTCATCACGATGACATCGGGGATGTAGTGGGAAACCATGCCGAGATCGTGGCTGATCAGGAGAACCGCGGTGCCATTGGCCTGCGTGAGTTCGACCATCAAATCCAAGACGTCGCGCTGCACCAGCGTGTCCAGCGCCGTGGTCGGCTCATCGGCGATGAGCAGTCGCGGTTTCAGCAACATGACCGAGGCCAGCATGATGCGCTGGCGCATGCCGCCGGAGAATTCGTGTGGATAGGCGGCCAGGCACTTTCCCGGTTCCTTGATCCGGATGCGCTCCAGCATTGCCAGCGAGCGGTCGCGGATCTCAGCCTTGCCGAGCTTGTGATGCAGGCGCAGGCCCTCAGCCATCTGCTCACCGATGGTGACGGCCGGATTGAGCGAAACCATAGGCTCCTGGAAAACCATGCCGATTTCCGCGCCGCGTATCTTACGCAGCGCTTTCGGTTCGACACGGGTGATGTCGCTGCCCTTGAAGAGGATCTGGCTATCGGGAGCCGTTACCAGGGGTTGTGGCAACAGGCTGAGGATGGAACGAGCCGCCATGGTCTTGCCGGAACCGGATTCCCCCACGATGGCAATCATGTCGCCGGAGGCGAGGTCGAAATTCAGCGCATCGACGATGCGCTTGCCGCCCGGGCCGATGGTGATGGTCAGGTCGCGTACCGAAAGCATGGGATTTCTCATGAGACTGGTGCCGTCCATCTTCCTGATCTCAGAGTTTGGGGTCGAGCCAGTCGCGAAGCGCATCACCCAGCATGTTGATGCCGAGCAATGTGATCGAGATGCAGAACCCCGGCAGGACGATGAGGTGCGGCGCCTGGCCGATATAGGGGCGGGCGGTCGACAGCATGCTGCCCCAACTCGGCGCGGGCGGCGGAACACCGAGGCCGAGGAAGGAAAGCGCACTTTCCGAGAGGATCACCCATCCGAACATCGTCGTTGCCAACACGATGATCGGCGCCACGCAATTGGGGAGCACATGGCGCGCCATGGTGATGAATTCGCTGTTACCCATGACACGCGAGGCTTCGACATATTCGCGCTCGCGGATGGACAGGACGGCCGCACGCACGACGCGTACGACGATCGGCATGTAGGCAAGCCCCAGTGCGAGCACGATGCCGTCTCGACTCGCCCCGATCACGGCCATGATGCCGAGCGCGAGAAGCAGGCCGGGGAAGGCGAGAAAGGCATCGTTGATCATCATCAGGATGCGGTCGGTCCAGCCGCGCAGGAAGCCCGCGACGACACCGAATACGGTTCCGGTGACGAGCGCGAACAGCACTGTTGCAAAGGCGATCCATGCGCTGGTGCGGGCCCCATGCACCAGCCGGCTGAGGACATCGCGCCCGAATTCGTCGGCACCAAGCAGGTGCCGGGCCGAAGGACCGGCCAGCCGCGAGGGCAGGTCCAGCTTCAGCGGATCGTAGCCAACCAGCCATGGTCCGGCTATCGCCCCGACCAGGAGAAGGGTGGTCACCGTGATGCCGAAGAGGGCGTTGAACTTCAGACGGGGTTGTCGAAGGGCGAGCGCGATCATGCAGCAACCCTCGGATCGAGGAAGGGATAGAGCAGGTCTACGACCAGATTGACGACGACATAGATCGCCGCCACGAACAGCATCGTGCCCTGAACCACCGGATAGTCGCGGGCATAGATGGCATCGACCAGCAGGCGACCAAGGCCTGGCAAGGTGAACACCGTTTCGATGACGGCTATGCCGCCGAGCAGGCTGCCGAGCACGAAGCCGATCAGCGTCAGGGTCGGCGCGAAAGCATTCTTGAAGGCGTGACGCCACATGACGGCCGCCTCGGAAAGCCCCTTGGCGCGCGCGTGGGTGATGTATTCCAGCCGCGCCACTTCGATGGTGCTGGCGCGCGCCATGCGAGCGATTGGCCCGGCCTCGCTCAACACAAGCGTTGTCACCGGCAGGACGATGTAGACGAGCGCCGGCCAGAAACCCTGGCTGAAGGGAACATAACCGATCACCGGCAGCCAACCGAGATGGAGGCCGAAGGTAAGCAGCAGCATGAGGCCGAGCCAGAAACTCGGGATCGACAGGAGAATGGTCGAAACCGCGATGACGCCGACATCGCCCAGGCTGTTCTGTCGCCACGCAGCCAGCATGCCCGCCGGGACGGCGATCAAGGCGGCAATGAACACGCCGATGAGCACGATACTGGCAGAAACGGAGAAGGCGCTCAGCATGAGCGGCAGGACGTCCTGTCCAGTGCTGATCGACCTGCCGAAGTCTCCGGTCAGCACATTGCCGATCCAGATCAGATATTGAGCGACAACCGGCTTGTCCAAACCCATCTGCACACGCATGGCTTCAACCTGGCCAGGCTTGGCAAGATCTCCGAGCATCAAGGCGGCAGGGTCCCCGGGGATGAATCGGAGCAGGCCGAAGACAGCGATGGATACAAGGATCAACGTTGGTATCGCGCTGGCGATACGGGTGAGGATAAAGCGAGTCATCTTTCTCCCACTGCTCGGGCAACGGTTTCGCGGTAACCGGCCCTGTTGCGTTCGACACGGGCAAGCACGGCTTCATCCATGGCGAGTTCATAGCGCGTGAAGTCACGGCATTCGGCCGGCAGCGGCGCGATTTCCATGTAGCCGGCGGCCGGCTCGAAGATGATCATCGCGACCGTCGCGGAGATGTTGCCGCCTTCCTTCCTGACCGGTGGCCGGCAGACGCTGAGTGGCCAGGCGAATTCGTCGAACAGAGCATCCTTGAGATCGGAGACGGTTATGCTGCCCTGGCTCTTCATGAGCCGGCGCTTTACGCGATAGTCACGATAGAAACTGTCCGGAACGTCTTTCAGCCCGGTTTCCCTGAGCTTCGACAGCGCGACGGGACTTTGCCAGTGATTGGCGTGCACGATGAGATCGCTGTCGGGATAGATGGAGAAGGCCTCGTCAGGAGCGCATTCGAGGTCGACGGCAAAACCTTCCGCCGTGGACAGGATCATGTTGTTGGAGCCGGACTTCGGCGTGATCGCAACGACACGCACCGCGTCCGCGAAATGTGCGGCTTCCAGTGCCCGGCGCCTGATGAAAGGCAGGGGAATGCCGATCTCGCGGTAATCACGATCCGACTCGAGATAGTTGGCAGTGATACCGATGCCGGCTGCATTGAAGCCGCTACGGGCCAGGCCGCCAGCTTCCGTGAAAGTCAGCAGATCCGGGCCATTCTCGCGCCGGATGCGCAACACGACGGATGTTTCGGCGCATTCCGCCCGCCAGTCCCAGTTCTGGCCGTGGATCAACCTGCCGTCACGCGTCGCATCCGGCAGAACCACCGCGCCGGTACAGCCATCCGGCTCATCATCGGCAATACCTTTTTCACGCCGCGCCAGTTGCAGCACTTCGGTGCGGGCATTGACCATGAGGATCGATGTCAAGTCGACATTGGCGCCGGCGGCGATGCCTTCCATCTCTTCGACAAGATCGGGAGCCCATTCCCGGAGGCGAGGGAGGAAGATCCCGGAGAACCGGCTGATCTCTTCGCGGGCAAAGCCGAACTTCTCCAGCTGTGAGGCATAGAGCGAAATCGACAAGCCGATGCGCGCCCGCGCCTGCTCGCCATAGGCTTTGCCGCGCTCGGACGGGGTTCCGCAGACGTCGATGAGCGGGAAGGGTGGAACGGCTGTCATGCGGTTACCTCGAAAGCGATGATGATGAAGCATAATGCATTTTGATTACATGAAAAGCATTATTTTTAGCAAATCACCCTCTTCGTAATGTCCGGTGACCTGACTATAATGCCACGAGCCAATCAGGAGGGCGCATGGATCGACATGATGAGGAAAGCGACCGGGGCGAGGCCGCGAGCCCACTGCAGATCGATCTGGCGCGGCGCATCCTCGATCGCATCCGCGACTCCGGCTGGGGTGTCGGAACCCGTATCTCCGTGCCGGATCTCGCACGCACCTTCGGTGTCTCCCGCTCACCGGTCAGCGGCGCTCTGGAACTTCTGGTCTCCAAAGGTATCCTGGCGCCGCTGGAAACCCGTGGGCTGCAGGTCGCGCTCGACGTCACAGGTCTCGATACGGCGGAGGTGCTGCCCAGTTCCCCGCTCGAGGAACTCTACCGACGCATGATGCGCGAGCGTGCGCTTGGAGAGCTGCCGCAGGAGGTTTCAGAAGCCGAATTGATACCGCGTTACGGTGTTTCACGCGGCATCATCCGCAAGCTCCTGTTGCGTTTCGCGGCCGAAGGCCTGGTGCAGCGTCTGCCGGGCCATGGCTGGCGTTTCGCGGACTCGCTGGTCGGCGAGGATGCCTACCGCGAGAGTTATGAGTTCCGCACCGCGGTCGAATGCGCCGCGCTGCGCTCGCCCGGATTCCATGCCGACCCGCACGTGCTTATGCCGGTGAGGCGGGCGCATGAACGAGTGCTGAGCGATAGCGACAGCATCGGCGGCGACGAGTGGTTTCGCATCAATGCGTCGTTTCACCAGGGGCTGGCGATCTGCTCGGGAAATCGCTTCCTGGCCGATGCGGTACGCCAGCAGAACAATCTGCGCCGCATGCAGGAATCCGCCGGGTTCGACGAGCTTCCATCCGAGCGGATCGAACAGTCCTGCCGTGAACACCTCGCCATACTCGACGCTATAGACGCCGGCGAAATGGAGTGGGCCGAGGCACTGCTGCGGCAACACCTGAGGCAGGCGTCGGAATTCGCTACGCTATCGTAGCAGCAAGCCGGCGATGCGAAATTCAAAAAAGTATCTCGAGCTGCGTGTCTTCCGCCGCAGACACCGAGGTGTCCCCACTGGCTATTCAAATACATGACTGATATTGTCATGTTTTATGGGGTCGGAGCGGGGAATGGCTGGACCTGGCATCATCACACTGGATGACATCGCCAAAGGATCGCATCTAGCCTCCGAAAGCGACGGTCTGATCGAGATACAACGCGGTTTCTACCTGGGGCGCACCGATCTGAGCCTTGGCCAGGGCGTTTCGCATGCGGCTGAATCCTTTCCGTTTGTTGCACTGAGCATCCTCCTGGAGGGCCACATCGCGACGGATGTGCAGGGCATGGAGCAGTTGACCCCCAATACGGCGCTGATCACGTCGACGGGTGAACGCAGGCTTTTGTCTTCGCAATTCTATGGCGCTCCGCGGCTGCGTAATGCCGAGGTGTTCGTCACACCGGAATGGTTCGATCTGCCCGACAACCGGCTGGCGGAAGACCCGACATTCCAGCAGATGCACGCAGCAATGCAGGAACCCTCGCGATATCGGCGCCAGTCACTGGACCCGAAGCTGCGTGACATCGCGCTTTCTGTCCTGGCGCCGATCGAAAGCGGTGCGATCGCAGCGTTGCGCGTGGAGGCGAGGGCCCTCGATCTGCTCGCCGGCCTGGCCGCATCGTTTCAGGAGGCGCATGATGGACTTTCCATGTCACGCCGCGACCGCGATCGGATGATTTTGGTGCGCGAAACGATCGAAGCCGATCCGGCATCGGTCGCTTCATTGGCGGCGCTGGCATCGGCGCATGGTGTCAGTGCCAGCAAGCTGAAACGTGATTTCTTCTTGGCTTTCTCGACCTGCATTGGCGGTTTCGTCAACGAGCAGCGTCTGATGCAGGGGCGCCGCCTGATCGAGGAGGGAATGAGCGTTTCCCAGGCGGCTTACAGCGTCGGCTATGCGCATCCAACCAACTTCGCGACGGCATTCAAGCGGCGATACGGCGTGGCGCCGCGCGTCCTGCGCAAGCTGCAGGCGGACGAGCGCATACGTTTTTGAGCCGAACTCATACGTCACTGCAAGTGCAAACCCTGCCCGCCTTTGCCACAAGGTGATCGGGTGCCGGCGCAATGATCGCCGGCTCGGGACGTGAGGCAAATACATGAAAAGACACGGGTATCTCGCTTGGCTTCTGGCCTCGGCTTCCTTCGTTCCCTCGGCCCATGGCCAGGAAGCTCAGAACGGCAAAGCGACCCTCCTGGAGCGCATCGTCATCACCGCGCAACGGCGTGAGCAGAATGCGAAAGACGTCCCGATCAGCCTGCGTGTGCTTTCGCGTGAAGAACTCGACGGGCGCATCTCGAAACGCCTCGAAGACGCTTTCGCCGCGACACCCAATGCGAGCCTGACGAGCCAGCGCGGCGGCAACGATGCGTCGAGCCTGTCGATACGTGGTGTCACGACGACGGCGTTCGGCGCCGACCCCAGCGTCGGCGTCTATGTCGACGACGTCTATGTCGGCAGCGACAACAGCTTCAATGCCCGCATGTCCGATCTCGAGCAGATTGAAATCCTGCGCGGCCCGCAAGGCACGCTCTATGGGCGCAATTCGGTTGGTGGTGCCGTCAACATTCGCACAGCCTCGCCGGAACTGGGCGTCAACAACGCAACGATCCAGACAGGTGTTGGGACCGGCGGGCTCGTCTTTGGCAGCGCAACCGCGAATGTCGTTCTGGGCCAGGATTCCGCTGCCCGTCTCTCGGTCTTTGGAGACCGAACCAATGGCTGGGTCCGGAATGAGCAGGGCGGTCCGGACCTGATGAACCTCAACGATTTTGGCGGCAGGGCGAAATTTCTCTTCAAGCCCACTGACAACTGGGAAATGGAACTGTCCGCGGATTATTCCAAGGACAGGGGGCGGAAAGGTGCCTATGGCCTGTTCGACAAGGTCTGGGACGAGGGCGTCGACCAGGCAGTCCCTTTCGTCGACAAGACCGAGAATTATGGCGGTGCGCTCAAATCGACCTGGCACACGGATTTCGGCAGGCTGATCAGTGTCACCGCATGGCGCGGTGCGAAAGGCGGTGGCGGCGGTGGCACGTACACGCCAGTCGCTCTGCAAAGCGCAGGCTATGAACGCGATTACAATCAATTCACGCAAGAGGTTCGCGCAAACGGCGAAGGCGACGTCTTTGACTGGACGCTGGGCGGTTTCCTGTTGTCCTCGAAGGAGAAGCGTTTCGAAGCTGCCGGTTTCTTTCCGGCCCTGCCAGCCAATTTCCTCTTCCCGGGCCAGCCTGCACTGCCGGCAAACTATGTCGAAGGCACGCACTCGGATGTCAGCTCGCTCAGTACCGCCGTCTTTGGCGATCTGACCTGGCACGCAACTGATCGGCTTGACCTGATCGCCGGGGCGCGGCTCAGTTATGACCGCAAGGCGATCGACTACGAACACGGCTCCAAGCTTGGAAAGGTTGCTTTCTTCGCGCCGGCGTTGACGACCAGCCCCGCTGTCGACGGTTTCGATGTTTCGCCACGTATCGGGCTCACCTATGCGGTGACGGACGACATCAAGGCCTATGCTACAATCGCTCGCGGCTACAAGCCTGCGGGTTTCAACATCTCCTTCGCGCCAACGGCGGACATCGGTTACGGGGCCGAGAGCGCCATCAACTATGAGGTGGGGCTCAAGGGAGAGGCGCTGGGCGGGCGCGTCGGCTATGCCCTGTCGGCGTTCTACTTCGACTGGCGCGATCAGCAGGTGTACTCCTTCGAAAACCACAAGCTCTTCATCGGCAACGCGCCCAAATCGCGCAGCTACGGAGCCGAGGCGGAACTCAATGTCGAAGTCGCCGACGGTTTGCGGCTCTATGGTGGTCTGGGCATCCTGGATGCGCGCTTCGTCAGCTATCCGAATGCCCTTTCCGGCACGGATGAGAGCGGCAACTGGCAGCCTTTCGCCTCGAAGTTCTCGGCCAGCTTGAGCGCGGAGTACAAGCACCGGATGACGGGCGACATCGATCTGGTGGCGCGCGCGGACTACGATTGGCGCTCCTCGTTCTTCTGGGACACCGCCAACCGCATCAGGGAACCTGGCTACGGCATCGTCAACGTTCGCGTTGGGCTCGAGACCGAGCGCTGGGGCTTGAGCCTTTTTGCCCAGAATCTCTTCAACCAGGAATACCGCGTCCGCGCCGCGACCTATTCCGGGCGGGTGTTGGCCATTCCAGGCACGCCGCAGACCTTCGGGTTGATTGCCCGCACCAGTTTCTGAACCAAATCAGGGAATGCGATCCATGCGGTTACAATCAAACCGGCTGGTTGCCGTGGTGCTGCCGCTGTACGTCGCCTTCGGAAGCATCCTGGGCTTGTTGCAGATTGCCATGCCGTCGGTGCTGCAGGCGAACGGGATGGGCATCGAGCGCGCTGGTATGTTGGCGCTGCTTTACCTGCCTTTTTGCCTTTCTGCCTTGTGGGCGCCGCTCATCGACCGTTTCAAGCTGTCGAACCGGGGGCGGCGCAAGAGTTGGGTTCTTCTGTGTCAATCGCTGATTGTCGCCGCTCTGCTGGCCGCAGCCCTGGCCGGCCCGGCTGAAGCACGCCTGGTTGTCGCGGCGATGGTGGTGTTGTCGTTCAGCGCAGCGACCATGGATGCGGCGGTTGATGGATATCTGGCGGAAACGTCGTCCTTACAGGAGCGGGCCCAGCGCGGCGGCGTCAAGGTGATCGGGATGTTGTCCGGCTCGCTGATCGGTTCAATCGTCGTTCTTTCAGCGATGGATGATCTGGGCTGGTACTGGACGATCGCCATACTTGCGGTTTTCGCAGCATTGGCGGCAATCCCATTTCTCCTTCATCAGGAGAAAGTTGCCGGTAACGGAACCCGGGCTTTCCCTTCGGTGGGGCATTTTCTGTCCGCTCCCGCCGTTCTTCCTCGCCTCTCTCTGGCTTTGGTGATCGGGCTGGCCCTTGGGTTGGGGCTCGGTGCGCCGCGTCTCCTGCTGATAGAGGCGGGTTTCCCCTTGACGACGATCGGCACGATTTTCGGACCGGTCGGCGCCGTCGCAGGCCTGATCGGTGCCGTTGCGGGCACCGCAATCAGCCGCTGGCTCGAGATTACATCTGTCCTGTTGTCGGCGGCCGCATTGTTTGCCCTGTCAATACTGATGTTTGGCTTGATGCCCGTTTCGCCGGCAGACGGAATCGTGACTGTTGCAGGTGCGATAGCAATGGCCGTTTTTTCCTATGGCGCGCTTTATGGGACGGTCTGCGGGCTGGCAATCGGCTGGGTTGGTGCTGATCAGGCTGCCACCGATTATTCAATTTTTCAAAGTGGTTGGAACCTTTCTCTGGTGTTGGGAACGGCATTCGGAGGCGTCGCCCTTTCACTTTTCGCGTCGGCCATCTTTCCGGTCGTGGGGCTTATTGTTCTTGCGGCGACGGTTCTGCTTGTCCGAACCGACAAGATGTCGAGCAGACAAAAAATGGCATCACCTGAGGCCGTTGGATCATGACCATCGCGGATGAGGCTTCGCCAACGCCGGAAGGCACGCTGTCTTTTGTTGTTGCTCTCGCCCGTCCTCACGTCGCATGGCTGGCGGTGGCACTCTCGGCGGCTGCGTTGTCGGCGGTCTTCGCCCTTGCGCCGGCCGTGGTGATCCATGCAATCTGCGCCAGCGTTCTCTCAGGATCGGCAGATCCACGACACGTCGCCGTGCTCGCCCTGCTTGGGCTGGCAGGGATTTCCGCCTATCTGCTGTTGACGGCAGTGACAACGATGGTCGGCCACAAGGTCGCTTACGCCATCCAGCGCCGACTGCGGATTTTGCTGCTTCACCGTGTTCAACGCATGCCGGTCAGTCGTGTCGACGGCAGAGCTGGTGAGTTCAAGAAGATCATCCTCGGCGACGTCGGCCGGCTGGAAAGCCTGCTTGCCCATGTCCTGCCCGACATGGTCGCCGGCCTGACAGGACCGATCGCGGGTGCAATCATCCTCACCTTCGTGGATTGGCGCCTTACATTGGCAGCGCTCGCCATGCTGCCGCTCGCCTGGGTTGCGCAGGCGTGGACATGGCGCGGCAGGACGGAAATCTTCGAGGAATGGAATCGGACCGAAGCTGAGGCGAACTCGTCATTGCTCGCCTATGTGCGCGGCATAGCCACTTTGAAGGCCTTCAATAGGCAAGCCAGCACGCTCGACAATGTCACCGCCGCAGTCCACCGCCTGCGTGACCTTGCGGTGACCATCACACGGCAGTCGCGTTATCCTTATGCGCTGTTCAGCAGCACGTTGTCGGTCAATCTGATGGTCGTGCTTCCCGTCAGCATCCTCCTGTACGATGCCGGCCTGATCGACGGGGCGGGTGGGGTGCTTGCCGCCTTGCTGGGTGCCAGCCTCACGGCACCCCTGAACAAGGTTGTCTTCGCGGCAATGGTCCTGAGCAGAACCTCCGTCGCGATCAACCGGATCCGTTCAATTCTGACAGCACCGGTCATCGCTGACGTCGGCAAGGCGGAATTGCCGGCCGGCAACAACATCCGCTTTGAAAATGTGAGCTTTTCCTATTCGGATGGGGTTGATGGCCTGATCGACATCAATCTCGAAATTCCCGAGGGCAAGACAACGGCCATCATTGGTCCATCGGGCGCTGGCAAGTCGACGCTGGCACGGCTGGTGCCGCGTTTCGAGGAACTTACATCCGGGCGGATCCTACTCGGCGGCATCGACATACGCGATCTGCCGCTGGAAGCGCTGCGCAGCCGCATCGCCGTCGTGTTCCAGGAAACTGGACTGTTTCACGGCTCGATTATGGACAACATCGTTATGGCTGCGCCGGATATCTCATCGGAGCGGCTGGCTACGACGGCGGCAACCGCACAACTTTTCGGCATTGGCGGCGCAATCGCCCTTTCCACGCAAGTGAGCGATCGCGGGGCGGGGCTTTCCGGCGGCGAAAGACAGAGGGTCGCAATCGCCAGGGCAATCGCAAAGGATGCGCCGATCCTGATCCTGGATGAGGCAACAGCCTTCGTCGATGCCGAGAATGAGGCTCAGGTGCAGGCGGCAATTTCGGCAGCGGGGCAGGGCAGGACGCTGCTTGTCGTCGCCCATCGGCTGGCGTCCATCATTCATGCCGACCAGATCATCGTGCTGGCAGGCGGCCGGGTCGAGGCGAGCGGCAGCCATAAAGAGTTGCTGTCCACATCCATCACCTACGCACGATTGTGGATCGCCCAGCAGGAGGCGACGGGTTGGAAGCTCGGTAGCCGCGAACAGGTTGGGGTAGGGGCATGATTACGCAACTGATTGGTTTTGACCTCGCCAATCGCAAGGAACCCGGGCTCGCCAAAGCAGCGCTGTGGGGTTTTTTCGCCTCGGTTTGCGATGTCGTGCCCTGGATCGTCTGCGTCGTTGTTTTCCATGCCATCCTGGAAGACGGCGATATTTCTGCTCTTGCGGTGTTTGCAGCGCTGCTTCTTGCGTTTTTCGGCGCATGGGTTTGCAAGGCGCATGCCTTGCTCGATAGTTTTTCCGCGACCTACGGCCTGGTGGCGGACATGCGCCTTGCGGTTGCCGATCGTCTCGGGCGCATGTCATTGGGCACCATCATGCGCAGCAGAGGTGCCACCGTGGCCGATCTGTTTACCGATCGGTTCACGCTTTACCAGGATATCGTCACCCACATGTGGTGGCAGGCCTCGGCAGCGATGGGATTTCCATTGCTGCTTTGGCTGGTTCTGACGGTCGTGGAGTGGCGGATCGGCCTGATGGTCGCTGCCTTCACTCCTATGGCGATCTTGATCGTGCCCTGGAGTTTCCGGCTGCTTGACCGTGCGACCGACGCGGTAATCCCTGTCCGAAACGAGACGGCCAACAGGATTGTCGATGTTGTCGAGGGCGCCAAGGAAATCCGCCTGTTCGATCCGGGGCGCAGCCGGATCGGAGCAGCTGAAGCGGCGGTGATCGCCTTGGACGAGAAATCGCTGGCCACGGAACTTGCGCCATCCCCGGCCATATTTGCGTTCGGTTTCGTCTGGTCGGCAGCGCTGGCGGCTGCAATCATCTTCGCCGCGTTTCTATGGATCTACGACACCATCAGCTCGTTTGCCATGATGGCGGGCTTGGTCCTGGCTGCACGGCTCGTTGCGGCGCTGTCGGAGCTTGGAGTCTTTCTGATCGAGTACCGGTTTGCCTTGCGGGCACTCGCATCGATCAGGGAATTTGTCGCCGAACCTTTGCAGGGCCTCAGTTCGAGACCTGAAATGCCTGTCGGCACCTCCATAGAGATCGATCAGGTCAGCTTTGCGCACTCCGAGAAAGCAACGTTCCATGACATTTCTCTCAAACTGCCCCAGGGAAGCATGACCGCCTTGGTCGGTGCTTCGGGAGCGGGCAAAAGCACGCTGGTGGGGCTTGTCGCCCGTCTGTGGGATGTCGATGCGGGAGCTATCCGCATTGGCGGTGTCGATATCCGTGACATGACCCCGGAAACGCTGAATGCAACCGTGAGCATGGTCCTGCAGGACGTGTCGTTGTTCGAGTTGAGCGTCGAGGACAACATCCGGCTGGGCAGGCCGAACGCTACCTTCGAGGAAGTCGAAGCGGCCGCGCGGGCGGCGCGCATCCATGATCGCATTCTGGAGCTTCAGGATGGCTACGAGACCATTCTGGAGGGAAATGGCGCGAAACTTTCCGGCGGCGAGCGCCAGCGGCTGGCGATTGCACGTGCCATTCTGAAGGATTCGCCCGTGTTGATCCTGGACGAAGCGACAGCCAGCGTCGATCTCGACAATGAACGTCTCATCCAGGAAGCGCTGGAGCAGCTGACCGCGCACAGGACGGTCATTGTGATTGCCCATAGATTGTGGACGGTGCGGGATGCCGATCAGATCGCTGTTCTCGACCGGGGACGTCTGCTTGATGTTGGAAAGCATCGCGCCCTCATCGAGAGGTGCGAATCCTATCGACGCCTTTGGGCATGCCAGGAGTAGGCTCGCGGATGGCATCTCGGGAGCTCATCGCAAGCGCAGGACACACGATAACGCCTGTCGGCGGCATTTGCAGCGTTATCGGCAATTGCTTGGTGCCAATTGGTATGCCGGCGCCGACCCGAGCCATCAGTTGCCGGCTTCGATCTCCGGATACAAGGCTTTGGCCAGGTCTCGTATGGCATCGGCCGTGCGCGGGCCGAAACCGATCATATAGGCACCGTCGAGCACGAGAAGCGCCTTGGATTTCGCGGCAGGGGTCGCGGCCAGTGCCGGCACAGAAAACACCTCGTCTGCGGTCGGTCCTCCTTTGCCGTCGCCCATCATAAGGATGACATCGGGTGCCAGTTCGATCAGTTTCTCTTCCGACGCGGCCTTGTAGCCGACCACTTGCGCCATCGGATTGACGCCACCGGCGTAGCGGATGATGGCATCCGCGGCGGTGCCGGACCCCGCCGCCGTCAAGCGCACGAGACCGTGGAAAAACACCACCTTCCTGCGTTTTTCCGCGGGAATGCCAGCGGTGAGTTTTGCCGCCACATCGAATGTCTCCATCACCCGATGGGATACGTTCGCGCCCGGTTGCTTCAGATCGAGTGCTGCGGCGACGAGATCGATCTTGCGCAGGATGCCGTCACGGGAGTTATCCTCCGGAATATAGACGATCGGGATCGTCAGGGACGACAGCACATCAACGGCTTCGGCAGGCCCAATGTCTTCCGCCGCGATGATCAGATCCGGATTGAGAGCTGCCACGCCCTCGACGGAGAGCTTGCGCCGGTAGCCGACATTCGGCTTTTCGGCTGCGGCCTGCGGATACTTGCTGCCTCTGTCGACAGCGACGATGCGATCGCCGGCATCGAGCGCGTAGACGATCTCCGTGATGTCGGACCCAAGTGTGAGAATCCGCTTTGCCGGACCAGTTTCAACCTGGCGCCCGCGCGCATCGACCACTTCCGCTGCTTTGGCATTCAAGCAGAAGGGGGATACCGCCCCAATCAGGAAGGACAAGGCGAGGGCGGCGAGATGCCTTGTCGACCGACGGGCACCAACGTTACCCGGAAGCAGGTCTGTGGCCATGGCGTCGGTCCTTGATTTCAGCGGGGGGCATATTTTATTTGATGCCTATACGATTAAAGTTGACTAATGTCATCAAGTTTAAATATCTAACCGCTGCCGCTGCCAACAAGCAGCGCATTCAAAACTGCCAGCCACGCCCGTCGGGTACCGCCAGCCACGCATGTCATGAGCGGGGGCTCGATCCGAATGAGAATGACAAACAAGACAACGTGGCTGGCAGGAACAGCGATTCCAATCCTGTGCTGCACGGTGATGGCTTTGCCGGCCAGTGCCCAAAACACCCAACCGACGGCCGAACCCTCCAAGACCAGGAAGCCGAATCCTGCAGAGGCGCAGCAATCGACGATGCTCGATCGCATCACCATCACTGCCACCATGGTCAAAGGTGCCGTCGTCGACGCATTGGCGGCAATCAGCGCTGTCGACAGCACGGAACTCGAGCGCATACAGCCCGATACCGCCGCGGATATTTTTCGTGCCACCCCCGGTGTTGCCGCGTCGATGAACGGGGACGATCCGGCAACGGCGATCAACATTCGCGGCCTTGAGCAATATGGCCGGGTCGTGGTCACCCTTGATGGCGCCCGTCAGGACTACTGGCGTGTCGGCCACGGCTCCGGCTCGTTCTATGTGGAACCGGAGCTGATCAAGGAGGCCACCGTCATTCGTGGGCCAAGCTCGAATGCCTATGGCTCGGGCGGCATCGGCGGTGTGGTTTCCTTCGACACCAAGGATGCAAGCGATTTCCTCATCGCGGAAGAACGGTGGGCGCTCAGCGAGAAGCTCGGCTATGAAAGCAATGGCAGGGGCTTCACGACCAGCACGACTGGCGCATACAGATTCAGCGAGGATGCGGATGTCATCGGCAACCTCGTCTACAGAAATCGCCATGCCTATAAGGACGGCGATGGCAGCGAGGTGCCCTGGACCGGCGAGAAGGTGACAAGCGGCTATCTCAAGACCACCTTGCGCCCGGCGGACGGGCATGAACTCAAGCTCGGCCTGATCCTGCAGAACTACAACGACTTCATCACCGGTTCGAGCGGCTCCACGTCGCCGACGCTGAGCCGCTACGATGCCGATACGGTGAACCAGACCTATACGGCAGCCTATACGTTCCGGCCCGAGGACAACCGGCTGATCGATTTCAGCGCCAATCTCTATCACAACCGGACCAAGGCAGATCAGGCGCAGGTCTGGCCGAAATCGGCGATCGGCCAGTCACGCTACTACGACGTCGCAACAACCGGGTTCAATCTCAAGAACTCTTCGCGTTTCGAGGCATTCGAGTTTGCCCACACCGTCACCTATGGCGTGGACTACTACCACCTGACAGGGGATTCGGATGCCGCGCATTTCGGCGCGGGGAAGCAGCAGGGCTACGGCGGTTTCTTGCAATGGCAAGGCGACTACAACAACTGGCTGCAGTTGATCACCGCGCTGCGTTACGATGGCTATACACTCGACGGACAAACCAGGACCAAGCCGCCGGTTGACGCGTCGGTCTCCGGCGACCGCTGGTCGCCGCGGGTGACAGTTGGCATCACTCCGATCGAAGGGTTACAGCTCTATGGAACCTATGCCGAAGGCTACAGGGCGCCTGGATTGCAGGACGTCTACCGTGGCGGCGGCGCACATGGCTCGGGCGACAGCTACATGCCCAATCTGCTGCTGCAGCCGGAAACGGCGAGGAGCTGGGAAGCCGGCGTCAATCTCAAATACAATGACGTGCTGACGGCTGGCGATCTGGTTCGCGGCAAGATCAATCTGTTTCACACCGATGTCGAGGACTACATCGACGTTGATCTGACCAAGACACTCAGAACTGCCATCAACATCGGCAATGCGCGCCTCAAAGGTGTCGAAGCCGAGATGGTCTATGACTATGGCGTTGGCTTCGTAAATCTTTCCGGCGCACTGATCGACGCCAAGATCGTCGATGGCGTCTATGCCGGCCAGACCTTGAACAACACGCCACTCGACCGCTTCGCGGCAACCATCGGCTTCCGTGCCCTCGAGGACAAGCTGACCTTCGGTGCACAATTCCTCAGCATTGGAGAGATCACGCGCACCAGCCGGTCGAGACCGAAGGATCCATCGGTCGTCGATCCTGGCTTCAACCTGGTGAACGCTTTCGCCAATTGGCAGATCAACGACCACACGCGGCTGGATTTCGGCGTCGATAATATCTTCAACACGTCGTACACGGACCCGCAAAGTTCATGGTCGACCACGGCCGCGACCGAGCAAGGGAAGGGCAGGACCTTCAAGATTACCCTGACAGGTCGCATTGGCGGCTGAGGAGGGGAGATCATGAACGTCCTGAACTGCGAAGCGCGTCTGCAACTGCCGAACCTTGAGCGATACCTTCATCTCATCACCGACAGGGTGATGAGTTTCGACGCCAGGATGTCCCGGAACGACGAACGGGTCGACTTCCGTTTCGCCTTTGGCGAAGCGGTATTTGAAATGAAATCCGACCTGCTGGTTTTGCGTGCCGGCGCTGGCGATCGCGATGGGCTGGCGCGCATCAAGGATATCCTTGCCACCGCCGTGGAGATCTACGCCAGGCAGGACGAGCCCGAGATCATCTGGGCCGGCGATCTTGCCGGGGACACACGGCTTGCCCAGTTCCGTGAAATGACGGTCATCCACGTTGCCGATCTGACGCCGCACATGCGGCGTATTCGGCTGGCGGGCGAAGATCTAGTCCGTTTCGGCAAGTTCCAGGGCATGCACATTCGCATTCTGTTTCCAACAGCGACCGTTCCGGATCCGGTCTGGCCGAGTCTCGGTGCCAATGGACTGCCGGTGTGGCCCTCGGACGACCGACGACCGACGGCTCGCGTCTACACGATCCGCGCTCTCGATCTCGAGGCCGGGCACATCGATGTAGACTTCCTGATCCATGAAGGGGAAAGCGTCGGCTCGGCCTGGGCCATGCAGGCGAGGGCAGGTCACAAGGTCGGCATCATGGGGCCTGTCGGGCGACCCGTGCGGCCAGCCGACTGGTATGTTCTCGGTGCCGATGAAACGGGATTGCCGGCGGTCGGCCGGTTGCTGGAGACGTTGCCGCCACAGACGAAGGGCGTCGCCTTCGTCGAAATCGCCGACGGAAACGAACGGCAACAGATCAACAACGTCACCCAGGTCGAATTGCACTGGCTGGAACGGAACGGCAAGGCGCCTGGAATGGACGGACGCCTGGCCGAACAGGTCCTGTCGGCGCAATGGCCAGGGCAGGGCACGGCCTTCGGCTGGTTCGCAGCAGAGGCGGAAGCGGCCAGGCTTGTTCGAACCACCTGGCGCGATCAGATGGGGCTAGGCCGTGACCAGACCATCGCCGCCGCCTATTGGCGTCGCGGACAGGCCGGGCTGATGGCGGGGTGAGGCGGGTTATCGCTGGCATCCTTGGTCGCCGGTTTCGGCAAAGGATTTCGTCGCGACGTCATATCGATAGGCAATGGTTTGTGTGGTGCAGGCGTCTTCGTAGCGCGTGCAGGCTGCCATCGAAACGCATAGACGGTTCTGCATGCCCCAGACCTTGGCCGGGGGCTTGTCATAGATACCATCGTAGATCGTCTGTGTTCGATCGCCGCCGTCGTGCCAGGTCGCGGTAATTTCCGAACGGAAATGATCGTAGCCGATGCTGCTATAGCCAACGGTGTATCGGACAGTCCCGACACCGGAAACGTTGGCTGTACCCGATGCCAGGTCGGCCCAGACCTCTTCGGCATAGGCAAAACCCGTTGCGAGCGCGACGCAGCCGTATAGAAAACAGGCCCGTAGGATCGAGAAGTTACGCCCTGAAAATGCTGAAAAAGTCATTGTGAACAATATTCTACCGCCATCTGTTATCGGTTTTAATCGGCCGCACGTTCGCTGCCAGCAAGTGGCTTGAGCCAGGAAATCGGTCTATCCCTACAATATGAGAACTCTCGGAAACCTGATCCTGTCCGCGGCGCTGGCGCTTTTTTGCAGCCTTATCGTCGCGGGGCTTTTTCTGCCCGTCTACGGCATTTTCGAGGGGGGGACGCATAATTGCCTGAACGATGGCATCGGGGAATGTGTTTCCTTCGTTCCGCTGAGTGCACTCATCTATGGACCGCTGTTTTCCATTGCTGGCGTCCTGGTCGGCACGCCCATTTTTATGATGATCTTCGCATGCTGCAGCTCCCGCTCATCGCCCGGATGATCTTTGCGGTGACTGGGTTATTTACGGGCAAGGCGGTCCTCTCGGCGCCGAGGCGAAAACCTGAAGCGTTCGACTAGCCCCGCACTGCGTTCCTGAAGGCCGCCGACAGCGCGGCAAGCGCATCGCGTGGTCGACCTTCCTTGACCCTTGAGTGAAACAGGATTGGCAAGCGTGGCAATTCGGGAAGCCCGAGTTTGGGGCCTACGTCAACTGCTCCGAATGGCACCATGCGCGGAGACAATGCGGCGACGCCGAGTCCAGCCGTGACGGCGGCAGCAACCGCCGTCACGCCGCCGCCGACGAACACTTCGCTCCAGGGCACGCCTGCGGTGTCGAGAAGTCGCTCAGCGATCGAACGCACACCGCATGGTTCAGCCATCGTGGCAAGTGGCAGCGGCTCGTCCGCACGATGCCGCCAGTCTGGCGCTGCGAACCAGCCGAATTTTTCTTCGGCAATGATTTCTCCGTCGCTTCGTCCGGTATGCAGGCGGACGATCACCGTATCGAGTTCCCGCCGATCGAAGCTTTGAAGCAGGTCGCCCGAGGATCCGATCCGGATTTCGATCAACAGCTGCGGGTCCTGTGCGTTCATGCGGGCGATCAGCGCCGGGAGATCAGGCCCGGCAACATGGTCGCTGATACCGATGGTGAGGCGCTGCCGGGACGATCCGCCGAATACAGCGAGCGTGCGATCGTGTTTCTCCAGGAGTTCACGAGCGTGTTCAAGGAAGACCGCGCCTTGCGCCGAAAGCTGAACGGACCGGGGCGTCCGCTCGACAAGTCGGCGACCGAGCCGCTTTTCGAGCCGCTTCAGCTTCAAGCTGACGGCAGCCTGCGTCGTCCGCATGGCTTCAGCCGCACGCGTGAAGCTTTCGAGCTCAGCTATGCGGACGAAGGCCCGGACGGCATCCAAGTCGAGGGGATGTTCAGTCATTTCTAGCCGTTATCGCTGAAATTATCTTTCATCGAATATGAAAATGTTCGGGCGGCCCGTAACGTCAAGTCCTTATCCATGGAAAGGACCCGCGATGCCGCTCGTTCACATCTCGCTGCGCGCCGGAAAGCCCGAGACCTATCGTCAGGCGATCTTTGACAACCTGTACCGCGCGATGCGCGAAACGCTCGATGTGCCCGAAGACGATCAGTTCATGACCATCAGCGAGCACGATGCTGCGAACTTTCGACACGGCAATGCCTACGGCGTCGCCCGGAGCAGCGATGTCGTCTACATCCAGATCACCGTGTTCAACTCCCGCACCGTGGAACAGAAAAAGGCGCTGTTTGGACGAATAGCGAAACTGCTCGGCGAAAACCCCGGCATTCGGCTGGAGGACGTGTTCGTGAACATCCTTGATGCCCCGAAGGAGAATTGGTCCGTCGGCTACGGCCTGGCGCAGTTTGCGTGAAGTCGTGTCCGAACCCTTTTCCGCGCGGCTGCTTGCCATGGGCTGACGACGAGATGAGCGGGCAGGGGCTGGACGCGTCGGGTGGCTCGCGAAAAGGCTGCACATCGCATGCTCGAGTGTCTTTGGTTCTTCACGAGATCGCGAGATCCAGATGCATTGGGACGCTCTTACCCTCGATTTCAGAGTCCCCACCAACGAATCCGCATTTTCGATAGAAACCAGCCGCGTCAGCGGCCACCGATGACGAAATGCGGTTGATCCCTTCCTTGCGGCAGAAATCAATGATTTTGGAAATCATTTCCCGCCCGTAGCCGCGCCGCTGAAATGTCCTGTCGATCGCCACCCGCCGC
>VFQQ010001238.1_pt1 | contig 37636 bp, 61 predicted proteins | sample 3512341 | NCBI WGS metagenome assembly VFQQ01 (sample SAMN10412373, study PRJNA504923) | tailings metagenome | isolation source: Relicate 2 Philex TSF1 revegetated site | place: Philippines: Tuba, Benguet | collected 2017-08-29 | reverse complement strand
CAGCGGTTGGTGTCAGGGGCAGCCGGTCATCTAGCTCTCATCCACGGGTGGCATCTATCGGTAAGGTGGTCAGTCAGGGCACAGTCAATGTGGCGGCGGGCGGCAGGGCTTGGCTGCTGGTGAGCATGCCCCGCCGCCAGGCGGGTGCTGGTGTGCACCAGCCGGCCCGCTTCACCGCATGGAGGCCAGCGGCTGGCGCGCCTTGCCCAGGTCCAGGCTGGCCAGCTTGGCGCCCGCCTTGCCCAGGTCCTGGGAGGGGTGGGGAGGGGTGGGGCGGCAGTATGAGCTTGGGACGAGGGGTGAAGTTAGGGCTGTGGCTGAAGTGCGACCACAGTTAGGCAACATGGTTCAACACCTGCAGGAAGACGAACTACTGCAAACACCACATGCCCAGCCCACCTTTGCCGCCGCCGCCGCACCGGGCGGGAGCGCGCCGCTGCGGCTCAGCCCGTTGAGCGGGTTCTCCTCGCTGCACGGGGGCACGTGGTGGCGGGCCAGCATGAGGAGCGGCGCAGTACACGAGCAGCACCTGGCAGCCATAGCTGCTTTCCAATTACAGAATGGGACGGGCACGCATCCCAAAGCAGCAGCTGCAGTCTGTTCCCAAGGTATAACAGCCGCCAGCTGCACACCCCACCTGTGCCGCAGCTTGGGCGTGTCCACGCCGTCCGCCTTGTGGTTGCTCTGCTGCTGCGCCAGCGTGGAGTGGATCATGGCAAACTTGCGCTGCAGCCGCTCCACCTGCGGCAGGACAGAGGGTGGGCTGGGCTGCAGGTGAGCATCTCGGTTGTGGTAGGCAGGCAGTGGGGCTGGGCAAAGCGTGCATGTACTCAGCAGCCCACCAGGCAACCACGACATGCCCCCACGAGCGCCATGAATCAGCCAACTGTGCGGTCTGCCCTAGACCCGTTGCTTGCCTGGTGCAGCTCCAGCTCCAGGCTCTTCAGCCGCTGCTCCAGCGCTGCACGCACCGCTGCCACGTCAAACACCTGCGCGAAGCAACGCCGGCCGGGGCAAGTGCGCAGTGCAAGTCAGCATGCATGGGATGGTCAGAAGGCGTGCTTGCGGTGCAAACAGGATGCCAGGCAGGGCGGTGAGCGAATTGTTTAAGCAATGCCAGCTGCCCCAAGCATCGCCACTGCAAAGCCCAGCAGCCCCACTCCCTGCAGCCCCACCCTCCTGCCCACACTACACCGCAGCCCCCCAAGCATCCACCCACCTCGTCCAGGTCCTCCTCGTACGCGCTCTCCAGCTCCTCCCGCAGGCGGGTGGGGAAGGTGTCGATGATGGGCATCAGGAAGAAGCAGTTGAACTTGAGCTCCACGCTCTGCACAAAGTGGTCGCGGATGCCTGCGGGGCGAGGAGAGCGTGGGCGACGGGAGGGTGGTGAGCTGGGGGTGTGGTGGGAAGCAGCATCATGAGGCAACAAATGAGCCTCAGTGCTGCTACTGTTCCAGCGCTGGCATGGTAGTGGAGCCCTGCTGGTAAGGCAGCTGCCCCTCAGGCAGCCCGCCATGGCCCAGCTCAGCAGCCGGAGCAACACCCCCAAGCCGCCACCCAGCGACAGCGCACCCTCGAAGATCTGGCAGACCAGGGCGGCCACAATCTCCTCGCTCGTCGTGCCCAGCGTGCGGTTCCACAGCGTGTTCTCCAGGAAGTCGGCCGTGGCGCCGCTGCTCTCGCCCACCTGAGGGCAGGCAGGAAGGGGGCAGAGGGGGCGGGAACAAGTGCATGAGAGCAGGTGCGCCTCAGCAGGCAGTGCTGACAATGAGCACAAGCAGGCGACTATGATGCCACGGCACTGCGCAGATCCTAGCACTTGTCTGTCAGTGGCAGAGGCAGCGATCAGGCGCCACCGCTCACCCCGTTGGCCTGGGCCTTGCTGCCGCCGCCGCTGCCGTGCGTGTTGCTGCCGGGCGCAGTGACCTGCAGCAGGGTCGGCAGGTTTGCAGGGTTGGTCCAAGTCAGCCGGCTGGCCGCATCATTTGTTACTCCACATTTGCAACATTTGTTACTCCACTTGAAATGCCTCCCTCAACACACCCCTGCCCAGCAGGCAACCCCCAACAGCCCTCAAGCCCCCAATCAGCCGCCTGCCCCCACCTTGGACAGCATGGCCTTGAGCGAGGAGCGGCTCTTGGTGTGCAGCGACCAGGTCACGTAGCGCGTGGTGGACTGCAGGTCCTCCATGCACTTGGTCCTGCGGGAAGAGAACGCACCAAGGACGGCACCGGGCTGTCAAGTGGCAGCGGGCTGGTGTTTGGATTGCTGGCGGGGGCCACAGCACAAGCAGAGGGCAAAGGATATGAGCGAGAACAGAACCATCCCAGCCAGTGGACCCACCTGCTCCCCTTCTCGAACTCGTCAATGAAGGCGTGGTAGGCGGCGCCCACGCGCTTGAGGAACAGGTCGTGGCCGTTCAGGAACTGGCCATCCTTCTGCGGGGCGGCGGCCGTGGAGGACGACGGCACAACAGTCAGGTACAGAAAGATCGCAAGCCCTCTGCGACGATGCACAGAGCAGTGCACGCCGCTGTCTAACGTTGGAACCAACCCAGCCCTCGCTTGGCCGCACCTGCAGCAGGTGCATGGCGATGGGCAGCATGCGGCGCTGCACGTGCGCCAGGCGGTAGCCCAGCTGGTGCAGGAAGGGCTCAAACAGGTCGCGCGCCTTGGACACCGCAATCACGCACGCGGTGCGCGTGTAGTTCACACCTGCAGGGTGCAGGAAAGCAAGGAAAGGCTCAAGTCTCAGTGGCACTTGCGAGTGCTGACATGTGCATTCTAGCACAGCACAGAACTCAGCCCCGCCAGCCCCATATGGCGCCCCACCACTGATCCAGCCCCAGGCGCGCACCGTCGTGGAAGTCGTCGATACCGCAGGCGTTGACAATCTCCTCGCGCGAGATGTCGGGGCAGCTGATGGTGCCGATGCCTGCGAAAAAGATCAGTGGGCAACAAGGAGCGCAACATCTGAACACCAGTGTTGCGCAGATCCCGCAGCTGAACCACACGGACAAGCCAAGCAGCCATGGTGTTGCCACTTATGTTGAACAGTCAGCCAGTCGATCAGCCAGCCAGCCAGCGCCCTCGCACCCGCGCGGAACTCTGCCATGGCTCGGTGGTACTGCGCGCCACCAAACAGCCGCATGTGCGCGTTGGGCAGGTGCTCGCTCACAATCACCGGCTTGTTGTCGGGGCCCACAAACGCGCCGCCTGCACAGCGGGCAGAGTTCAGGCACAGATGGTTGCAGCCAGGGCACCACTGCAGGGCAGGCATGACAGGCACAACGGCAGGTGGATGGCAAATGTAGCATAGTTCAGCAACCTGCCCCGCTCTATTGCACTCACCCCGGATGTGCTCGTCGGCCAGCGTCTCGCCAAAGCGCTCGGGCGGCGCGGCCACGGTACCGCGCAGCAGCAGCTGCAGCTTGGAGAGGAAGGACTCGCGGAAGACGCGGCCCTTCTCCTGCACGCCGGGCAGGAAGGATGCACCAGTAGTGTGATGGGCAGCAGGAGTCATCCAGCAGCCAGCCAACAGCCGGGCACTTGAGCAAACCATCCTCCAGGCTTGGCACCACAGCGCATTGACTGCCTTGCCCATTAAATGCAAGCATCCGTTTCTGCCCAACCACCTCCATGCAATCCTGCTGTGCTCCCGTCCCCTGCTCAACCCACCTTGAGTTTCTCAGGGTGCAGGTCGTGCAGCTCCACCTGCGTCTCCTCCAGCCGCCGGCTCGCGTTGCGGTACTCCTTCTCCAGCACCGGCACAATGGTGGGCACGTTCTGCAGGGGGCCGGGCGGCGACGCGGCTGGGCAAGGGAGAGGAGCGCCTGCTGCACCCAGACAGGCGGGCTGCAGTCGAGCATAACGCCAGCCCACGCATCCCCAGCTGCGCGAAGCCAACCATTTGGCCAGCAGCCCGCATGCACCCCATCCAATAAGCATTGCCCCCTATCTCATCTTCCCCAATCTCTGCAAGCTGACTGTCCAGCAGCCCCGCAGCCCCGCACCTCCAGGTAGCGGCGCTGCAGCAGGTGCTCCAGGAAGCGGCGCAGCTGGCCCACGCCGATGCGCGCGCGCTCCGCCTTCTCCAGCTTGCGCCCCAGCCGCGCCTCCAGCTCAGCCACGTCCTGCGGAAGAACATCAAGGCAGAATAACATCAGGCTAGAGCGCAGTGGCCTGCTTTTCTAGGACCTTGAGGCACAAACTTTGTGTGCATCCAATGATTGAATGCTGCCCCCAGCCCCGCTGGCGCAGGCTTCCAGCCGCTCACCGCGGCCTCGCGCTCCGCCACCGCCCCCCGGAAGTGCTCGTTGGAGCGGAAGATGGCGTCCTTGCTGTTGCCCACACGGCCAGAGGGCACCGAGCTGCAGTATCGCAAGACGGAGGCAGGGGAGTGTATTGCGGTAAGCAGCAGAATGTGCACTGCAGTCAGCTCCGTGCAGGAGGCTGCACCATTCGCAATGTGTGCACATCAGCAGCGGACCCCTATCGCGCCAGAGCACCATCACAGCCAGCAGGACTCAAGAGCCGCGCTCACGTGAAGAAGGGGGAGCCGCCCAGCATGGTGGGCTCCAGCAGCCGGCTGGGCGGGCGCAGGAACATCTCCACGTCGTGCGGCCGCGCAAACTGCGGCGGGCGAGCAGTGTTCCAGCACGCTTCAGCCGAAAGCAGCCAACATTGGCAGGATGTGCGAAGCAGGGGGACATGTGGGAGTGACAGCAGGCTGGCTCAATGCAGGCAAGTTCGAGACCTGCACAAGAAGAGGGCTCAGGAGCAGCCTACCTGCGGGATGCGTGTGTCCAGCTTGGTGGACACCACCACGGTGCGCGACAGCGAGGGGTCCACCTGCAGGTAGTGCATTACGCTGCACAAATTGAGCAGTGGTGCCGCGATGGAGCAACCTCATTGCGCGTGCAGGCCCTGCTGACTGTGCACATGTATAACAAACCCCCATTTGGCGCGCCCCACTGCCGCCCCCAGCCCACGCGCCTGCATGACCAGGCGGCGCGTGGTGGCGTTGCTCCAGTCGTTGGAGTCCTCCAGGCACAGGATGATGTACTCCTTCTGCTCCATCTTCATGCGCACCATGGCCTCCACCTGCAGGCAGAGGGAAGGCAGTTCATGAGCCACAATGAAGGCTGCAATGTGCTTATCCATAGCAGGTATCAGGGCAGCAGATCAATGCCAGGCCCGGGCAGTGGGCTACACAGCACGTGTGATCAACGCGCTGCACTCTGCGCTCTGCCCCGCCACCTTGCCGCTCCGCACCTGCTTAGCGCTGTTCTGCAGCGAGGAGTTGCGCTTGCCGGGCGCGGCAGAGATGAGGCCTGCAAGAGCAGCAATGCAGCAACATGTGGTGTCAAAACAGTCCACAGCGCTCTGTGCAAGTGTGCACGGGCCCTCTTTGCGAACCTCACAGCAGCAGGACAAGGTGAACAGAGCAGCAGCCGCACCGGGTGTGTCGATGATGGTGAGGTTGGGGCAAAACTTGTACTCAATCCGCACCACAATCTCCTTGGACCTGCAGCAGCACATCCATGCGGTGTGGCAATCCAGGGCTCAGGCAGGAACATGCGCCATGTGGCACTGCAAGTTTGCACTGCGCTGCCAGAACACAGCGTCCCAACCCCCCTTGCGGTCTGCCGCTGCATCGCCGCTGGCTGCCCTCTGCCGCAATTGCCTGCCCCCACGCCTTGCCGCCTCCCGCGCGCGCACCAGAACTGCGCCTCGCGGTCCAGCCGCGCATTCTCATTCTCAATGTAGTCCTGCAAGCAGCGGGGGTACCTTAGGGTTGATGTGTGCTGGTACATGGGCGCACGCGTAAAAGCAGATACGATGGGGCACACGTGGATGCATACACGGCCTGCCCACTGCCACCCTGGCATCCCGCACGCACAACCCTTTGACCCCCGCACCTGCAGCTCCTCCAGGCTGGCCTCCTGCTCGCCAAACTCGTCGGTGATGAGGAAGCAGTGCGGCTGGATGCAGGCCGAATTGTACTTCATGTGCAGCGTGATGGGCCGCCGCGTCTTGGTGCCGCCGCCAACGTGGTTGAACTGGAAACCCATCAGCGCCTCAACCAGCGCTGCAGCAGGAGCAAACAGTGCAGGGTGCAGCGATCGTGCGCGCAGCCAGCTTGCACGCAGCGGGCGGCGGTTGGCAGCGGCGGGTGCGGCGGCGGCGCGTGCCATGCCAGCGCTGGCTGGGATCCCCGCGGCTGACGGGCAGGCCAGTTGCGCGCTCCTCCCCGCACAGGCCTCATCCCCTGCATTTCCTCGACCCTGGCCTGCTCCAGCCGCCTCACCTGACTTGCCGTCCGTCTGGTGCCCAACCACCAGGATGGCGGGGGCGTCAAACGGCTTTTCAAAGTCTTGCGCCAGGGCGTGCAGGTCGTTGTACGCCTCGTAGAGCCGCTCGTTGCCAGTGCGGAAGGCGCGCTCCGAGCGGCCGGGGCTCGTGTCGCTGGGCAGTTCAAGCACCGAGGCGCGCAGCGCCGCCGAGCTGCGGCGCACCGAGGGGGGCGTGCGGCTGGGCTCCTCCGCCTCCAGCGGCAGGTCCTGGCTGGCCCGCATCGCGTAGCGGCCGGAGGCGGCCGCCGCGCCCTGCTGCTGCAGCCAGGAGCTCATCCCGACAGTCAGCTGCAGGCAACAACAGCCTGTGACTGGGGCCTGCCCCGCGCCGTCCAGAGGCTGGGGGCGAGTGCTACAGGCACGGTGTGACAACGCGGGGGTGGGCAGGGCTGCTAACATTCAACCGCCATGAGAGCCGCATGCAGGGCCAGACTCAAGGGTTGGGGGCATGACTGGCGTGCTCGTGGTATTTGCAGCAGTGATCGCAGCGACAGGGAGCGTGTAGGGAGCTCTGCAGGAAGCCCGGTCTTCGCTTCGGCTCTCCAGTGTACCGCTTGCCCCGCCGTTCCATTGATTGAAGCTTGAAGGTAACAGGAGTGCATTCCACTGCTCCATTATTGCATGCAAGCGCTATGTGCCACTGGCACTTTGCAGCCAGCGCGCCTGCTCTCTGTTGGTGCTCAAGCGCTAGACCTTCAGCATGAGCAAAACAATGCATGCAAGCCAGCGCTGCGCACAGCCTTTCCCAATCCATCACCGCCGCCGCTGCCGCCAGCCGCCGCTGCTGCCTGCTGCTCGCTGGCTCACCACCCTGCACCTGCCTGCACTGCAGGCTCACGCACAGGCAACCACCAAGCCTCGCCACAGCCTCCGCATCATGTCGCGGCGCAAGCACCTGCTGCAGTCGCTGGAGCAGGAGGTGGAGCCGCCGGGGGAGGGGCAGCACATTGTGCGCGCGCTCGGCTCGCGCGGCAGCAACATCATCGAGGTGCGGGCCTGCGGGTGCAGCTTGGGAATGAGGCCGAGGCCTCGACGCTGGAAACATCAACTTGTTTACCGGGCTTTGATTGGTTGCCCGTCTCCAGCCCCCACAGCCCCTCAGCCGCCGCACGCCGCCCTCGCCTGCCACGGCACCCCACGCTGCTCCCTGCGGCACTGCGCCTCCACATTTTAACCTCCCACCCCTCACAGGTGGAGTTCCCGGACGGCCGCTCCACGCTGTGCCTGCTGCCCGCCAAGTTCCACAAGAAGCTGTGGGTGAAGAACGGCAACTACCTGATTGTGGAGGACGCGCCCGAGGCGGCGGGGGAGGGCAGCCGCGTGACGGGCCAAATCCTGGCCGTCCTCTTTGCCGACCACGTCAAGCAGCTCAAGCGCATGGAGGGCGTGTGGTGAGCACGCTGCGCTGCGCTGTGTGCTGTGCTGTGCTGCTGGGGAGCGGGGCTGCCGGCGGTCTGTGTTCAGTGGTTGTGAACTTGCACAGGCATGGTCAGCTGCTCGCTGCTGGAGGCCGAGTGCTGGGTCCAGCGCAGCCATGCAGCACATACCACGAGGTGTCCGTTGCCCTGCCAACACAACATCACGTCCGTTTTCTTTTGTGCTTTGTCGCTGCAGGCCACCCGAGTTTGACAGCAGCAGCGGCGCCGGCCAGGCGGCTGACCAGTTGGCCGCACTGGGGCTGGCGGAAAGCGATGGCGAGGATGGCAGCGGCAGTGCAGCAGCAGAGCAGCAGCAGGGCGATGCAGCAGCAGGCACTGCAGCGGCGACAGCAGCAGGCACACAAGCAGCAGGTCAGCAAGGCGAAAACACAGCAGATGCGGCAGCTGGCGAGGAGGGGAGCGGCGGCTACTACAGCAGCAGCGACGATGACCTGCCGCCCATCCCCAAGTTCAACAACCGCAAAGTGATCGAGTATGAGGTGTCAGACAGCGACTCAGATGAGGAGTGAAAATTCGTATTGGCCCTCAGAAGCAGCTGCTAGTGCCGCAGGGCGCGCTGCGTCTCGTGCTGCCACTTCGCCCTGGCCGTGTGGCGCCATCTGCCTCGTGCACGCCCGCTTTGCCTCCTCATCCCCCTGCCTCCCTCTTGCCCTCCCGCCTGCCTGTACCCTTTCGCCTGTACCAACTGCTTATTCTGTATTCCTTCCTCATTGCCTCCCCTGCTGCCCCCATTCATTTCGTGCCACACAGTGCGCCGCCACTGCGCCCATTGCGCAGGCCATCACAAGCTGAATGTACCCATGTTACAACTGCCGTATCGCAGTGTTGAGAGTAGAGAATAGAGCTGCAGATTGAGCCTTCATGAGAAACAAGCGGGCAGCAGGGAAGCAGCAGCGAGCAGCAGAAGCAAGCCAATGGCAGTGTTATCAAGCAATACAGAGGTCCACGCCTGGCGCTCACGCCAGCATGCAGCGAAAAAGCGGCAAACTGCTCATGCAACTGCCGCCGCGAGCGCAGCATGAGCCGGCCAGCCAGCCGCGCAGCACGGTTTCATGTTCACGCCAGCGCGCGGAACTTCTCGATCTTCTCCCGCACAGTGGCCAGCTGCTCGCTCAGGTCTGCCGCCTGCCCCTGCACCTCGGCCACCACCGCGGGCGGCGCCTTGTCCACAAACTTTTTGTTGGACAGGCGCGCCTGCAGCCCCGCCAGCTCCTTCTCCAGCTTGCCCTCCTGCTTGGCCAGCCGCTCAATCTCCTTGTCTGCAGGTGGGTGGGGCGGGGGGTTGTGGGCAGAGAAGCGCCACGTGGAAAAAGAGGCAACAAGGGCAGGGGATGCGGGGCATGGCAGCAGCATTGGACATCATCACAGGCATGTCATGCAGGGGGGCCTCATGCCCTTGGTCAACATCCAGCATGTGCAAAGCCAACTCAACCAGCATTCATCCATACAACTAAGAGCAGCCAGACCCACCCGCGTCAAACAAGCCGGCCATGGGCAGGAAGACCTCCACGCCCTCGCCAACCACCAGCTCAATCTGGCCCTTCTGCCCGCTCAGCGCCGCGCCCTCAGCCTCGCCCACAAAGGAGACCTGAGGCGAGCAAGGGAGTCAGTGAAGAGGCAGGACTGTTGACAGCCAGCAAATGCACTGCAGGCATGCTGGTCTGAGCAGCATGCGAGAACAAGACCCCCGCCCGCCACAGCCACGCCCAGCCCAGCCACGCCCAGTCGGTAACTCCACTACTGCGCTACTTGCAACCAGGCTCTAACCCAGCGCACCTGCGCCGCGTCAAGCTTGGCCAGCAGCGCGAGAACCGCCGACTCCGCCTGCAGCGCCGCCCGCAGTTCGGGGGAGTCCACCCTGCACAGCAGCAGCAGGGCAGTGGTAAACTTCAGCATTCACACTGAGCACAGTGCGTGAAGCATTGGGCAGGAGGTGCAGCACCGCCCGCAGGTCGGGGGAATCCATCCTGTGCACAGCAGGGACAGCAGCAAACGGTTCATGTAGCTGGTTGGAATGAGGGTGGCACAGTAGGGAGCCTGCAAACCGGCTTAAATTGCCTCTGCCAGCCTGAGATTGGCGCACCAAATTCGAGGCAGCAGCATGCATGTTCGCGGCACGCGTCCTCGTGTGCTGGCGCCTCACCGGACGGTGGCGGCAATCTTGCGGCCCGGCTCAACGCCGTACTCTGCCCGCGCATTGCGCACCGCCCGCACTGCTGCCTGCAGGGAGCGAAGCGCGGCAGCGTGGAGCGTGCGGTCAGTGTGCTACTACTGTAGTCGCATGCTGAATTCTGCCGCTCACGATTGTTCACAACGCCGCAGCAGGCTGGCATCCCCATCAAGCTGGCCACCACTCCACTCTGCGCCCTGCATGGCTACACCCTCTGCATGCCTGCTACCTCGCCCCTCCTCGCCTACCTGCAGTGTCTCAAACTGCGCTGCTGCTGCCTCGTCCACGGGCGCGTCAGCCGCAGGCCAGGGGGCCGCAATCAGCGCCGCGCCGGTGTGTGGCGTTGCCTGCACAGAGGCGCAGGAAAGCGGTTGGCAGCGCGTTCAGATGCAAGGCATGCGCTAAAACGTGGCCGAGCCTATCTTCTCCATATTCCAGCTGCAAATGCCATGCTGTAACTCCACTGCCCAGCCTGCCCCTCAGTCAAGTACAAGTCGTTCTCTTAGCCCCCACCTGCCACATTTCCTCAGTAATGAAGGGCATGAAGGGGTGGGCCAGCCGCAGGATGCGGTCGTACACGTACACCAGCACCTGCCGCGTCTGCACAGCGGGCACAGCGCGCACAGCGGGGGAGGCGGAGCAGATGGGAGGGTTACGGACCGGGTGGGCAGCAAAATAGACCGAGAGCGCTAGAAACACACTCTCGAAAAGGGGGCCAAGCGCTTGGGCTGGAAGCACACACAGGCAGGAGGCCTCGGGGATCCACACGCGGGCGCACCTGCGCTGCTGCCGCCTCGTCGCCGCCGTACAGCCGCGCCTTTGCGGCCTCGATGTACCTGCATCAAGCGAGTGGATGTATTGTACACGTCAAACGATTCCAAATCCACTCGCATGTGGACACCTGTGCGAGGGCACATCATCACATCATCAGCTAACAATGCCCACCAGGTGACCAAGCTCGTGCCCAGGCTGCTCAAGCCTGCGCAGCTGCCTGGGTGTGTACAGCCCCCATCAGCCTGCCTGCCCGCTCACCAGTCTGCGAAGGTGCTCCACACAAAGTCGTACAGCAGGCGGCCGGCCTCGCCAAAGTCGAAGCTGCAGAGGGGAAGGGGGCAGGGGTGGCAAGGATGATGTGCAGAAGCCAGCAGTGGGCGTTAAGAAGAGGCATCTGAGCGCATCTTCAAGGAGAGGCAGGAGAGATCTGAGCGCATCTTCAAGAGCAGGTGGGCAGCTGCTGGGGCATGAGAGCTGTGCATGGCAGCGTACTGCTTGTCGCCGACCCACATCAGCTGGCTGCCCTGCTTTTCCCTCCTGCGCCTGCTCACCGCTCGTGCGCCGCGGTGATGTCAGCCACGGTGCGGTGCAGCGCGCCCACCACCCATCGCTCTGGCAGGGCCAGGCTCTCGATGGAGGCTGCTGTGGAGAAGTCTGCGTTGGCTAGCCGCTGCCACTCCGCGTCGTCGACCTGTTGAATGGAAGTGGGAGGAGGAGGTGGCATGTAAGGGCTGGAAGGCCACCCAAACTGCTAGGCCCACGGCGGGCAGGGAGCACAACAGGCACAGACAAGTGACTGACTTTCAAGCAGGCATGCAGCAACGAGGGCCCAGCTGTGCCGCCCGCCTGCAGCCCTGCACTTATTTTGCCACTGCCCAGCGCCCCCTCACATTCTCCAGGTGCTGAACGCACGTGAAACGCCCGCAGATCCGACCTATTAGCCGTTCCCACACGTCAACACAGCGTGGGCTCCACCCAGCGCCCCCTCACCTTTTCGAGGTTGAACAGCACGAACTTCCCGGCGTTCCACAGCTTGTTGGTGAAGTTGCGGGAGGAGTTGACGCGGTCCAGAGACAGGTTCAGGTCCTGGCCGGGGCTGGTGCCCGTGGCCAGCGTGAAGCGCAGCGCGTCTGGGGGCAGAGACGCGGGTAGGGAGATAGGTAGGAAGGGGTGGGCAGGTGAGACAGAGACAGTGTAAAGAACTGCATATCGATGTCAATGTCAAACCCACAGGGAGAGCAGAACAGGTCCACTCAACGACAGCCCTGCTTGCAAAAGCGCTCACCCGCGCCGTACTGCCCAATCGTCTCCACCGGGTCCACCACGTTGCCCAGGCTCTTGGACATCTTGCGCCCCTTCTCGTCCCGCACCTGCGGGTGAGGGGGGCAGACCAGGGAGTTGCTGGCATGGTGTGCTGCGCCAACTGTATTGGCCAGACAGCGCTCCCTGCGTTGCCTTCCCTCGCCACCTGCTGCTGCCTGCAGCTGCTTGCCCTCTTACCGAGCACTCCCAGCCCTCCAACACCCCCACCCCCACCCCCCGACCCCGACCACCAGTCCCCTCCCCCAGCCGCCCAAACCCTCATGCCCCGCCCACCAGGCCGTGCAGGTAGACGGTTGAGAAGGGCGGTCGGCCCGTGAACTCGAGGCCCATCATGATCATGCGCGCCACCCAGAAGAACAGGATGTCGTGACCCGTCTCCATCACGCTGGTGGGGTAGAACCTGCGCCAAAAAGTGGGCAAGCGCAGCTGCTGGTGAAAGCCCAGTCGCTGTGCAAGCAGGGGCAGGATGTCGTGACCCGTCTCCATCACGCTGGTGGGGTAGAACCTGCGGCCAAAGAGGAGGAAGGCAGCTGCGGAGGTGAGCAGAATTGCAGGCGGTGCGGGCAGGGAGAGCAGGACAGGCATCACGCTGGTGGGGTAGAACCTGCGGCCGGGGGGAGCAAAAGAGGCAGCCAGTGGTTGCTTGGTTGACAGAGCAAGATGGGGTGTCGTGACCCGTCTCCATGACACTGGTGGGGTAGAACCTGTGCAGAGGCACACAACACGCGGGTGCTGGGCCAGTAAGGGTTGCGGCGCAGGCAGGCAGGGCGGACACGGCTATGCAGCCCGCCCAGGCCAGGAGACAGCGTGGGTCTCCGCTCCATGTGATGCAAAACAAGCAACACGGCAGGATGTTGTCAGGCCTCTACCAAGCAGACCAGCCCCTGCTGCACATCACTTCGTTTCCCTGCCATGCCCCGAGCGGCGCACCTGTCCAGGTCGGGGGTGGCGGCGGGCCAGCCCAGGGTGGAGAAAGGCCAGAGGCCCGAGGAGAACCAGGTGTCCAGCACGTCGCTCTCCTGCGGGGATTCATAAACTCAGGACAGCAGACATCATACAGAGTTTCGCTCAGGCGTCCAGCACATCGCTCTCCTGCAGGGGTGGTGGGCACAACAGAGTTGCACAGGCTGGATGGGGCGGGTGCCCAGCAGGGTGCGTTTCTGCAGTCCATGGCGACAGGCTGGCATTGAATCAGGCCCATGGGAACTCTGCAATAATCAAGCAACCTTGCTGGTTGGTGCAGATGTGTCTCGCCATGACGACCTGCATCGCAGTGCAGCACAGCTGCACACGACAGGCGCACCAGCACGCAAGCCTCCTCCCAACCGCACCTGCTTGAGCACCACGCCTGCGCCGTACTGTGCCTCTGCCTTTTGCTGCGCCTCTGCTTCGCTCTTGGCCACGATGTACCGCTCGCTGCTGCTGGCCGCTGCCGCCGCCTCCGCGCTGTCAAAGACATACCTGCGAAGGGAGAGATGGAGCGACAAGCAAGTAAATCCATTGCAAATGCTGAATGTGCCAAGGCGACCTAAGCCTGCCCGCAGCCCACTTTCCTCTCTTTTCAATGCTGCTCTGCCTGCAGCTCTTCCTTCCCCCACCGCTGCCGCCGGCTCACCAGACGGGGATGCGGTGGCCCCACCACAGCTGGCGGGAGATGCACCAGTCCTTGATGTTCTCCAGCCAAAAGTTGTAGACCTGCGGTTGGTGGATGAAGGGTTGGGTTGGGTTGGGTGGACGGACGGGCGGGTGGGTGGGTGGATGGGTGAGGGGGCTTGGGTTGGGTGCATGGGTGAACATGAATGCTTCAGACAGCACCACCCCGTTTTGATGGGATGGGACAGCGCTGCGCGCGGAACACGTCTACTGGAAGCCAGGCCGTGGAACGCCCGCCGGCCAGTTTCCAGCCAGCACGCTGGCAACCGCTCCTTCTGCAGCCCACCTTCTCAAACCGCTCGGGCAGGATGCGGATGGCGCCGCTCGCAACCGCCTGCACAGGGGGAGTTGGGAATGCACGCACATGGCGAGGGGCAAGGGAGGGCTTCGTTGCAGCAGGTCTGCAAGCCCCCCACACCAGGCTCTGGCTGATGCAGTCAACATCTGCGCTTGACATGCTGGTGCCGTTGCTGGTGCCATGTCCAACAGCCAATAGGCACTGCCCTCTCGCACAGCACAAAAAATGCAATGCAGCAGCCGCCTCCAGCGGCCGATGCTCTGCACACCTCACCGCACCCAGGCCACCTTAAAGCCCCACATACAGTGTCAGTCCCAGCAGAATGCAGCACCCACCTCCAGCGCCGGCTTGGCCAGCGGCTCCATGCGCACAAACCACTGCTCCCGCACCAGCGGCTCCACAATCTCGCCGCCCCGCTGCGACCGCGGCACGCGCATCTGCAGTTGGCGGGATGTACGGCAAGTGGCGGCGGGTAAACGTGCGACGAGAGGAGCAGGGGTCAGGCCGGAGCTGGGCGCAATGCAAATGCAGGCGAAGCGCAGCAGGCATGGCTGTATCAGCTGCTTGATCGCCGGAGGTGCTGCTGCATGTGAAGCAAGCCATGAGCTGCCCCGCGCAGGCATGAGCGCAAGCAACCATGGCGTGCGCAGCGCACCTGGTACGGCTCAGACTTGATGACCAGCCCTTGCGCCTCCATGTCCGCCCACAGCTGCTTGCGTGCTGCACAGCGAAAGGGCCAGGTAGACAGGGCAGCATGCGGCTTGAAGCAGGGAACTGGATTCGTCGGTGCTGGCCCATCAATTTTCAGTAGCGGGCTGGTCCTATGAAAGGGACAGCCTGCCGCCCCATGCACTCGCCTCTGCTGCGTCCCCATCAGCATCCCCATCAGCCGGGCAGGCCCACCCACCCGCAAAGCGGTCCAGGCCGGCGTAGGGCCCCGCCTTGTCGTTGAGCGTGCCGTCATCATTCATGATGTTGATGATCTCAAGATCAAAGCGTTTGCCAATCTCGTAGTCGTTCACATCGTGGCCTGGAGAGGGTGCAGGAGAGGAGCAGAGGTGTGAGGGGTTTGTGGGTGCTGTGGCAGCAGTGCTCCGCTCCCAAGCGTGGCACGGAATGGTACGGCGGCGCCTGGTATGGTCCTGGCACATGTCTTACTGTAGCAGAAGCATGTGACCGCAAGCGCCGTGGCACTGCTTGACATGACATGCAAGCTCAGATCCAAAGGAACCCAAGCCCACACCTGGCGTGATCTTGAGGGCGCCGGTACCAAACTCGCGGTCCACGTACTCGTCGGCAATGATCTTGATGCGGCGCCTGCTCTGGGGCACCACCGCCTCCCGGCCCACCAGGTGCTTGTAGCTGCGGGGCGGGGATGGGCGGAGGGAGCAGCAGGTTTTTGGGTGAGCCCACCATGTCGATGGCAAGCTGACGAGGTGTGTTTGCCTGCCTGGCACTGAGTGGTAGCTGTCCATGCCATCGCAGCCATGCCATGCCATTCCAGAGCCGGCATCACGACATGCTATGCCATGCCAAAAGCACCATCAAGGCATGTCGCCTCATGCCACTCATCACCAGCAGCCATGCAGCACAGCCAGGGCTCACCGCTCGTCCTCGGGGTGCACCGCCACCGCCGTGTCTCCCAGGATCGTCTCCGGCCGAGTGGTGGCCACGGGCAGGAACTCGTCCGAGTCTGCGTGCAGCCAGGGTACCGCCAGGGTATGCAAAGGGAGCAGAAGTGTCAGCATGTGGGATGCCATGGCTGCTGGCCAGGGCTTTGGCACATGGCTGGCCTCATTCGGCGCCGGACCAAGCAGGCTGTTAAGACGGAGGGTATGGCCTGCCACGGCCATACATGCGCAGCAACCATGCAAGCGCATAATCGTATGCCTATACTGTGTGCCCACCTGCCACCGGGTACTTGAAGTAGTAGAGCGTGCCTGGCTCCTCGCTGTACTCAACCTCCAGGTCAGACACAGCTGCGGGAGGAAAGGCACGCAACAAAATTGCCCAACCGGAATGACACATGCCCGAGTGCGGTTGCTGCATCCCTGCAACCTAGACCGCTGCATGTGAAATGCATGCCGAAGCGCATGCTCATCCACCCATTCCCGCTAGCCACAGCCACGCCGCACACACCGGTCTGCAGGCCGGGCGACCAGTTGACCATGTAGGAGCCGCGGTAGACCAGCCCCTTCTCATGCAGCCGCACAAACGCCTCCAGCACAGACTCTGCATGGGCAGGGAGCGAGGGCAACACCGGAAGTTGGGTTGGCATCGGGCTTGACAGCAGCACAGCAGCACAGCCAGTGTGGGATTGGTTGGTTGGCATCACCACCCGCTGTGGCCGGACAGAATGCGCACGAAAGCCCTGACTATGCCTGAAGCGCTTATGCCACCAACATAACCACAGACAATGCACCAGCAGCAGATGATTCATCACAGCACAGCGCACCCGAGAGGCCCGAGTCCAGCGTGAAGCGCTCGCGGCTCCAGTCGCACGAGGCGCCCAAGCGGCGCAGCTGCTGCGTGATGAAGCCGCCATACTGTGCCTTCCACGCCCACACCTGCGCGCCAGGTGTGCTGCCATGCGTGCATCAGATTGCATGGCGCTGCATGCTTGCGGGACGTGCTGCCATGCTACACTGCACCAGGTGCAAATTCCCATGTCCGCTGCTGGTGTCGCCAACTCAACTGCATCACCCATCCCACTGCTCCCTCGCTCCCTCATGCTTCAACTCCCTCCCCCATCACTCCAAGCCGCACCTCGGCCTCAAATGCCTCCCGCCCCATGGACCGCCGGTCCCGCCCCTGCGCCGCTAGCTGCTTCTCAACCACCATCTGCAACGGAGCGAGGCGGCGGTGGGTGGTCACGGTGCAAGACACAATGCTGATATGCTACACGGGGAAGGCAACCACGGGGAAGGCAATTGCAACGACAATGGACCCCTGGCTGCACAGGCAGTGCGCTCAATGCAGCAGCGCACAGGTAGTATCAGCCAAACTCCCCTGCACCACGTCAGCAACTGCAGCCAACTCTCCCTCCCCCGCCCTGCACCTGCGTGGCGATGCCGGCATGGTCGGTGCCGGGCAGCCAGAGCGTGGGGCGGCCCCGCATGCGCTGGTACCGCGCCATGATGTCCTGCGGGGCGCAGCAGGCGCAGCAGGCGGAGCGAGGTGATGCAGCTGCAGCAGCAGCAAGGCAGGTGTGCACCAGCTGCAGGCAAGCAGCTGGCAAGGCCTCCACTTGTGCTGGGTGCCTGACTCTGCACCCCCACACCAGCTTGCACACTGAGTTGAGCACAACCGCGTGGCTGCTGGCTGCAACAGCTGCACCCCGCACCTGCAGCGTGGCAAACATGGCGTGGCCCATGTGCAGCTTGCCCGTCACATTTGGGGGCGGCATGGAGATGACGTACGGCTCCCCCGTGGCATTCTGATCAGGCTTGAAGTAGCCATTGCTCTCCCACCTGCAGCAGGCGAGCAGCGGCAGCGGAAGGGCATCCATAAGCACGTTGGGAGCGGGCATGCAAGCAGCTGCAGCAGCGGGAGTGCGTGCGGACAGCTGCACAGTGAGGCAGCAACGGAGGCACGCATGCATGTGGCACACACATGCATGGGCCGGCGGTTGTGTGCTGCGGCAGCTGCCGTTGCCCCGCGCGGCCTCACCACTGGTACAGGGCCTCCTCGCTGGCAGCAGGATCAAAGTTCTTGGGCAGCTCCTTGCGCTGTGCGCTTGTGGAGGCTGCCGCTGCCGTCGCCTCTGCCGCCGCCGCGCTGGCCGCCGCCGCTGCCGCCAGGCGCCGCTGCTGCTGCTGCCGCTGCAGCGCGGGCAGGCCCGCTGGCCGGCCGCACAGTGCACTCCCCAGCTGACTGCCGGTGGCCAGGCGGCGCGGGGTGGCCGACCCCAGCAGCTGGCGCCGGGCTGCGCTTGTTAGGAGGGCCTGGGACATAGGAGCTCTCTTGCAAACCGCTGACAGCACGGAATTGAGCAGCACCCTGCCGCTCATCGAGCGCGGGGGTGGCAAGCCGGCCAGAGCCTGCTGCTCGTCGAGAGGCAGGAGCGCCTGACCAACCGGGAACGTGCCCACGAAATCACACAAACGATGCTCAACACATCTACACCACGCATTGGCGAAATGGGCCAAGGCTGATGGTGGGCGCCGCCGCTGCCGCCGCCGCCAGCGCTGCCGCCCTGCTGGCCAAGGCTGCGCGTCGGCGGCCGCCACTGATCGCGCGCAGATCCCGGCATCCTCACAGTAGCATGATCGTCGCCACCGGGCTCCTGTAGGCCCCGCAGGCACTCGGAACGACAACCCCTTGCTCGCTGAGTGCGCCTGGCGGCCCGCCATGGACGCCCTGGAGCTGTACGCGGCCACCCTGGGCGAGGTGAAGCGCCAGGCGGCGCAGCTGGGCGCCGCCGACGAGGCGGGCGGCGACGCAAGCGGCTGCAGCGCGTCCGACAGCAGCGGCGGCTGGGTCGTGCTGGAGAGCGGGTCCACGCCCGCGCAGCTGCCAGGAGCTGCCGGCTGCAGCCTGTGGCCCCAGCAGCAGTGGCAGATCGCCTATGAGATCCTGGTGAGTCGGGGAAAGCGCTCGTCGTTTGGTAGGGTTCTGACGAGGTGTTACACAAGCTGCGTGCGGCCTTGCCACAGTGCTCACGCTGCGTCGTTCCCCTCCTGGACTGCCGCAGTTTTGCCAGTGCCCGCCAGAGGTGGCGGTCCTGCGGCCGCAGCAGGATGACATGCTCTTCTTTGTCTACACTGATGAGGCAGCGGCTGCCGCCCGCGCCCGCCTGTTTGTGCGGCGCCGGCAGGCACGAGCAGCCGCCCTGCCGCCGGACCTGCAGCCTGCGCCAACGAGCAGTGCAGGCGGTGGCTCGGGCAGCCGCAGCAGCAGCAGGGGCAGCCTCACGGGCAGCAGCAAGGCGGCACAAGTGGACTGGCGGGCCTCGGTCCTGCTGATGGTGGTGCTGCAAACGACGTATCAGCTGTCCCTGGTCACTTCTCCTGATGCCGATCTGTTGAATGCATTTGTGGAGGATGCAGGCAGCTCAGCTGCAGCACGAACGCAGAGCGGCGCGGCGGCGGCGGCCCGTGTGCACCAGGTCACTCAAGGGGTGCACCCCTCGCCCAGGCAAGTGTAGCACTGTCGCTTGGGCGGGCAGGTTGCATGCGGGCTTGGCGGTTGGGGATGCGGGTCGTTTCTGTGTCATCCTCTGCAGCAAGCTTGCTCTGCGACCCCTCACCCTTCATGCAACCGATGAGAGCAGCCATGCGTGTCTGCTCCCCCGCATGCCACCTCATTCCCAGTGCCCTGTCGCCCTGCCTCCCATATGGTGTGCAGCCGCGTGCCAGTCAACTTGGACCACAGCCGCTCGGATGCGGGGCAGCCCAAGGAGGCGTACCCCGACATCTGCTTTGCGGTCGACTCGTGCGACCACGCCTTCCGCTCGCAGGTGCGTGCCCTGCAGGGCTGGGCGGTGCTGGGCTGGGCTGAGCGGGGCTGTTTTCCTTTTTGCCTAGCTGCCGCTGCTGCTGCTCCTGCTCGTGATGCTGCTGCTCCTGCTTGCGCGTCTCCCGCAGAACTCACCAGCCACCCGGCTGCTGCCCCCACTTCCACCCCCACCCAACAGGTGCTGCGCCTGCCGGGCGACTGCTACTGCGTGCTGCTGCATGCCGATGTGGCCAGCTCCTGGCGCATGCCCGCCCCGCCACCCAGCAGCAGCAGCAGTGGAGGCGATGCTGCAGCAGATGCCGCCGATCCAGCGGTGGCGGCGGTAGAGCGCGGCATGGCGGCTCTGGGGCTGTCTCACTCGGAGCAACGGCCCTCCAGCGGCAGTCTGCCCGGTGGCCTAGCAGCCAGCAGCAGCGGCAGCGTGCACAGCAGCGTGCATGGCAGCCCTGTGCAGGCGTGGGCGCAGCCAGTGGTGGCGTTTTCGGGCTACGTCTCCCACCAGCAGCTGACAGCTGCCCTGGGCAGCCAGTTGGCTGGGGATCCCGTGCGCCAGGTGCTCCGTGCGGCAGCGGCAGCGGCCCGCGGCAAGCAGCGCGGCGGCGGCGCAGCAGAGCCAGACACGCTGGCAACGTGCCGGGTCAGCATGCGGGGCCCTGGGGGGCGGGGCTGTGCTGACGTGGCAGTGTCAAGCTTCTCTCCGGCCAGCGATGCGGGCCACCTACCCGGTCGCCCGCCGTCCACCCCAAGCGGCAGCGGAGGAAGTCAGGGCAAGCCGCTGCTGTTTGCGCGCGCAGAGCAGCTGGCACGAGGCGTGGCTGCGGCGGCCAAACAGGCGGCAGCGCAGGCGGCAGGGGACCCCCGGGCAGCTGGCGTTGACGTTGAAAAGCTGGCGCTCAAGTGTGCGCTGATGAGCCTGCAAGTCCCAGTCGACCTGCTGGCTGAGTGCATCCTGCGGGCGCTGTGATGCATGTATGCTGCCCGGTGCCCTGCCCCTGCTACATGGCATGCCTGCCATGCATTGTAAGTGCTGCATGCGTCTTGTCTGTTTCCTGTGACATGTACACCCCCTTCATCTCTGCCTCCACGCTTGTCGTCTCATTCGCCTGCCGTGTGACTGCCGTGCGGAAAATTACAGTGCTCACTGCTCGCAGTTCAACAGGTCAGAGCGTGCCAATGCTGGGGCAACACCATGGAAGAGTGTGCAGGATGCCTGCGCTGATGCCACCACGCATGCGCATGCGACCGCACTACCCTACCAGGGCTCTGCCGCCTTGCCCTCCGCCCGCAGCGTGCGCAGCAGGCTGCCCATCTCCACAGCCGTCACAGCCGCCTCGCCGCCCTTGTTGCCCACCTTGCCGCCCGCACGGTCCAGAGCCTGCAAGCGGGAGGGGCCGGGTGGATTTCCCATTTGAGGCGGGTGGCCAGGGAGGAGAGGCGGTCCTTGCAAGCACAGGGTTGCAGCGGAGAGCGCACAGCAACCACCCAGCGCTGCCCGGCCAGCGCAAGCAACCTGAATCAAAGTCAGGCATCAACTGTTCTTCAATGTGCTGCTGCTACCGTCCACCCCAAACGCAGCCAACTGCAAGTGCGTGTTCACACTCGCCTGCTCCATGGCCTCGCGAGTCGGCACAACAAAACAACTGGCACCTGAAACATTCACTCCTCCCAGATGTGGCAATCCGGCCCACTTGCCTGCTCCATGGTGTCGCAGGTCAGCACGCCAAAGATGACCGGCACGCCCGAATCAGTGGAGGCGTTCAGCACGCCGCTGGTGGCGCCGCCCACAACCGCGTCGTAGTGCGTGGTCGCGCCGCGCACCTGGAGTGAGGGGGAGTGTTGGAGGGAGGGTGTGGGGGCGGGCAGGTTTCAGTGGCAGGGTGTGGCACGGCACAGTTGGGCAGTGAGGCGAGGTAGTATAACAGGCAGCGGCAAGAACCAGCGAGCCCGCCTTCTCCTCGATAGCTCAACGCGCCCAATGGCCACCCACGCACCCCCTCCCTAGGCCCGCTGCACTCACCACCACGCCTATGCACACCACGGCATCGTACTCGCCGCTCTTGGCCATGGCCTTGGCCACAACAGGCAGCTCAAAGGAGCCGGGCACCCAGGCCACCTGTGGCGACACAAAGAGAGGGGGCAGGACACAGTGGGCAGCACAGGTCAGCAGCGCCAGGCAAGCAGGGGCAGAAGAGGGGCAAGTCGAGAGCCGAGCACCCGAGCAGAATGGGCAGGGATAGACAGCAGCCAGAGCATGCAGCAGCGAGTGAGCGGGCAGCTGCACAGCGGCACCAGTGTGGGCTGACTGGCAGTTGCTTTTCGATTGCCTGTCTATGCCCAGCCAAGCGTTACTTTGCCCCGAAGGCAAGCAAGCGCAGCCGCTCACATCCACATCGTCGCGCGCCACGCCGTGGCGGTTGAAGGCATCCAGGGCGCCGTCCAGCAGCAGCTTGGTGACCAGGTCGTTGAAGCGGCCCACCACCACGCCAAACTTCATGCCAGTGCCAATCAGGCTGCCCACATAGGCCTCGCCCGTGGCCGCCGCAGTGCGCACCGGGGCGCGGGCAGCGGCGCCGCCCTGCCGCCGCTGCTGTTGCCGGGGCGCCGCGGGAGCTGCAGCCGGGTGTGAGGAGTCAGAGATCGGCGCAGTCGGATGAATGAGAGGGCAACGGGACCACGCAAGGAGGCCGGGGAGCTGAGCTAAGGGGCCCAGACTGACCCACCTGCTGCCAGGCGGCCGGCGGCCGCCATCGGGGCTGCAGCCCGCACCATCGTGGCGCGGGCGACCGCAGGAGCGGCCCGCTGCTGCTGCACGGCGCAGGACATGTTGCTCGGGCTTTTGGGGTGAGGCAGCAAGCGACAGCGGAGCAACGCTTCTAGTTTGATTGAATCGGGACAGTAGAATGGAGCGGCCGGACGTGCTACTGCATGTTTGGGGAGCCCGCCAGCGGTGCGCTGCGGCGCCTGCCGCCTCCAGCATGCGTTGCACGTCCAATGTCCCTTGCCTGCTAATGCTTGACACCGGCTTTGGCATGTGAATCCTGCCCAGTGCAATGCGTACACATATGTGGTGTGTTATGCATTCACACGGTTTTAAAGCAGCTGCCGTGCTGCTCTAAAATAGCCCCACAGCTGCACACCTCCCGTTTGACTGGTCGGCCATTCAATGGTCGATCTCCTTGGCATTGGTGTGCACACGAAATGATTGCTCTGCTATCACTGCACTCAGGGATGCAAATGCGGCTTTTTGGAAAGTCCAGCAGTTGCAGGTTGTCGTTACAGCTTGACAGTGCAAGGCTGCCGTGCCGGCCATCTGCCGCTGAGCCGAGGTGGGTTGCGGAGGGCTGCCGCAGGCGCCAGGTGCCCGTGTTGTGGCATGTCAACTGTCCTGTAAACTGAAATGGGAGCCCTGTCCTCCGTCCACTTGCTGAAGCACATGCTGGGAGAGGCACCGTCGCTCCCATGATGCCGCTGCGTGCGTGCGTTGGCGGCGCAGCGGGCGCAGGATGCAGCCAGGATGGACAAACGGATTCCGTCGCGCTTGCATTTGAACACAATCGTGAGGCACCTGCGCACCTTCTGCGTTCATCCGTGGGCAGCTTGACGCAGGCCACAGCAAACCCCAACCCGGCTCCGCTTCCACTCACGCCCTGGCGCCCACCCGCACCTCCCACAGCTCACTGGCGGCATGCTGAGCGCGGCACCAGGCGCGCTGGGCGTGTTGGCGCTGCCCGCGACGGTGTTTGTCGCCTCGGTCGCCGCCGGCCGCCTGCTGCGCCACCTGGTGCACACATCTGCCGCCGCCTCAAGTGCCGCTGCAACACCCAGCGAGCCCCGCAACGGCCTGCCCAAGCGGTACAGCAACCTGGAGGAGCTAGAGGCAGATGCGCAGCCGCTGCTGACGCCGCAGGTGCGCCGCTCGTCGAGGGAAAATCGGCAGCCCCGCTCACCACAGCACACGTCGAATCGATCGGGATGGCAGCTTTGCCCACATCCTTAGCCCTTCCCTGCTCCTCCATCCCAGGCGTATGGTTACTACGCTGGTGGCAGCGACAATGAGTGGACGCTGGCAGAGAATAAGGCTGCGCTGGGGCGGTACCGCCTGCTGCCGCGGGTGCTGGTGGATGTTTCGACCGTTGACATGAGCACCACGCTGCTGGGTGAGCAGCTCAGCTTGTCTGCAAGATAATCGGCTGAGCTGTCGAAGGAAGCGGCTGTTAGATGCTTACTGGCAAGAGGGAAGGCGTGTTTCAGAAGCTCTACACCGGTTTCACCCCTGCTCCATGCATGCCCTGCACCCCCGCAGGCCAGCGGCTGGCGTCCCCCATCCTATTTGCGCCCATGGCGCAGCAGCGGCTGTGCCACCCCGATGGCGAGCTGGCCATGGCTCGGGCAGCCGCGGCCTCCGGCCTGCCATATATCCTATCGACCATGGCTACTAGCAGCATCCAGGAGGTAGCGGAGGCAGTGGCGGCAGCCCCCGAGGGCGGCTGGCCATGCGACCCCACCCTGTGGTTCCAGGCGCGCTGGGCTGGGGAGGGAGGGTGGCTGGCTGGGTGTGCAGAGCAGGGCACCATAAGTCAGTGCACATTTTGCCGGCCATCACATAGTGATGTGAGTATGTGCCACCTGCCTGTGTGAACTGTTTGAAAGGCTCGTGGCACCTGCTCACCGCCCTGGCCCCCGCAGATTTATGTGCTCAAGCGGCGGGATGTGACCGAGATGATGATTCGAGAGGTCAGCCAGTAGGGTGGTTGGGCTGCTCGTACACATCATCGTCGATCAGCCTTCGTCTTGCACGCCTGCCAGCCCGCCTGCCTGCTTTTCATTTGCTGATGCAACTTGCGTGCAACCAGGTGCTGTCACACGCCCCAGCGACCATGCTGGCCAGCGGTAATTGCCGCCTCTCTTCTCCTCTTCCCTGACCTTTCCAGGTGGAGCGGCTGGGTTACAAGGCGCTGATCGTCACTGTTGATGCCCCTCGCCTGGGTGAGGGGGAGTTTGCTTGGGTTGGCTGCTGGCAGCGGCAGGCAGGTCGCCAGCCGTGGTAAAGCCTGACATGGTTGGCAGGACTCAATCTTTCCCCTGGCAAGGGTCGCCTGCCTATGCCGCCCCCCGCACATGTGCAGGGCACCGCGAGGCTGACGACAAAAACAAATACAGCCTGCCGCCGCACCTGTCCATGAAGGCAGGCCTGGGTGCAGGGTGGTGGGGTGGGGTGGCTCGTCCAGTGGCTGGCCCGGGGTGTGCAGACTCCAGGGCCACCTGAGGCAGCTCGGTTGCGCCACATGCAAACCCACCGCTCTGCACCTTGTTCCATCCTTCACCAAAAGCAGAAGTCAATATCAAAGCCCAAACTAACGTGTCATCCTTGCATTCTTCACCCCAAGCAGAACCTGGAGCTCATCACCAAGGCGGCCGCCACCACCGAGGGCGTGGCCACAGACGGCTCCAAGTTTGGCAGGTGCGACGGGCTGGAGTGGGCGTGTAGAGGTGTGCTCTCTTGATGCTGTTCAGGTCAGTTTGTGCTCAGGGCAGCCCGTTCTTCTCGCGCTGTTGTGGGAGCGCGGGGGCTGCCATGTGCGCTGCAACGCAGCACAAGCGACAGACGCCACCGCCCCCCTGCCCGCAGGCACTTCTCCGACCTGTTTGACCAGCGTCTGACCTGGGAGTTCCTGCCCTGGCTGAAGCAGGCATCCAAGTTGCCCGTCCTGCTCAAGGTGGGGCTGCCGCAGCACCAGGAACCGGGCACCGGCTTCGTGCTCATTCCTGTGCCGGGGAGAAGGCCGGCATTTGTGGGCACCCGCTCGCCGGCAGGCAGGCTGCCCCAAGCTGCCACTCTGCGTCCCCTCTTGAACTGCCCTGGTACAGGCAGCAGTTCGAATCGCCACTTCATTTGCTTGCAACCAAACTCTACCCCGCAGGGCGTCCTGTCCCCCGATGACGCCCGCAAGGCAGTAGAGCTGGGCGCTGATGGAGTTATTATCTCAAACCATGGCGGCCGCCAGCTCAATTACTCGCCCGCGGCCGTGGACATGCTGCCCGCCATTGCAGGTGCGGGGCGGCAGTACATGGTATGCAAGTGCTGGGTCCAGCAGCACGAGGTGGAGAAGGCGGGTTGGCTCTGGTCTGGAGGTCCGTGGCAATCGATCTCGCTGCTGCCCTGCTGGGTGGCCTCAGAGCTCTTGATCGGACTTCGATGTCCACTGCATCTGTGTTCTTCCGCCGCACACCCCCTCGTGTCTGCCTCCCAACTCGCCCCCGCTTGCAGAGGCGGTGCAGGGCGCAGTGCCGCTGCTGGTGGATGGAGGCATCACACGAGGCACCGGTGCGCTGTGGTGCTGCGCTGCTGTGACAGAGGGGGCGTATGACGATGTGGACTCTTTTTTGGGAGAAAAATGCACCCCAAGCTGACATTATCCGTCCTCTCCCCCCCTGGACTACCTGCAGACGTCATCAAGTGCCTGGCACTCGGCGCGAGCGCGGTGCTTGTGGGCCGCCCGCTGCTGTGGGTAAGCAGCCAGGAGGGCAATGTGATGCCATGACAGTGCGGTGTACACGCCAGCCCATGCCCTGCTGTGCTGGAGTGCACCCAGCCCTCGCCTACGTCGCATCTCTCGCCTCCAATCTTCCCTCCCCTGCATCGCTGCGTCCCAGGTACTCATGCTGAGTGGCCACTGCTGTGTGCACTCCTTTTTCTCACGTCCTCCGCCCCTCCACCTTCATCACCTCACCAATAGGCGCTCACGCTGGGCGGCCAGCGGGGCGTGGAGGAGGCGCTGGCCCTGCTGCACTACGAGCTGGAGCTGTCCATGGCCCTGCTGGGCTGCCCCAGCGTGGACCAAATCACCCGCGACTACGTCATCCAGCCGCCCGGCTACCCGCTGGACATCCCCGCTGCACGCCGGTAGCGGCCAGGGGTAGCATAGGCATATCAGCGAGGCGGCAGCGTGTCGGCAGACTGCTTGCGGCAGCGGCGGCAGCAGCCCTAGTGGCTAGCATCCTGCCTGATCAAAATATGCAGTGCATTGCTTGATATTCTTGTGCAGTCCTACATGTTAACATTACCTGTCCCTTGCTGGTTAGCCACTGCACGGAGCCATGCGCTGTGGGCGGCTGGCACAAAGTGGCGGCGGGGGTCCTGGCGGAACAGCCCAGCCCACCTCATCATCGCTTGATCGGATCAATTGCTGCTTCAGCCACACCCCATGGCTTCTCTAGCGTGCGCCGCGCCGCGGTGGAGCCCTTCTGCGGGGGGACCGCAGCGGGGCGCCCAGCAGCAACCACGGCAGCAAAGATACAGGCTGCGGTTGCGAGCGCAGAGCGGGCAGGATGGCAGCCAGCCGCCCGAGCAGCCTCCCGCCGCAGCGCCGCCGCCGCCGCCGCTCTCGGACCCTGCGGCAATGGTGGTATACGGTGGCAGGCTGCCCCCTGCCCGCCGCCTGGTGGTCAGCGGCTTGACGGCCTCTGCCATCGGTAAGGAATGTAGACCCGGTTCAGCTTACCCTGCCTGTGTTAACCTCGCAATGAGGGCACCTCACACTGGCTGCACCAATCTTACGCGCCCGCCCGGCCGCCACACCGTTGCCCTTGCAGCTCTGGGAGGCAACCTGTTTGGCGTAACCAGCTGGCTGCTGGGGCTGGATGGCGGGCGGCTGGCAGAGAGCTCCCGCTTGGATGTGCTGGTCCCCGTGGGTGGCTTCAGGCGCTGCCTGGATGCACAGAACGGTGCGCGCCCGCTGGCATTGCCCTTGCGCCGGTGTGCGACTGGTTCAGTTACATAGCGTGGAAGCCGCTTGCTCGCACGCTGCTCTATGGCACGCCGCTCTGGAACACGCCGCAGCGCTGCTGGTCTGCCTCACCCTTGGCCCCGCTGCACCTCCCGCCAGGCTTCACATTTGTCTATCCGGCGCGCTGGCTGGCGGACCAGACTCTGTACCGCCGCTATGCTGAGCGAGTGGAGCGGCAGGCGGCGCTAGACCCTCCCAGCCTGGCGCGCGAGCGCACGAGGCGGGCAGCTGCGCCAGAGCCTGCCGCAGCATACGGCCCGGCCGGCAGCTCGGGTGCGGGGCGGCAGGGCGAGGGAGTAGGCGGTTGTGCAAGGGCGCGGGCATGTTGATTGGTGCGCAGCAGCGGCCTCAACGGAATGTTCCCGCTCCTGGCTGCCTGTCTGTGCTGCTCGTGACTGTCACTTTTTGCCACTAGGCACAAGCCTTCATGAACCGTCTCGCTCTTCATCCCCTCAACTTGTGCTGCCGCAGGCGAGGAGAACATCAGCGTGGTTGTGGCGCCCATTCGGGAGGGATTCACGCTGCAGCGCATGGGCAGCCCCGAGGAGGCAGCACAGCGCTTCCTGGAGACCACAGGTGGCCAGGGCATGAAGCACCGTTATTGGATGCTCCTGCGGCGGTTGCTATGCCTGTGCATGTGCTGCTCTTCGTCTGAGCGAACCTGCACGCTCATTGCAGCTGCTGAACTTTTGGCCTTGAAGGCTTGGGTGTGATTTGTGACACACGCCACTAGTGGCAAGGCCTCCTGCCAAGCCGTACATCTGCATTATAAATGTCGGATGCAACCCAATGCAAACCAAACCTAAATCTCCTCCTCTGCTTCACGCAGTGGCCCCCGAGGGCTCGGGCCGCACCGCCCGGCTGCTGGGCGCGGGCTCGCGGCAGGACGCCAGCGGCCAGCTGTACTACTGGCAGGAGTTTACCGTCCAGTCAGACGCCTTCAACCGCCACAACCTGTCCGGTGAGCAAGCATGTGGAGCCCAGAGTGCAGGCGGGCGTGCTCTTGAATAACCACTTGGGATGCTGCAGGAGGTGTAGCACTGTAGCAGCATGCTGTCCATATTTTGATGCATTCATTCACAGTTGTTGTTTGATCAGCCAAACCACTGCCCTTCACCTGCCCGTGCCGCAGTGTACTCTGCGCGCAACGGGCTGCTGTACACGCTGAATGCGCAGTGCCCAGAGGAGCGGTGGGCGGCAGATGAGCCCGCATTCAGGCGGGCTGCAGAGTCGTTCACGATCTTGAACTCAGGAGTTGCAACGGCGGGCTTCCCGGACCGACTGTGACCATGTGTTGCAGGCCGTGCACTGCTGCGTGGCGAGCTGTGTGTGTTGGCAGTTGGTTATTGTAACATAAACGAGCAACAGTCCATTCAGACAGGATGCAAACGAAATGCAAGAGGCCGCGTGCAATAGGTGGCGTCAACAAACACAGAACAGGTAGCGCTAAACAATCTGTCAAGAGGGCATAGCTGTGCGTAGGAGGCAGGCAGGCTGCAGGTGCCACTGCTGTGGGCGCCTGCAGTGGTCTCAAGAAGTCAAGAAGCCTGTTGGGAGGGGTCTGCTGGCTCGCTCTTGGGCACAGGCCAGCTGGCTGCTGGTGGGGCAACTGGGGCCTGCCCTGCCGCTGGCTGCGCTGCTGTCTCCGCCTGCGGGCCTGCGGGCGCCAGCTGCGCGGTGGGCTGAGCAGGAAGGTCCTGCACCGGCTGTGTTGTGGCCTGCTGGGGCAGCCCCTGCTGCCCTGCTGTCCACTGCCGCTCCTGGTGCTGCTGCAGCAGGCGCTGCAGCGGGGAGTGCGGCCCAGGCGGCAGCGCCACCGGCCTGACGGGCTGCGCCGGGAGCAGCGGCGGGCGGCCCCCAGCGGGGCTGCTGGCTGGGGCAACGGCAGGCACTATCAGGGGAGGCTGAGACTGCGGCGCTGTGAAGGCTGTCTGCAGGCCTGCAGCAGGCCCAGCATGGGGGCTCAGCGGCGGAGAAGCGGCTGGCTGGCTTGCAGGGGCAATGGCACGAGGGCTCTGTGCCTGCCCAGCTGGGTGCAGCGGCACCGGCAGGCGGGCAGCTCCCAGGGGCGGCTGCGGCAGCACAGGTGCCTGTTGCAGCTTTGGGGGGCTCCATTGCACGTTGCCGGGCAGACCCTGCCCGCCGGGCTGCTGAGCCTGGAGGAACGGTGGCTGTGCTGAGCGCGGCGAAGGTGGCTGGGCTGAGTGCGGCGACGCCGGCTGCCACGGCTGCGGCGGTCCGGTGCGGGGTGAGGGCGGCTGGGAGAGCAGGGGCTGTGCAGCCTGAGGCGAGGGCGGCTGCCCATGCATGCTGGCGTAGCGAGGTGAGGGCGGCTGCGGCGGCAGGCCGGCGGGCCTGTGCTGCGTGGGCAGCTGCAGGCGCGGTGGCACCTGCTGCACGATGAGCGAATTGGCATACGTGGGCACGCCTGCCTGCTGCCCCTGCTGCCCCTGCTGCGCTGTTAGCCTGGCCGGGCAAAGCATCTGCAGCACCGGGCCAAGCAGCGCTGTGTGCTGTGGCTGGGGCGCTCCGGGAGACATCACGTATTGCAGCGCAGCCAGCGCCTGCTGCCCCGCTGCTCGAGCCTGCCGAGCTTCCTCCTGTGCTGCCTCTGCGGTGCGGCGGGCGGCCGCCAGCTCGGCGGTGAGCTCAAACACCTGCAGCAGGGAAGCGGGGAGGGCAAAGAGAGATGGGGCTGCTGCAGGCCAAGGACAACCGAGGATAGGCAACTCAGCAGCATGGCCTCGACAACAAAAAGGACTGCATGCGTGGCGCAGCTTCATAACAAGCAATGTCGGCCCGGCCCTCCCACCTGGCCCTTGCTGCGCTGCAGCTCCTCGTGCAGGCCCCGAATCACGCCCGCCGCCTGCTGCATCAGCATCACACTGGTGGGCAGGTCGATCTGGCCCACACCAAGCGAGGCCCCTGCCGCCGCCTCAGCCACCCAGCTTGGGCCCTCAGCATGCGGTGGGGGCCCCTGGCCAGCTGCCACCCCGCCCGCTGCACCTCCTGCACCACCCTGCCGGTCTGCTTCTGCCACAGCCAGCGCAGTGCGGAAAGCTTGCAGCTGCACGGGCGGGGCCCGCTCCAGCTGCCCTGGCGGTTCAGCCGCCAAGGCTGCACCCAGACGCTCCACCGGCGGTGCACGCATGACCTGGCCTGCTGTCATGCTGCCGCCGCTGTGGCCTGCAGGCACCAGTGGCACCTCCAAGGCGGCAGTGGCCAGGGACGCCAGCTGCTCAGCAGCCAGCTGCTCCAACAGCTCGTCATCGGCTGCGCAAGCGCGGAGGGGACAGGAGCCCAGGGTTAATTACGCTGCACAACATGGCATGCCAAGCAAGGGCACCGCTGCAAGTCCCGAGCCGACAACCCAGCAGCTCTGCCCCCATGGCAGCACGCACCTTCCCCTGCTGTGCGTGCCGCCCGGGCCCTCAGCCGCTGCGAGCGCGGGCGCGCCACAGCCACTGCCTGCCACGCAGAAAGTCATGGGCAGGCGCAGACGTTTGGCACAACAATTACGCACCAGAGGCAGTGGCAGCCGCTAGAAGCAGGCATGAAGGACATTTGCTGTGATGCACCCAGATGGGTCACATCAAGCAACAACAAGCACAGCTCTAACGCATTCCCATCCAAGCACACCTGGGCTGCCTGGCGTTTGCTGGTGGGGCGCAGCTGCACCTGCTGTGGCGTGGCAGTCACCACTGCGGGTACGGGCGGCAGGGGCGCCGCAAGGGTGGCAGGCATGCCACCACCCAACACCGCCGGCGGCCAGGCAAAAGTGAAGCTGCCTGCCGGTGCCATCTCCAGGTCTAGCCCACCCTCAGCCGCAGCCGCTGCCGCTGCCGCAGCCGCCGCTGGGGCTGCTGTGGCGGGCGAGAGAGGCGTTGGGGTGCGGCTGCTGTCCCCAAGCGGGGTGGCAGCCTGGGCTGCCATCATGCCTGCCGCCGCAGCTGCCGCTGCCGCTGCCGCCACGGCCGCCTCAGCCTCGGCTTTCTCCTGTCCACTCTCTGCTTCTGCCATTTCCTCGTCTGCAGCTGCTTCCTGGCTGCCGTCCTCTTCCTCCAGCTGTTCTGAGGCGAACAGCTCATCCCGCTCGGCTGGTGCAGCCGCCACTGGCTGCTCCAGCTCCAAACCCTCGCCCTCTCGCTTCTCCTCCGTCTGCTGCTGCTCTGGCGGCCGCTCAGGCTGCTGCTGCTGCTGCTGGGGCTCAGGCTGCTGCTGCTCTCCCTCATCCTGCGGTGGCTGCTGCTGCTCTCCCTCATCCTGCGGTGGCTGCTGCTGCTGCTGCTGCTGGCTGGCCGTTGCTCGCACGCGGCGGCGGGCGCGCCGGCGCTGCTGTGACGTCTCCGTCCGCGGCAGGCTCGCCTCCTCCCCTGCTTCCCCCTCCTCTGCAGCTCCCTCTGCCTTGCGCTTGCTGCCGGATGCCTGGCGACCATTAGAAGCAGCAGCTACCTGCCCCTCAGCGGCCGCAGGCTTGCCCTCGCCTTGTGCTGCCTCTTCTGCCTCTGGCTTGGGCGGCTGCGCTGCGGCAGGTGCCGCTCGCCGCCGCCGCCTGGGCGGTTTGGGCTTTGGAGCCGCTTCCCCCGCTGTGGCACCCTCGCCGCCGTCCTCAGTACCGGCTGCACCCTCTGCAGCTGCCGCTGCAGCCGCTGCCCCGCCGCTCTTGGCTCCCAGGGCCACACCCACAGCTGCCGCCGCCGCTGCTTCATCACCGGGGGCCACTGGCTTGGGCTTGCGCGGGCGGCGAGGCGAGGTGGGAATGTCTATGTGTACGCCCTGCTTGAATGACGGTAGGACAGATGCAGGTCAGCATGAAATAGGGCAGTGCTCCGAGCAGGGCTGCTGGTTGCCGCGGCTGGCCCGCCCGCCCAGCGGGCTGGCACCTCCTGGTGCTTTTCCGGTCGGCCCCTCCAGCAATGCCCAGGCCAGTCTGCTCTCTCCAATGCACAGCGACTCCATTCAATCAACCTACACCTGTAGGACTGCCCACCTGCTGCTCCCGCTCATAAGCCAGCAGCGTGCGCTCATACAACTTCTTGATGTGGAAGCTCAGCTGCGGCGCAGTGGCAGGCGGCAAGAGCATGAGTTCGAGTGGTCTGCGGCAAGTGCACAGAACCATTAGGCAGCTGGGCTGCCGGCAGAGCGGCGCAAAGCAAGCATCGCAAACCGTGCATCCTGTCAAGGTCTCTCACATCGCAAGGAGCATGGGTGTTGCTGCACCTGCAGCAGTGCCTCCTCACCTTCCCCACCGCCGAACACCCATTCCCCCGCTCCACACAGGCCCAAGCCGGCACTTAGCCCAGGCCCATGGCTCACATTGGTCATGCTCTTGGGCGGGTCAAAGGCGCGGCCCACATTTGCCCACAGCTTGCGCTTGCACACCTGGCAGGGGAGGGCGGGCAGGCCAGGCGTTGCGGACATGCACTGCCGCCCAAGTATGGGGCGGGCATCATGCGAGTATGAGCGCAAACGCATGCCATCAGGCAGCAAAGCACGCGCTGAGACGCAACCAAGCAAGATGGCACTGCTGAAGCAGCCAGAACCAACATGCAGCGCACCTCGTCGTAGCCGCCGTGCTGGCTGACCAGCGACCACAGCTTGGGCACATCCAGCAGCACCCGATTGAAGCGGGGCGCCTGCGGGCGAGCAAGGGGAAGAGGTATGGGCGGTTGGGTACTGGTCTGGTGCTCGGAGACTGCATGCTTAAGCGGTGAAGCGGATCAGATCACCAGATGACCATCAGGACAGGCCAGAAGCTGCATCCGATGCCCACATGCTCGACATGCGCTACGGCGTTTGGATTGTCGGCAGCGGCGGCGCCGCCGCAGATGCTCACCGGGTAGTGCACGCCTCGGCGCTGAAACAGCGCTTTCACTTTCTCCAGCACTTCAGCGTCCTGCTGGGCGGCTGGCTGGGAGGCTGCGGGCGTGGCTTCCGGCTGCTGCTCCTCCTCATCCTCCTGGGCGGCAGACGGCGGGGGCTGCTCGCTCTCCTCGCTGGCCTCCTCGCCTCCCGGCATCCACTCATCGTCCCGGCCGCCCTCCTGCGCCTCAGAGGCGCTGCTGGTGGTGGCGGGCTGCTCGGATGAGGCCGAGCCGGCCCCCGCATCCATCCTGCTGATATTGAAGCAATGACCTTGCAGCTAGCTAGGCTAGGCCTCAGGCAGGGCGAGCCCCTCACTGGCATGCACCCGGGGTCTCGGCGCTGCATGCTCGGCGCTTGGATGGGGTGAAGCTACATTGCCCCAGCCACAATCAATTGCATGTCTCATGCAGCAGCCAGGGCAGCAAGCTCTAGCCGCAGGTATGGCCGCTTGATTGGATCGGCCGCCGCCAACCGCTCCAAGGCCTGCCGCGCCAGGCGGCGGGCCTCTGCGGCTGCCGCCGCCGCATGCCGCCTGTCCAGCGCTGGCGCACCAGCCGCAGCGCCCTCTGGACCTGCCTCGGCGGCAGCGGCAGCAGCAGCAGCCTCGCCCAGCAGCGCCGCCTGCTCCAAGAACACATCGGCCAGCAGGGCAAGGGCGGGCGGGCAGGCTGGCGCCCGGTCCAGCACCTGGCGTGCCAGTCCTAGGAAGCGTGCATCAGCAGCCAGGGCATGGCTGGGGGCGCCCGGCAGCGCCGCCAGCCCACGCAGCGCCTCCCAGGCCGCTTCGCTGTGTGGCGCCAGGGCTGCCTTGCTGGCCGCAAAGTCAACTTCACGGTCATAGGCTTCCTGTGGGGTGCCCACCGCCGCCGCCGCCGCCGCGCGCAGCACAAACAGCCGCTGGCTCCAGGCTGCAAGCAAGGGCCAGATTGAGTGAATTGAGCAGGCTCAGTTGAAACTACGCTGGCGGCATACAATTGAGCCAGCAGCGCAGAGCGCGCCGTGCTTGCATGCCCCGTGGCCATGCTGCCGACCCTTGAATCCTGCGCCCCACAAACAGCCAACAAGCACCCAACAGACAGCTCAACTTGCCCTTGCACTGAAAGCCTCTCACCCGAGTTGTTGCGCACATCGTCCTGCAGCACGCGGTCTGTGAACGCCAGCTCAGCGCTCCACAGCGCAGCCGCCCGAGCTGCCGCTGCCACCGCCTCACCGCTCGCTGCCCCACTGCTGCCCCCGCTGCTGCCTTGGCTGCTGGCACCGAGCTCTTCTGTGGCGGACAGCAGCACAGCCTGGCGGTGCGCCCAGACGTGATAGTTCTTGGCATCGCGCTGCAGGCAGGCGGCCGCAAACTCCAGCTCCTGCCCGGGTGAGGCGAGGAGAAGCAGGAGGAGTGAGGTCAGTAACAAGGTGCACGCGCAACGATTGACAGGCAAGGCACAAACATAAGCAGTGGGCTGCGTCTGGTGTGGGTGGGAGGCTGCACCGGTCAGCCAGCATGGCAGCAGCTGACATGTGCACTACAGCCGGACGACAAATGATGTGTGCACAGCGCTCCACTGCACAGCGCATGCTGCACAGTACACGGCGATCCTCTCCCGCCCTCAGCCCCCACACCCACGTACCTGCTCAGCGAGCGCCGCCGGCCCCAGCGCCAGCACCAGCCGCCGCCGGTAGTTCCACAGCTGGTAGTTTTTGGCATCCAGCGCGGCAATGTCGACGGTCAGGGCAAGCTCCTGGGCGGCATGGGCCGCCACCCCGCCCAGCGCCTGTGTGGGGCAGACATGGCGGCAGTGGGGCCGGCGGAGTGCAATTAGAGCAATGCACTGTGAAGATACAGGGAGAGGATGAGATGTGGAGTTGCAAGTAAACTGCATCCACAACAACCGCCATGGTCAAGACTTGCCGGACCCCGGCTTGGCATAATGAGCTGACCCACAAAACCCGAGCTACCCACACCGCAGCGCACCTCCAGGCAGCGCCAGCGCCACGCCCACACCGTGTAGTGCGAGCGGTTGAGGTCCCGAATGATCTCGCCCGTCAGCGCCAGCACGCGCTCGCTGCGGGCAGGGCAGGGTGTTGTGTTGTGTTGGAGGGCACCAAAGCTTGGCGGCAGGCAAACATCAGGCCTGGGGGTACAGGCCGCCGGATGGGTGCAAGGCTCGCAGCCCAGCCCTCCCAGCCACTGCCCAGTGCAAACTCGCCCACCCGCTTGCCTCCCCCACCTGCCAGCCGCCCAGCCCACCTGCACTCATTGGCCGCCACCGCCGCCCAAAAGTAGTCCATCAGGTCGCCCATCAGCTCATCCCGCTCAATGGCCACAACAGGATGCACCTGGGGCGGCAGCGGGCGCGGCGCCACGCCCGCCCACTCCGGCCGCTCAGAGACGGGCAAAAAGTCGTCGCCGCCGCTGCCGGACGACATGCTGGATGGGCAGCTCTTGGTTGGGGAGCTGCAAGTCGCACCAGGAGCTGTCGAGAGCCCAGAGAAGCTGCTGCTGCGGCTTGGTAGCTTAGTGGTAGCTGTAGCGCGGAGCCTCGTACAGCCAGCTGCGGGCAGGGGAGGTGTAGCACGGAGCGGGCAGGTCAGCAGGCAGGCGCAGCACACTGTGCCAAACACACAGTGAAATGCACGGCACTCGCCACGCAGGCCGCGGCGCCCAACAACCGCAGCAGTGGCAAACGGCACACCCCTCACTTGTCGCTCTCCAGGTCGGTCAGCTTGGAGCGCAGCTGCGTGAGGGTGGCCTCCAAGATGGCTGCGCAGGCCAAGAAGGGCGGGCGGAGAAGGCACACCGAGTGTGGGGGTCCCTCGGAGATGCCGCAGCCGGCGGGCAGGCCGTCAGAGTGAAAGCAGCAGACTCCCGTCTGCTCTGCAGTAGCCCCACTCACCCTTCTGTGAGTTATATTTGGCCAGGTCGGCGTCTGCCGGCTTTTGAAGCGCGCCTGCAAGGGGACGAGCGGCGGCGGGTGAGCGGCGGCAGCAGCAGAAGTGCCTCTGGGGCCTGTTGGTTTGCGTCGGCGCCATTTGGTCGGCTTGCTGCGCATCATCGGCAGTGTTTGGCAAGCGAACGCAGCGCAAGGAAACGGAGCAGTCGCGGTCCGGCGATCTGCGCGATGCTAGGCGCACCCAACAGCCTGCTGAACTCACCTGTGATCACCGCGGCTGCTGCCTGCTGCCGCCGTGACTGTGCGCCCTGCTGGGGCGTGGGCATTTGCCGGCGGGGCTCCTGCGGGCCTGCACGGATGGCTAGATGGCTTGTTCTGGCGATCGTGCCGCACTGTCGGCAGTTTGGGGCGCCAGCAAGGCCGTGCATTTGACTGGGCGCGGGCGCAGGGAGCGGATGTGGCCCCATTGCTGCATTGGAAGAGTCTATTGTTTGCAGCATTGCTGTCACATTACTTGTTACAACACGCAGCCCGCGCACAAGCTCGGCTGCAGCTGGGCGACCGGCGGCGCAGCGGGGAAGGGGGCACCAGAGCGGCTGAGCCGCCATGTCGGTATCGGGAGCCGATTTGTTGACGCTGCAGGTGCGCTGCTGCCCGCCGGCGACCGCTCGGGCAAGGCAGCAAAGTGTGCGGCCTCCACAAGCAGCTGTGCATGCTCCAAGCACAGCCAACCACTCGCATATAGCACCACACCCCTGTGACACAGCTCCAGGACGCATGCATTACTGCCGCCCCTGCCGCCGCCGCCGCTGCCGCTGCCGCCGCCTGCCGCCTGCGCCTTCGCTCGTGCCGCACGCATATGCATCTGGTTACGTGCATCCCGCTGCAGGGCAACATCAAGCGCGACCCTGCGAGCTACTCGGACGAGTTCCAGCTGCAGTGGCGGCACTACCAGGCCTGCCTGCAGCTCTTCCTGCTCAAGCCCACCCAGGATGGCGGCGAGTTTGGAGACCTCGTCAACTTCATCGCGCAGGTGGGGGGCTGCGCTGACTTGCTGCAGAGGGAGTTGACTGGAGCCATCCACGCTGGCCCTTCCATCGTGCCTCTGCTGAGCTGCAGTAACACTGTGCTGCTGCCGATCGTGCGATCGCAAGCTGCCCGCCGCCGCCTCTGCACCCCCGCCACATGCCTGGACGTGCCGCCATGCTCCCTCCCTCCCTCTCCCCGTGCAGGTGTCCAGCAGCTACCCGCAGGCCACGGCCAGCTTTGCGCCCGAGCTGATGGACCTGCTGGACAAGCACCACGCAGTGCTGGAGCCGCCGCTGCGCCAGGTGAGGCCAGCTGTGCCCGTCTCTTTGCTGCTGCTGCTGCTGCTGCTGCTGCTGCTGCGTCTGATTTTCGGCGGGGCTGGAGCCGCCGCTGCGCCAGGTGGGACCAGCTGTGGTCGCCTGCCTCTTTGCTGCTGCTGCTGCTGCTGCTGTGTCTGATTTTTCGGCAGTGCTGGAGCCGCCGCTGCGACAGGTGCGCCCAGCTGTGGTCGCCTGCCTCTCCAGCTGATCATGGGGCTTTTGAAACGCTGCTGCTGCTGCTGCTGCTGCTGCTGCTGCTGCTGCTGCTGCTGCTGCTGCTG
>VFQQ010001237.1_pt1 | contig 37687 bp, 62 predicted proteins | sample 3512341 | NCBI WGS metagenome assembly VFQQ01 (sample SAMN10412373, study PRJNA504923) | tailings metagenome | isolation source: Relicate 2 Philex TSF1 revegetated site | place: Philippines: Tuba, Benguet | collected 2017-08-29 | reverse complement strand
GGCGGGGAGGAAACATATGAGTTGGTAGCCAACGATTTGTAGCAGTTAGGTTGCTAGGTGGCACCAGCAGGCTGCAAAACAGCAGCAATGCATGCCTGCCATGCGGGCATTTGGCCGCCAAACATGCAGCAGATGCTGCGGAGCGGACTGTTGATGTCCAGCGCTCACGTGAAGCCGGAGGGTGGGATGTCAATCTGCAAGCACACAAACTGAATCAATCTAGCAACAGCCAAACGTACCCCATCAAGCAGCTCACGTGAATCCAGAGGGCGGGATGTCAACCTCCAGGCGCGGCCCCCGCTTCTTCACCACAGTCTTGCTGCCCGCGGGCCGCCGCCGGTTGATGGCGGTCTCGGGGCTGCTGTAGTACGGCTCGACCGCCCCTTGCTGCGCGGCCCTGCAATAGAAAGTGAACAGTAGGCATGCAAACAAATCGCAACAGGCAAAACAATGCTGGGGACCTGGTGCCGACCCTGAAGAATCGTGCCACACCACCGCCACTGGTTGCAGCTGCTGCAACGCGCTCTGCTGCACTCCCAACCGCCTGGCCTATGACCTTGCCTGGCTGGGCGCGGCTTGCCGCTCAGGATGGCAGCTGCCTCCTCCGCTGGCATGCGGTCCTCAGGCACCGGTTCCAACAGGCCCTCAAGGACCGCCTCCAGCCGGGCGCCCATTTTCACTACAGGAACAGGATGGGCGGCAGGGAGCTGGTTGGTCAGTTGCAACAGCAGCCGACACAGGCCTGCCTGACTGCTTCAGCGTCTGAGGCAGCAAAGGCAGCATGGCCATCCGCAAAGGCTACCTGCGGCTGTAAATGCAGCTCGGCCCGTTACGCAGTTCGGTCAGAACCAAGATCCGGAATCTACCCACCCGCGCTGAAGTCGATGCGCATGCGGTCCACAGGAAAGGCGCTGGGCGGGCGGCCCGACAGCAGGTACAGCAGCGTGCCGCCCAGGCCGTACAGGTCCGAGGCGGGGGAGGCTGCCCCGCGGAACTGCACGGCGATAGTACGGCAGGCGGCAGAGAGGTTGCAGGCAGAACACAGGTGGGGGTGCAAGTCAGCTGCTGGTGGCTCAAAGCCTTCGCCCAAGCTAGACAGACAATGTGCGGCCATGCATGTGGCGTGGCATGCGAGCACACATGTAAACATGAAATGGTTCAAACCTGCTCAGGCGCCATGTAGCCATATGTGCCCACAATCGTGCTGCCCAGCGGGTCAGCCGCAGTTGCAGCAGCGGCCTGCGGGCAGGGAGGGGCCGCAAACACGTTTTGCTATTGGCCGTGCGGGCAGTGCATTGCGGGCAGGCCAGCAAGCAAATCTGCACTGCTGTGTGCTGTTTGATCTAGCCCAATCTAGTGTAGTCTGTTCTAGTCAGACAGCTCAGCATAAGCCCCACCTGCACGCCGCCAAAGTCCACCAGGAAGACCCGGCCGCCCGTGCGCCCGCCCTCCAGCACAATGTTCTCCGGCTTCACATCGCTGCGGTGCAGGAAGCGTGGAGGGCATGGGGCTTGGATATGGGGGCCGCGTCAGCTGTCTGGCATGCCCGCCCCTCCAAAGCGACACAGCATCAGCAGTGAGCGATGTTGCGCAGCCCTTCCAGAAAGTGAGCCGCTTGTGCGCTCACCGGTTGGTCACGAACAGCCACTGGCTCTGACCAGCTGTTTGGTGGCTGGCTGCGTACTTCCTGTACAGCTGAGTTTGCATGGACCAACTGCCAACTTTCAGCTGTTCTCCTGTGCTCACCGGTGGATGACGGGCGGCCGCCGGCTGCCCAGGTAGCCGAGGATGTCCAGCAGCTCGAGCGCGATGCGGGTGACCTGGATCATGGCAAACAACAGCAATGAGGGTGAGTAGATGCACTGAAGACGGCTGCTTGCGCACATGCCGAATGGCATGAACTCAAGTAGGCAACCGCAGGAGATGAAATGCACAGGCTGCCGTTGTGATGTGCAGATGAAGCCCCAAGGCAGCCTGTTGGATAGCATTGGGAATTCACAGCAGCACGCCAGCTATGCACAATGTGAAAGCTTCAATGCGGCGCACCTCTGCCTCATCTGCCCGCCAGCCGGAGGCAACCAGGTCGGCCAGCGACTTGCCCTGGGCCAGCTCCTGTGGCAGTGGGGGAAAATGCACAACACGCAGCAATATGTACAAAATCCAGCAGTGATAAGGGTGCAAGCAAGCATGCCATGGAAATGGGCAGGTAGTGAGGCAACTGTCCTACTGGGCAGTCGCATGCGCCAGGCAACTGCACCACAGGACCGCCGAGTGGCAAAACGTCTGCTGAGGGCCTCCCCAGCTGAAGCATGGCCCCCACCTGCACCAGGACGAAGGCGCGGTCCTGCTCCGTGTCTTGCTCAAAGTACTCGAGATACTGCAGGGAAGGAGCAGTTGTGCGAAATGAATGGTCAATGCGCAGCCAGCACAGCAATGGGCGGCTCCCAGCCTCGCCAACAATTGCCGCAGCATGGCCCAAGGGGAGATTCTCCACCACCCGCCAGTGTTCTGTTGAAACAGCCCTGAGCCCCCGCCCTGCCTGCCTGCGGGATTCCTCGGTGGCTCAGGTTCTTCAGGATCTGAGCCTCCCGCTCAAACAGCTCCAGCTGCTTCCAGTCCCGCAGGCTGCAGCAAAGAGAGCCAGAAAGCAGTAAGGACAGCATGGTTTAAGAACGAGCACGCTGCGCATTGCGGCAGCCCCAGCTGCTCCTAGTCCCGCAGGCTGAGGCACGATGAATCAAGAGGAGGGACAGCATGGCTTGGCAGCCAGGCGAGGTGGTCGTGGATGCAACTCAACAAATGGCAACAGCAGCGGCGGCGGCGGCGGCAGCACAGCGCCTCACATTTGACAAGCAGCTTGTAACAACCAGCACGCAGACGCCAGGCCAGCAGCGAGCACTGCAAACAGGATCCCTGCCCAGCCCAGCCCGCTCACACCTGCGCAGGCTGAGCACCTTGGCCGCCACGTCGCCGCCGCTGCCGTCGGTGCGGCGGCAGCGGTAGGTGGTGCCATTGCCGCCCCGCCCCAGCAGCTCAACCACCTCGTACCGCCCGCCCAGCAGGGTGCCAGCGGGCAGGTCTGCAACAAGCAAAGCAGCAGCAAGCAGCGCTGGGCTGGCGCTTTTGCAGCATGCTTTGCAGCATGGAATGCGTACCATGTTGCGATCAGCGCTGTGGGCGATGCACTACCACTGCTGCAGGCAGGATTGCCTGCGACGCGTTGCGCAATGCTAACAGCAGCCATGCACGCAGCGCACCTATCTGGCCGGGCAGCGCCCCGCGCGCTGCAGGCACGCCCTGCGAATCGGGGCTCGAGGCGGCCATCACCCGCAGCGCCGGCGCCTTCCGCCGGTGCCGCCAGCGGCGCCCAGAGGGCTCCTGCGCCGCGGCATATCCCGGGACCGACGCCACATGGGCGGCAATGGGCCGGGACAGGCCGCTGCACTGCCGTGGGCGCGGCCGGGTGGGCTGGCCTGCAGAGGGGGCGGGGGGGAGTTGGTCCTATTGCTGCAAAATGTATTTCAGTATGCGTGTACCACGATGGCAGCCACGGTCAGGCCTCACCTGCACCCGTGTGGCCGAGCGCGGCCCCAGCCGCCAGCTGCTGCATCGTGGCGGTGGCTGCGGTGCTTCTAGTGCTCGTTCAGCATACCAAGATGCGATCGGGCGGCTTGCCGAGCTGAATTGCTCACCCCCGCGTCCAGTCAGCAGAGATGGAGGGAACGGCTTGAAGGGCCTCATCCCCGCCTGCTAGCACAGCCACTGTTCTCAGCATCGCTGCCACAGCTTTCAGCAGTCGCCGGGCGGGCCCAAGAGCGGGTAGCAGGAGCCTTCTGAGCCATGGCGAAGACGGGCGCTGAGGCGGCCCCAGCCGGCCAGGTGCGAGCCGGATATGCGTCTGGGACAGGCGCGGGGCCGTTTGCAGCCTCCTGGCCAGGACCGCGCAGCCCCACTGCTCGCCTCAGCCGCCCAGCGCCGCTGGAGCGTCACGCATTGTCAATCGGCAGCCGCGTCGACACGGCTGGACGGGCCAGCACGGCGCTGGGAGGCTCCCAGCGGCTGTGGGGCCTGTTGGCGACTGCGCAGCCTGCACTCCAGGGCTGCCCCGGGGCCTGGCAACCACCTCGATCGCCCCAGGGCAGGCTGAAAACGGCATGCATCGCGCCCTCGAGCCTGGGGCTGGCCGCGCCGCCTGCCGCCAACCCGCCGCCGCTCCCTCGTGGCCGCCGCTGCCGCCTGCCGCAGGAGAGCCTGGCGCAGCTGAAGAGCGACGGCAACTCGCACTTTGCCAAGAAGGAGTACGATGCCGCGCTGGCCGCCTACGACAAGGCTCTGGGCATGGTGCCGGCGGACGCCGCCGACGCCGCGCTGCTCCACTCCAACAAGGCCGCCTGCCACATGATGCAGAAGCGGTGCGTCCTTGTGCGCCATTGGTTGGGTGTGTGGATGTGTGCAGGCCTGCGGCAGCAGCTGCGGCGCAGGGACCCGGCACCCCATGGCACATGAGCGCAGCTGATGGCTGACTGATGGATGGCAGAGCACTCGTTGTTTGGCAGACCAAGGGGCAGGTTCGCGATGCATGGAATGGCTCCCCAGCGGCCTTGGCTCACCTGCAACCTGCATGCCCTTGAACAACCGCCTGCAGGTACCAGGAGGCGGTGACTGAGTGCTCCGCTGCGCTGGAGGGCCAGCCCAACTTCTTCAAGGCGCTGGTGAGCTTGGTGGTGTGCGGCGGGATGGCACATGTGGTGTGCAGGCACGCGCTGCTTGCATACTGATTAGCCGACAGGTGCTCCGCGCTGCTCGTGTGCGTGTTTGAGACACAGCTGGCTCTCACGCGGCACCACAGGCTGCACACACATGCTGCTGACCTGCTTCTGCTGTTGACAATGTTTAGAGCACTTCCATTGCTCGCAGGTGCGCCGCGCCAAGGCGTACGAGCAGCTGGGGCAGCCCAAGCAGGCGCTGGCCGACATGCAGCGCGCCAACCGGCTGGACGCGGCCACCGCCGAGACGCGGGTGCGGGGTGGGGGGAGCGTTGAAGGGTTGAAGTGTTGAGTGTGCACTGCGCTGGTGTTGAGTGTTGTGCCAGCTGGGCAGATTGGAGAGTTGCCGAGGGGCTGGAGCACACGGGCGGGTGCGGCATGGGCGGCAAGTGGATTTTTGTTCACCAACTCACCTGCACGCTGCACTGCTGCAGGAGAACGAGCGCCGCCTGCGCGATGCTGTGGCTGGCAAGAAGCCGGCGGGCATGGGCAACGGCCTGCCCAAGAAGGCGTCTGCGGGTGCGCAGCTGGGTTCCGCTGGGCTGCCAAGGGGTGCACAGCTGTGGGCATTCGTGGCAGCGGAGGAGAGTGCCCGGGGCAGCCGGGGAGAGCTGAGGACTGCTGCAGGCAGTGCATCTGGGCTGCATGCCTGCCAGCTGGCTGCCTCGGCAACAGACAGCAGCATTGCTGACTGCCCCAGGTGCTGCATTCCCTGCCTGCAGTGCCCACCAAGCTGTCACTCACCCGCCTCCACTCCTTGCCTTGCAGTCCCCACCAAGGCGCCCACCAGCGGCCGCCAGGTGGTCTTCCCCGCCAAGCTGTCCATGGGCGACGACACCCGCTTCCTGCAGGTGCGCCTGGTGGTGGTTTGTGGCTGACAGTTTGGGTCAAGTAGGTGCTGGGTGCCAGGGTCAATGGCACTTGCCGCTTGCAAGTGCGTGCAAATGCAGTTTGCTGTCGGAAGGCGAACGTGAACCATTTGCACCCCTCGTCTCTAATTGTACAACTGGTGGCGTCACTCACCTCGAGATCATGGAGCACGTTGCTGCCTCCCACTTGCTGACTTGTTTTTTTATTGCTAACTGCAGCTGGTGCCGGGCGTGACGTACCTGGAGCTCATGGAGCACGTGCGCCAGCTGTACCCCGCCGCCGGCCCCTTTGTGCTCAAGTTTGTGGACAAGTGAGCGCCCTAGGGCTGTACTTGGGGCAGCCCTTGCGGTGCAGGTCCAGGCCTGTTCTGTGGCTGTGTGAGTGCACTGCATGGCTCGTATTCCACTGATCCCCGCCCACCCCCTCCATTGAAACAGGGAGGGTGACCTGGTGACGATTGCGGGCGCCCGTGACATCCAGCGCGCCATGCAGGTGCGGCAGCTGTGGACCAGCAGGAGGGTTGACAGGAGGGGCACTGGGCAGCTGCTGTGCTGTGACGAGCAGGGCTGACCAACAACTGCGCCGGCACTGTCCCGCCATCTCTACCCGCAGGAGGCTGTGGAGGCGGCGTCCCGCGGCGCCCGCAACGTGGCGCAGCTGTCGCAGCAGTCGCTGCCGCCCATCCGGCTGCAGGTTGTGCCCGTGGCCAGCGAGGTACGCGCCACATTGCTTGCATTCCAGCCCGGTTGCTGAGTGCTGCACGATTACTGTGGCACTTGGCGATCGGCATGGCTGGCCGGCTAGCTGTGATCGCAGGCGAGGTGCCGCAGGGCGAGGTGCTGTACTTGCAGCAGATGCTTGCCCATCTATCATCTCATATGGTTCAACTGTCGATGGCTGCTGCATCGCAGGCGGAGGTGCCGCGCATCCCCGAGGACGAGATGCTGTACGTTTGTGGATCAACATAATCAATGCGTTGCATGTTCTTGGCTCCATCAACTGCAGGCGGAGGTGCCGCGCATCCCTGAGGACGAGATGCTGTACGTGCAGCAGATGCTGGCGCAGGTGCAGAAGGCGCAGGAGGTGCGGCCGGGGCGCGGGCCTGGTAGTGATGGATTGTCTGTTGGTTGCAGCAGCCGGCTGCTGGGGGCAGAAATGCGCACAGCAGGTGCAGAAGGTGCAGGAGGCGCGGCCGGCAAGCGGGCCTTGCTGCGGCTTGCGCTGCACAAAATGCAACATGCGCCTGTGGATTGCATGCTTGTCGCAGGCGGCTGCTGTTGTGCAGGCGGAAGTGTCCTGGCGATCTGCAGAGTACTTGGCAGGCAGGTGTCTGCAGTACAGCTGCTCAACCCTCAATTTCGCTGGCCTGCCTGCAGGCTGCGCGGGCGCGGCAGGCGGCGGCGGCAGGCGAGGTTGAGGAGCAGCCGCAGGCGGGGGCGGTGCAGATTGACGAGTGGATCCTGCAGGTGCGGGTTGGTGCCGGGGGCAGGTGCAATGGAGCAAATGCTGTGGGGTGGTGTGATAGTTGGAGGACTGCTGTTTGTGCATTTTGCGGGGCTGTATCGACTGCTCCTTTGGAACCTGTCTGTACTGCTCCCCTGCCCCCCAAGCAGTTTGTGGAGCTGCTGAAGGAGCACCGCAGGCCGTTTGGCTGTCTGAGCGTTCTAGAACTCACACACCGCAACAACTTGTCCGCGCTGTTTGCAGTTTGTGGAGCTGCTGAAGGAGCACTGCGGCATCGACCCCGACAAGCCGCTCGAGTGCCAGGAGGTGCGCCCAACTTTGCTGCTTGATTCGCTCGCTGTGATGCACACGGTGGCTGCTGCTGCTCCTGCTGGTTGTTGCCACACGCCTCGCAGCCTTGGTGTGGCGGCTGCAAATTGTGTTTGGTGGTGGTGGTGGTGCTGCTGCTGCTGCTCTGCTGCCGACTTATTTGATTGACTTAGTTGATTGAATGTGTGCCCTTTTACCCGCAGGTGGGCCAGGACCGCCTCAACTCGGCCTTCAACGAGATGATGCGGCAGGACCCCAAGGCCGACGCGCTGCTGGACCAGGCCATGGACAAGTTCGAGGCAAGTTGGTCCTTGCGCTTGCATGTGTGCACAAGCTTCTGATGCCAAATTGTGAGGATTTGCTGCTGAGTGCTGCTGGACCAGGCCATGGACAAGTTCGAGGCGAGCGGCTTGAATTGTGTGTATGTTTTGCACACTCAAGCCTGAGGGTTGCTGGGAGTGCGTGCGTTTGTGTGTGCATGTTGTCTGGGCCAGGTTGGCGCGCTAACCCAATACCACCCTACCGTACCGCTATCCCCCTGCAGGACCAGGTGTGCTACGGCATGTACAACCAGGCCACGGTGCACCAGTACCGCGCCGAGTTTGCGCTGTTCAAGGCGGCGCGGGAGGGGCAGCCCGCCAGCAGTGTGGCGGAGCAGGCCGAGGCCCACCTCAAGGCAAGCCTCATTTCCACTTCATATCTGGCTTGCCAAGCGGCACAAGGAGGAAATCGGCATGGTCTTGTGTGCAAACACCCTTGCATCGGGCCTGGATAGCGGGCAAGGGTGGTGCACTTCTCCAGTCCCTGCATTGCCATTGACCAATCCAACCGCTTCTCCTGCCATTCTCTCCAAGCAGAAGGCGGAGGCGCAGCTGGATGCGGCGCTGGCATACAAGCCCGCCTTCCTGGACGGCTACCTGGGTGAGGCCCTGAGGCTCTTTTGCCTTGCCCGGTTGATTTACCGTCTGTGTGGTTGCATGTGTTTGTCTGCAAAGCGAGTACAAGCCCGCCTTCCTGGACGGCTACCTGGGTGAGGCCCCTTTGCCTTGGCCTGAATGCAAGGCCCCGATCACTGCTCCGCATGGCTGCAAGGCATCGCTGCTTGAAGTGTTGCTGCATGGCATGGTGCATGACATGGCTCACTTTCAACTCACCGCTGCCCTCCTGCCCTGCTATTTGTCGCAGGCAAGTCTGCCCTGGCGCAGCTGCGCGCCAAGATTGCGGCCAACTACCTCATCTGCCCCGTCAAGTGAGCTGGGTTTGCAATATGGAAGTGGTGTTGCGCTCCCTGCAAGCGATTGAGGGCTGTGTCGAACGGGCGCCAGCTGCCGCCGCCCCGCAGCCTGACACATGTACGTTGCTCAAAGTGGTGCTGCTTACTGCTGTGCAGCCCTCGGGAGGACATTGCTGACGCCAAGGAGCGCGCGGCGGCGGAGGAGGCGGCCAACAAGGATGCGCAGAAGGCGGCCATGGCGCGCGTCACCGCCGAGTCTGCCAAGGTAATCTTTTAACCTTTTGTTTCGCACTCAAACAGCTGGGGTAAGGGAGGCGCAGAAGGCGGCCATGGCGCGGGTGACCGCCGAGTCTGCCAAGGTGAGCGGCAGCTGTGTCAGCAGCCTCGCTTTCCCACACTGTCACGCCACCAGGGCTGCAGAACCCTGCAGTCTGTTGAAGCCGCTATTGATCCTGACTGGCCCACCGCCCTCACCTACCCTTATTTTCCCCACCCTGCAGGCTGCGGAGGCGGGCTTTGAGGCGGCCTACGCCTTCATTGCCCAGGCCCAGGAGGCCATGAGCGAGGAGGAGAAGGCCAAGCCCATCAAGCAGATGAAGCCCACGGTGCGTGCTTGGCCCTTGTTTTATCAAGTGGCCGCTGGCACCCTTTTGCACCTTTACAGGCTGAGCAGCACCTCAACGTCCCTGTATGCAAATCATCACTGTGCCTGGTCAGATGAAACAGATCCCCTCTGCAACATTTGCCTGCAGGCTGAGCAGGACCCCAACGACCCCGAGGGCCAGACCAGCGTGAAGCAGAGCCTGCTCATCAACGTGAGCCTGAGGGGGCCGGAGCAGCGATGCAGGGGCCAGCCGGCTGTGTGAACAGGGATGCTGTTTGGTAGCGTGCACGCTGTCAAGAGAATGTAGGACGATCGTGGGCAGGGAAATTCCACATTGCAGGGCGTCATCGTACCCAATGCTGCTCTGCACTCCTCACTGCTGCACTGCATCCCACCCTGCTGCCCTGCGTCCCACACCCTGCTGCAGCACGGCAACGCCAAGTACGAGCACAGCATCCTGCGGGCGGCGGGCGGCCTGGACTGGAAGCCGCTCGTTGAGGAGGCAAAGGCCAAGTTTGGGGAGGCGGGTGAGTGGTCCTGCTGTGTGCATTTCTGCTGATATTTTGCCAGCACGCGTTTGGACTGGAAGCTGCTGTTGGAGGAGGCCAAGGCCAAGGTTGCAGAGGCCGTGCAGCACCAGTTGGAAAGAGATGCAGCAGAGCAGGTCTTGCAGGCTGCTGCGTGAAAGGGCTAGAATCCTGCTGATGTACACGTGCCTGCACCTCCCCTCTCCCCATGCCTCCAGGCGCGCACCCCATCGACATCCGCAACGCGCTCAAGGGCCACCCCTGCGCCGACCAGATGGCTGAGATCATTGGTCCCGAGCCGGTGAGGGCTGGAGTGTTTCGGGCGCGCTGCTTGCTAGGCTTGAGTTTTACTGCCGCGAAACATCTTGTCGGACCTCGTGAGGAGAGCACAAGCAAGCCTCGAGCATGCAAACAAGCGAGCCTTGAGCAAGCTCCCCGCCCTTCATCACAGGAGCCTGAGGCGCCCGCGGCGGCCGCCGAGGAGAAGGAGGCCCCCAAGGGCATCCCCTCCCTGGGCAAGCCCAAGAAGAAGGAGGAGGCCAAGGCGTAAACATGCTCTGCCAGGCTTTCACCAGCTCCCGGCAGCTAGCTCTGGCGCCCCGGCAGCTCTCGCTGCCACAGCCAGCTGCCCGCGTGCCATGGAGCTGCTGGGGGCTGCTGGCAAGCGCTGCCTGAGCCTGCGCTTGCTGGTGCGGTGCCGACGCACCTGCCAGCTGACCAGGCAGCCCCTGCTCTTCCTTTTGAGTGAGAAGCCAAGATTTGAGGCGAGGCTTGTGGGGCCATGGCTGGAGCAGCGGAGGCTCTCCTTCCACGCCCAGCCTTGCCTCCCGCCCGCCTGAACCGTACACACCACGCCCAAACGCTCATGCTACGCTATACCGTTCTCTGCTGCTGCTGCTCCACCCCATTTTTTCCTCAACCGCCTCTGCCGCCGGCGCCGCCAGCCATTGCTGCGGCCCGGCCCCCGGCCGCTTGCCCCCGGTTCATACTTTCTCTGAAGCCCCCCCTCCCCATTTCGTTTGCCTCACTGCTCCCTAGCTGTGCGCCCTCCTGCTGCTAACCCGTTGCTCGCTCGCAGCGCCAAGTGAGGCGCCCGCCCACACCCACACAAAAGCATGTCTGCCGCAAATCAATAACCGCTTTCCACTGCTTACAACGACATGGCAGACTGTAAATGGACACTGCAATGGTGCCGACAGCGCTGGAACTAAACAAGCAGAATCTGGGAGGGGCGGTGAGTGGTCTCAGCGCAATAGACGCAGCAAGCAGCGAACAACAAACACAGATGCAGGGCAAGTGAGATGTGCAGCAGCCAGTCGATGGCGTGTGCGCTAGGCGGTTGCATCACAGTGGCACAGATGCCATGAGCTGTGCAACACTGTCACTGTCGGTGTCGGTCGCCTCAGTAATGTCCCATTCAGTATCGTCAGCACCCAGGCCAGGGATCTTGGCAAAAGTCACCTCGCGAATGTGCGAGCCACCACTGTCCGCAAGCAGGCTGCGGGCACCCTCAGCTCCACAGGGCCCCGAAGCCGCACTGCACGGCAGCTGCAGCTGCACCCGCTGCGGCAGCGTGGCCAGCATGTGGACGGTTGCCTTGTCCAGCCCACCAGAAGTGAGGTCATCATTCATGCCCAGCAGCAGGGCGGTGAGCTTGGTGCAGCGGCTCAGGGAGTCGGGCAGCTGCTCCAGGTGGTTCAGGCGCAGGTCCAGGTGAGCCAGGCCTGCAACAGCAGCCAGCAATTGAATGCCACATGAGCACATGCCATTTATACGCCAACACAGCACTGCAAACTTCCCTTGCATCCTCACAGGCAGGCCAACGCACCCGGCAACAAGTCCCCAGCGCGTGCCCGCCTGGCAGCCCCTCCACCACTCCGTTCAGGTGCGGCAGCCGGGTGGCGATCAGTACAAGTGATGTCAGGTGGCGCAGAGTGGCAACTGCTGCCGGCAGGCCGTTTCTCAGGCAGGTTGTTTCGTCAGCGACAGGCACACAAAAGACGGTCAGGCTGCACAGCGCAGGAGTTTGCCTAAACAGCGCGTCAAGGCGTGGCTGCAGAGATAGGTCCTCGCCAAAGCGGCCGGCGCACACCATAATCTGAAACTCCTCAACAGTGGCTAGGTGAAGAGCACAGCCCTCGAAAGACTGTGGTGTAAATCCGCAAAGCCGAAAGCATAGCCCCAATGGGCGCCCCATCGGCACAGCCGAAGCTAGCATGGCTGCCAGCTGGCCTGCCTGCAGTTCTACGTTCCAGACATCAATGGTGAGCTCGCCGTCGGAAAGCTCTAACCCAAAGGCTGGGGCGGGAGGAAGCCGGCCACCCGTGCCAAATAAGTAGCACTTTTCATCCTCATCCCAGTCTCCGTCCTCATTCACAGCCTCCAAAAGGCCCCCACCGGGCACCTGCATGGGATACAAAGCTCATTTGGGCAGGCAACATTGGTGGCTCGGCCATGCCCACCGGTGTCACTTGCAGACTGACATGAACCCTTTCTGTTAGCCGGGTCCTACCCTGAGAAGGATAGCTGGAGTGGCAGCAATGCTGCGGCAGCGGCAGCAATCAAGCAGTTGCTGGCAAGCCGGCAGGGCACATGCGGACATCACACTCTACCTGCAGCACAGCCGCGACAACAAACAGTTTGCGCAGCTTGGGGAAGGCGGCTGCTTGCGGCAGCAGCAGTCCATCGTCATGGCTCTCACGCTCCAGCAAGAAGAGGCTGGTCAGGCTGCCGGCCAGCGCAGCCAAGGGGCTGAGGTCGGGCAGCGGCTCTTCAGTGGAACACAGCCCCAGGCCTGCCAGTGCCGGCAGCTGGCACACGACAGCCAGCAGTGCATCCTCCACACTGCTGGCGTGCAAGTGAAATTGCTGCAAACTCTGAAGCTGGGGGATGACATCTGCCAGGCCTGCCATGTCAGCTGTTGATTGTTCCGCTGCAATGCCTAGGTGCTGCAGCTGCCGAAATTGCGCCACTGCCTGAACTGAAGCTGGCACCAGCGGCATGTCGATCGTCAGCTCCGTCAGAACTTCTGGGTTGAGAGAGGCAAGAACGGCCAGCAGGTGCGGCGCCGCCGCCTGCTGCAACCAACCTTCATGTTCGGCAACAAAACCAATCCTCTCGATCAGGTGGCTGAAGCGCCGGAACAGGCGCATGCCGGCCGCCATCCGCTGCTCGTCTGCTAATTCCCGCCGATCAAACTTCCCCCAGTAGTGGCGCCATAGATCCTTGCAACTGTCCGAGTAGAACACAGCATTCCAGCGCTTGCAGACCTGCGCAGCTGTTGCACCTGTCACCCTGCGGTGCAGGCAAAGCAGAGCGGAAGTGCTGGGAGGGGTGAGCAAATGGGCGCGCGGCACAGCAGCATACATTAGACAGACTTGCTGGCCTGAAGCACCAGCTGCCCTGCTCCGAAACGGCTGTCACGAATATTTGCCCCAGCAGATCGTCCGGCAGGTCGTGGATGCTGAGAGTTGCGCCTGGCGGCGGCTCGTCGGCGGCGGGCAGCCGGCGGCCCTCCTTCCAGCCGAGCGGCGCGCCTTGCCCGCCTGCTGAAGGGCTGCTATCCGTCGACTGCATGCTGTGCGGGGCTGTGGAGGCGCAGCGGACTGCAGGGCGCCGGGACGTGCCTGGGCGTGCCGAGCAAGCGCGCTAGCGGCACGCGAGGCGGCCAGGCAGGCTCCCGGAAACATGTGGAAGATGTGAAGATAACCTAGTCAGGCGGGTCGCGGGGCTTGCTTGCCGCCGCTGCCGCCGCCGTGCTGCACGCTTTGCAATGCAGTGTTGGGACAGTAAAGTTCAGCGTGTGTCCTGTTGGTAGATTGGCATGAAGACTATGAGAGTGGAACGTCAACAAGGTGAATGAAGCCAGTAAACACTCTCACGCAGCGCCGTGCCACCAGGCCCGTGTCAACACGTGGCGGCAGTGAACTCCCATTTTGATGCACTGTCTTTGTTGTTTTCCTACGTTTCAAGATAATTTGCAGTCAATATCCATGTACACATGCAGGCTGCTCGAGCTTGAGCAGGCGGAAAGGTCGGGTGCTGGCTAGGCAGCCTCAGCATCACGCCGCTATCACCGCCGCTCCTGCTCCTACTCTCCCTGCCGCCCGCTGCCGCTGTAGCCGCCACTGCTGCCGTCGCGGCTGCCGCCACCTGCCGCCGCAGTTGTCGCCGCGGGCTGCTCCACGCCGCGAATGCTGTAGCGCAGCAGCCTGCAGTCCACTCCGCCGACTGTGATGGGATACCGCCGCTCCGCCTTGAGCCGCAGCCCCTTTGTTGCCTCTGGGTTGCCGCTCAGCAGGAAGGCGGTCGCCCCCGGCGTCTGCTGCTTCAGAAACGCCGACAGGTCCCACCACGTGTCTGCTAGCTGCTGCTGCGCCGCGCCGTCCTGCCGCTGCTGCCGGGGCGGCTGCCGCTGCGGCGGCGCCTCCTCTTTGTGCCACCACGCCTCCACATTGCTCTCATCCCCTCGGCTGAAGCTGTCCTCCCGCTCTGGATTCAGCAGGCGCTGGCCCCAGGGCGGGTTGCTCACTACCAGCGCCGGCGGGCGGGGCAGCCGCCAGTCCCGGCACTCCCCGTGGTGCAGCCGAATCATAGGGTGCATGCCTGCTGCTTCAACATCCTTCAGCGCCAAGGCAAGCGCGCCCTGGTGCAGGTCGTTGCCCCAGCACTCCACGCCCGCCGGCGGGCGGTGCCGCGCTGCTGCAGCCGCCTCAACCTGGGCAGCCCAGGTGCCACGGTCGAAGCTGTCGCGCCACTGCGGGGCAGAGGGGGAAGGGGGAGGAGCCGAGAGACAGGTCAGTGAGAGGGTATGGTGAAAGTGAGGTATCAATGTGCACGCCAGCTGGCGAAACAATTCGCCACAGCAGCTGTGTCATTGAGCCGCAGCCGTAACAGGCACCGCTGTCAAGGCAGCGCATGCGGCGCTGCAGCCCCGCTGCCCCCGTGCTTGCCTGCGTGAAGGGCCACCAGCGGCGGAAGCTGCCGGGCGCGGTGCCAGTGGCCATGAGGGCGGCCTCGATCAGGAAGGTGCCGCTGCCGCACATGGGGTCGGCCAGCACTGCGGCAGGTGGGTAGGCAGACAGCATGCATTGAGGATAACCAGAACCAAGTGCCGCTGCCGCACATGGGGTCGCCCAGCACTGTAGGAGGCGTGCAGGGGTAAGGGGCATGCGGTGAGAAAGAATTAGAAGCCACAGTACCGCTGCAGCCCATGGCGCGCTTGCTCTCATGTGATGTCCTGCCCCCTACCCTGCTCAGGCACCAGCCACGCCCAGCGGCACCCCGCCGCAATGCGGCTAAATCATTTCATCACAGGGCATACCTGCTCCCTCCTGGCCGCACAAATCGCCCCAGCCGCTGAGGTACAGGATGCCGGCTGCCGCCGACTCGTTCAGAGAGGCGCGGTGCATCGCCTGGCGGTAGCCGCGCCTGCAAAGGGAGGAGGAGAAGCGACAAATGACAGAAGAGGCGAGGTACGTGGGTAGAATGATTAGCAAAGGGCATGGCCCGCCGGTAGCAGCGCCTGCAAAAGAACCACGGGTGAGCCAGTTTGATGCAGCAATGGGTGGGCAGCGAGGTGCAAGCAGCTTGCAACTGCAACCACAACCAGGCCATGCCATCGAGCTTGCTACCGCCAAGCCATCCTGATGGCCTGGCGGCCCAGCCAAAGCGCGCCCAGCAGCACCTGTGCAGCGAGTCCCCGCTCATGTCTCGGTAAATCGTCAAGCTGCACAAAGCCAGCAGGAGGCGGAGGGCAATAAGAAGGGGTCAGGACAGCATGAGCGAGGTGGCAGCAGGCAGGGCAGCAACAGGCAGGGCAACAACCGGCAGGGCAGCCGGCCATGCAGCAGGCGCAGCAAGGCGACCTGCCGACACCGTGCGTGCGCTCGCTGGGGCAGCAGCACTCGGGGGCAGCCAACAGCGCAAGATACAGGCACGCGCTTGGGCTGCAACCACCAGCCAAGGCCAGCTGTGCCCACCCCCATCCTACCGGTCATGGTAAGCGGTCACAAAGAGAGGCAGGTCTGCCACGGTGCCTCTCTCAGGCGGCGCTGGCTTGGTGCCCCGCGCATCGCGCACAGCGTCGCAGATGGCATCTCGCGCCCGCACGCTCAGCAGCTGTGGCAGACGTGGGAGGGGACGCAGACAGCGTTGCACTGGTTGCACTGGCTCCAGGTTTTGAGAGGCCAACACAGAACGAGGCACAAAGGAACGCTTGGCACATCGTGTTCGATCATACCAGCAGCAGCAGACTGGCTACCTTGAGTGCCGTTTATCTCTCCCATGTGCAGAACATGCAACACACCCACAACCCTGTGTAAGCATCAGCGCCCACCTGTGACGATGACAGGTTGGAGCAGCTCCACACCCGACCATCCACCGAGAAGCTCTGCCCCGGCTGTAGCAGGCGCGGCCAGTCTGCCGCTTCGCGGAACGATTCGTACACAGCCTCCCCTGCCGGCCGGCGAGCGTCCAGCAGCGTCTCGTGCTGCAGCTGCAGCACCCGGATGGCGGCCCGCAGCCAGAGGTTGGCGCGGTAGCCAACGGCGGCGGGGCCGCTGAACGACACGCCCGCCTTGCCTGCGCAGCAGGCGGCCAGCAGAGGCGGCGGTAAAGTGAGTGCCCCCGGCAGCGTGAAGCGGCAAGCACAGCAGGGAACGCATACACGCCAGACGACGCTAAGCATCTCCGCAACCGTCAATGAAATCACCAGGTATATTAAGTGCATGCATGCACAGCAGATCGAACGAAAACTATCAAGGGCCCACCTGGGTGCACGTTGGCGGCGCCAATTTGTGGGCCCCGCAGCTCAGCTGCCACCACTTCTTCCAGCCCTGGGTGGCAGGTGGCGTAGTAGTGGCTGTGCCCCGGCTCCAGCGGCTGCCGGCGCTGCTGGATTTGTGGGTCTGCTGCCTCGGCTCGCTCCCGCATCGCCCGCACCACCGCCGGCGACGGGCGGCGGTCGTGGTGGCGGGGCCGCCACTTGCTGCCGCCGCTCGCATGCCTGCTGTAGCCGCTTCCCAGGCCGCGGGGGAGTGTGTGAGGGGCCGTCAGGCGCAGTCGCGCCGCTGGGGCGGTCGCGAGCATTTGCACCAAGCGCGTGGCTGCTTGCAGCGGCCGCATGAATTTCAGGGATGGTCGCTATACGCACGGGACGCGCTGCGCCGCTTGAACAGCGCCCTTGCGCCAGGCTGTCGCCGCCGCCTGCTGCCGCCGCCGCCCAGCGGGCAGTCGTTGCTGGGCGCAAGCGGCAGACCGTGGTGAGAGCACTGCATTTCCTCATGTTCATTACCTTGCCCTCTGCATCGCTACAATGTAGTGTACCAACATCAAATGTGCAAGACATCGCTCTCAGGCAGGCACGGCAGCCGGCTCGCCCTCTCCTCCGCCGCCGCCAAGCTGAAGCGCCCCAGCCGCCCCCTCTGCCTCCGCTGCCATTGCCGCCGCTTTCAGCTCCGCCTCGTCGCAGCGCGCTGTGCCCCCAAACTCCAGCGCAGCATCTTGCACCTCAAAGGCCTCCACCAGGCGCCGCTCCACCCAGCTGCGGTCGTGCCAGCCTAGGTGCAACTCGTAGAGGCGGACTGTAGTAAGGGTGCAGGGATGGAAAGCTGATGAATGATTAGTCAATGACCTAACCCACCAAAGTGCTGCAATGCAGGCAGAGCAGGGTTGACTGTGCGGCCGACTGCCGGCTATGGCTCCTCCCATGGCTCCTCTCACCCACTGCGAACACCAGCAAAACTTAAGCCAGCACGCGCACCTGAGGCGTAGGCGGTGAACGACTCCACAGAAAAGGGCTTGAAGCCGCTGGTGGTAGGGCAGTCTACGGTAGAGAACGTTTCGGGTCGGGCGCGCAACTGCAGGTGCACAAGGCAGGGAGGGACAGGGGAGCAGCGGTGGAGCTCAGCAAACATGCGAGCAGGCGAGCAACGGCAAGAAGGCGAGGTGAGCGGAGCAGTGTCAAGTGCCACACGCAGCAGCCGCAGCAGGCCAGGGCAGCAGTTCCACAGGCAACAACCACGCCTCCTGCTTTGCTGGCCTGCTGCCCATGCTGCACTGCAAGGGAGCCCCCGAGAAACAAACATGTACTTGACAGACCATTTGAAGAGCTTGCAGACTCAAAACCTGGGCCTCCGCCTCACCTGCACCTCAACCGCCCGCCCCGCCAGTGGCTGGGTGGCGGTGAGCAGCAGCTCCGACTTGCAGGGGCTGGCTTGGGCGGTGAACAGCGAGTCATATGGGCGGAAGTCCCAGCTGCGGCAGCAGTTGGAATGAGGGGTGAACTTGCAGGGCTGTTGCGGCAGAGTGGTGCCATAACACACAATTGCAACAGCAGGCAGCATTGCTCCTACGCCAAGCATGACTGATTGCACATCAACAGAACGACTCTGGGCTGGTGCACCCGTGCACCCCACCCCGGTCCACCCCACGCCACCGCACCCCAGTGCCATCCCCATCGCACCCCACCCCACCTGCGCCTGCGTGTGCGCACGCCCAGCAGCCACACATCGGGCAGCCAGCCCTCTGGCACAGGCAGCGGCGTGGGAGGCGGCCCGCCGGCCAGAGTGAACACGCCATTCACGCTCGCCGCCGGACCGCAGCTAGGCAGGGCGGCAGCAGCGGCAGCAGCAACATCAGCCAAATTAGTGGCCGGGATGCAACCCGGTGTGGCGACGTGACTCGTGGCAGTGGCAGCGTTGCTGCCTGCTGCCTGCCCAGTGGTCCAGCTGGCGTTGACGCCCTGAGCCCAGTGCCAGCTGGAAGGAAAGCTGATGCCCTGTGGGGGCAGGGAGGTCAGCAGTTGCGAGAGAGTGCATCATTGGTGCTTTATAGCAGCAAGCATCTCCCTGGAGCACTTCCGGGCCAGACATCCACACCAATGTATCACTCTCAAGTACCTCCTATCGAGTTCATCACTGATCCACCAGCTCACCCGGTCCTTCTCAAAGTGTGCAGCTGCCTTGCCACGCACGGCCGGCCCGCCGCCCAGCCGCAGGCTGTAGCGCATGGGCGTGGCCAGGGAGTGCACGAAGTGGTGGATGCCGGTGACTGCCAGCGGCAGCAGGGCCGCCGTGCCTGCAGCAGCAGGGGAGGGGTAAGGAGGCAGCGGTGGAGCGGTTGTTTCGGCATGTCGCATAGCAGCAGGCAGGTGCGAGCTCTGTGGCAGACATTTGAAGTTGCCTGCCTGCATAAAGATCATTGGATGGCACTGAGCAGCGCTTCTCAAGCAGGCGTGCAGCAGGTGCCTCTTGTGGCACACGCACGAGCAGCCAAAGCACGGGGCGCTGAGCAGGCAGCACTGCCAAGGGTGCCTGCCCGCCTTCCAACCTTCCAACCCGCCACCCACCCTCAGGGCCGTAGCCGTCCTTGCTCCACAGCATGGGCGGCCCGTCGCAGCGGGCGTGCAGCGTGGCATTGTCAAAGCGAGCACGGAGCTCGCAATCCTCGCCACTCATGCTCCACAGCAGGCTGCCGTCGGCAGACGTCACAGTGAAGTTGGGCGGCAAGGAGATGCTAGGAGCGCTGGTCGGCGGACCGCCGCTGCTGCCGGCGCTCACACGCAGCTGCAAGTTATGAAGCGTGTGGGTGCTGGGAGTGGGGTCGGCGCGGCTGCGAGGTGAAGGGGCGGAGGCGGGGGGTGGGTGGATGCAAGATGGGTCACCGTAGCTGCTGCACGAGTAGGCCCGCGCTGCTGAGCGACGACGTCCACAGGTGTAGGCCCCCAGCCGCCTCCCCACAGTCCCCAGTCTCACCTGCTGCTCTGCACCGCCATGGTGAGCAGGGAGCGGTTCCAGGAGGGCGGTGCATTGGGCATGCCGCCGATGATGAGCACAACAGAAGCTGGTGGAGTTGGCGCCTCGGCGTCGGCGTCGGCGGCAGCGGCGGCAGCCGTGCCGGCGCCGTCCCAGGCCGCCTTTTGCTCAGGAGGCGCCTTTTGCTCAGGAGGCGGCATGACCAGGCGCACCATCCACCCTTCGAAGTAGGACGTCGATCTCTCGGCTGGGTGCGGGTCATACTCGCTGCCCAGCGCTGGGCACGCCAGCAGGCAGGCTGTGATGAGCAGGAGCAGTGCAGACCGCATTATGAAGCGCAGCAGGGTGCAGGAAAGCAAGCAGAGCAGTGCATGCACGACCTACACCACCGCCGCGCGCTGCGGCGCCCAGCGCACTTGCATTGTCCGCCGCGCTGGCTGCTCAGCAGCCTGCGGGCTTGTGTGCTACACACCAGGCATCATGGCGTGACACGCAACCTGTCAGCAGCAGCGCTGGTGAGCATCAATTCACTGTGATCGCAAACAAATTACAACCACCCCAGCCCTGTGGCACATCAAAGCGAACACACGGCTGCGTGCAGCATTTGTGGGCGGTGAAAGGTGCTCGCATGGCAGGCAGGACTCCTCGAGTAGATGCAGACAAAATTCAAGGGTGCCACAACTGCTGCAGGTGCAGAGGGCGCCGGATAGGAATCGAACAATCATGAATCAAGAATGACAGATGAGGTTGTACGAAAATTGAACGAAGCTGAAAATGGCTGGCAGGTAGAGGTGTTCACATACATCGGTTGGTTCTTGCCGGGGGGCACACAACCGTCATCTGCTCAGCCAGCTACAACGCATAGATCGTCGTGTTAGCCGGCTGACGTGGATCGAAAACCGCTGAATCTCCATCAGCTATAGGAAGCCGCACAGCTCAAAGGCAGCCTTCCTGCAGTCAACATGGAGCAAACGACGGTGCACCTGGATGTGACGCGTGGGGCAGCGCTGGCTGGGGTAGCATGCAACATGACATGCTGCCGCCGTGCCTGTTTATGTGCTCAGCAGGTGCTGCTCATGCGGCAGGCGCTGTGCAACGCTGCCCATGCAAGCCTGCCAACTCCATCAGGTGCCGCTGCCATGCCTACCCTGCTACCGCCACCGCCGCTGCGAAAGCGGGCGATAACAGCAACACGGGCTGCGGTAGCGGCTGCTCACCAGATGCGCGGGGCGGGGCTGTAGGAGCCGGGCCCCTCCTCATTCCACCAAGCCTCCCACTTCACCAGCTCCTGCATGCAGTCCAGGGAGACCTGCGGCAGCAAGAAAGCCAGTCAAACAGCATTGTGAGCGCATGCAAAGCGGACAATCTGGCTTGCACCAGCCGCCGGTGCAGTTGGTTTAGGCCAGTTAGCAGATGCACAAAAGAAGCTGCTTGCATCAGCGCATCATGTGCCATTCACAACTCGGCTCTAGAAACAGGCCGTGCCCAGGCAGGTGCCAAGGCGGCATGCAAACACGGCACACCTGCTCTGTACAAAAAAAGCTCTCACCTTGCTGAGCGCGCTCTGGCACGCTTTAGAGCAGGTCAGCTCGGCGTCCCTGCCTGCCACCATCGGCTGCCAGATGGTTGTGTCGCACTCCCACAGCTCGGCATACAACACATCATACACGCCAGAGTCCTTTTCGAAGCAGGTGGGGTAGCCGTACTGCAGGCGGCGGGGTTAAGAGGGAAGGGGGAGGCGGCCTCAGCAGTCTGGCTGCAGCGGCACGTGCGCACGGGCTGCCCAACAGGCAGCTGCTCCTGCCAGCTGTAGCAGCGACTGGTGCTGCTGCATGCTAGCTCTCACAGCGACGCTTATTTAATGGCTCAAAAAACGCAAGCCCTTGAATAAGAAGCGCACCACTTTGGCCATGATGGCGGCTTGGATGAGCGGGGTGGGCGGTACCACGCACGCCTGGCGAACAGCGTCCCAAGCCTCGCCCTGCAGCCAAGGCACATTTGATGGAGGCTACGCATTGTTTGATCTGGCTCGGTGCCAACTCTGTGGTACCGGAACAGCTGCAGGGAGCTTGCTGGCTGCAGGTGCCGGCAGAGCGGTGAGCATGCTGTGCGCTGCCGTGCGCATCTTACGATCCTTGAAACACCTCACGCAGCAGACACAGAAAGGTCACTTTGCAACCTCACCTCAGGGCACTTGGGGTGTTCCTCGCTGTTGTCGTCCTGGAGCAGCAGGCGGGCGGCATTCGCACCAGGCGAGAGGAGCAGCAGGGCGGCAAGCGCCACCGCTGCCGGCAGGCGGGCGCCGCGGACGGGCGGCATGGGTCGGCTTGAAGTCGGGGGTGCGTCGCGGGGATCGTTTGTACGTGTCTGCTTAGGATCGCGAGACTGCGGCAGGGGCGCCCGGCTTGACCCGCCCGCACGCGGTGCAAGGGCTCAGGTTCTCGCGCACTTCCGCCCGCGGCGGGCACGTCCAGCGCGCCATGGGCACCATCACGCGCAGCGCTGCAGGCTTTGACGCCGCCAGGGGCTTCTGCCAGGGCCAGCGCGCCGCCGCTGCTTCGGCCGCCCCCCAACCCAGCGTGCCGTCTGCTGTCCGCCAAGCCTGGCTCGGGTGCTGCTGCCTCGAGACACCATACCAGCTTCCACTGATACAAGATACTGAGACACAACACAGGATGGCCCAGCAACCTGGACCGCGCCGCAGCAGCGCAAACCACATACTTCGTGACGGCAGCGGCAATGCATGCGCATGCAGCAGCAGGGCACCCCTTTGTGGTCCCCACATGGTCCCCTAATTTTTTGCCTCTGTCCCACTTAACCCAACCAGCAGTTCCTGCCTGCTGGTCTTCTCTCCTCATTCTCCTCCTCGCCATAATACCTTCTCCCTGCCACAAGCGTCCCTGCCGCCGCCGCCAACGGCATGCTGCGGCACGACGCTGCCGCAGCACTGGGCAGCATGCAGGGCATGCCTGGCACTGGGTGGGTTTTTGGCAGCCAGCCAGGTGCTGCTGGCCATATCCAAAGTTGCCTGTTGTCTGAGCTGATGTGCGTTCATGCATGCAGCGCTCAGCAGCGCGGGGCGGAGCCGATGGGCACAGCCCTCCAGCAGAGGCGCCTGGGTAACCAACACGCTGGCCAAGGGACCACTGCTGTTTACACCAGTGCACAAACCTTCACACGAGCCATGCCCCAGTTACCCTCATCCCCAAAGGCAAGTAGCCGCAGGCCTTGCCCCCCGTTCCCTGTAAAATGCATCACCGAGCCGCTGGTCGGTTTGGCATTCAGCACGACGGCCCGCTTGCCGTCGCTGGGGTTTACCCGTCCCTTTGCCCCTCAGTGCCGGGTTTCCCACGCGCAGCGCGCGCTCCGCGTTGTTTGACGCGTTGGTCAGGTAGCTGTGGTAGTGAATCTGCGGTGCCAGCGAGGCGGGAATCCCGGGCCTGCCGCCTCAAAGCCGCCGCCGCACACATACAGCTCATTCCACAGTCGGCTGATCACCCCGTTCGGCCCTCCCCTTCATCCACGACACCAAGCCCGCCTCTACAGGTGCGTGGTCGGCCGGGTGGCGAGCTGGCGCTCGCTGCCTTTAAACGGCTGCGCACTGCGCGCCACCCCGATCGCCGCGATCGCCGCTGCCACCCACACATCTGCGCCAATTCGGCCCTCTGACCCGCGCCGCAGGCAGAATGAAGCTCGCCCTGTGGCTGGCGCTGGTCGCCGTCGCCGCCGCCGCGTTCCCTCGCGGCGCCGCGGCCCAGAACTTCACCCTGCCCTCCCTGCCCTACGAGACCGACGCCTTCGAGCCCAGCATCGACAACATGACCATGACCTTCCACTGGACCAGGCGCGCGCCTGGGGGTGTATGGGAAGGGGGGCTCACCCCAGCTACCGCCGACGCATGAGCCGCACGACGTCCCCCCGCCAGCCTCACATTCAAAATGTATTGCATGCCACCCCCCTGCCCCGTTTTGCCTCACCCTTTCGCCTCCCTCTGCCGCACTCCGCCCCCCTGCAGGCACACCAACGCCTTTATCACCAACCTGAACGGCCAGGTGCTGACCAAGTGCCCCGACCTGAATGGCAAGTCGGTGCTGGAGCTGGTGCTGGCTGTCGGCGCCAAGTGCAGCTGGAACGAGCGCCGGGTGAGCAGAGACAGGAGGGCTGGCTGGTTGGGGTTAGGGCAGGGACCGTCCTGCTGTGATCAGGAATGGTTTCATCCAGCCAGCAGCGGCTGCAAAGTTGAGCAGCAGAGGCGTGCAAGCATCGCCCCGCTGAGCTATAGCACAGTGGGCATGCCGAGGCGGCGGTGGGTGGTCCCTGCCCGGTGCCGCCGCCTCGCACGCTGCTGGGCAGCGATGCGCGGATGCGCGCCTCCCTTTGTGCGTACTGCGTGCTATACCTCGCAACCAGCCAATCTCATCTCAACTTCTCTGCCACCCACTCAACCATCCCCTTCAGGGCTGGAGCGCTCGCAACTCTGACTGCTTCACCATCCCTACTGAGTGCGAGACTCTGGTGCGCCGCCTCCTCTGTGCATGCATGCATGCTTGTCTGCCTGCACTGCTGCATGCAATTACGCTTGCCCGCTGCCCTGCTGCCAGCTGCCTCGCACTGCTTGAAACGGAGAGTGCGACAAGCCGGCCGGGCGCCGCAATGCCACTGCCACCTCTTGCCGCCTCGGCACATTCGCTTCACTCACCTCGCCTTGCCTCCTCACCCCCTTGGCCGCCCCTCTGCCCCTGTTTTACAGGTGCGCAACAACGCGGGCGGCCTGTGGAACCACGGCCTCTTCTTCCTGCACAACCTGGCCCCCGCCGGCTCCCAGGCAAGCCGGGGCCGGACTGTAAATACTGCTAAATGGCTGCCAGCAGGCGGTTAGCTGGCTCCAGACTACGGCCAGCTTGCTGCGGCCTTTGCTGAGGGCGCGGTACCGTGGAGGACAGGCGCAGCATGTCAGGCAGAGTATGCTGCAGCCTGCAACCCCTGCCTGCCCTGCCCCTTAAAAAGCATTCCTTTCATTCTTCTCTCCCACCTGTGCTGCAGAAGTACGCGGACGACGCCTCTGAGGAGCTGCAGACCGCCATCTGGGAGGCCTTTGGCGACTACGACGGCCTGAAGGCCAACTTCTCTGCCGCCGCCGCTGGCGTGTTTGGTAGCGGGTGAGTCGCGCTGGGTCCCAAGTAGCAGGTTGCCTGCTGTGCTGGCAGGGCCCGAGTGTGCAGCCCTGGGCTGGTGGGGTTTGCACACTCGTGGCGGCGGCCGCTGTACTGCTTGGCAGCGGGCGACTTGTGTGGGGGATATGGCTGGTAGCGGTGGGGTGGGGCGGTGAATGATTCGTCGCAATCGAGCAGCTCGCGCTGGTTTTGGCAACTGTGGCCGAAGCAGTTGGTGGCTGGCCTTCCCGCTGCCCAGCTGCCGTTTCTCATCGCTGCCGCCTGCTCTTCAACATCCGCAGCTGGGCCTGGGTGGTGGTGAATGACGACGGCAAGCTGGCGATTGTGACCACCCCCAACCAGGTAAGGTTGAATGTTTAGCATTGCTCTCAGTATGCCAGCCAGGCCAGCCAGCGCAGTTGGGAGTGCCCGTCTGGCAGCAGCTTGCTGGAGCCTTGTGGCTGGCTAGCTGACCAGGCGTGCCTTGACTCGATTTGGCTTGGTGCTGAGGGTTTCACCGCTGCTGAGCAAATGTTCCTGCCTTGGATGAAAACCGCCCCTGTTCCCACTGCAGGACAACCCCCTGTTTGCCAACGCTCCCGTCAAGGGCCTGCCCATTCTGTGAGTTCGAACGGCACGGCTCAGCTGCCTGCAACATGCTGTGAACATTGTTGGGCAGTGGCTTGGCTGTGTTTATGAGAAGCTCAGCAGCATTGCGCTTCAGATTACTATGCATGGACTGCCGAGGCACCAGCTGCTGTGGCCAGCTACATGCTTGCGCGCAGCTTATGCGACATATGCTGCTGCGCCACAACCTACCCTGGCTGACCCGTCCATTGGTGCCCTGCCCGACCCCCTCTTCCTTTGTTTAAGCGGAATCGACGTTTGGGAACACGCGTACTACCTGGCAAGTATTTAAGTGATATTTGGTGCTGTCAAGCATGCTGCCGAGAGCTTGCAGTGCGCCAAGTGCACCGCCGCCGTGCGGTTGGCCGCAGCATGCAGCCAGCAAGTGCCCCTCCCCGCCTGCCTTGCCCACTACGTGCACATGTTGTGTGCACAAACTGATGTGTGCACGCACAAACTGATGTGTGCACGCACAAACTGATGTGTGCACAATGAGGCCGTGCCTGAACAAGCTGCCGCCCCCTCGCTCTGTCCACCGCCATGCACCCAACACGCTGCTCTCCATGCTGCGCCGCCCATCTCGTGCCGTCCACTTCTTGCTGCCATCCATCTCACTCTATCCATCCCACGCCGCCCATCTCATCTCCCGCAGAAGTACTACAACGTGCGCGCCTCCTACATCTCCGCCTTCTTCGACGTCATCAACTGGAAGGGCGTGAGCGACCTGTACGCACTGGCCAAGGAGGGCGCCGGCAGCTACGCCACCGCCGACGTCCTGAAGCCCGCCGCCAACTGGGAGGACTGAACTCAAAACTTGGGCCATTTGGCCAACCACCAGGAGCTGGTGAATGCGGGCCGATGAGCTCTGGCCATTAGGCCAGTGCCCTCCGTGCATTGGGGCGGCCATGTGGGGCTGCCTGCCGCTGCGGCGGCGCTGCCGCCGCTGGCCGGCGGCAGCAGCGCTGCTGCCCTCTACCATCCTTTGTATGCCTTTCCACAGCTACAGCCCTGATATCAGACATTGCCGCCCTAAAAGATTACCCATCCCGCACCTCTGCACGTCGCCGCCCCCACTCGCTCGCCCCGCACTCCCACCACGTGGTACCCTGCACGCCCCTTATGCTTCCACCCACACTGCCCTGCCCTGCCGCTCTTCAAAAACTCACCACCCTGCAAACCTTCCAGATCCGCATCTCCGCCCTCACTCGCCGCTCATCCAAAGCGCCATCATTTCTTGGTCGATCGACCCAAATGCTGTTTCTTTTGTGTGCCAGTGTCCTCTGCTCTCCCACACTCGGCCGCAAGTTGCACCCATCTGTTCCCCGATCTGTCATGGCCCCGGCACTTGATGCAAGCCTGCCTCTGCGAACCTCTGGCAATATTCCATCCTCTACCTGCTGGCCCCAGCACCCTTGTACTAGCGCTTGGCTGTGTCTGTAACAAGCAGTTGTTGGAGCCAGGAGCGGGATTGCCTAGTGGGCTGTGCGATGAAGGCACTAGTGGTGCGTTCAACTTCTTCACATGAGGAGGGTTGCCAGGCAAGGCCTGGTAGTCAAAGTGCAGAGCAGGATGCGATAAAGAAGCATGGCATGCAGCACACGCCGGCTGGCGCTGGCACTGCAGTTGAGCTTTTCCGGGCAGGCGTTGGCCAGCGCCGCTCATGCCGCCCTCACTAGCTTCAGAGAGTAGTGCACATCTGGATGCAGGGACTGGGAGATGGGGCAGCGCGCCTCGGTGGCACCTGCAGACGGGGAATGCACAGGCGGGGCGGGGTTCTTCAGTACATAATCGGCAAGGCGGAGGGGCGTCCAGCAGGCGCTTTTGCATGCACTGCTTGCTGTGCAGGGCTGAGCAGCTGCGCAGCCCTGCGGCCATGCCTGCTCACCCAAACATCTCAGCCAAGGTTGCTGACGCCATGCCCACTCAACAACCCGTTGAATGATTCAGCACCCACCCGCCAGCTCATCCAGCTTGGACTGGGGCACGTCCGCCGCCACAGTGCCTGTGATGGCGATGCTGTGGAAGCGGGGGGAGGCATCCGCCTCGCTGCTGCCCAGCAGGCGGCGGGTGTCAAACACGCCGTGCGCCACCCAGGAGATGTCGCCCAGCTGCACGCCCGCGTCGTGCGCCACCAGCTGCAGTGTGATCTGCAGGGAGGTGCAGAAGGGAGGCGGGGCGGGGGAGGTATTGACTGGCGGCAGGAGCGGCGGCGGGAGCGGCAGACAGGCAGCGCTGGTGGCCGCTACACTGCCACACCCACGCTGCTGAAAGACACTCAGCATCCACCCTACATCGCCTCTCACCTGGCTGCAGCCCACGATGGAGCTCACAAACGCCTGCACTGGGCTGGGGCCGCTCTCCTGGCCGCCCAGCGCGCGGCCGGCGTCCAGCACAACCTGGAAGCTGCCCGCCGCCACCTCGGTGCGGTGGCCGCTGCCCGTCGCGGTGAGCGGCACCTCGTAGAGGCTCGAAGGCTGGCCGGCCTTCGCGCCTGCAGCCTCTGGCGCGGGCTCGCCCACGCAGGCGGTGCAAACGGCGGCTTCAGGGGGCGCCATGACTGCTGCTGATCGTAGTTGAAAAGAGAAGGCGGAAACGCGATAATGCGAGGTGCTGTGCTAGCCGATGCACCAGTGCATGCTAGGGTTTGGCGGTACAGTGCGGACGGTGCCAGCGGCGCATGTTTGCAGCGGGCTGGTGATGGCAGCGCCCCCTGATTGATGAGCGTGAGCAGCGCTACAAGGTGAAGGCTACCGTCTGCTGGCTACACATGCACAAGTAACTCCCAGGGACAGCGGCAGAGCCGGGGAATGCGGTTGGAGCGCGTCGGGGTGGCTTGCTGTGCAGCGCAGTCTCTCTGGGCACCACAACCTGCTGAGAAATGATTTGAAGTCACGGCTCCTACCATGATTCATAAGAGGGCAGCGAGTCAAGGGAGCGAGAAACAAGGGAGCGCAGCATGAGGCGCCTCTGCCAACGGTTTGTGCTCCCGCTGTGGCGGCGGCAGCGGCGGCAGAATTTGGCCAGCTGCCCCGGGGCGCCGCTGCCTTCCAGATCTCATTTGTGGGGGTCCCTTGACATTGATCGGGGCGCGGCACCATCTGAGACGGTCGGAGCAAACCGCCCGCAGTGCGAGCGCCCCGCGCAGTCCCACCAACGGGCCGCGCTGCCGCCGTGGGCGCTGCACAGATATCAGAGACGCCGATGGGATGCGGCGCGAGCGCTTTGCCAGCCGACCAACGGCGACGGCGGCAGCGTGCGTTGGGTGGCGCGGCTGGGTGCCGTGCCGCGGTGAGGTGCTGCCATGTGGTGGGAGCCATTGTTGCGCTGCGAGCATTTTGTGGAGTGGCGGACAGGTGGGACTAAGATTAGCATGGCCCCTGCGCAAGGATGACACGCACTGCTCGAGAAATGGTTCCAATATTTTTTTTCCGACTTTAGGCGGAGGAGGCTGTGCTGCCGGGCTGTGGCTGCCTGCCCCAGCTCCAAAGGAGCTGGCTGCCTGGCCCCCTGCAGTTTTGCTTGGCGCTGGGCTGGCTGCTCCCGTTGCTGCTGTGGAGCTGTGGCCGTCAGCAGCGCCACAAGCTTGTCAGCTGGAGGGTTGTCGGGCGGTGCTCGCTGGCTGGTGCACTGGCTGGGTTGGGTGGAGCGCGTGGCAGGCGCGCAGCCCAAGTCAGCCCGCCCCTGCCCTTGCCTGTGGTGGGTGCAGCAGCACCACCGGCAGCAGCTAACCAAGCAAGCAGGCGAGCGGTGGCGGGGCGGTGCGGCAGGCGGCCCCCTTATAGGTGCTGGTGTGGGCTGCTCAGCCGCGCCAACCCTGCACCTGTCGTTTGCCGCCGCCGCCGCCCTCCCCTGCTGTGCAGGTCCCGGCCCCCAGCTGCCGCCCACCCTGTGGCAGCAGCAGGGCTACTGGGTGCCTGCTGCGCTGCACACACGTGTGCTGAGCCTGGCTTGCCCGGCGTGCCCTGCCCCGCACGCCATGCTGCGCTGCGCTCTACGCTGGTCAACCACAGCAGGCAGGCGGGGGGCACACGTGCTGGTGGGTGGAGTTGGGCCAGCGGCTGGCGTGGTGGCTTGCTGCTGCGTCGAGTGCCGCTGTGGCACAGCCCCGCCCTACAGCTGCCCCAGCGCCTCGCATGCAGCAGCTGGGTGGGGTGCAGGGTGGCCTTTGCGGCCCGTGTGTGCGGCATTGTTCAATCCCTGTGTGTGCTGCACAACCGCTGCTGCCCCGCAGCCCCTGCCGCACCTTCCCTCCTGCGCAGCGGCCCACCCACCTGCGCCCCTGCACGGCGTTTGCTTCCCATTGCTGCCGGTTGCAACCTGTCAAGTCTCGCGGCATTCAACAGGTTGTTCCCCCGCTCTTGCTGCTGCTGCTGCTCTGCGCTGCCCTGCCCTGCCCGGCGCTGCTTGCTGGCGCTGCCCCCTTTGCTCGCTGCTGCGCTGCCCCTGCTTGCCCTGTGAGGCCGGCGTGACCCCAGGCGGCCCTGGGCGCGGACTTCAAATCCGTGGGGGCCTCGCGGCCCAGAGGTTCGACTCCTCCCTGCCGGCGTGCCGCACATGCATCGCTGCTGCTTGGTGCTGGTGCCAGTGCTGCCGCCGGATGTTGTGCTTGCCTGTGTTGGCCCTACACTACTGCTGCGCTGGTTGGTGCTGCTGCTGCCGCTCTGATGCACTCCTGCTGCCTCCCTGCCTCCTGCCTGCTATGGCCACCATGGCTTGCCCGTGTGTTGCACCAGCACCTGCTGCTGCTTGCGTTGTGCCGTGCTGCCTGCTTACAGTGCCCTTTCACTGTCATGCAGGCCTGCTGTGCTCGCAGTGGATTGAGATGACCTGCCCTTGCACGCCAGCAGGGGTGCAATTGCTGCTGCTGCTCGTGAAGCGGCAGCACAGCTGGCTGGTGCTGCGGCTTGAATGCGACAGGGGGCGGAGGGGATACACTGCTGCATTTGCTGCTTCTGCCACTGGCAAACAATCATTACAGCCGCATGCACTTGCATACAATCTACTCTTGCGTTTGCTGATGCAAATTGCCGATGCAAAGCACCACCCCCAAACGGCCCGCCGCTGGCGCAGCCAAGCCGGATCATGGCATGCCTGAACCTTCACGCTGCAGCGCATGCCGCAAGTCCAGCCAGCTGCAAGTGCGCTGCAAGTCCAGGAGTGCCTCCACTGAGCCCTGGCGCCACTCAGCCGCCTCGTGAACCAGGCCTGGGGGCTTGGCCAGGCGCTGCAGCAGGAGGGCAGCAGTTGGGTGCGTTTGGTCTGGGGCAATGCTGTGAACATGCGCATGAAAGCAAGGCCAGAGGCAAGGCTTGTCCAGCCTACATGCCAGGCCACCCCACCCTGCACAGCACACTCGGGAGCCCAACTGTTCTCACCAGTTTGCGCAGCCCAGTCAGGCTGCTGAAGATATGTACATCCGAAGGGGCAATTTCCAAGGTGCGGTTGCCCGACAAGTCCAGTGCAGTGAGGGCAGTCAGGTGTGACAGGTAGGGTGGCACAGCCTGCAGGAAGCAGCCGCGTAGCTCCAAGCGCTGGAGGGTTTTGCAGACCGTGCCTGGCAGGCCTGGGAAGTCGGTTGGCCCCCAGGCGATGCCAAAGGGATTGCCGCTGAGGCGCAGGGTGTGCAGCTCCGGCAGATCTGCACCAGGCAAGCGAGGGAAGTGCGCAGCAGTGCTCAGGGTGGTCGTGCACCCAGCCACATCACGGGGGCTGGCAAGCTGCAATGGCAGGTGTGGCATCCTGCTGGCACGCGGCCACCAGGCAGGCAGCTTAAACGCAGGCTGTGTGCAGCAGTTCGCATGCAAGAGCAGTGATGCACGTGGGGTGGCAGATATGTGCAGCCTGGTAGGGACAGCAGGGCACGCACCTGCGATAAACTCTGGCACCTTGAGTAGGCGGCAGTTGAGCAGGCTCAGCTCTTGCAAGTGAGGCAGGTAGAAGTCGGGCCCAACTTCCAAGGAGGGAGCCGACTCCTTGTCCTCTGCAAAACTCTCCCGCTCTAGTGTCTTGGAGTCGGGCACTTCCAGGCTGAGACCCCACAGACTGCTTTCAGCCATGCTGCGCCGCCAGTCCTGGGCTGTTTGGATGCGGACTGGGGAGGCCTGCACCACCAGCTGGGTCAAAGCCGTGAAGGTGCAGAGTTCATCAGGCAGCACCATCGGCTCGCGTCCAGCAAATTCGGGATCGCTCTCACTGACGCATAGCGTCAGCGTGCGCAGCGCAGGCAAGCTGCCGTCTGGCAGGTCGCGCTCCGGCTGGTCACCCGCCTCCCCAAAACAGAAGGTGAAGAGGGAGTTGTTGAAGCTGTAGAGGGAGGCCTTCAGGCCAACCAGGCGGCTGCATTGGCACAGCTCCTGCGCGAAAAGATGGTTGGCGGGAAGCGCTTGAGCAAGTGGCATTGAACATAAGCACAGAGGCCGAGCCAGGATGTCTGTTTTGAAGAGGCAAAGCCATGCCTGCCAACACGGCGCAACCCTTGCGCCCAGGGGAAGTGCCTGGGCTGTCGGTGGCTGCTGCTGGAGTACATGCTGGCTTGCCTTCATGTCACAGAGTCAAGTGCCCTCAGCTCCTCACCTCCATGCCAAACTTGGTGTCGTGCAGCTGCAGCCAGGTGAGCGGCGAACCGCTGGCGCCGAGGCTGCACACCTCGCCGCCAGCAAGCTGTAGCACAGCCAGGCTGGGCAGCCCACCGACATCCAGCGGCGGCCCCTCCTCCTGCTCATCCTCCTCTTCCTCCTGCTCGGGGTGCTGCCAGGGAAATGCTGCACTCAAGCTGGTCAGGCTGCGCAGCTGCTGCAGTGAAGCCTGCAGGGCTTGGCGCACGTCGCCACCCATCACATTCACGGCCAGGGATGCCAAGCCGGTCAGCTGTCCCAGCGCAGCCGCTGTGCTGGGGTGCAGGTTGAAGCCGGACAGGTGCAGCTGGCGCAGCCGCTGCAACCCAGTTAGCCACGTCATGGGCGGCTGATCCTCCCGCCCATCGATGAGAATCTCTTCCTCAAACGGCCGCTGCCCGCCGATGCCAACCGCCAGAGCTGTGAGCTGCGGGTGGTGGCGGGCCAGGCACGCCAGCAGCTTAAAGCTGCCGCGGCCGTCACCCCACTGCACGCTGAGGCTGGTGAGGCCGGGCATGGACTGCTGCAGCACGCTGGACACTGGCATAGCCGCATCAACGTGTTCCACGATCCAGTCAATGCGCAGGCTGCGCAGCAGGCTGGCCCGCCGCGCCAGCCAAGCTGCCAACGACTCCATGCGGTGCTTGGGGTTGGCAGCCCCGGCTCGATCTGCAACGTCTCCATGCCGCCAGCCACTCAGCCTGGCAAAGTTGGCCCGCACGTCGGACCACAGCACAGCGCTGCTGTTGAAAGCTTCATTCCAATGCCTGCAGGCACAGCGGAGGCATGGCGGTGAACGCGCAAGCAGCGGCGGCGGCGCTTGGGCAGGCAACACATGCGCGGCATCAGACTCACTTGCACACCTCTGGCAGCCGCTTCCTGCACAGCAAGGGCAGGCGAGCGTGTTTAGGCAGGGCCAGTGCGTGGCTGGCGTTTTAGCGCTGTCCAAGGCGGCCTGCAGCCTCAGATCACACCACAGGGACGGCCAGCACCTGGCTGAGGGTGGCTGCACCGCAGCAAACACGAGGCCCAGGACGTCGGTGGGGCAGGTGGCCGCACTCATGGCTGCTTGACCAGCTGCTGTTCTTGAGTGTTGCTTGTACGCTGTGGAAGTTGCTGAAGCAGCCTGCTGGGCCAAGAACGTGGGCAGGGTGTGCTGCATGGAGGGCCGCTTTCCACCTGGCGCCGCCTCATGCGACGAAACGCTGAATGCAGGCATGTCGGCCGTCTGTGAACTGCCTTGCACAGTGTGTTTGCTGATGCAAAGCGCTACACGCAAGAGCAATGCAGCACAACAATCATTGATCCTCAGGTCTGCTTGGCCCTCTTGCGCTCAGGTGAGGCCGGGCCGGGGCTGTGCTCGCCGGCAGGGCCCGCTGCGCCTGCCCACGCCAGCTCAGCTGCGGTTCGGTCGTGGCGCTCGACAAACGGAGGGATGCGCGCCACCACGCCCAGAGCACAGTAAAACTCCTCCACCCTGTGGGCCGCAAAAGTGGATGCATTCAAGCTGATGAGCTCACAATCAGCCCACACAGCGCACACGCTTGTTGCAACCCACTGCAAGGTACCGCTGATGGGCACCAATGCGTGGCACCCGCTATGCACAGCCAGGCTCGCACCATGTGGGGTAGTTGCCGCCGAGGAAGCGGTAGGCAGCCCCCACAATCCAGTTTGGGAAAGCATCCTGGCCACCCAGCCACATGATGCTGCGAGCGGGGGAAAACGCCATCTCAAGCCAGAACCAGTTTATGACATCTGACTTGGAACCAGCACCCGCAGTGCATGCCGCCCGTGGGAGCCAGGGCTTCCACCGGAACAATGCATGTCATCGCAGCAACCCAGTGGTCCAAGCACCAGTCACCTGGTATCAAACCTGGCCTTCATGGTATCCATCAGCCATGAGATGGGCACCTCCTGCACACAATCATCGTCGCCCAGCGCTGCCGGCAGGAAGCCCGGCTGCACAGCCGACACCAGCAGCGAGCGGCGGGACGCGTCACCCTCGCAAGTCGGCGGCCACTCGTCGTCCACCTGCAACAGATGGCAGCATCGTCTGCGTAACGTTATGCCAGGATCACTGTCAAAAATCTTGCAACAAGCAGCAGCCTGCAACTGGGCTGCGGAGCCCTTGTGGGAGGCCTACCTCCTCCTCCTCCTCTTTCCAGACGCGGACCAGGCTGAAGGGCACGCCCAGCGCGCTCAGCACGTGCACCACAGCTGCATCCTCGCCCTTCAGCATGGCCGGCACATCCTGAAGGGCAAAGCCGCCAAGCAGGCAATGAGAGGAGCGGTGCATTGAGTGGTGCTGAGCTACAAGGGGCCTGGATGCAGGAGCATGCGACTCCGAAGTGACAGCAAGCTGCAGGCAGGCGACTCCAAAATGACAGCAAGCTGCAGGCAGGCGACTGCGGCATGCACAGCGCCCACACTTGCAAACAATGCATCCGCATTCCATGGCCCAGCAATCGGCTGAAAGTCAGGGGAGGCCGCACCTGCTCAGTAATGCCATCGAGTAAGGATTTGGGGTAGGCATGCTGCATGCCGGGCAGCGGCAGGCGGCAAGTCAGCATCTGCTGGCGGCAGGCAGGCTCCAGTAGGCCGGGCAAAGCAGAGCCAGGCAGCAAGCAGGCTGCACCGTGTGGGGCACATATGCTGTACATGTCAGCAGCCCGACAACCCGGCTACCAGGCATGGTGGATTACCTGCAGAGGGAATCCCAAGCTGCCTCCATTGACCATGAAGCTGCTGGACTCCAAGGCCTGGCGCAGCTTGTGCAGCAGGCTGTCGGCGCCGCTGGGCAGCGAAGCCAGCTGAGCGGGCAGCTTAAACGCGGCCTCAGCTGCGGCGGAAAGAAGGTGGAGGCACTAGGGAGAATCGATCGATTGTCACAGCAGCGAGCAGAATAGAGAGCAAGAGGCCTGAAGAAAGCCTTGCACAGCTCTCCAGGCGTGCAGGAGGTGTTACTCAGCGGGACAAACCGCCCCGACTGCCGGAAGCTGGGCAGGCACTTGCCTGGGTGCGCGAACAGCTCCCAGGCAAGTGTGACGCGCGCCCCCTCAATGACTGGCAGCACTTCGTGCAGGCAGTCGGAGTAAAATGCTGCCCACTGAACCTCGCCAGCCGCCTGTGGTGAGCAGGAGGGCAAGCAGGCAGCACGTTGCGCGCACTGCATGGCATGCAGTGCGTGCATGCTCAACAATCTGCATGCACATGCACATGCACATGAGCTCATTCTCCACGCTAGCCGCTCGATGCCCAGCACCCGCTCGATGCCAACTGCTTGCAACTCACCGCACCCGGGCCCCAATCATACGTCACGCTCTTCCCGCTGTGCTCCACTCGCAGGCCGCCGCCCCTGTGCCCAACCGGCAAGCAGACCACCAGCGAGCCCACGAAGCGAGGGTCGCCACGCGGCGTGTCGCGGTGGGGTTTGAAGAAGCCTCCTGCAGTGCAATGCCAGGGCCGGGCCAGGCAGAGTGGCGACGCACAGCCGCATTGCTGTGACTTCAAATGTGGGGCCTTGGTATGCACTCAGGCGCATCATTTGCAGCACAGCGCTGCTACCGGGCGCATAATTTGCGAGCAAGGCACAGGTGGGGATCATCCCGCAGCAGCAGCAGCAGTGCGTGCCTTCTTTGTAAACATTCAGGGCATGCAGCTTGGCCGTCAACAGCGCCGCGTCAGGTAGCAGCAGGTGGCGCACCTGCAGTCAGCAGCAAGGCATGGTCACAGCCAAGCCGAGCTGCGCGGCCTGATGCCTGAGTGGCATGTGTCTCAGCATGCAAGGCAGCTGGCCTGGCACTGCCAAAGCATGCTCCAGCCGATGAAAAGCATGTGCCGCCACAGCAGCAATGGAAGAGGCATTGGCAGGGAGGGAGCTTACCGCCTCCAGTACGCCGCCATGGTGGGCCAGCTCAAACTGGGAGAACAGCCGGTCCTCGTGGACAGCCAGCGCCCGCCGGTAGCTGTCATCCAGCACTGCATGAGTGCGGGCATGTGTGAAGGGCGGCATGGGCGCTCATGGTAGCATCGGGCTGGCATCAACAGCATGATGGCTGGGCATGGCATGGAACAGCAGCAGGGTAGGAGCGGAGGCCAAGGCATGGCATGGCATGGCATGGTGTGCATGGCATGGCATGGCAAGGCAAGGCAGAGGCAGGGCCAGGGCTGTACAGCTGCAGGGCAGAGCTGTCGACCCCACCTTCCTCTGAGCCCTTGCCAAACGTGGCCGGCTGGCAAACCGCCTCCAGCGCCTGCAGCGCCGCCTGACCGCCCTCTGGGAACCGCACTGCCACTGCTGGCTGGCTTGGTGCAGCAGCAGGGCCCTCGGCACCACCTGAGGGCATACTTGTGACCGCCAGCACTACCGACATGCGGCCCAGGCTGCCGCCCACGCTGAAGGCAGGCTTCATGCCGCGGGCCGCCGCCTCGATGCCAGCCAGCACCTGCCGCTGCGCCAGCTGCAGTAGCGGCTGGGGCCCTTGATCCTCCTCCTCCTCGCCATACATCCAGCCCTCCTCATCGCTTGCAGCCTGCCCTTCCTGCTGCCCCTCCACGCCAGGAAGCTCCGCCTCTGCAGCCGGCTGCTGCTGCCCTGGGCCCTGGGCGGCCTGATTGCCCACGGGTACGTCCATGGCTGCTGATCTCGTCCAAAGCAATACGAGGGAACGCTCCAAGGCGTAGCTGAAGACCACCGGCGCAGCACCGGCAGCGCCATGGCATTGCATGGGGTGCGAACCCGGGCATGTGCAGCTGCCCCAACAACACCTCCCTCTGCGTTTTGCTTAATCACCACACTGTGCGGCAGCAGCATTGAGGCAGCCCAAGGCCAGGCGGATTCATGATTGCCGAACCGACACATTAGGAAAACATGCACCCAGCCCTGCGCAAGGCCTGCATGACTGGCCGCCGCTGCTGCGTTCCAGCTGCAGCCGAGGGCTGGCACAGGTCATGTCATCGCTGGCGAGCCCAGCAGGCCTGCAAAGCAGGCAATGCGCATGGCTAACACAGCCGGACAGCAGGGCACAGCATATGAAGCAGATGCAGGTGTGCAGCCTCGAGGCTGCTGGGGCAGGTCATGCCCATTCCTCAAAAGCACAGCAGCCGACAAAACAGGCAAGCGCATTCGTTACACAGGCATGCAGCAGGACACGCCACAGGCAACAGCTGGTGCAACACATGTGAGTGCAATGTCATTACAGGCGGCAGCCAGGCAGCCAGGTGCGGCAGGAGCACCAAACAGCGCAGTAGTGCAGGGCCATCACTGCCAACGCAGCAGCAGCAACAGTAAAGCAGCAAAAAGCAGAAGTGCGCAGCACGCCGGCAGGGAGGAGTCGAACCTCTGGGCCGCGAGGCCCCCACGGATTTGAAGTCCGCGCCCAGGGCCGCCTGGGGTCACGCCGGCCTCACGGGGCAAGCAGGGGCAACGAAGCATGAAGGCAGGGAGGGCAGCGCCAGCACGAAGGGCAATAGCGCAGCAGCAGCGGCAGCAGGGGAACAACCTATTGAATGCTGCGAGAGTTGACAGGTTGAAACCGGCAGCAGGGGGAAGCAAACGCCGTGCAGGGGCGCAGGTGGGCCGCTGCGCAGGAGGGGAGGTGCGGCAGGGGCTGCGGGGCAGCAGCGGTTGTGCAGCACACACAGGGATTGAACAATGGCGCACACACCGGCCGCAGAAGTGAACCTGCATGCGGGCCTGGGGCAGGTGTGGGGCGGGGCTGTGCCACAGCGGCACTCGACGCAGCAGCAAGCCACCACGCCAGCC
>VFQQ010001236.1_pt1 | contig 37702 bp, 39 predicted proteins | sample 3512341 | NCBI WGS metagenome assembly VFQQ01 (sample SAMN10412373, study PRJNA504923) | tailings metagenome | isolation source: Relicate 2 Philex TSF1 revegetated site | place: Philippines: Tuba, Benguet | collected 2017-08-29 | reverse complement strand
CGGCACCAGCGTCTCCGTTCGCATTCCGGTGCGCAAGCCGAAGGCAATGAAGGAAGCCGCCTGACAGCCGGATGGCCGGCGATCCTGATTATTTTCGTTTCGCGCGCAGCAAAAGGTCGAAATGGGTTCTGACCCTTTGCGACGTCTCCTTGAGGTGTGCCTCAAGCACGCCGAAATCCGGAAGATCGGTAACGCCAAGCAGCAAATCGGACAGGCCCGGCGGCAAATCGTCCCGCTCGAAAGGCCCCGTCAGGCAAAGGCGGATCATCTGCGTCAGCGACAGATAGAGGGAATAAGCGTCGACAAGCTCCTGCCGAGCCTGCGCGTCGGCAAAGCCGGGCGCGAGCCGCGCTAGAACTTCTCCGGTGCCGGTGGCGCGGTCTCCGCTTTCCACCTGACCGGTTAGGACGGCGACCTGCGCGATGAATTCAAGGTCGATCAATCCGCCGGGAATGAGCTTGATGTCCCATAGATCCCGCGGCGGTTTCTCCTCCTCGATCATCTTGCGCATGTCGCCCGCTTCCTTGGCGACTTTCGCTGCATCGCGCGGCAAGGCGACGACTTCGACGACCTCGGCTTCGGCCGCCTCGCACAGCGTCTCATCACCCGCAACGGCACGGGCGCGCGTCAGCGCCATATGCTCCCAGGTCCAGGCCTCGCCGCGCTGGTATTTGCGGAATGCATCGATATGCGTCGCCACCGGCCCCTTGTTGCCTGAGGGCCGCAGGCGCAAATCGAGTTCGTAGAGAACGCCTTCGGCAGTGGGTGCGGAAACGGCAGCGATCAGCCTCTGGGTCAGCCGCGTGTAGTAATGCGAGGGCGCAAGCGGCTTTTCGCCGTCGGATTCCTCGGCATCTGCGTCATGATCGTAGAGCAGTATAAGATCGACATCCGAGCCGGCGGTCAGTTCGCGGCTGCCGAGCTTGCCCATGCCGAGAATTGCTGTCCTGCCGCCCTTCACCTTGCCGTGGCGGGTCGAGAATTCCTCGATCACCGCGTTGAGCGCTGCGCCAATGGTCAAATCGGCGAGATCGGAGAAGGCTTTGCCTGCCCTGCCCGCATCTATGGAGCCGGCCAGCAGGCGCACGCCGATCAGGAATTTCTGTTCGGCGGCAAAGATGCGCAGGCGGTCGAGCGTCTCTTCATAGGTCTTGGCGGCTTCCAGGAAAGCTGCAAGCCGACCTGCCAGATAGGCTCTGTCGGGAAGTTCGGATAAAAGAGCCGGATCGAGCAGGCCGTCGAACACATGCGGCCGCCGGGTGATGATGCCGGCCAGCCGGGGGGCCGCACCCATGATCGTTGCCAGCAGCTTCAAAAGTGCAGGATTGGATTGCAGCAGCGAAAAGAGCTGTATGCCTGCGGGCAAACCGACCAGAAAATCGTTGAAGCGCATCAACGCTTCGTCGGCGCGTCGCGTCTTGCCGAAGGCTTCGAGCAGGGCCGGCGTCAGCTCGGTCAGCCTCTCACGCGCCTCGGCCGACTGCGTGGCGCGGTATCGCCCGAAATGCCAGGTGCGGATCACACGGCAAATGTCGCTCGGCCGCTCGAAGCCGAGCCGATGCAGGGTCTGCAACGTGTCGGGGTCGTCGACATCGCCGGTGAAGACAAGATTGCCGATGCCCGAGGAGAGCTCGGGCGCTGTCTCGAAAAGAGCCGCGTAATGCTGTTCCACCTGCTGCAGCGACGCCCGAAACTCCTTCGAGAACGCCTCAGCGTCGGCAAATCCCAGCATATGGGCGATGCGTTCCAGGCCTTCGTCGTCCTCGGGCAAGGTATGTGTCTGCTCGTCGGCCACCATCTGGATTGCGTGCTCGACACGGCGCAGGAACCAGTATTGGCGCGTCAGCGCATCCTTCGCCTCGGTGGTGATCCAGCCCCGCGCAGCAAGCTGGCCGAGCATGGGAACAGTCTCGCGGCCTCGCAGTTCGGGGAAACGACCGCCGGCGATAAGCTGCTGGGTCTGGACGAAAAACTCGATCTCGCGGATGCCGCCGCGCCCGAGCTTGACGTTGTGGCCCTTTACCGCGATTTCACCATGGCCCTTGTGGGCGTGGATCTGACGCTTGATGGAATGCACATCGGCGATCGCAGCGTAATCCATATATTTTCGCCAGACATAGGGCTGCAATTCCCTAAGGAAGGCAGCACCAGCCTTCAAATCGCCGGCGACCGGTCGCGCCTTTATCATGGCGGCGCGTTCCCAGTTCTGGCCGCGGCTTTCGTAATAGAGCAGCGCCGCCTGAACCGGGATGGCCAGCGGTGTCGAGCCGGGGTCCGGGCGCAGCCGCAGATCGGTGCGAAAGACATAGCCATGTTCGGTGCGATCCTGAAGGATGCGGACGAGACGCCGCGTCAGCCGCGCGAAAAGCTCCGACGCGTCGAGCGGGTCGATGACCGCCGGTGCATCGGGCTCGAAGAACACGACCAGATCGATATCGGACGAAAAATTCAGTTCATGCGCGCCGAGCTTGCCCATGCCGAGCAGTATCCAGCCGGACCCCTCGGCCGGCTTTTCCGGGTCGGGCAGTCTCAGCTTGCCCTGAAAATGCGCTTCGCGAAGCAGGAAATCCACCGCAGCGCTCGTGCATGCGTCCGCCAGATTGCTCAGCCGGCACACGGTTGTTTCCGTGGCCTCGCCTGCAAGATCGGCTAGCGCGATGAGGAAATGCGCTTCCAGCTTGAGCTTGCGCAGCGCCATCATCAGCGTCTTTTCCGAGACATCCTCGGCGCGAGCCGCGGCGGCGATAGCGGCGCGGATCGAGATCAGTCGTTCGTCGATCGTCTCGTCGAACAATGCATCGAGGATGTCCGGCCGCCTTCGGGCGCAATCGCGCAGGAAACTGGAAAGGTCGAACACCGCTTCCAGAAATGAAGCCAGCTTACCTTTCCGGGCCAGCAATTCAGCGACCCTTGGAAAGCCTTCATCCTCGGCGGCAGAGGCAATTTCGGACAGTTCGCGCCTTGCGCGCACACGATCCAACGGCGTCAAGCTGGCGATCGGTCCTCGAAACCAGTTTTCGGCTTCCGCTTTCGCCGTCTTCGCAGCCGAACCTGCCGTCATTTCCCTGCCTCCCGCTGTGGAAAGGCCATCATGACAGATAATCCGGGATCGGCTGACGAAAGTTCGAGCCGCCCGTGGTGAAATTTCATCACTGCCTTGGCGAGACTGAGACCCAAGCCGGAGCCCGGCTGGGACCGGCTTTTTTCAAGCCGCACGAAACGCTCGGTCACGCGTTCGCGATCTGCATCATCGGGGATGCCTTGACCATTGTCGGTAACGCTGAGCCTGATTTCACCGGCATTTCTTTCAAGCGTTACCCGAACGATGGGCTTTTCGGTCGAGTCCACCGAATATTTGATCGCGTTGTCGACGATGTTGGACAACGCCTGCGCGATCAGTTCCCTGTTGCCATCGACAACGAAAGAGCCATCGACCGTCGTTTCCAGCCCGACACGAGCTTCTTCGGCCACCGGCTCGTAAAGCTCGACCACATCGCGGACGGCAGCAGCAAGATCGACCTTCGAAACCGCCTCGGCCGAATAGCCTGCTTCCAGTCGCGAAATCATCAGGATGGCGTTGAAAGTTCGGATCAACTGGTCGGATTCGGCGATCGTGCCTTCAAGTGCTGCACGATATTCAGTGGGCTTCTGCTGCCCGGACAAGGCCGCCTCGGCGCGATTGCGCAGCCGCGTAAGCGGCGTCTTCAGGTCGTGGGCGATATTGTCGGAGACCTGTTTCAGCCCCTCATTCAGATTGGCGATGCGCGCAAGCATCGTGTTGAGGTTTTCGGAGAGCCGATCGAACTCATCACCAGCGCCGGTGACCGGCAGTCGGCCCGACAGGTCGCCGCCCATGATGCGGCGGCTTGCTTCGGAAACGCTGTCGATATGCCTGAGGGCAGTTCGGCCGACAAAGTACCAGATGAGTGCCGCACCCAGTCCCATCATGCCGAGTGCTGCCATCAAGGCGCGACGCACGACGGCGCGGAAGCGCTCCGGCTCGCCAAGGTCGCGGCCGACCATCACGATCATCTGGTTGGGCAATCTCAGCACGACGGCAATCGCGTTGTGCCGTGCCTCGACATCCATCTGGGCAGGCTCGGGATCGGTCGAGTTGGTGTTGCGCCGGTCGGCCCCCTCACCAAACCGCTGATAGGAGAACGGTATCTCGGTCCAGCCATCGGTGTTGAGCACGCCGGGCTGCAGGCTCTGGACATTGCCGGAAAGGATGCGGCCATTGGCGTCGGCAATCAGATAGAGATTGGCGCCGGGTTGACGCGAGCGCCTCTCGATCGTGCGCACCAGCAGCGGCAGCCCGCCGCGCTGATAAGCGCTTCCGAGGCCCTGCACTTCTTCATTGATTGTCTCCATGGTCTGCCCCGTCAGCATGCGCGCCGACAGGGACGTCATGTAAAAGACAAGAAGGACCGCACACAGCGTGAAAAGGATCAGATAAAGAGCCGACAGCCGGGCTGCCGTCGTTTTCATGATGGCAGGCAGTCGCAAGGCCATGTGTTATCCGGCCTTGAGCATGTAGCCCGCGCCGCGAACCGTATGCAGGATCGGACTGTCGAAGCCCTTTTCTATCTTGCCGCGCAACCGCGATACATGCACGTCGATGACATTGGTCTGGGGATCGAAGTGATAGTCCCAGACGTTTTCGAGCAGCATGGTGCGCGTCACCACCTGGCCGGCATGGCGCATCAGATACTCCAGCAATCTGAATTCGCGTGGCTGAAGCGTGATGTCCTGGGAAGCGCGGCGAACGGTATGGGAAAGGCGGTCGAGTTCAAGATCGCCGGTCCGATAGACCGTTTCCGCCTCGCGGGAGGCAGCGCGGCGATTGAGTACTTCGATCCGCGCCAGCAATTCGGAGAATGCGTAAGGTTTTGTCAGGTAGTCGTCACCGCCGGCGCGCAGGCCCGTGACACGGTCGTCCACTTCGCCCAGCGCTGAAAGGATAAGCACCGGCGTGGTGTTGCCCCGCGATCTCAATCCGGCAATCACGGAAAGCCCATCACGGCGCGGCAACATTCGGTCTACGATCATGGCATCGTAGTCGCCGGAATCGGCGAGCGCAAAGCCGGTTTCGCCATCGCGGGCGACATGGGCCGTATGCCCAGCCTCGGCAAGCGCCTTCTCCAGATATTCCGCCGCTTCGCGGTCGTCTTCGATCACGAGAATCTTCATAGAGCTACTATACGCGATTTCGGTCTGTTCCATGATATTTGCGTTCATTACCGATCTCCGCAAGTTTGCGGCAGCAGACCGATGGGAGTCTGCTGCCGCTGGAGCCGGTGCGGACTGACAGATCGCGCCTGCCCCTTTTTCTCCGGCGCGGCGCCCGGGGGTGTTGAAATCGCCGCGCCGAAAGAACTTCTATCTGCGGGTCAGCCCTTTGCCACCGGCAGTGTCACGAAGCGGTTGGTATCGTCGCGACTGACCTGCACCAGCACGGCTTTGCGGCCAGCCTTGGCGGCGTCGGACATGGCTTTGGTGACGTCGTCCGCGCCCTTCACCTCGACCGAGTTCACCGCCATGATGACGTCGCCGGCCTGGATCCCACGCTCGGCGGCGTCGCTGTCCGGTTCGACGGCGGTTACAACCAGACCCTTGCCGTTATCCGCACCGGTGACGGTCAGGCCGAGATCGGCAAGCGCATCCGCCGGCACTTCAGGCGCGGACTGCTGGTCGCTCGACGCCTGCTTGTCGGAGCCGGGCAGTTCGCCAAGGTCGAGCTTGACGGTTTCCGACTTGCCGTTGCGCCAGAGCGTGACGTCGACCGAACTGCCGGGCGCAAAGCCACCGATGAGACGGGCGAGCTCGCGGGGCGAGGCTACGTCCTTGCCATTGATCTGGGTGATCACATCGCCGGCGACGATGCCGACCTTCTTGGCCGGGCCGTCGTCCTGTGCCTCGGACACGAGCGCACCCTTGGCACCGCTCAGGCCCAGAGACTCTGCGATTTCCGGGCTGACAGGCTGGATCTGGACACCAAGCCAGCCGCGCTGCACGGAGCCGTTCTTCATCAGATCCTGAACCACGACCTTGGCCGTGGACGCGGGAATCGCAAAGGCGATACCGACATTACCGCCTGAGGGCGAAAAGATGGCCGTGTTGATGCCGACGACCTGACCGCTGAGATTGAAGGCAGGACCGCCGGAATTACCACGGTTCACCGCCGCGTCGATCTGGATAAAATCGTCGTAAGGGCCAGCGCCAATGTCGCGGCCGCGCGCCGAGACGATGCCCGCCGTAACCGTGCCGCCCAGGCCGAACGGATTGCCGACCGCCACGACCCAGTCGCCGACGCGAACCTTGGAGTCGTCGGCAAAATCGACATAGGTGAACTTGTTGTCGCCATCGACCTTAAGAACCGCAAGGTCAGTGCGCTGATCAGTGCCGATCAGCTTGGCATCTAGTTCCTTGCCGTCGTCGGTCACCACGGTGAAAGATGAGCCTCCGTCAACAACATGATTGTTGGTGACGAGATAGCCGTCTTCGGAAATGAAGAAGCCGGAGCCCTGCGAGACTGGTCGCGGGCCGCGCTCACGGTCCGGGCGATTGAAACGCCTCTGTCCACGCTGCTCGCCTTCGCCATCGCCACGGAACTGGCGGAAGAAGCGCTTCATTGGATGATCGTCGGGAAGATTGTCGAAACCGCGCTGGCCGGGGGTGAAATCGCCACCGTCATCGGAGGTTGGCCGGATTTTGGGCTTCACCCGAACGCTGACAACCGCGGGGGTAACACGTTCGACCACGTCAGCAAAACCGGGGGCCTGGGGGGCGTCGACGCGCACTGCTTCAGCAAAAACCGGAGCCGTGCCGGAAGTGACCGCGCCAAGGCCGATAGCACCGGCGATCGCCATGGAAGCAGCGGCGGCCAACAGCCGGCTGCGGGTCTTCGAAACGGGCGTGGGGGAGTTGGTCATGAAACTATCCTCTTCAAAGGGATGCGTCTGAACCGCATCCTCCAAGAGATGGATAGAGAAACCTACATTACAACGCTCTTTCCGGCGGATGAAACTTTCGTAATGTTTCGTCGGAACCGAAGGGTTTCAGTCCTTGCGCAGGATTTCTTCGAGCGCTTCGCTTTCCTTGGCCGTAAGTGCAGGCACTTCGGAAACGCGCCTGTTTCTGGCAGCGTAGAACATCACCAGACCGCCACACAGAAGAAGGATCAGCGGCGCGCCCCACAGCAGCGCATTGCGCAAACTGAAACGCGGCTTCAGAAGAACGAACTCACCGTAGCGGGCAACAACGTAATCCAGAACCTGCACGTCGTTGTCGCCAGCAACCAAACGCTCTCTCACCAACACCCGCAGATCGTGGGCAAGCTCGGCATCCGACATGTCGATGGACTGGTTCTGGCAGACCATGCAGCGCAACTCTTCGGAAAGCAGCCGCGCTCGCGCCTCGAGGGCGGGATCCTGCAGCACTTCGTTGGGCAGCACAGCATAGGCCGCACCGCTCCAGACTATGGCCAGCAGCAGCCCGACAGCGGCGAAAGGTGACGCGCGCTTCATGAGGTTGCAGGGCTCGGCCTGGCAGGTTTCGCCCGCCGTGTCGGCGCGCCGACGCGCAGCCGCCGGTCGGTCAGCGATATGGCGCCTGCGATCATCATCACCAGCCCGCCAAGCCAGATCAGCGTGACCATCGGCTTCCACCACATGCGCACGACCACTGCGCCATCCGGCGTCTCATCACCCAGCGAAATGTAAAGCTGGCTGAAACCCATCGTCATGATGCCGGCCTCCGTCGTCGGCATGCGGCGGGCGGGATAGAAGCGCTTGGACGAGATGATTTCGCCTGTTGCATTTCCGCTCGCACCGAGAAGAACGAAGCGCCCCTGATCTTCCGTGTAGTTCGGCCCCTGGAACGGATGCAGGCCTTCGAAACGCACCGTATGACCGGAAAGCTCGACAGTCTCGCCAGCACGCATGGTCAGTATCTTTTCGGTCTCGAACGAGACGACGCCGACGATCCCAAGCACGGAAAGCCCGACGCCGAGATGGGCAAGAGTGGTGCCGAATACCGACCTTGGCAGACCGACAAAGCGGCTGAACATGACGCGCGCGGAGACGTTGCCGAAGCCGGACTTCAGGACGATATCGGTGAGAGCGCCAAGAATGAGCCAGAACGCAAGCCCAATGCCGAGGGCGGCAAACACGGTTTCCCCTTCGACAGCGAGCATCGTGACCAGCACGGCCAGCAATGCCCCGCCGAAGGCGAACATAAGCCTTTGTGCGGCACCGAAGATATCACCGCGCTTCCAGGCCAGAAGCGGCCCGAAGGGAACGAGCATCAGCAGCGGCACCATCAGCGAGCCGAAGGTAAGGTTGAAGAACGGCGCGCCAACCGAGATCTTGTCGCCGGTGATCGCCTCGATGACCAGCGGATAGAGCGTTCCTATCAGCACAGTAGCGGTCGCGGTCGTCAAGAAGAGATTGTTAAGCACGAGCGCGCCTTCGCGCGAAACCGGCTGGAACATCCCGCCGGTGGTCAAGCTGCCGGCGCGCAGGGCAAAAAGCGCCAACGAGCCGCCGATAAACAGCATCAGAATGCAAAGGATGAAAACACCGCGGCTCGGGTCTGTGGCGAATGCGTGAACCGAAGTCAGTACGCCCGACCGAACAAGGAAGGTTCCCAGCAGCGAAAGCGAGAAAGTGAGGATAGCCAGAAGCAGCGTCCATATTTTCAGCGCCGAACGCTTCTCCATGACGATTGCCGAATGCAGCAGTGCGGTTCCGGCGAGCCACGGCATGAAGGACGCATTCTCGACCGGGTCCCAGAACCAGAACCCGCCCCAGCCGAGTTCGTAGTAGGCCCAGTATGAACCCATTGCGATGCCGCCGGTCAGGAACAGCCAGGCGGCGAGCGTCCAAGGACGCACCCATCGCGCCCAGGCGGCGTCGATCTTGCCTTCGATCAGGGCCGCGACCGCGAAGGAAAAGCAGACGGAGAACCCTACGTAGCCGAGATAGAGGAGCGGCGGGTGTATCGCCAGACCGATATCCTGCAGGATTGGGTTGAGGTCTCGCCCTTCGATCGGCGCCGGCACCAGCCGTGCAAAAGGGTTGGACGTTGCCAGAATGAAGAGGAAGAACGCCGCCCCGATCCAGCCTTGAACCGCCAGGACATTGGCGCGCAGCGTGTTTGGAAGATTGGTGCCGAACACCGCTACCAGCGCGCCGAAAAACGTCAGGATCAGCACCCAGAGCAGCATCGAGCCTTCGTGATTGCCCCAGGTTCCGGTTATCTTGTAGAGCATCGGCTTCAGCGAATGCGAATTCTCCCAAACATTGGCGACAGAGAAATCCGACTGCACATAGGCCATGGTGAGAGCGGCAAAGGAAAGCGCCGTCAGCGCAAAACCGGTAACCGCGACCGGGCCGCCAACTGCCATCAACCGCTCATTGCCGGTGCGCGCGCCAAACAGTGGCACCAGCGACTGGACCAAGGCCAGCGCGAAGGCCAGAACGAGCGCAAAGTGACCGGTTTCAACCATTACGAACCGCCCCCTGCCTGTTCATCCTGCCAGACGCCCTTGGCCTTCAAGCTGTCGGCAACTTCCTTCGGCATGTAGTTCTCGTCATGCTTGGCAAGCACGCTGTCGGCGACGAATACACCATCAGGCCCGAAGCTGCCTTCGGTGATTACACCCTGATCCTCCCGAAACAGGTCGGGAAGAATGCCGGTGTAAGTCACCTTGACCGACTTTTCCTTGTCGGTAACGCCAAAGCTGACCTGTGTGCCCTGCCCTCGAACGATCGTGCCTTTTTCGACAAGGCCGCCGAGGCGGATGCGCTGACCGGGCTCGAGCGTGGCCGTCTGAAGGTCAGCCGGCATGTAGAAATAGGATGCCTTCTGGCCAAGCGCATAGAATGTCAGGCCAGTCGCCGCGATGAGAAATCCTGCGCCGGCAGCAATGATCGACAATCTCTTCTGTTTGCGCGTCATGCCTGCTACTCCGTCGCCGAGAGGCCAAGAGTGGCCGCAAATTCGGCGAATTTCCGGCCATCCTCGGTCGAAGCGCCCAAGGCGGCCATCCCGCGATTGAACGCAGCGCGCGCATCGTCCTTCTTTCCGAGCACGAGATATGAACGCACAAGCCGCGTCCAGCCTTCCGGATCGTTCGGGTTTTCGCGCAGCTTTTCGTCCAGGCCCGCCACCATCGTTTCGATCATGGCGGTCCGGTCGGTCTGCGACATCGAAGCCGCAGCGTCGATCTCGGACTGGGTGGGACCGGCAGATGGCTTTTGCGGGCCGGCGTCCGCAAGGCGCCTCTTCGTTTCCGCGAGTGCCTGTTCCGTCGGGCTTCGCCAGGGTGAATCGTTGGGAAGCAGCGCAAGCATGGTTTCCCAGGCCTTGGCGGCCTCCGTCATCTTGCCGTCCTGCACGAGCGCTGTCGCCAGATAGAAGCTTGCTTTCGGTTGCGAAGGCTCGAGCTTCAGCGCCCTTTCGAAAGCACGCTGCGCGTCCGAAGACACGATGCCCTCACCGGCATCGGTAATCGCTTCCCCCAGCCCCGCTTCGCGCGTGGCGGTGGAGCCCTCCAGCCGGATCGCATTGCGGTAGGCCGTGGCGGCTTCATCGAAACGGCCCATCCGCAGATACACCGGCGCCAGCACATCCCAGCCGCGCCCGTCCTGCGGGTTGGCAGCGAGATGGCCCTCCGCCCGTGCAATCAGCTCATCGACCGAACTGTCGGCCGGACTTTGCGCCAATCTTTCCCGAAGCGGTTGGGAAGGTAGGTCCGGCGACCCAATGGCGGCATAGAGCCCCCAGCTTATCAATGGAACGGCAAGGACGGCGATGCCACCAAGTACCCTGCCGCTTGCTGCAAAGCGCGGCAGAGAAACACTTCTGCCATCGCTGCTTCCGGCACGGATTATGCGACGCGCAATCTCGGCGCGAGCCTGCTCTGCATCTGATGCAGCGATCAGACCCCGCGCCATGTCCCGGTCGAGCTCCGAGAGCTGGTCCCTGTAAACTTCGAGATCATGTTCGTTGCCCCCGGAATCGTCTTTCGACCGGCCGGCCAGCGGCAATAAAACCGCAAGGCTCGCACCGAGCGTAAGCAGGGCTGCAACGATCCAGAACATCATGCACCCTTAATAGACGCCACCAGATTCCATGCCAACATCATCCGCCTGCGGCGGATTAGCGTCCAACCCTACCTTATGCCAACACGCTGAAAGGAGGGTCAGGTTAGCGGAGTCCAGCTGCCGTCGGTGTTTCGGCAGGCCGTCCCGCGCGCCGTTCGGGTCTGGCCGGAGGAGTAGACCGTATGGGTATATTGGCGGCAATCTTGGGATCCGACGCGATAAGGCTGGGCCGCAACCACCTGGCCGGAGAAACCTGACCGCTGGCTTTTCCAGGAAACGGGCTGCCCGCTTTGCGTGTATTCCAGCGCCTTATACTCGGCTTCGAGCGCGCTTCGACGATCGCGATCGTCCATGCCAGCACCTGCCGTGCCGCCAATCAGTCCGTTGCCCATAGCAGCGAGGATCGTCGAGGCGACTTTTCCATTTGCCGAACTGGCTTGATTTCCGGTCACACCGCCCACGATAGCGCCGGCGGCAGCGCCCACTTTCGTGTCGGACAAACCGGTCGTCGTACAACCTGATACGGCAAGCAGTCCGGCAACCAGTGTCACGCGAAATTTCATGCTTACCACCAGCTCCGAATTTGCAACCATGATCAAGGGCTTGGACGTTGCGTTAGAGTTGATATTTGGCCGAAATTTGGCCGCTTGCCTATGGTGGAACGGTGCATTCTTCCTATTGCACACTGCGAAGTTGAACAACCGCAGAAAGACCGCCCATAGCAGACCGTTCGAGCATGAGCTTGCCACTGTATTCGTTGACGAGATCAGCGACGATCGCAAGGCCCAAACCCGAGCCCGGCTTGGTTTCGTCGAGACGCCGGCCACGTTTAAGCGCTTCGCGAGCCTTTTCCTCCGGTATGCCCGGCCCATCATCCTCGATCATTATCGAGAACATGCCCGCCGTATCCTCGCCATGGGCTGCCTGGTAAACCGACACACGAACTGCGCTTTTTGCCCATTTCATAGCATTTTCCAGCAGATTGCCGACGATTTCCTCAAGGTCTTCGCGTTCACCGCCGAACACTATTTCCCCGGGCGGCTCGACGAGCGTAAGCTGGTTTTCTGGTTTAAGCTTCTCCATCACTCGCACCAACCGGTGCAGAACCGGGGAAATCGGCGTCCGGTAGACGACGCTATCGCGCTGCGCGGCCACACGAGCACGCTGCAGATAGTGATCGACCTGACTTTGCATGGCCGTCGCCTGGCCGGAGATGAGCTTTCCTTTCGCTCCGCCCAGAGCCCGCCCCTCATTGATAAGCACGGCAAGTGGCGTTTTCAGCGAATGCGCCAGGTTGCCGACCTGCGTTCGTGATCGCTCGACGATGCGTCGATTGTTGTCGATGAGCGCGTTGGTTTCGTTGGCCAGCGGCTCGATCTCGGCAGGGAATTTTCCGTCCAGTCTTTGGGCGGTTCCCTCACGCACCATAGCCAGTGCTTCACGGACGCGGTTGAGCGGTCTCAGGCCCAAAAGGATCGCTATGGCATTGATGGCGATCATCCCTACGCCAAACAGCGAGAGGTAAGTAACGAGACGTCGTTCGAAGACGCCGATTTCATTCTCCAGTTCCGTCCGGTTGCCCATAACGCGAAAGCGCGCAATCCGATTTTTTGCATCGAGCACAAACTCGTTTTCAAAAACTTCGAGTTCCTCGCCGGCGATGCCCTGGGTTTCGTAATTGCGCTGGAAGCTGGAATTGAACGGAACCTCCTCGGCTGTCGGCGATGGAATCGGCTCTGTCATCGACAGCGACCGAAGCGACCCGCTCAATCCGGGCGAAACCGGCTCGACCACCCAGTACCAGCCCGAATTCGGCTCGGAAAACCTGAGATCGCCGAGATCGGGGCCACCGGTCAGCACGCCGGGCTCCGACACGCCGACAGATCCGATCAGGTTGAAAAGATGTGCCGACAGAAGGCTCTCGAAACCGCGTTCGCTCGCCTGGCGGTAGAGCGTGGCGATCACCGTGTAGATGACGATGAGAGCAAGAACCGCCCAGATGGTCGAAAAGGCGACTACGCGAAACGCCAGCGAGCGGGGTCCGACGGTCATCCGATATGTCCGTCGGACAAAACCGATGATTTGAGACGTGCGGGCGTCACACGCCGGGCTCGCGCATGCGATAGCCCATGCCGCGCACGGTCTCGATCATATCGATACCCATCTTCTTGCGAAGCCGGCCGACGAAGACCTCGATCGTATTGGAATCCCGATCGAAATCCTGATCATATAGATGCTCCACCAGTTCGGTACGCGAAACGACCTCCCCCATGTGATGCATGAGATAGGCAAGCAACCTGAACTCGTGGGATGTCAATTTGAGCGGAACGCCGTTGACGTCCGCTTTCGAGGCCTTCGTATCGAGCCGCAACGGTCCGCAAGTCAATTCCGAGGAAGCATGGCCTGCGGCCCTGCGAATGAGTGCACGCACGCGAGCCAGGATTTCCTCGATATGAAAGGGCTTCGTCACATAGTCGTCGGCGCCTGCGTCGATGCCGGAAACCTTGTCGCTCCAGCGGTCGCGCGCCGTGAGGATAAGCACAGGCATCTTGCGGCCGTTTCGCCGCCAGCGTTCGACCACGCTGATCCCGTCCATCTGCGGCAAACCGATATCGAGGACGACAGCGTCATAGGGTTCGGTATCGCCGAGGAAATGCCCTTCCTCACCATCGAATGCCGTGTCGACGACATATCCGGCGTCGCTGAGCGCCTCTGACACCTGACGGTTCAGGTCCTTGTCATCTTCTACGACCAGTATGCGCATGAATTTATTCGCCTGTTACCGCAAACGGAGGTCAGATATAGGCCGATTCCAAGCTGTGGGGAAACAACGCAACCGGAACTCAGTTCTGTGGAACCACGAATTCAGACCGCCGCGGCCGCTCGCCATCCTTGCCGGGCACCAGCACCACGATCACGCAGACAGCCTGACCGCCTCGGGTTGCCGAGCTTGCCTTGGCAAGCGTGCCGCCATTCTGGGCCGCGACCTGCTGGCCGATCGAATAGCAGTCGGCAGCAGCCACGATCAGCGGCTGATCGCCGGAAATTTCGTCCGCTCTTGCCGGGAGCGAGAATGCCGCCGACAACAATACGCCCGAGGCGCTGAGCGCCAGGGCAGCAGACCGGAATTTTGAGCGAAGCGTTTTCATGCGTGTCGTTCTACCCAATGACTGCTGAACGTGAAATGAACGATAGATCAGCAGTATTGGAGCAGGCTGGCAAGCCTGCGACGATCCCTGTCGTTTCAGCCGATCCGGTCCGTGGCCGACAGTCGCGCAACAATGGCGACAATGCCCGCCAGCCCTGTCACAACCTGAAGTATAGTGTCCGTCAGGACAGTCTGATCGGCATCATCGACGGAAAGACCAATCAGCCCGGCCGTTGCGGCCATGACGGTGATCACGGACGCCCAGATCGTGCGCGAGAGATACCAGGGTTTGCTTTCGTTCATCGCTTGCTCTTTCTTTTCAGGAGAATTGGAATTTTAGCTCAGCACAAACCGCTTGCTGGCCGGGACGCCCCAACCGACAGCTACGCTGAGTTGTCTCACGGTGACGTCGATCTCGCCCGCCGCGACACCCAGATCCGATGCGATGGACGATGCCTGATAAAGCCATCTCGGCTCAGAAACGGTCACGGTGCGAAGCGCAGCCCCGTTCGGCCTGGCGATCTCGACCTGATACTCCTCGCGTTCTTCGCCGAGCGGAATTTCGCTCGCCGACCAGCTATCGGCATCGATGCGACCCCGCCGTATCCAGGAAATCGAGATGTCGCCATTCGTCTTTCTTGTCGCGCGCAGATGAACCGGCGATAGCGGCAACTGCGCGCGCAATCCTCCGGTCGCCGATTGCGTTACAAAACTCGTGCTCGAAAAATCCGCCCCCACAGGCCCGACACGCCAGTTGAGAGGAAGGCCGATTTCACTGGCCAGCAGACCGGCTGCCTGAACAGCATCGTCCAGCATGACAAAGCTGGCGCCAGCAGCGGCACCGGCCTTCATCGCGTCGTTCGTTCCAAGCTGACCGCGCAGCAGGTCGCCAAGTCTCCAGACATCGGGAGCTATCTCCTCTGCCGTCCGGAACTGCACGATTTCCCAGACGCCAGCGGTCGATCTGATTGCCGCGGCGTTCGCGCCATTCAGATACTGAAGGTGGCTGACGCTCGCCACTTCCGCATCGAACAGTTCCACAACGATGGAGCCGACCCGATCGACGCGCCCGTCAAATCCGGGCACCAGCGCTTCGACCAGACGGCCGACATCGGCCGGGCGAGAAACCGATGCGCGTTGCACGAAGCCGGTGTCCTCCGGGGATACGAAGAGCAGCTGGCTCTTCCACGGCTTTTGCCAGACCGCGACCTTGAACTGATCTTGAGGCAGACCACCACCGGACAAGGATGGCAAATCAAGGAATTCCACATGTGGCAGGCCGACGAGTTGCGCCGCCACCGGTTTCGCTTCGATCTTGCCCGACTGCCACGGCGCCAAAGCCGAGCGTACTGTCTGCCGAGCAGCGACCTTCCGGACCAGCCCCTCCTCTATTCCAGTGACCAGAAACTCAGAGTTGTCGGCGACCGACGGCAGACGCACGATCGCGCCGGGAACAATGTCGACCGTTTGCGCGGCAACTGCGAAAGTCATGGTCTCGCGTTCGCACCAGACACGCCTCATCCAGTCCGACAGAAGCGCCTGGCCCTGCCCCTTTTCCAGCACCCCCGGAAACGAAACGGTCTGCTGGCGGCTGCCTGCCGCTCCGAAGCGAACGGTTCTGACGGATGCGGCCTGATAATCCATCAGCGGATCGCGAAACGCGAGGATGCCTTCGACCGGTAGTTGATGGTCGGGCACGCGAACGGTTTCAACGACAGCGTCGCCTTCGTTCCATGCCAGTTCATCGATCTCGACCGGTTCCGCAACCCGCGCGCCCGCGCTTCGGAAGACGAGCCGATCGGGCTCCTCGCTGACGGAAAGATCAAAGAGTTCGACGATCGGCTCAAGCGCCGAGCGTGCCGTGGTTGGATCGGAGATGACGTAGCCATGAACTGTGCCATCGGCACCCGAGACCTCGGCAGGCGGAAGACCATGATCACTAAGTATCTGGTTCACCAGAGCGCCAACACCGGGGCTTTGCAACCGCCCATTCAGCCAATGGCCGCGCTGCCAGTTGTCGCCATCTCGCCAGATATCGGTGCGAAGCGGGAACGCAGGGAAAGGCCGCGCATCCCACGCCCACAGATAAATGCGCGTCGGATCGACCATCGGCCCGCCATAAACGGGGGAAACCGGGTTCCTGTCGTCCGTGAAATCCGGTCCTGCCGGGTCCCAATGCTGAAAGTGAGCGTCCAGAAACCGTTCCTGCGCCAGGTCCGACCGACCGCCGTTTGAAAAATACGGCTCCGCGGTTTCAGCCGATTTAGGATCCGGAAAGACATTCGGCTGGTTCGGCCCCTTGTCCACTGCGGGGCAGCCGAGTTCGGTAAACCAGATAGGTTTGGAACAGGGAACCCAGTCTGTCGGCGTCAGGACCTCCTGTCCGCCCAGGCGATCATGATGCGGATTGCTCCACCAGTTTACGAGATCCTTGTATCGATAGACCCACGGCTTTCCGTAGGCTCCATCCGTGATCGGCGAACGGGCGCGCAGCTTTCGTGCCTCATCGGAGGCATAATACCAGTCGTAACCCTCGCCGCCGGCTATGGCGGTTCTCATGCCACCTTCGTCGTAAGGCCCTGAAAAACCGTCAGGATTGCGAGAGGAACAATCTGAATCCCGCCAGTCCGAGAGTGGCATGTAGTTGTCTATACCGATTGCATCGATAGCCGGATGCGCCCACAGAGCGTCCAGATGAAAGCAGACGTCACCACTGCCGTCCGCCGGGTGATGGCCAAAATATTCACTCCAATCCGCACCATAGCTGATGGCGGCATCTGGACCCAGTATTTCGCGCGTATCGGCGGCCAGCGCACACAGTGCCTCTACGAACGGGAACTTGCCGTCTCCATCACGCAGGGTGGTCAGGCCGCGCAGCTCGGTTCCGATCAGGAAGGCATCGACCCCGCCGGCAGCCCGCGCCAGATGTGCGAAGTGAAGCACGAAGCGTCGGTATCCCCAATCGCCAGCCGACCCCGAAAACAGGATCGTTCCATCCGACGCCGTGAATTGATTTCTCTGCGCGCTGCCGCAGAATGCCGACACCTGCGTTCGCGCCGCTATCGTCTTGTCGGCGGTTCCCGGCCGCGTTGCCGCCGGGAAGGCAGTAATGCGGCCACGCCATGGGTAACTGGCCTGGGAAGCATCTCCATAAGGGTCCGGCAAGGTGTTTCCAGCCGCGATGTCCATCATGATGAAGGGATAGAGCGTCACCTTCAGGCCACGCGCCTTGATCTCGCGGATCGCGGATATGATGCTCCGGTCGGATGGCGTGCCGCCATAGGCGGCACTTCCGTCAACCGAAGATACAAGCATCGCAGCGTCACGACCGACGCCTGAAGCCCTCCAGCTCTGGGAAAAACCTGCGGAAAGCCGGCTGGTCACGCCCGGACGAACCTTGCAGTTCCCGGCCCGGAGGTCATCACCATACCAGGTGGCGACGAGAGCCACGCGCTCGAGATTCGGGCACAGCATCTGGAGTTCGTCGAGCGATGCCGCCAGATTCGTGCCGGCATGGAGAACATGGCGGTTCTCGGCCTCGGTCTCGCCGGGCCGTCTCTGACGCGTCACCAGTTGCGCTGAAAGACCGTATTCGGTCGCCCCGGGAATGAGCGAGATCGCGCGAACGCTTCCAGCCGTATCCCCTACCGGCCGGAGGATTTCGAACTGGAATTGCGGTATCCGGTTCCCGTACTCGGCTAGCGCAAAGCGATCGATCACGACATAGGCAAGACCGCGATAGGCCGGCGCATTATCGCTGCCCTGCTTGGCTTCGATCAGCGGATCGACGGACTGATCCTCAGTGCCGCGATAAACCCTGATCTCGAGATTGTTTCGGTCGATTTCGCGGCCATCGGCCCAGATACGGCGAATACCGGCGATTTCACCTTCGCACAGCGCAAAAGCGACATTGGCGAAATAGGAATACTCCGTGACCCGCGCGCCACCCTTGGAACCTTGGCGTTTCGTCGTACGGGTTTCCTCGAAATGGGTTGCCCAGATCAAGGTACCACCCAGACGCGCCGCGCCATAGACGCGCGGGATCGACGCCCCCTCCTCGGCCGTGAAAGGGCGCGCGCCCGTCAGGCGCGGTCCTTCCACATGGCGAGTGCTGTCGATCAACGCCCGGTCTATGGCATAGCCGGCCAAAGCGCCGGCGGCCGATCCGATCGCACTTCCGATAGGGCCGAGCACACCGCCAAGAAACGCCCCGGCGGCTTGCAGCAGAATGGTCGCCATAAAGGCCTCCGGAGGTCAGTTTGTCTTGGGATAATCAGGGAAGGCGAACACGCCGGCGATGCGGTGTTTCCACTGCGGCACCAGTGCCGAAACGACCACGGCGCTGCCTTGATAAGCGTGAATGAAACGATCCGGCTCGAGCAGAATTCCGGCGTGCTTCGCCGGCAGATGTGGACGCCAGCGAAACAGGATCAGGTCGCCCGCCGTCAGTTCATCCGCTGCTTTTTCGAAGCAATGCCGCTGCGCTGCCGAAAGCAGCAGGTCCTGTTCGCCCGCCTCCGCCCAGTCCGGAGCATAGGGGCCGGGCAGCTCCGGCTCCGTCCCGTAAATCTCGCGCCAGACCCCGAGCACCAGACCGAGGCAGTCACAGCCGACACCCTTGCGACCGCCCTGATGGCGATAGGGCGTGCCAAGCCAGCTTCGCGCCTCGGTCAAAATTGCCGCAGTGATCGTTTCACGGCTCATGGCACGACCGGACGTCCATCGAACCGGCCGCCCTCCGTTACATAGCTGTAGGCCGCATCATTCCCCGGGAGATGCGGAAATCCGTGGAAATTCAGCGCGTTCGAGAACTTTGCCTTACAGGTCGCGAAAGTCTTGTCGCAGCCGGCCTTGATCGAAAAGCTGTCGCCCGAACCGATGGCAACGCCGTTTCCGGATCGCAGCATCAACGCGATACCGCGCATGTCGCGTCGATGATCGACCACGCGATCAGTTCGTCCGGCTCGCGTGCCACCAGTCCAGGTCAGGACGCCATGGGAGAACCAACCGGCCTCGAACGCTTCAAGCCCGGAAACGACAATCGTCTCGGCACCATCTAGGGACATCACCGCACCTGTTCCGCCGTAGCCGGGTCGGCTCAGAAGGAATTTGCAGCGCGCATCGCCCAGTTCGGCGTCGCAGGAACGAGTCACATAGCGCCCATTCGGCTGATCCAACGCATGCGTCATGCTTTCCAGCTCGGCAATAAACCGCTGGTCGCTGCGCGTGATCTTTCCGATCGTCGCCGCGCGCAACAAGGCAAAATTGCCGGGATTGCGCCAGTCGACAAGAAAAGTCTCGACTTTCGCGCGATCATAAAGTCCGTCGGCAACATCGTCATCGGCGATACGCGCGGACGACAGCACGCCCTCGATATCGACGGTGTCGACGGCCAGTCCGATCGTTTTCCTCGCTTCGCTCGCGCTGAAACCTGATTCCGGTTCAAACGAGGTTCCATCGAAACGCAAAGCACGGTCATGGTCCGTATAACCTGTGACCTGCCCATCGACCCGCGTCATCCGCCAACAGGTGCAGACGGTGGTGACGTCGCGCGACAGATGCTCGGCAAGAGCTTGCGGATAGATGCTCAAAGCTGCACCTCGACCAACGGAATGGACGGTATCTGTCCCGCCTTGAAGGCGGTCAGGCTCATCGACATGCGCTCCGTGTCGAACCGTACGGGAACGTCGAATTCGTAGCCAGCCGTAATGGCAGCACCCGATGGCGGTATCGCATTTGCGGCAAAGACGATCTCGCCTGTTTCGTCATCGAAGGTAAAGGATGCTGCCGACATCTCGACGCCACCCACTGCAACTTTCAGTGTGCCCGGCGTAGGCTTTCGCACGAAGCGAAGATAGGCCTCGCTGCCGGTCCCATAACGTTTCACCAGCGCATATCGAGCCGTCGCACCATTGCCGCTTCCCAATGCTTGGTCCCGCGCAGTCGGAGTATCGGCAGGACGGCAGGACTTCATGTCGAAGGGATCGCGAAAACGAAACGCATGCAGCGACCCGCGTCTGGCCTCGAAGAACACCAGCACGTCATGAAGATCCTCCAGCGACCTTACGCCCGTCCCGGCGTCGTAGTGATGTCGCGACTGCGAGAACCGGGCGTTGCGTTTTTCGCGGCCGGAGGTCAGCGCGACAATCTCGTTGCGTCTTTCGGGTCCGCCGGTCGCACCAAAGGAGATGGCAAGCGGAAACCGCACGTCGTGGAAACCGGAAAGTTCCGTCATGCTCGTCCTCAAAAAGTTCTGGTGCCGCGCGATACGGCACGCGCCAGCATGCCGGTTATCTGCGCTTCGGATTTGCGGAACGAGGCCGCATCCTGGGTTGTGACGTTGAACACGACATTGACCGGCGAGCCGCCTCCCGAAGCCGCGACCCCCAGCCTGCCATCGGCCGATCTTTGCAGCGGCAGGATCGCCTCCGATCCTGCCTCGCCCATCAGGCCGATATTGCGGCCCATCGGAAAATAGCTGGGCGTGGAAACCACGCCCCCGCTGGCGAACGGCACCACATGACCGGGAATACCACCCTTGGCGAAGGGCAAAATCCCGCCGAGCCCTCCGAGCAGCCCGGAAAATAGCGATCCGGCGAGCGACTGAAGCGGTTTGAGGCCCTGCTCCAGCGCCATCCCCGCCAGATTCAATCCGACACGCCGCAAAACATCGTCGAGCTCCCGGCCATTGATCGCAGCGTTTTTCAGCGCACCGGTAAGCTGGCTGCCGAAGCGGCCCGACATTTTCTCCAGATTCTCGAGCGCCGTCTGGAATGGTGTCGTGTCGGCATTTATCGAGACGATCACGTCTTCGGCCATGCTTCCTCCTGTAAGGATTTGTCGGGAAAGGCGCGCATGAGCGACGCGAGATCCTTGCGTCGCGGCGCATCGCCCCTGCCTGGGGAGAGCGCACTCATCGCGCGTTCAAACTCTCGCGGCGTCATCGACCAGAATGTCTTTGGGGAAAGCCGCAGCAGGCCGAAACCCATGGCCATGACGCGGTCCCACGGGAATTCGCTTTGTTCTGCTGCTGCGGCTTTCAAGGGTTTGGAGACGGCTGACCCTGCGCAGTGCCGAATGTCGTGGTCAGCAGATCGGAGACGATCGAGGCAAAGCCCGTCGCGCCGTCTGCGGCCTGCATCCCACGAACGCCATCGTCCGATATGTCATGGCCAGCGCCGCGCAATCCCGCCCCGATGATACGGATCATATCAAGCGCCGAAAGACGCCCGCGGGAAAACCGCTCCACCAGCGCGCCGAGATCGTCGGCCGCGTAGGCGGCTTCCAGTTCCGCCAGCGCGCCGAGTGTCAGACACAGCCGATAGGTCTTGCCGTCGAGTTCTGCCGCTATCTCGCCGCGCCTTCGGTTTGCCGTCATGGCGTCACCGTGAAGCTGACCGGGCCGGCGGATTCGAGAGAAATTTCGAAAGTCACCTCGCCGTCATGGCTGCCGGTGTATTCGAGCGAGGTGATCTGGAACGCGCCCTGGACAGTCCCGAAGTCCGGGACCAGAAACTGCCAGCTGGAGATTTCACCAGCAAAGAAGCGCTGCCGGATGGTCGCGTCGGACTGCGCATCCTTGAAAATTCCGGAGCCTCCGATGGAGGCGCGCTGCACGCCGCTGCCGGCAAGCAGTTCCCGCCAGCGCCCGGCCGAGTCGGAATCGGTGATATCGACGGTCTCGCTGTTGAAGGCGATCCGCTTCGACCGAAGGCCGGCAACACTGACGAAACTGCCCGCTCCATTGGAGTCGAGCTTGAGAAGAAGGTCCTTGCCCTTCTGTGCGACCATGGCGGTCTCCTGATTGTTTGTGGAAATGTGCGGCCGCGTGCGAGCGCGAATGTTTAGAGACTGTTTGATAACTCGCACTGCCGAGGTATATGGCGTGGTTTTCGAGAACCGGAGCGGAGCGTACATTTGGGTACGTGAGTACCGGAAGCGCAGAAAACTGCGTCAGATGGCCGGCAGGGTAGAGTTAGCAAGCGGTCTCTAGGCCGCTTCTTCGGTCACTGCCCGATAGCGCAGCAGGCCGTGATGGACCGAAAGGTCCTCGTCATATCGCGCCTCGGCGAATTCGAGGCGCATGTTCACGAGGTGATGCTCGTCGAGCACAAGGGAGCCGTCGTCGAGACGCGCTCTGGCGGCCTCCATGATGTCGAGCGTTTCCTTCTTGCCCTTGGCCTTCGACCAGACATGAAGCGTGAACAGCTGCTCGGTTCCGCTTTCGGTGCCGGTGCTCCAGTCGTAAATGCTCGTGCGCCCGAAGGTGATGTAGGGAAACGCGACATTGGCAGGTGCGTAATCATAGACCTTGCCGCCGCTGAGAAGCGTCGTCAGGGCCGGATCGCCGCCGAGCGCGACAAAGATCGCCTTCTGCAATTCAGCGGCTGGTGCGGTCATGGTCCGGGTCCCCCATCCTTCGAGCCGCGCGATCGGGGATTCCCTCTCCGATCAACGGGGTTCGCGGTTGCGTACGGTAACGGCGTTCGGTGTTCTCCGCCAGATCGTGCGCCTTCCAGCGTAGCGAGCGCAAAAGGCCGTCGAGCGTCATTGCCATCGCCACCTTCATCGGCCCTCCTCCCGAACCCTGCAGACGAGATAGCGCCCCGTCTCATCGGGATCGTGAATAGTGACGATTTCGAACACGCGCTCCTGCCTGACGAAGCGCATGCCACTTGCCACGCCGTCCCGCTGCCTGATTGTGATACGATGGGTCACGGTCTCCAGCGACTGCCCGGCTCCAAAGACGCTTTGTGCAGCCACCGGCTCTATCATCGCGAAAACCGAGGCGATCTCCGTCCACGCCTCGCCATGTCCGCCCAGACCATCTGCCGTCACAACGCATTCCTGCAACGACAACTCGGTCCTCAGTCGGCCTGGATCGATAAAGGTTGCGTTCATCACAGCCTCCGCTGGCGATAGCCTGCAATCAACCGGTCGTAGCCCGCCGGATAGGAAACCGGCTGATCCGCCGGCCCATAGCTGGCGCGAAACTCGTACCAATGCGCCGCCAGCATTGTGACAGCCCGCTTCAACAGATCCGGCACATCCGTTCCGGCCTCGCCGAAGCCCGCCGAAAAATCGATCTCGATGCCGTTCATCGCTCGCATCGGTTCGGGACGCCGTTCGAAATGAATTCGCGCCGGCCGCGAAAGCGTGTCGACCTGATAGCCGGCAGGATCTACCAGCGAGGCCTCGCCTTCGCTGCCAAACACTGTGACGGAGAGGATTTCCCGAACCGGATAGCGCGCCAGAACGGTTCGACCGCTGCGCGGCCAGCGATCCATCGCCAGCCGCCAGCTCTGGTTGATCATCGCAACGCCTGTTGCCCGCTCGACATCCTCGCGCGCCACCTTGATCAACCCGGAAAGCAGTTCGTCCTCGCTGTCGTGCGACAGGCGGAGATGGCTTTTCAGAGCCGTCAGCGTCACCGGCTCGACGGCCGGATCGACCGTTCGCAAGAGCGTCATTCGCATACCTCGTTTTCGGATTTCGGAAAGAAACGGCCCCGGCTGAGAAACCGGGGCCGCCACGACGATGCGAACAGCGAGAGGGGTGGCCCGCCATTCAACGTCGTCGAATTACGCAACAACAGATCGAGTTAGGGCACGTTGAGATTCAGGTCAGGACGAGCCGAAAATGGTGGTTCTCGAGAACCGGAGCGGAGTGGACATTAAGTCCATGAGCACCGGAAGCGCAGAGAAACGCCATTTGCAGGCCGTCATGGCATGAAGATCATCGTGGCCTAGGCGGTGCCGAATTTGAGCAGCTTGATCGCGTCGAAATCCTGCACACCGCCGCCGACACGCTTGGTCGTGTAGAAAAGCACGTAGGGCTTCGCGGAATAAGGATCGCGCAGCACGCGGACGCCGGTTCGGTCCACCACCAGATACCCTCGGGCAAAGTCGCCAAAGGCGATCGGCGTGGCACCTACGCCAGCATCCGGCATGTCTTCCGCCTCGACCAGCGGAAAGCCCATCAGCATCGCGCGCTGGCCGGGGGCTGCAGGCGGCTGCCACAGATAGTTGCCGTCGGCGTCCTTCAGCTTGCGGATAGAGGCCTGCGTCTTGCGGTTCATCACCCAGTTGGCGTTCTGGCGATAGCCTGCCTTGAGCGCGTAGACCGTATCGATGAGAATATCGGACGGATCGGCAGCAGGCAGTCCATCGGCGACGCCGGTCAGCGTGTAACCGATCTTGCCCCACTCCCAGCTTCCTTCGGCCACGGTCGCGTAGTCGAGAAAGCCCCTGGGCTTGTTGATGCCATCGCCATTCACGAAGGCCGCACCCTCCTGCTCGGCGAATGCCGCTTCGACCTCGCTCGAAATCCACTGGTCGAGATCGACCACCGCATCTTCCAGCAGCGACGGCGTCGCCGCCGGCATGGCATAGAGTTCCATGGTCGGGAACTGCAGTTCCGCAAGCGTCGGCGCTGCCGTCTGCGGTCGCGCTGCCGTTTCGCCGACCCAGCCGACAGCCGGGCCGTTGATTGCGAACGGCTTCTTCAGAACCGCCGCAGACACCTGCCGCACCGAAGCGATCGAGCGGATCGGCGAAAGCGTGGAGAGACGCCTGCCGATTTCCGTCTCGGTTTCGTCCGGCACCAGATAGCCGCCGTCCTGGCCGGAGCCGTAGGACATCGCTTTGGTGTCGAGGGCGCGAAGCTGGCGGTCGTCGCCATTGCGGACATAGGCCTCGAACGCGTTCTTGTGTTCGCTGTAGGCAAGCCGGCCGCCTTCGCGTCCAAGTGCCGGACGCACCTTCTTCAGCGAGAGATTGTCGAGGGCGCGTTTCTGCTCGTCCAGCGCCCGTGAGATGCGATCGACCTTTTCGGTCGTCACGACATCGGTGCCGCGCCGTTCGAGCTGCGCTAGCCTTTCATTGTTGCTGTCCTTGAACGCCTCGAAGGTCGTCATGAACTCGCCGAAGGCATCGGAAAGATCGAGATGCTCGGCCGAAGCCGACTTGGTTTCGAGTGCTGCGCAATTGTGTGCTGGATTCATATGAGGGATTTCCTTGTTTCGTTGATCATCCGCGTCGCCTCCCGGATCGTCGCCGCAAGGCCTGAGGGTGTTCCCGCAGCGGCATCCCGCCCGCTCACGAGATTGGCGAAGCCCTTGGCGATGACCGCCTTGGCTTCGCTCCTTGTCAGCCCCGCATCCCGCGTAAGCCAGCATTCGAATTCGCGTATCGTCGGCAGCGGGCGCTTTCGCCCCTTCACCGTTTCGATGCGCGCCTCAGGCAGCATCGGAAAGGTGACGACCGATATCTCCCAGAGGTCCGCTTCGAAGATATGGCGGATGCCGCTCGCCGAATCCTTTTTTGCGCGAACAGCGCGAAATCCGATCGACAGACCGTCAAGCGCGCCGCCACGCATCAGGCCGTGCACGTCGCGAGCCCGGCCGACGTCCTTCGCCAGCCGCCCCCGCACGAACAGGCCGCGCGCGTCCTCCTTCACCTCGGTCCAAACCCCGATGGGCTCGTTGGGATCGTGCTGGAAAAGCATCCGGATACCGGAGGCTCCGCGCGTCCGCAGCGATTTCGCGAAGGCTCCTCGCTCTACGATATCCTTGCCGAGATCGACCCGCCCGAACAGGCTGGCATAGCCGGAAAAAGAACCGTCCGTTTCAACCTCGTCGAGCACCAGGTCGACGAATTTCCGTTCGCAAAACCTTGCATCATTGCCCATCGGCATTCGTCCTCTCATGTCTCTTTTCGATGAACCGGGCGAGGCTGCTGTGCTGGAAGGCGCGCATGACAAATCCCAACGCCCACCAGGCGAAGAGACTGGCGATCGCCGATCCCATCAGCACGAGTTCGCCCGGCGCGATCATGTTTTGAACACCGAGTTCCGTTGCGACCTTGAGGCCCGCGGTTCCGCCGAACACCAGCCCGCACACCACGCCGACCGCGAAGCGTGCGGCCGCGTCGTGCCGCCCATGCGGCAGGATATAGGCCAGCGAAATCGCCGAGCCGGCGACCGCGCCGGCACCCTTGGCGAACCAGATCCATGCTGTCTGTGACATCTCCGTCATGATGAACCTCCTCGTTTGGAGCGATCGATCACGCCAGATCGCGCGGCTGATAACCGACCGCGTCGCGCTTTTCGTCATCGCTCAGGAATGTTGCCGCCCCGACCCGCGCCCACAGCGCATCGCGTTCCCCGGAAAGCCCGTCGACCCGGTCGGCGTCGTACCATAGCCGCAAATCCTCGCCGAATACCGGGCCGAGCCAACCGGAAAGCTCTTTGGAAATCCGGGCCACCAGAGGCAGGATCGTCAAGCGGTAGAATGCCCGGTTCGCCTCCTGATAATTCGCGTAGGTGTTGTCACCCGGTATACCGAGCAGCATCGGTGGCACGCCGAATGCCAGCGCGATATCGCGGCTGGCCGAGTGCTTGGCCTCGATGAAGTCCATGTCCTTCGGCGTCATGCCCATGGCCTTCCAGTCCAGCCCTCCCTCGAGCAGAAGCGGCCGACCGGCGCGGGTCGTGCCCGAATAGCCCTCCTCAAGCTCGGTCTTCAGCCGCTCGAACTGTTCGTCGGTGAGGTTGCCGCCCTCCTTCGGCGCATAGACCAGCGCACCGGAGGGCCGGGCGGAGTTGTCGAGCAGCGCCTTGTTCCAGCGTCCGGCCGCATTGTGCGTGTCGAGCGCCATCAGCGCGGCCTCAAGCGGAGGAAAACCATAATGATCGTCCAGCGGATGGAACAGCGTCAGATGCAACGCGCCCCCGCCCTGGATGCCCATGAGCGCCTTTCGCTTAGCCGTTCCTTCACGGTATTCGAGAGCCGAAGGCCATCCGGAGCCATCGGTCAGAACGGTCACGCGATCGGGCCGCAGCAGATGAAGTTCGCGCGCGCCCTCGCCTGCCTCGATCAGCTCGACATAGGCATTTCCCGCCAGCAGCAGATGCCCGTACAGCGCTTCCAGAAAAGATGCGCCAGCCTGCCGCTGGTTTGGCCGCTCGAGCAGCCTCAACAGCGGATGTTCGTCGAGTTCGGCCACACCCTCGTAAAGCAGCCACGGTATCGCGGATGCCGTCTCGGAGATCAGCCGGACCGCCCGGTGTACCACCGGATTGCGCATGAAACCTTCGCGCGACAGCGTCGCATAATCACGTCGTGTCCAGCGCGCTTCGCCCTGGGCATGGATGGCGACGAAGCCACCCGGATTTCCGCTCTTGCGTTCGGGCCGCACGCTGCCGTTCCCCGCATCGCGAGGCCAGGGCCATTTCCAAGCCATATGTCCATCCTGTTTGAATTTGAGCCGTCTTGACGCGTCTGGACGACGCGTCGCGCGCTACAAAAGGTCCCGGATACGCGGTCGTGCTATTTGATCCGGCATCAGTTCATTGATCGCCCAGACGAGCGCATCGACACGATCAGGTGATCGGCTGCCGGACAAGCCGCTCGGGCCGAAGTCGCACATCTCGTCTTCCAACTCGATGAAGCGCCCGGCGTGCCGCACCCTGCCTTGTTCGTAAAGTGCGGCCACCGGCTCGGCGCGCAGCCATTTCCCACGCGTCGCCCGCACCGCCTTCACCGGGATGGACGGGTCGACAGTGCGGATCACCGCCGTCACCATGTCGCCGCCCTGATTGACCTCTGCCACCAGACAATCGGCCTCAAGGCGATGAAACAGCGCGACGGCAGCGCCGGCCCACTCATGGGGTTTCGCCGCCCGCACCGTCGCATCGGCGAGCACGATAACCCGCTCCTCCCGATCCAGCCCTGCCGCAACGATACCGCAGGCGTCCGATGTCTTGCGCGAACTTGCCGGCGGGTCCACCGCGACGACAATCCGGCCAAGCTCCGGCGGCGTGGCTATCCTGGCATTCTCGATAATGCCGCGCGACCACAGCGCGTCCTCCCGGTCCTCGATCAGTTCGCCGTCGAGTTCCTGCCTTCCGAGAACGGTGCCGCCGTAGCGCCTTTCCATCATGCTCATAAAAGCCGCGGAGAGATTGCCCGCATTCTCATCGGTTCTCATTCGCTCGATGACAACACCGGGTTCCGCCAGCAGGCGCTTCAGAAGCTTTGTCGGGCGCGGCGTCGTGGTTATGAGCTGCCGTGGCTGCTCACCCAGCCGCAAGCCGAATTGCAGCATGTCGAAACAGGCTTCGGCGTTTTTCCATTTGCCGAGCTCGTCGCACCAGGCCGCCTCAAACTGCGGCCCTCTCAAACTTTCGGGGTCTTCCGATGAAAAAATCTGCGCGACCGCTCCGCTGTCCCACACCAGGCGCCGCCGGCTCGCCTCGAAGCGCGGGCGGTCATGCCGCGATATGGTTATGATGCCGGAAGGCCCGTCGATCATCACTTCCCGGACATCGCCCAGCGTTTCGCCGACCAGCGCAATGTGTTTATGCGACCTCTCGGAAAAGGGCGAAAACCCGCGAACGAGGCTGTTCACCCATTCCGCGCCGAGCCGTGTCTTTCCAGCGCCGCGCCCGCCGATGACAAGCCAGGTCGCAGGCTTCCCGTCCAGCCTGTATTGTTCATTTCGCGCATATTGAAACCACTCCCTGACAACCAGCTCAGGCGATAGGCCCCTCAGGTTTTCGGCGGACCAGTTGTCTTGCGTATCCCTCAGCCAGTTCGACAATTCGTTGGTCAATTCGTCTGAGAATTCCGGCCATGTCTGCATCTCGTTTTATCTGGTTCTCTTTCGCGCTATCGCTGCCGCGCGTTATTTCGCCGATTTTTTCGAGGGTACGCGTCAACGCCGAGATCGCATCGATGCGGGCTTTGTCCAGAAGCGTCGCGCCCTCGCCGCTGCCCATCCCGATGGCTTCGACCTCGCCGATCAACCGATCCACCACTTTCGCCAGGCGTTCGTTCTGGCCGGCCGGCCGGGTAGCCTCGGCAGAGCGAACCCATTTCTCCCGCACGGCGCGTGCCTCTATGGTCGCGACCTTGCAGCCCGTTACCGCCGCCAGTTGTTCGACGGTCGCCCGCGTATTTTCATAAATTGCGCGCGCCGCAATCCACCGTTCATGGGTGCGTGTTAACATCTGACTCTCTGGAGTTTTGGGTGTGCCGGAGAAAAGTGCTGCCAATCTCACGCGGTGTTTACTGCCTGTTCAGGCCCGCCGGTCACACTTTTCTGACGATATAGAGATACTATCAAAGCACCGTTACGGTGTCAAGAATATATTCCTATTCTGGGTGCGATTTTTGTCGCCTTGATGGGAGCCTTGGATTTCCTGCGCCTCATCCGGTAAGATCGAGGACAAAACAATGTCGGCCAACGAGCCGGCATGGCATTTGGGACGTCTTGAAACGCGCAGTCGGGCTACAGTCGCATGGAAGACCCATTCGAAAAGCGAAAATCAAGAGGCCCGCGCGCCGGCAGGTTGCTGGCCGTCGATGCCTGGATCGATTCATCCCTTTACGAGGCCGGTTTCAAGGCGCGCCAGTTCTGGGAGACGATGACGATCTTCTTCCGGCGATTTCGCGTCACCGGCTGGCGGCGCGGCATCATCGAGTTTCTGAGTGAAGGCTTCACCATGGGTGCGGCCGGTTCTGTCGTCCTGCTCGCGCTTGCCTTGCCGGCATTCGACGAAACAACCGGCAATTGGCGACAGCAGGACGATTTCGCCGTCACCTTTCTCGACCGCTACGGCAATGAGATCGGCCAGCGCGGCATCATCCAGCGCGATTCGGTCCCTGTCGACGAAATGCCTGATTTCGTCATCAAGGCAGTTCTCGCGACGGAGGATCGTAGGTTCTTCGAACACTACGGCATCGACTTCCTCGGCCTTTTCCGCGCCATGTCGGAAAACGTGCGGGCCAACTCCGTCGTCCAGGGCGGGTCCAGTATTACCCAGCAGCTGGCCAAGAACCTGTTCCTCACCAATGAGCGAACGGTGGAACGCAAGATCAAGGAAGCCTTCCTGTCGGTCTGGCTCGAGACGAACCTGTCGAAGAAGGAAATCCTGCAGCTCTATCTCGACCGCGCCTATATGGGCGGCGGCACCTTCGGCATCGCAGCGGCAGCAGATTTCTACTTCGGCAAGCAGGTCAAGGACCTGAACCTGGCTGAAGCCGCGATGCTTGCCGGCCTGTTCAAGGCCCCAACGAAATACGCCCCCCACATCAACCTTCCGGCAGCGCGCGCCCGCGCCAACGTCGTCCTCACCAATCTCGTCCAATCCGGCTTCATGACGGAGGGCCAGGTTCTCTCGGCTCGCCTGCATCCCGCTGACGTCGTCGATCGCGGCGACCGCAAGAGCCCGGATTATTTTCTCGATTGGGCTTTCGATGAGGTCAAGCGCGTTGCCGCCAAGTCCGGCAACCATTCCGTCGTGGCGCGTACCACCATCGACATGAACATCCAGCGCGCTGTGGAAGAATCTCTGGAGTTCCATCTGCGCCAGTTTGGCAAGCAATATCATGTCACCGAAGGCGCGGTCGTCGTCCTCGAAAACAACGGCGCCGTGCGCGCTATTGTCGGCGGACGGGATTATGGCGCGAGCCAGTTCAATCGCGCCACGAAGGCGCTGCGGCAGGCTGGATCGTCCTTCAAGCCCTATGTCTATGCAACGGCGATGGAACACGGATTTACACCGGATTCCGTGGTTTCAGACGGACCGATCTCATGGGGCAGCTGGTCGCCGAAGAACTATGGCCGCTCGTTTTCCGGCAGGCTGACGCTGACGACTGCCCTGGTAAAATCCGTCAACACCGTTCCGGTGCGCCTGGCAAAGGATTATCTGTCTATCCCACCGATCAAGGCCATGGCCGAAGCCATGGGCGTCGAGTCCCCGCTCGAGGCCTACAAGACGATGGTTCTCGGTACATCCGGCATGACGGTCATGGATCAGGCCACCGGTTACAATACCATGGCCGATGGCGGCTTTGCCGGAACGCGGCATGGCATAACCCAACTCGTTACGCATTCCGGCGAGCTCATCTATGACTACGACAAGGACGCACCCAAGCCGAAGCGCGTGCTTTCCGAACAGGCGATGTCCTATATGAATTCCATGCTGGTCCTGGTGCCTGAGATCGGCACAGCCCGGCGCGCCGCCCTCCCCGGCATCCGCTCTGCCGGCAAGACCGGAACGACCCAGTCGTACCGCGATGCCTGGTATGTCGGCTTCACCGGCAACTACACTGCCGCCGTCTGGCTCGGCAACGACGATTTTTCGACCACGAAGGACATGACCGGCGGCTCGCTGCCAGCGATGGTCTGGCAGCGTTTCATGGCCTACGCGCATCAGAACATCGACCTCAAGCCCATTCCCGGCATCAAGGATCCGTTTGTAGACGCCAAGGTCGCGGCCAAGGCCGCCGAAACAGAAAAGAAGAACGCAGAGGAGGCAGCCGCGGCTGCGGAGATCGAGCGGCCGCCGGTCTTGTCCAGCACCACGACAAAGGCGCTGCGGCAGATGAGCAATTTCTTCCGCGCCGCACCGGTTCTGGAAGCGCCAGCCGAACCGAAAACGCTATCGGCCCTGTGACGACCGCTCCCGGCATAGCGTCTGCTGCCATCTTGCGAGCATCGGGGATTGTTCGCGCCGCACTTGCCTTGCCTTGCCACACCGCGATATGGCGGAGTAGCGTCCTTCCTTCCGGGGCATCATGCTCAAAAACTCTTTCCTGATAGCGCTCGCCCTTCTCATTGCCGTCGTCGGCGGCGGCGCCAGCGTCTGGTACGCACTCAAGCTGCAGGAAGGCGTGGGGGCGGTATCGATCGGCGGATGGACGGCCTTTCCTGAGATCGGCACCGTCGACGCCGATCCATATTCCAAAGCGCGTGTCGCTCGCGAAGGGGTTCTTGCGCTCGGCCGCGCCGAGGGTCTTTCCTTCATCGCCCAGCGCGACGCTTCAGGTGAAGTCTTGCAACGCAACTGCACCTACACCGTCGAAGGCACGGTTCCGCCTGCCCGCTTCTGGACGCTTTACGCCGCCGACGAGACCCTAAGTGCCATTGAGGATGACAGGCAGCCAGCAACCGCGCTGCACTCCTATGAAGTGCTCAGATCGCCGGACAATTCCCTGTCGATCTCCGTCGGCAACCGCCCACAGCCAGGTAACTGGCTGGCCGTGCGTGGTTCAGGTGCTATGTTCTTCGTGCTCACCCTCTTCGACACGACGATTGCGAGTAGCACAGGTATTGCCGACGTGGCGTTGCCGCTCGTCAGGAAAGCCGGCTGCAATGCTTAGGCTCATTCATGCAATCATCCTTGGCCTGCTCGGGGCCGGCATCGTTCATATTGCAGTCCTGATGATGATCCCGGATTTCTCCGAAAGGGACGCGTGGTCGCGCCTGGCCATGGCGTCGGATCTCTATACGGCCACTCCCTTTGTTGCCGAGACCGGCCCGACTTCGACCGTAAAATCGGTCGATCCGCTATTTGAGGCGGCAGCCTGCCGTTTCGATCTGACCGATGGCGTGGTGCAGGTGCGTGCGCAGGGAAATATGCCGTTCTGGTCGGTCTCGGTCTACAACCGCGCCGGACAGAACATCTACAGTTTCAACGACCGAACGACGACCGACCGTTCGCTGAACTTCGTCGTCCTGACGCCCGCCCAGATGATCGAGGTCCGCAAGGATTTGCCGGAAGGTTTTGAGAAGTCGATCTTCGTCGAGGCCCCGATCGATGAGGGCATCGTCGTTGTGCGAAGCTTCGTTCCGGACGACAGCTGGAAGCAGGTCGCCGCCAGGTTTCTTGGCAGCATCTCCTGCGAACCACAGTAGCGCTCGAACAGCCCCTCAATGATGAGGGGCCGGCTTCTTCTGGCTCGATCCGACGTAGCTCGATATCGTACTGACGCCGGACGCCTCCAACATGGCCCGTCGCTCGTAGCGAACCCCCGGAAAAATGATCACGGACGCCTGAGTTTCTGATGGACGGTCCGTTTGGCTGCTTGCCGCTTTTCGCGGCACGAAAGACAGTATGCTGCCCATGACACGCGCTTTCCCTCTCGGTATGACCGGAGCAACTACGCAACGCCTCCATGCTTGATAAGGCCAGCAGAGAGTTAACGGACTGCTAACAGATCGACGCTAACTTTATCTTTAGTTCTGTGGCGATCGCCGAACCGTCAAATTGCGGGTCCGGCTCCGGCAGGTTGTTTGTAAGCGTGCATTTTGAGTAAGGCCTGGTTCCTCGTGTCATCCTCAGACTTCAGGCAACTCGCCTTGAAAGGCGAAGCGGGACGCAGCGAAAGACTGTTTCGCGCCGCCGTCTCGGCCTTCTGTTCGCTGACACGCCCGTTGCGGCGCGACATCAAGCAGCTTGAAGATCTGGTGCTGCCGCTTTTCGACACGGTCTCGGTCGAGGCGCGCCGCTTCGCCGCCGCAGCACTTTCCGAATGTGCCGATGCACCCGGCGTGCTGATCCGCCGGCTCTCCAACGAAGCCGTCGACATAGCTGCCCCCCTGCTCATTCGCTCGAAGATCCTCAGGGATGTCGACCTCATCGCGTTGATCGGCCGCCATGGACTGCCTCATGCGCGTGCTATCGCACGTCGCGCCGACCTCAACCCGGCAATAGCTGATTTGGTCTGGGCACTCGAAAATCCGAAGCTCGTGCGATTGCCCTTGCCGAAGGAGCGTCAAGCTCAGATGGAAGCGGCCAACAGAGCGCAGGCGCTGAACGACGGCAATCTCGAGCCCGTCCCCGGCAGTTCCGCCGACAACGCGCGCAGACGTTTGCGGTCGATGATGGTATCGGCGCAGACGGTGCCCGATGCGACAACCGAACAGCCCGCAGGATCGCTCCGATATACGAAACTTCGAGAAATGGCTCTGACCGGCAATCCAGCTTTGTTTCAGACGGCGCTCGCCGACGCCAGCGATATCGATTTTCCAACAGCGAAGTCGATAATCGAAACAGGCAACTACTCCGAACTGACCGACGTTCTTCGTTCACTGGAACTGAGCGAAGAACAGGCGTTTCTCATCGCCGCCTGCGTCTGTCCCGGAAAATTCGCTGATCCGGAAGCAATTCGACTGTTTCTCTACAGCTACCGGAACATCCAGCCGAATACTACTCGTCAGACATTGAAGACCGGATCGCCATCCACTCCCGTCCCATTGCAGAATACAACCCGAAGTGCGGCAAGCTGAGACGCCGAGCGTTCCCGACTCAAGATTTCGTGACAGATATCAGTTCTTCGACCGGCGTTTGCCCCGCCTCGATCTCGACCACCCAGATATCGGGATCGAAACGCTTTTCCTTCTCCAGGCGAGCCTCGAAAGCAGCGGTGTCCTCGCCGGCATTCAGCGGTGAAAAATAGCGTTCGTCCGGCCGAGCTGAATCATAGCTGGTTTGCGGCGCAGGTCCGTACAGGGCCGTTTCGCCAAGGCGATTGCGTGACATGACGAAGACTGCACCGGCTTCCGTCGCCCCGCGCTTGACGATCGCGGCAAAGCCGCCGGCGCTGAAAACCCGGCGCAGGAGTGCGGAGACCCAAAAGTCGGTGGTGACGCGCATGGAAACGAACGGCTCACGCTGATAAAGGAGGGCAAGGCTTATCCGGTCGCCCGAATATGCGCCAGCCTCATTTCGTCAGGCCGATTTCCTTCATCTTCACATAGACGGCTTCGTCGGGCTCGCCGGTCTCGGGCAACCCGAACAGCGACTGGAACTCCCGGATGGCCGCCTTCGTTCGCGCGCCGACCAGCCCGTCGACCTCGATGCCGTCATTGCCGAATGCCTTCAGCCCGGTTTGAATCTTCGAAACCCGCGGGCTGGGTGCCGGCGTTGAAACCGGCTGCACTGACGGAACCGGGGTCGGTGTTTGCACCGCCAGCGCCGGGCGAGGCGCCGGCGCAGGCGTTATGCCTGCCGTGGTCGGATTTGCGCCCAACTGGCTTAAAAGCTGCTGATCGATCTTGCCCGACGGCGTCAGGCCCATCTTGCGCTGATAGCTCGCGATCGCACTTGTTGTCGCAGGACCCGGTATGCCGTCGACCGTGCCGGCATAGAAATTCAGGTCCTTCAGGATGGACTGCACCTGTTCGACCGCCGGATCGCTCTTCGGTCGCACAGGCGCAGGCACCTCTTCCGGACGTTCGATATGGATCGTCGTCTCCGGCTCGTTCTGAAGCGAAGCCGACTCACCGCGTGCCGGCAGAAGACTGAATTCCCGCGTCGCGAAGAACGCGCTGGTGTGAGCATGAGGCTGATACCAGAGCGCATTGGCAGACACATAGAACAACGCAACGAGGAACGCGGTCGACCCGCCCACCAGAACCGGGTTTCGGGAGATCATCCCGCCGAGAGCAAGCACACTTCCTTCAAGCGGACCAGGCTTGGGAGCGCGTTTCTCAGGCCGTTTTGCGGAGCGCGCCATGCCCGGTCTCCTTTTTCCTGCCAGCCTCCAACGGCAGCAATGCCCCCTTCTTCGCCGGCTCCTTTTTGGCCGGACCGGCGACGGGAAGGGTTATGGTCACAGTCGTCCCCTCGCCCAGGGCGCTTTCGATGGACATGGTTCCTTCGTGAAGCGTAACCAGCCCCTTCACCAGCGAGAGCCCAAGACCCGTTCCCTCGAACTGGCGGGTATAGTCGTTCTGCACCTGTGTAAAGGGCTTGCCCAAGCGGCAAAGGTCGTCATCGGCAATGCCGATGCCATTGTCGCTGACCCAGAAATGCAGCCGCGAGCCAAGCCGCTTCCCTCCGACGGTGACGTTGCCCCCGTTCGGCGTGAACTTGATGGCATTGGACACGAGATTGATCAGCATCTGCTGGACCGCGCGCTTGTCGGCATGAATTTCGCCTGCTTCCGGAGCGATCTGCGTTGCAAGCGAAATCGACTTGGCTTCAGCCTGAAGGCTCATCATCGAACGGCACATCTCGACGGCATCGGCAAAGCGGAACAGTTCAGGGTTGGTCGCATATGCGCCCGATTCGATCTTCGACACATCGAGTATGGAGTTCACGACCGACAGCAAATGGTGGCCGGAATCGCGCACCAGCGTGACATATTCCTTCTGCCTCGGATCTTTGAAGCCGCCGAACATCTCGTGGATCAGCATATCCGAAAAGCCGATGATGGCGTTGAGTGGCGTGCGCAGTTCATGGCTGACCGCTGCGAGAAAACGTCCCTTGGCGAGTTCGAGCGTTTCAGCCGCCTCAGCCGCCACGGTCAGTTCGGCACGCAAGCCGGCCAGTTCATCGTTCTCGCGGACAAGCAGCGTAAAGCCATTACCCTCATCGCCGTCATTCATCAGTTCGATCAGGAATGGCCGGTAGTTGTCGCTCGCATCACTGCCGTTGCGCTGCGGCAGGCGGATGCGGGCTTCTACGGTCTTTCGCGGGGCACCGTCGCGCAGATCGGCGAGCGCGCAGAGATAGCCGACCCGGTCTGAAATATGAATGCGATCGAACAGACCCGTTCCGAGCAGAAGCTCCGGTGCGAGGTGCAATTTGTTCCGAGCCTGCACTGAGACATCGGCAACGTCGCCACTCTGCGCCATCCGAAACACCACGGCATCGACGATATCCTCAAGCCTAGGGTGGCTTTCGTTCCGCTCGCTGTGAGTCTGCGCGCCGACAAATCCACCGATGCGAGGCAGCAGCGAAGCCAGATAGGCCAGCGGAACCAGCCAATGCCAGGCTGAAACCGGCGCCGTTTCGGGGAAGAAGGCCGTCGTGAAAATCGCCTGCAGCGGCAGCACCGAAAGCGCTGCCGCGCCACCCCACAATGCCGACCGCAATGTACGGCGTTGCCAATAGGCCTCCAACGGCAGCACCAATATCATGGCGGTCATCGGAGATGCCGTTCCACCGGCGGCGGCAATAACAGCCGAAAGCACAAGGCAGCCGACGGCCAGGGAAGCCCCGCCGGCAACTTTGTCGTCAGCCGTGGAGCCGATCAGCACGATGCCGGCCCAGGCCAAGCTGAAGGCGGCACAAATCACGGTCAGCGTCGTCGCCGCGCCCAGCGAAGACGAAAGGAAGAAGGCGGCAGCGATAGAAGCGAAAAACGGCGCTGCCAGCAGGATACCGACCATGCGCTGCTGACGGGCGCGCGCAAAGGCCTCGGCCACCGAAGGGTGCACCAACCGGTCGCAGGCGGCGGCAATGGCGCCGAACACTTCGCTGGATCTGGTGGCAAACAAACTCACTCAACGCACTCGCATCTGGTCCGCTTCGCGGATCGCTTATTGATTGGCTTCGAAACTCGCATCCAGCCTTTAAAGAATGGATAAGGCAGGGCCTTTCAGCACACCGCTGATGGCAAATATCGGTACGGCGGCTGCGAAAACCCGTGCCAGTTTGTTGCATAGTAAACAGATGGTTAGGTCGCCAAGCGCCTCGAAAACACGACGCCCGGCGCAGACCGCGTCCTTGTCGTTCGGAAATATCGATCAAGAACAGAAGCTTATATGGTTAGCCAAAGGTTACCGCTTTTGCCGGTGTGTAGTCCGGGGACGATGGGCGAGTGATCGTTTAAAATTTTAGCAAAATTTGCGCAAAATGCCGTCGAGTTCTG
>VFQQ010001235.1_pt1 | contig 37726 bp, 30 predicted proteins | sample 3512341 | NCBI WGS metagenome assembly VFQQ01 (sample SAMN10412373, study PRJNA504923) | tailings metagenome | isolation source: Relicate 2 Philex TSF1 revegetated site | place: Philippines: Tuba, Benguet | collected 2017-08-29 | reverse complement strand
CTCCCGCAAATCCAGACCCTCGTTTGCTTGAGCAAATGGCACCTCCCACAAATCCAGACCCTCGTTTGCTTGAACAAATGGCATCTCCCGCAAATCCATACCCTCGTTTGCTTGAGCAAATGGCACCTCCCGCAAATCTGAACGGCTGTTTTGCCTTGGTTGGTGTTTTTCACCACCCGTTAATGTGGTGGTTTGGAAGAACAAAAAACAGGGATACTCTTTCCTCCCCCTTACCCCTTCTTCCCGAATAGCGGGACTTTCACTTCGCTTCAGCTGAGGGGGAAAGAACAGCCGGAATAACATCCTCCCCCTTGCCCTTCTTCCCGAATAGCGGGGCTTTCGCTCCGCTTCAGCAAGAGGGGGAGAAACAGCCGGAACAGCCACCTCACCCCTGCCCCTCTCCAAGGGAGAGGGGTGAACAGCCGCGCGGCCATCTCTTGTTTCTTGATTCTTGGTTCTCATATCTATTATTTGGTGTGTCGCAGTCGTTTATTACTTCAATATGTTTTGGCGAAAGGCGATGGCTATGGCGTTTTTCATGTTTACCGCGCCCAGCACCGCAACGATGTGGCGGTTGTGATAATCAATGGTGTTGAAGGAGATGTTTAGCATGTCGGCTATTTGTTTGTTGCTTTTGCCCTCGGCAGCCAGTTTTAAAACCTCTTGCTCTCGTGAACTAAGTTGTGTGCGCTCGGGTGAAACTCCATTTGAGGATTCATTTTTGAGTTCACAAAAGAGCGCTTTGCTGTTGTCGTCCGCAATCACGATTTTTCGTAGTTTTTTTACCTGACGGAACAAAGCAACTTCGCGCAGTTTTGCTGTGCAACTCAATGTTACGAAGGCCCTCAGAAATGTTACGAACGGGGTGTTTTTTGTTACGAACGAAAATTGGGAGGGGAGAAATGGGGAGATTTTGGAGGTGGAGGAGGTTATGTTTTCATCCGAGATTTGAATCCATAGGATTAAGATATTGGTAGAAAAAACAGCAAGGTATAACCCGACCCCGTAGGTGGTCAAATTCAGTTCGCCCCCCCTACGGGGTCGAAGCAGATGGGATGGTATGTTGCTACCAATATGTTATCCCTACGGGATGGAGCGGTAACGGTCGGAGATGCATTGACACCGAAGGTGGTTAAAGAGGGTTCAACCCACTAAGGTCTAGTCAAATATTGATTTCTTTGGATACCGATATATTATCCATAAGGGATGTAAAAAACAGATATTAAGTAAACTAAGATACATGACAACCAAACAACTTTTGCTTGTGGCAGCGGTGCTGAAAACCCTATCTGCCACTGCACAGCCCGGGGCGCTGGACAACTCCTTTCAACCGGCTGTGAACAGCTTGGATGCCATAAGAGCCATAGCCCTGCAACCCGATGGCAAAATTCTGGTGGGCGAAAAACACGGCACGGTTTTCACCATTGGCACATCGCGGGTGAAGCGCCTGAACCCGGATGGCAGTTTAGATACCACCTTTAGTTATCAGCATGAAACCAATGCTGGTATCCGCAAACTGTTGGTACAGCCGAACGGCAAGATATTGGTTGCCGGAGATTTTGATACCCTGGGCAACCTGCCCCTAAAACGGCTGGCAAGGCTCCATGCTGATGGCTCCATAGATACTTCGTTCCACACCGGCACAGGTTTTAACTCGGGTGTTTATGCCATTGGCTTGCAAACTGATGGTAAGATTGTGGCAGGAGGGCTTTTTACGGAATATGATGGATTCGCCTGCAACCGATTGGCACGTTTACATGCAGATGGTACAATAGACACTACCTTCCGCACTGCCTTTGGCGCTAACGCCTCGGTGGAGGACTTAATCATTATGCCCGATGGCCGCATTATTATCAGTGGCGATTTCACTGCTTATGAAGGAGAAAACAACATCCGCTTTGCACGGGTGAATGCTGATGGCAGCAGAGACACCACCATTAAAACGCCTTCCGGTGCCGGGGCAGTGGTGTTTGCTATGGCATTGCAGCCTGATGGCAAAATGCTTTTGGGCGGCAATTTTTTACAATACAATTTTCAACCCAATGGTAGATTGGTGCGCATTCAACCTAATGGTGATATTGATGCGCTGTTCAATGTAGGTGCGGGGGCAAATTCAACCATGCGCCAAATGCTTTTGCTGCCCAATGGCGATGCCATCATTGCCGGAAACTTCACCACATTCAAAGGAATACCTTCAGGCAGGTTACTGAAAGTAAACGCCCAATGTGGTGTGGACACCGTTGATTTCTTAACAGGCAGCGGAGCCGACAATGAAATATATGCTTTGAAACAGCAGGCAGACGGCAAGCTGTTGGCTGCGGGTATGTTTGATAATTACAATCAAACCGCAGTGCCCAAATTGATGCGCCTCTACAATTGCCTCACGCCCAGGCCCGGCAACATCATTGGCGATTCTATTGTGAACTGCCCCAACACCACCTTAACCTTTTCTATTCCACCGGTGCCTTCAGCCATCAGATATGAATGGAAGCTGCCCGCGGGTTGGGCAGGCAGCGGTGATTCCACATCCATTACGGTAGTATCGAATGGCAGTCCCGGCACAGTTTCTGTGCGGGCGTTTTCAGATGCCTGCGGCTTCAGCTATCCGCAAACCAAAGTGGTGAACAACAGTTCTATCCCTGCTCCCGGCATCTGCCTGGTAACGGTAGATTCTGCCAGCACGCACAACATTGTTGTATGGGAAAAACAACCTACCAACCTTATTGACAGTTTCTGCATTTACCGCGAAATCACCAACAATGTGTACACCAAAATAGCATCGGTGCCTTATGATTCGTTGAGCGAATACCATGACTACGATGCCGACCCTAATACCACTTCTTATCGTTACAAGCTTTCTACCATAGACACCTGCGGAGTGGAAAGTGAACTCAGTGTTTTTCACAACACCATCCACCTGCAGTACATTGGCATGGGTAATTTCCAGTGGACGTTTTACCAGATTCAGCCGGGCATTAATCCGGTTATCTCCTTTAATGTTTACCGCGATAATTTCAATAACGGCAACTTTTCGCAAATTGGTTTTGTGTCAGGCTCCAATGCCACTTTCACCGATGTGAGCTACACTTCCTTCCCCGATGCCAATTATGTGGTGGATGTGAACTGGGGTATTTCCTGCACGCCATCGCGGGCAGTGAATACCACGCGCAGCAACAAACGCCCCACCAAAGAACTTTTGATTTCAGTGGATGATGTTACTTATGGAAGCATCCGCATATCGCCCAACCCCGCCCAAACAAGTTTCAATATTGATTATAGTGAAGGGTTGAAAATTTTGCAGGTGGAAATGTTTAACAGCATGGGGCAAAAAGTGATAGATGAAACAAATGCAAGGCACATTTCGGTTGAAAGTTTTCCTAAAGGAGTTTATGTGCTTGCATTGCAAACCAATGCGGGCAGGGTGGTGAAGAAGGTGGTGGTGGAATAGTTTGTTATGAAAAAGGTTCCGCCCCTATGGGGCGGTTTCGTTCTTTGTTCTACCAATATTACATGCCTACGGCATGGAGAAAGCATTTCGATGTTTCGCCCCTACGGGGCGGTATCGTTCTCTTGTATTTTGTGCTACCGATATTAAATGCCTACGGCATGTACAATACAAGCATTGTCCCGTAGGGACAAAATATTGGTAGCAAGAAAAAACCGGAATTTTCCTCGCCCCGTAGGGGCGAAACCTTATGCGCAAAATCCGGTAATTGTTTCGCCCCTATGGGGCGGTATCGTTCTTTATTCTACCAATATTACATGCCTACGGCATGGAGAAAGCATTCAGATGTTATGTCCCTACGGGACATAACATCGGTGGAAACGAAATCCCACAAAGTTTCGCCCCTACGGGGCGGTATCGTTCTCTTGTATTTTGTGCTACCGATATTAAATGCCTACGGCATGTACAATACAAGCATTGTCCCGTAGGGACAAAATATTGGTAGCAAGAAAAAACCGGAATTTTCCTCGCCCCGTAGGGGCGAAACCTTATGCGCAAAATCCGGTAATTGTTTCGCCCCTATGGGGCGGTATCGTTCTTTATTCTACCAATATTATATGCCTACGGCATGGAAAAAGCATTCAGATGTTTTGTCCCGTAGGGACATAATATCGGTAGAAACGAAATAGCGTGGTTAGCCTCGCCCCGTAGGGGCGAAACATGAAACATTGCAAACGAAACCTTGACAACAAAACATCACCTTCATAAACAAAATTCGCATGGCAAACACCTATACTCAAATCCACATTCAATTTGTTTTTGCTGTAAAACACCGTGGCTGTGTCATAGCGCCTTCGTGGGAAACAAATCTCTACAAATACATCACCGGAATCATTCAAAACCATAACCACAAATTATTGGCTATAAATGGTATGTCCGACCATATTCATATATTGGTAGGCATGAGACCCACACAATCCATTGCCGATTTCATGCGCGATGTGAAAGGCGATTCATCCAAATGGATAAACGAAAATCAATTCACACAAAGCAGATTTGAGTGGCAGGAAGGCTACGGAGCATTTTCCTATAGTATATCACAAATACCCAGTGTGATAGAATACATTCAAAGACAAAAGGAGCATCACAGCCGGAAAACATTTCTGGAGGAATACAAGCAATTTTTAGCGTTATTCAATGTAGATTTCGATGAACAATATATTTTCAAGGAACTACTGTAAAATTGGTTGCGCACCTACGGTGCGCAGCGACTCGTCTCCATTTTTTCTACCAATGTTTAATGCCTACGGCATTTACTGTAAGCAGCTATTCCATTGCGCCTTCTTACTTTTTTTTACAATAATCATTCCTGTTTGCACCTTCACCCAACAATACAACATTCGCCACTTTTCTATTGCCGAAGGCATCTGCGGCAACAGCATCAACCATATCTTTCAGGATTGCAGAGGTTACATCTGGTTTGCCACGCAAGGCGGAGGTGTGTGCCGCTTTAATGGTGCAACCTTCAAAAACTTCAACAAAACCCATGGACTTATCAGCAATGATGTAACCTATATTACCGAAGATAAAAACGGTTGTATCTGGATAGGCACAGCCGAGGGCGCATCGAAATTTTGTGGTAATAACTTTCAAAACTTTAATGCTGCAAACGGCCTAAGCAGCAAGGTGGTGTATGGCATAAAAGCTGATGAAAACGGAAAGGTATTTTTTGCCACCGAGGATGCCGGACTGAAGATTTTCAACGGCACAAATTTCGATTCCATTACCACTATACATGGGCTTCCTTCCAATGAAGTTTACACCATAACCGAAGCCGCAGACGGCAGTTGGTGGCTTGGGCTTGCCAACGGAATTGCCAGATTCTATAACGGAAAGGTTGAAACACTAAATGGAAAAATTGGACCACTGCAAAGCACCTTATCCAAAGCATTCTTTTCATCAGCAACAGATGCAACAGGAAACCTTTGGTTTGGTGCAACAAGCGGAGAAGTGGTTGTGATAAAGCCTGACAACTCTGTTGAACAGATTACCCTGCCGGAAATGGTCAGCAATGATTTTATAGGAAGCATAGCTACCGATAAAAAAGGTAACTTATGGTTCGCCACCGACCACGGCCTGCTGAAATGCAGTATCAACAAAAAATTAAATGACGGAGGGTTGAATGAACAAACGACATTCAAACTTTTTGGAACCCGCCAAGGGCTTTCTGTAAATGCTGTGCAGGCAGTTATGGCAGACTATGAAGGTAATATCTGGGCGGGCACTTTGGCGGGCGGTGCCAATGTGCTTAGCAGTGAGTCTTTTGCTTTTTATACACCCGATAATGCTGCTGCCATCTTTAACGTTACTGCATTGTGCGCTGCCCAAAATCCAAATGAATTCTATGTCGGAACTGATAATGGGTTGTATATATTTAGACCTTCAGCAACAACTGTGCTAACTAAGGTATCGGCAGTTGAAAACATTAATATCACTTCTATCGCCAAGGGAAAAAGCAAAACTTTATGGTTGACTGCACAAGATGGGGTGTATGAATGTCAAATTCAGGCATTGGATAAACTGTCAATAAAAAAGCATTACAAGCAAATAGCAGGTGTGTCTGTGGTATCACCCTTGCAAGTGATAGCAGCTTCCGATGGAAAAGTATGGATAGCCACTTTTGGTTCAGGTTTGTTTTGTATAACAGGTGATAGGCAAGAACATTTCAGCAGCGCTCACCTAGGCACCGATAAAATACTCGCTGTTTTTGAAGATAACCGCCAACTCATTTGGCTTGGCACTCAGGATAAAGGTTTAATACAATACAGCCGAGGTAAATTCGAAAAAAGCCCGTTAAAAGTTTCTTCTGTTTGGTCCATCAGCGAGGATAACAGAGGGAATATGCTTTTAGCTACAGGTGAAAGTGGTGTGATATTTTATCCATCATCAAACATCACCAGTCAAACAAACACAACTATGCTAACTGCCACCCAGGGCTTATTATCCGATGCAGTTACTTCGGTTTGTTGGGATAGTATGCAACAATGCTTTTGGGCTGGCAGCGAAAAAGGAATCAACTGCATATCATTCAAGAAAGGTTACGGCAAAGCAACTATTCAAACCCTTGCGCATCAGCATGGATTCAAGCTAACTACTATTAATCAACATGGTATTCTTGCAGCTGGAAATAAAGTTTTGTTTGCTACCGTGAATGGTCTTTGGATTTTCAACAGAGACGCTGCATCACAGCAGTATACAACTCCTAAAATTCAGATTGAAAATGTGCGACTGTTTTATGAAGATGTTGACTGGTCGAAATACACAGATTCACTGATTCCATTAAGCAACATTCCTTCCAAGCTTCGGCTTCCGCATCATCAAAATCACATTACGTTTGATGTGCAGGCAATTTCTTTAAATGATGTCAGATATAAGTATGTTTTAGATGGTAATGATGAGAGGTGGTCATCCCCTTCAAAGACCAACGAAATCACCTTTTCAAATTTAGCTCCGGGCTCTTATACATTCAGGGTTAAAGCGCTACATACAAACGGAAACACGAGCAGCAGCGAAGCGGTTTTCTCATTTGAAATTCTTACGCCCTGGTGGAAAACAACATGGTTCTTCATTCTGCTTGTATCAGCTATAATTAGCTTAATTATCATTGTGGTAAAAACTCGCGAGCGAAGGCTGATGCGTCAAAATCAGCAATTGGAGGAAACAGTTCGCCAACGCACAACAGTAATTGAACAGCAAAAGCAATCGCTTCAAAAAACACTTTCCGAAAAAGAAGTACTGCTGAAAGAGATTCATCACCGTGTAAAGAATAACCTGCAAACCATTTCCAGTATGCTGATGCTGCAAGGCATGGAAATGCAGGATGAGGAAGCGCGGCAAGCTTTAAACGAAAGCCAGAGCCGTGTTCGTTCCATTGCATTGGTACATCAAAAATTGTATCAAACAGATGGTTTGGAAAAGGTGGAGATTGGAGCATTTTTAAAAGACCTCTCCCACGAGGCAATGTCGTTTTATGACACGCATAAAATAAACATTCATCTGCAACTGAATATTAATGAAACCTTTATCATGATTGATAAAGCCATACCAATCGGGCTAATTGTGAATGAACTAATAACTAATTCAGTAAAGCATGCTTTTAAAGATAAGCCTGTAGGGAATATTTTTATTACGATTACAAACAATCACAACGCTCAATCTGACGCTACAATGAAATTGATTTATGCAGATGACGGAAAGGGTTTTGACTACAGCACACTATTGGAAAATTCCCCATCACTCGGATTGGAAATTATTCAACTGCTCGCAGAACAAATTGGTGCAAAGCTCGAGTACACCCGAAACATTCATAGCGAGTTTGTTTTATATTTTAATTAAACCATTTCGCTAATTTGCGTCATGACACCGCTTAAAATAGGCATTGTTGAAGATGATTTGATAGTGGGCAAAAGTATTTTCGCTCTGCTAAAGAAAGTTGGTTATCAACCTATTCCTGCAGTGAGAGATTATAAAGCAGCACTGCAAATGATTCAGCGCGAAATGCCGGAGTTGTTGTTATTGGATATTGGACTGGATGGAAATGAAGATGGCATTGAACTTGCCCAAACTATCAATGATGAATATGGCATTCCTTTTATTTTTCTAACTGCCAATAGCACACCGGATTTTATTGAGCGTGCCAAGAAGGTAAACCCCAGTGCCTATCTCCTGAAACCTTTTAAAGGGGCAGATTTGTTCAATTCCATCGAAATAGCATTTAGTAATTTTAACCGCAGCGGAAAGAATGCTTCTCTAAACATTCAACATACATTATCCAACCGCGATTTCATTTTTATTAAAGAAAATGACAAGTTTCAGAAGCTTAAACTAGCCGATGTGTTGTATGTGGAAAGCGACCATGTTTACCTCAAAATTCATACCATCAATAAATCATTTGTAATTAGAAGCAAACTGGAAGATTTTGTGCAGGAAAATCCGTCTGCACGCCTTATTCGTGTGCATCGAAGCTTTGCAGTAAGCCTCATTCATTTAGAAGAAGTTGATGCTTCAACTGTTATTGTGGGAGCTAAATTCATTCCTTTAAGTCATGCATATCGGCAAGAACTGCTTAATAACGCTTTAAAATGAATTTCTCCCCCGTTTTGTATTGTTTCCGTTAAAAGCGAAAGTTACGCTCGTGCCTGCTTTGTTATCATCTGTCAGCAATAACTTTGTTACCCCCGCAGAATTTTGTGTGTTAAACAACCAACTATATTATTAGAAAACTCTTTGAATCAATCAAAACCCAGACCCTGCTTTTGTCAGCCCCTTTGCCTTCATTGTTGTTAAAGGTATTTGTTCTAAAATGTATATACAAATTTAATAAACATCGGCTGATGTATGCACAAAAAGGATTTTTAAACACAATAAGCAAGCCACTAAGGTTAAAATAACCTTATGAACGTGAATACCTTCAAAACTTCCTCAGTTCCATATTGTTGAAAATGTATTTTTGGCGCAACACAAAAAAATGGCAAGTGCAATTTCTTTTAATGGAGTTGTGATAAGGCTGACTGACGAGCGATGGTATCATATTTCGGTTAACCATCCGGAGATGTCGGCTTACTACTTTGAGATTTTAGAAACCATTTCATCCCCTGAAGTTGTGTATGAAGGAAAAGACAATGCGCTTATTGCCACAAAATCATTGGAAGATAAAGGACTAAAAATGATTGTTGTGATTTACAAAGAAACTGACAGTAGTGATGGTTTTGTGATAACATCTTACACCTCAAATAAAATTTCAGAACTTCAAAAAAGAAAAGTGATATGGAAATTGCAGCACTAAATGACGCAGCCAATCTTTTGCCTTACTTCCTAAAACACAAAAATGTGTGGGCCGATTATGATGAGGAAGCAGATGTTTTGTATTTACATTTCAGAAAGCCCAATATTGCAGAGCATTCTGAGATAACTGAAGATGATGTGATTGTTAGATATGCCAACAATGAAGTAATAGGATTAACTTTTTTGAACGCAAGCCAAAAAATCAAGTAAAACTTTTCAAAAAAATGACAGAAGTAAAAGTGCCCGCAGTTGCGGAAAGTATTTCGGAAGTAACTTTAAGCAAGTGGTTAGTGAAATCCGGTGATTATGTAGAGTTAGACCAGTCTATCTGCGAACTGGAAACCGACAAAGCTGCACAAGAGTTGCCCGCACCGGTTGCGGGGGTCATCACGCTGGTGGCAAAAGAAGGCGATGACATTAAAGTGGGTGGCTTGGTTGCCAACATTGACGAAAAAGCTGCAAAACCTGCTGTAGCAAAAACCGAGGAGAAAAAAGCGGAAACCCCTGCAAAAAAAGAAGAACCAAAAACAGTTGTTGTCCAATCCGAAGTCAGCAATCCGAAATCGCAAATCGCAACAGGTCATCCATCGCCTGCCGCAAAGAAAATTTTAGATGAAGGCGGAGTGAAAACCACTGATGTGAAAGGCACCGGAGTTGCGGGAAGAATAACCAAAGAAGATGCCATTCAGGCAGTGCGCAACAAAGCAAACCTGCCGCAGCGCGAGGCTTTCAGCCGGAATGAGCGGGTAGAGAAAATGAGCCGCGTGCGCAAAACCATCAGCGAGCGTTTGGTGTATGCCAAAAACAGCACCGCCATGCTTACCACTTTCAACGAGGTGGATATGAGTGCCATCAACAAAATTCGGGCGCAGTATGGCGAAGGATTCAAGAAGAAAAATGAAGTAAACTTGGGCATGATGAGTTTTTTCAGCAAGGCAGTTTGCCTTGCGTTGGAAAAGTTCCCTGCCGTGAATGCTTATATCGAAGACGGCAACATCGTGTATCACGATTATGTGGATATTTCCATTGCCGTTTCCACCCCAAAAGGCTTAGTAGTTCCGGTTATTCGCAATGCCGAATCGCTTTCGCTTGCAGGCATTGAAAAAAAGGTGAAAGAACTTGCCATTAAAGGGCGCGATGGATTGCTGACCATGGAGGAAATGACCGGAGGAACATTCACCATTTCAAATGGTGGCGTGTTTGGTTCATTGATGAGCACGCCCATCATCAATCCTCCACAATCTGCAATTTTGGGAATGCACAAAGTGCAAGACCGCCCGGTGGTGATTGACGGACAGGTGGTGGTTCGCCCTATGATGTATGTTGCTTTAAGCTACGACCATCGAATAATTGACGGCAAGGAATCTGTTAGCTTTTTGGTTGCCGTGAAAGACTTTCTGGAGAATCCACACAAAATGCTGTTGGGTGCAGACCCGGTAGAATTGTTGCTGGAAATATAAACTGCATCAGTATTTCAGGCGGTTGTTGGCAATTCAATAATTGCAACCGCGCCTTTCGTGTCGGTTCGGTTTTGGTAGTAAATTTTTCCTCCCATTGCGGTTGCAATATCGCGGCAAATGGCAAGCCCCAAACCGGTGTTTCCTGCTCCGGTGGGTTTGAGCGTAAAAAATGGTTCAAACATTTTATCGAGTACTTCTTCTGTTAAACCTGTGCCGTTGTCGGCAATGCGCAAAACCAATTGTGTGTTATTGGTTTGAATTTCCATTTCAACCTCGGGTGTCGGAACTGATGCCTCGTGGGTGGCATAAAGTGCATTATCAAAAACATTTTGCAACAACTTTGCAAGGCTCGATGCAGGGGCGGTTATCACATATCCCTCAGTTGCGTTCCGCAACAAAAAACTGCACTGCTTGCCTTTAAAAAAACTGTTGGAGGCTGCGTTGTATGTAATCTGCCATTGTGTTTCAATAATCTCTTTTAATCGAACTTTGGTAGGTGCCGAATCTGCCGAGCGGCTGAGTTCCAGCATGGCTTTTACTATACCCGATGCGCGCCTTCCGTAATCGCTGATTTTTGTGAGGTTGCTTTTAATATCAAACATCACATCGCTAATTTCTTCGGGTACATCCTTTTCAATTTCTTCCACCAACTCTGCCGAAAGTTCGCTGAAGTTATTCACGAAATTTAGCGGGTTTTGAATTTCGTGCGCAATGCCTGCGGTGAGCCGCCCAAGCGAAGCAAGTTTTTCCTGACTGATAAGTTGTTCCTGCGTGCGTTTGAGCTGCTGATGGGTTTCGTTTAGCTCGGTGTAGGCGCGGTTTAACTCTTCGTTTCGCTTGCGCTCAATTTCTGTTTCCCTTTCTTTTTGAATGATTTGTTGGTGGTGTTTCGTTGCCTCCAATTTTCTGATAACTGCTTTATCTAACTGCTGCTTTTCCAAAAAATTTACTTGCCTTTGGTAAGCAAGCGCCAACTGAAAGTTACCTGATTTTTCGTGTGCTTCCGAATAAAGTGAACTAACCCTCAACAGCAAGTCAGAGTTTTGATTTTGCTGCGCTTTGTCCATCAACTTTTCTAACAACAAAAAAGCTGCGTCCATTTTGTTTTTCTTCAACAAACAATCCGCCAAGCCGCATTCAAGCAGTTCATTTTCTCGCTTAAATCCTGTTTTTTCCGACAGATTGAATGCTTCGAGAAAGGCATCTTCGGCAGAATCAAAATCCTTCGTTTGTAAATGAATTTCTGCCTTCAGTTTGGTGAGCAGCAATTGCTGATTAACAAAATGATTATCGGATGCAATGCCAATGGCTCGTTGCAACACTTCAAGCGCCTCAGCATTTCTGCTCTCCGCTTTCAGAATTTCTGCCTTTTGTGCCAGCGCATCTGCCACACCCTCGCTGTTGCTGATGTGATGATAAATTTGAATTCGCTTTTCACTATAAGTCCATGCCTCATGGAATTGACTGTCGGCTAAATATGCCGCTGCAAGGTTTCGGTATAGCGATGCAGAAAATGCCGGATTGCCATATTCATGTGCTGCCGACAAACATGTTTTATAGAAATCGAGCGCAGCGCTCACATCGCCAATGCGCTGGTAAATGGCACCCAAATTGAATAATGGCAGGGCATTCAATTTGTTTACACCACTCTGCTCAGCAATGCTCAAAGCCTGCTGAAAACTTCCCATTGCCTGATTCAAATCACCCGACTCATCGTAACGACTTCCCAGTTCAAGATGCAAATAATAAGATTCCGAAAAGTTTTCTATCCGATTGTAAATTACGGCTGCCGTGTTTAGCATCACAATGCTGCTGGCGATGTTTCCTTCCAGGTGGGCTATTTTGCTTTGCAATCGCAAATGTTGCGCCTGAACTTCTTCATCATGTTTAATGACCGAGACTACAAAATCATCTCCAAGTGCAATTTTCGCTTCTGCAATGTTGCGCAAAATGAGGTGAGCCTTTGCTTCTGCCAAAAGTGTTTTCGCTTTTAAAGCATGAAACGAGGTAGGCTCTAAAAGTTGTTTCAAAAACTTTATTTTTTCAACACCCTCGGCAAGCCTTCGGGTGGTCAGCAAAGCGTTCGCCTCCAGCAAAAGTAATTCGAACACCCACTCATCGTTTTCCTCTGCATGCTCTATCTGCACCTCGGCAGCCAGGCGAAACACATTTTCATAATCATAAGTATAGAAAGCCAATTCAGCCAAACAGCATTTGATGGACATAGGCATTTCTGCTCTATCAGTGCCTTTGCACTTCTCCATTGCCTTGGCATACAAAGCATTTTTATTCAACAACCTAAACTCTTCAAATTTCAACACTATCGGGTTTTTCAAAATTGAAAATACAACGATGCTTTTAGGACAACACAATAAAAAAAGCCCATGTTAGAAAACATAACATGGGCTTTTAAGCAGTTGCGCAGCAACTACTCTTTTACAAACTTTTTGGACACTGTTCCGTTTGCGTTTTTGATTTTGATAAAGTAAACAGATGAAGGAAGTTCGCTAACATCAATTACATCAGATTGGCTGATTGTTTTGCTGATGGCGAGCGCACCCTTCGAATCGTAAATTTCAACAGTTGAATTAGCCGGAGCAGGCAGAATGATGTGAAGCAAATCGCGAACCGGATTCGGAGCAATTTTGATAGCCTCTTTTTTGCTTTCGCTAATTCCGGTGGCATCGCTTACAATCGCAAGCGAAAAACGCTCGCGACTATCGGATGTAAACCCATCAAAAACATAACTGCCGTTTCGGGTAAGGTTGTGATAGAAATTCAATTTGTGGTCTTTCAATAAAAACTCCACCCCTTGCATGTCATTCACTCCCGAAGGTTCAATTTCAAATGTTCCATTCACTCCGGGATTAAACCCTACTTTAATCTCTCCGCCCGAGTATGGAAAAGGAGTTGTGTTCACTGAAGCCCAGTCCGAGCCGATGAAAGAGTAAATGGTTGGTCGCCCGGCTGCACTGCTGAACTTACCTGCATCGAACTCAGGATCGAAACCATCGGTTGAATTGGGGTTGAAATTAAAGTAGGTAATGTCGGCAAAACCATTGCCGGCAACTTTCAACCCAATTTGATGCTCATCGGTTTTATGGAAAGCAGTGGAAACTACCGTTCGGTTGGCTTTGTTCATGGTAAAGGTGGCTGTTCCTCCGGTGGTGGCTTTGCGAGCAAAGAAACCCTGGAATGGAGCAAGTACCCCTGAGCCTGACATTGACATCGGCTGAAGCGTTCCTTCAAATTGACCGTGGGTGTGCATGACCATCACAAAGTTTTCAAAGTCGCTGTTTGCCGCATAATCCAAATCTAAGTTTGCCTGAAACGGATTGGAGAGCAAATGCCAACCTGAAGTGTATTGATTTCCTTGCTTTGAAGTAGATGTCCAGCCACTTCTGCCAAGTCCGGTAACCGACACGTCAACGTTGGTGAGTTGACCTGTTACCTCCAGCACTCCTGAGCCGCCCTTTACAACTGAATAACCTTTTCCGTTTTGAACAGTTCCGCTGCTGCGCACCTGCCATCCTTGTAAATGACATGAGCTAACAGCACTCTCATTATACTGATAAACATTTCCTGTCATGCTGTTATTTGCCAGCTTGGCCTCATCGCAATCGGTTGTTGGGGTTACAAACACTCCGTTGGTGCCTTTTGCAGGCGCCAACTGTGTAACATTTATATTAGACAGCGGACTGCCGAAATAATGCTGCGAGTGCAACGATGGAGCGGTGGATGCTTCATGACCTCGCTGCGAAAACACTGTTCCGGTTATGGTGCCTGTGAATCCTGATGAGAAGTCGTTCAGAATACCTGCCTTGTCTTTATCTGGTGAAAGGAATGTTAGTTTACCCGATGTAACATTCAAGTTGCCGCTCTTCAACTGCAACTGATTTTCAATGCCTACTTGTGTACCTTGATTCAGTTTAACTCCGCTTGGGTTATCAATCATCAGGTTGGCTTCAAAAACCATGTTTCCACTTAACACAGCGCCACTCATCACAAATGTTCCGCCACCACTAATTTTTGCCGGAATGTTAATTCCCGGAGGGGTATCAATTTTTGTGGCAAAGGTGTCGAAAGTGGTGATAGTGGAACCGGCAGATATTGTTAAAGGCGTGCTGTTGCCGACTGTTCCTCTGTATAAAGTAATGTTTTGGCCTGTTGGCACTAATGGATTAAAGATTGGATGAGTTGCAGAAGTGATGCTTACAATGTGAATAATGCTGTTGGGAATACCGGCAGGAATCCAGTTGTTCGGGTTGTTCCATTCCTCGCTGAAGTGCCCATGCCAAATGTAGGTACACGACTCATCAATGTTACCATCGCAGTTGTCGTCAATGCCGTTGCAAATTTCGGTTGCACCGGGGTAAATGTTTGCGTTGTTATCGTTGCAATCAATAGCCATTGAAGTGAGCGCAGATGCAAGCTTGTAGCCTGTTGGCGCAACACACGCCAATTGCGTAGTTCCATCGCTGTAACCATCGTTATCCGTGTCTTTGTAATAAGTTGCGCTGCCACCTGTAACACTTGCAGTGTAAGTGCTGCTGCTCACTGTTGCAGGTGATACACATGCGGCATTGCTGGTTAACTCAACCGTTACGGTTTGTCCGTTGGTTAATGCGGTGGTGCTGTAAGTGTTGCTTGAACCATTTTGAACACTCGAACCGTTCACTTTGAAATTGTAGGTGGGCGATGCACCTCCGTTGGTTGGCGTAGCTGTGAAGGTGATGTTCGTTCCTGCGCAGAATGCTCCGGCAGGTGATGCATCAAGCGTTACACTTGGTGTAACAATACCTTGTATAGATAAATTGCTGCCATTATCTGTTCCGGTAACAGCAGGGTTGGTAGAATTCACCCGAACGCGATAGCCCGAACCTGCTGCTGTTCCTGAAGGGATAATTACATTAATGTTGCCGTTGGTGGCTGTATTAGAGTTACTGATGCCAATAACTGTTGGCGATGCAAAACTGCCTGAAGCATTACTCAATTCAACAACATAGTCATTGCCGACATTTGGTGCAAAACCCGTAGCGTTAAAGTCAACGTCAAAAGATTCATTTTCACAAAAGGTTGATAGGGAAACTAAAGCGGTAATTTCTTCCACACATACAGAATTAACGAGGGGCAATTCATAACCATTACTCCAAAATGGATTTCCAAAGCCCATTAACGCACCATCTCTTGCATTCACTTCATCCGGGCAAATAAATGAAGACGCGGGTTGAGAAAGAAACCCACTGAACCCGTTGTTAAACTTGTAGTATGCTCTTAGCCCAACTGTTGATGGCGCAATCTCGCAATTCATGTCAGCCTGAATCTCCAAGTCGGTTCGCTCTGTTTCCCAAATTCTGAGTTCATCTAAAATACCTTCCATAAAGTTTCCGCCAAAAAGTGATTTCCCGATGTAGAAAATACTATCCGTTGCACTAAAGGTTGGCGAGGTATAATCGCTGGCAACCAAGTTGCCATCATAATAGATTTTTCGATTGTCACCCGGTGCTGTTGACCCAAGATAAACGAAAGCCCAATGATGCGGTGAATAATCGCGTGAAGGCAACTGGTAAATAAGCGGACTACCGTCAAAATCAAATCCTACTCTATTGGAGTTATCTATTGAAATTTCAATTGGGTTGACATTATCGCCAATGCTTACAATAGTTTTGTCTGAAAAGGCGTCCTCCTGTAACCAAAACTCGATTGTAAATGGCATATCTTCTAAAAGCAAACCTTGCGGAACCTCAATGTAATTTGTTACGCCATCAAAACGAAGCGATGCTTGCTTTGGAGATAAAAGATACTGTGCACCATTGTCAGGGCTTATCCCTCCACCGGCAGAGCTTGTTACTCTAATTTTGTAGAGACCGCTCTGGACGTTTTCAGGAATAGTTGCATTAATAAATCCAGTGCGCGCATTGCTGGCGATGCTTCCGATATTTGTGGGTGGTGAAAAATTTCCATTTACGTCACTTAACTGAGCGAAATATGTGTTCCCGCCCCCTGGTGCATTGATTGCATTGAATGGTACTTGCAATACTGTGCCACCTTTCACCCAGTAGGTATCTATCGGGCTTGTAATGAGGGGATGCGGGTGATATTCAAACAAATCTTTCCCCAAATCATTAGAGACACCAATGTTACCTGTGCCTGCAAAGCCTCTGTTTGATTGTGAAAAGCCAACAGCATTGTTCCTTGCCAAGCCTGCAAAATCTGTTCTTTGAGTCCAATGATTGCCAACCGGGTCATATTCATATAAAAACTTATTATGGGAAGTGCTGCCAGTTGATCCTGTTACCATATAGCCTCTGTTGGCGATGCTAAACACTGCATAAGCCTGCGCGTCTGTTATTGGCGGACTTGCCAATGAAGTGCCAAGCCCGGGAGCCACTAACTGCATTTGGGAGCTGGACTTTGCATGGAGCAAATACGGCTGATTACCTAGATAAAATGTCTTTCCATCAGATTGGACAGCATCTGTTCCTGCCAATACCCATGAATTGGTAGTGGTATTATACTCCCAAATGTTGCCTAGATATGATGAACAGCCAATACATGAGCCCCCTGCTATGTACCCCTTTCCGTTAAGCGAATACCCTACTGCATTATATAGTGGTGGACTTGTAAGAGGCAAACTTGCCTTTGAAGTCCATGTGTCTGTTGCTGGGTCATATTCACAAAACGTTCTGCTTCCATTAAATCCTCCGGTTCCAACATACAATTTACCGTTCAATTCAAATCCTGCCGAGCGAGAAGCCGCGCAGGGGCAATCGCTTTTTCTTTCCCATTGATTGAATATCATGCTGTATTTATGTGTTACTCCATTTGGAGAAACTAAGTAATTATCCTCATCAATTTTAAACGATAAGGCATCACTTGTGCCGTAATCCATGGTAGTCCACTTTTCAGTGAAACCGCTAAGTGCATAAAAAGTGCTCTTAGCAGTTGCTCCTGCAGGTCCTCCACCTCCTACATATAGTGTATCTCTGATAACAAAAGTTACTCCTCGGCTATTGTTATCCGGATACTTCACAGGTAAAAGCGACCAAACTAATGTGGATGGATTAAATGAATAGACCGATGAACCCGCAATAACATACCCTAACCCGGTATGAGGTATTGATCTTGCTGGCATTCCCCAACCCGCACCTCCCGGGAAAGGTGTTGCTAATGTTGTCCATTCATCCGTTATTGGGTTATACCTGTAAAAAGTGTTCTGAAAAGTGCCTCCGTGAATCTCTCCGTTTCCAACATAACCCCGCCCCCCAATTGCAAATGCACTTGCAAGTTGAAGCGCAACCGGCAAACTTGCAATTGCAGCAAAGTTTGTTCCGTCAAATTCGTAAAAATCGGTATGCCCCCCTGCGCCTGTGCCGATATAGGCTTTTGAGCCAATCACAAAAGCCACAGCTCTGTATCGGGCTGCTCCGGGAAAACTTGCTGCAACAGGGGTCCATGTGTCAGTTACCGGATCATAACGCCAAAAATCACTCAAAAGGTTTGAATTGGAATCCAAGCCCAAGCCTACATAGCCAAACCCAGCGAGTGAAAAGCCAACAGCACCATGTCTGCTTGACATCGCAGAGGGAATGTTACCTTTAGATGTCCAGGATTTGGTGTCAGGGTTATACTCTCTCACACTTCTTCTGATTGTGGCACTTATTGCATCATCTTTTGCGGCAATAAAATACCCTCTATTGTTGATTGAAAAAGCAACAGCATCAAATGTGCCCCCTCCAGTTATTTTGGGGACAACAAATGAGTCGCTGATGTTTGACATCTGACCCCAGGTGTTGGGCAGTTGGCTGTGAGCAGAATGAATTCCGAATAATGAAACAAGAGCTAATGCAAATAGTGGTAGCTTGCTACCCAAAAAAAAATTGTTTGCCATAGAATGTAAATTGTTTGACAAATAGAAGTCTAACAGCTTGCATTCAACTACCTAACCTTAGGTATTTTAAGCGGCTTTTGGATTGAATTTGTTAAAAAAAGTCGTTAAGCGATTTAAATCGGTTGAAAATATTCACAGCGTAAAAAAAACTTAACGATAAAAGCGAAGCAATAATCAATGCTTTTGGCATAAGATTACTGAAGCAAGCATGTGGTGGTAAATGCTAACTCTCCCCTTCTTCCACCTTCACCACTTCAACTCCGGCAAGAAACTTGGCTTTGATTTTGCCTTCAATTTCTGCCATCAGTTCAGGATTGTCTTCAAGCAGTTGTTTCACGGCATCTCTGCCTTGCCCGAGTTTTGTGCCCTCGTAGCTATACCACGAGCCACTCTTATTCAGGATATTCAAATCGGAACCTAAGTCAACAATTTCACCGCTTTTTGAAACGCCTTTTCCATACATAATGTCAAACTCGGTGGTGCGGAAAGGTGGCGCCAATTTATTTTTCACCACCTTCACTTTGGTGCGGTTGCCGGTTACTTCGTCCTTCTCCTTAATTTGACCAACTCGTCTGATGTCTAATCGAACAGAAGAATAAAACTTCAAGGCATTACCGCCAGTGGTGGTTTCGGGGTTACCGAACATCACGCCAATTTTTTCGCGCAACTGATTGATGAAAATGCAGCAACAGCCGGTTTTTGAAATGGTGCCGGTGAGTTTGCGCAACGCCTGACTCATCAGTCGCGCCTGCAAGCCCATTTTGCTTTCGCCCATTTCACCCTCCAACTCACCACGCGGCACAAGGGCTGCCACCGAGTCAATCACACAAATATCTATCGCTCCCGAGCGAATTAAATGCTCGGCAATGTCCAATGCCTGCTCGCCATCATCGGGCTGCGAAATCAACAAGTTTGTGCAATCAATGCCGAGGTTTTCAGCGTAAGCCTTATCGAAAGCGTGCTCTGCATCAATGAAAGCTGCAATGCCGCCATTTTTTTGCGCATTAGCAATTGCCTGCAATGCAAGTGTGGTTTTACCCGATGATTCAGGTCCATAAATTTCAACCACTCTGCCTTTGGGTAGCCCGCCAATACCCAAGGCGATATCTAACCCAATGGAACCGGTAGAAATGATTTCGGCAGCGGTAATTTTTGAATCACCCAATTTCATCACGGTGCCTTTGCCGTAGGCTTTATCTAATTTATCAACTGTCAGTTGTAGGGCTTTCAGTTTTTCTGTGGTAGCGTTATTACTCATATCCTTGAATTTTGCGTTTGTGCAATGATTGTAAAAACAAACGTAGCGGAAATTTTGAAGTAAAACGTCCGCTACATTGCTTTGTGAATAAGTTATTGGGCTGTGTGTTTATTCCAACACCTGCGCTGTGGAATTTTCGGTATCCACTTTGTCAATCACCTTCTCAATTTTTCCTTTTTCATCAATCACAAAAGTAACACGATTGGTGCCCATGTACTCGCGCCCCATAAATTTTTTCTTACCCCACACACCATAAGCCTCCACCACTTTTTTTTCCTCATCGCTTACAAGTGTGAAAGGCAGCTCATACTTTTCCTCAAACTTTTTGTGCTTTTTCACTGAATCTACACTCACGCCAAGCACGACATAGCCTTTCTTTTTCAAGGCTGCATGATTATCACGGAAGTTACACGCCTCTTTGGTGCAGCCCGGAGTATCATCCTTCGGGTAGAAGTACAACACCACTTTTTTGCCTTTGTAATCGCTTAATGAAACGGGATTGCCGTTTTGGTCGGGGGCAGTGAAATCAGGGGCTTTGTCGCCCACTTTTAAATGACTCATGTTGAATTTTTATTGATGAATAAACACTGCAACAAACATAAAACTTGCTGAAAAAGTTCAGGAAAAGTATTGCTAAGCGTTTAGCTCAAAATACAATTGGTAAATACTTCGCTAATATCCCCCGATTAAAACTTTGGCCGTTGGTGCTGCCTTGATAAGTTATGGCAACTAATTTTCCGTATTGGTCGAAAACAGGTGAGCCGCTGCCACCACTGGCGGTTTGTGCTGAATATTGAATGTATGATTTTGAAGGAGCTTGTGTAAAGCTGCCTTGTGTGGAAGTACAGTTCAATTCATTGTCTTCGTTTAATGCAAGGGCATCACCATAAGGAAAACCGATTACATAAGCCGGTGCGCCCACTTGTAATTTGCTCTCATCGGGCTGTATGTCAGATAATGAAACCACAGTAACATTTGGCGGTAAAGAACCACTTAAAATTTGAAGGGATGCAAGGTCTATGTCTTCATCGCTTGACTCTTTGTGAACGGAACATTCAATCCTGTTTTCAGGCGAAAACCGTTTTCCATTCGGGTAAATGTAAATAGCCTCCAACGCTCCATAAAATTTCGGGTCATCATCGCCCCAGCCGTTTTCGCGCAATGCGCGTTTGATGGCAGGCTTTACTTTTGTGAAAAAATAATCTTTCAGATTGTTGTTGTTTGACCACGGCTCTACCACATGCTGATTGGTGATTAGCCCGCCAGTGCTGTCCATGAAAAATGCTGTACCTTCTGATGTAAGTGGTTTTAAGTCAGATTTTGTTTTACTTAAACCTAATGACTCATCTTCCTTTAAGCCAAAGTACAAGTCGTTAGCCTTGGTTTGAATGCGCACATAATATTTCACTTCCACCAGCGCCACAGCATTTTTATACTTGTTGTACACTTCTGCGGCTGTTAAGGGCTGCTCAACCTTGGTGGTATTGTTGGTTAAAACAAAACGGAACAATAGCAAAAGTATACCGATTACAGCAAATGCAGCCGTTACTTTCAACGCATGGCGCTTTATGAATGGAATTACCGGACTTGATTTTGAAGGTTCGGCTGGTTTAGTTTCCGGCCTTTCAATGTTGCTCCAATCTAACTGTTCAACTCCGGCAAAAAGTATTTCATCGCCATAGATTACCTCAACAGTTTGATTAGTAATTTTTTTGCCATTTACGGTTGTGCCGTTGCTGCTGAAATCCTGCAACAGAATCTTGCCGGTATCGCTCACGGTAATGGTCGCATGATCGCGGCTGCAAAAGGTGGCGGTAAGAAGGATGTCAGAAGATGGGTTTCGACCTATTTTGTATGTTTTCACGCATAGCGAATATAGGCGATTTGCAATTCGCGAATTGCAAATCGCAAATCGTGCATTTCTCATTTCATGAAATGTGAAACAGGTTAAATTTTCCATTTTCCGGAAAATGAAAAACCATACCCAATTCGCAAATTGGTTGGCGAACTTTATTTCACAATATGTGAAATAAAGTTTTTTGTAACACTCATTTAAAATCAAAAACAAATGATTTACAATACTTAATAGCTATATTTCACATTTCGTGAATTGTGAAATAATATTAGCTTTATGCCATGAGAAAACACGCAGGTATGAAACCGCAGGATATAGCTATCCTGCTAAAACTTGCCGCTTTAAAAGAGCGCAACTGGATAATGAAAGACATTGCCGAACAAATGAAAATAAGTTTGGGCGAGTTCAGTTATTCTATAAGTCGTTCGGTATATGCGGGGCTTATCAGTGAAGACAAAGCCATTATTATGAAGCCCGCATTGATTGACTTTTTGCAATATGGCATCCGCTATGTTTTTCCGGTGCGCCCGGGCGAAATGGTAAAAGGCATACCTACCTCACACGCTGCCCCGCCATTAAGCAATGAAATACGCAGCTCTGAACCTTATGTGTGGAAATATGCCAAAGGCAAAGTGCGCGGACGTGCCATTCAGCCGCTTTATGCCGGTGCCATAGAAGCAAGTTTGCAAAATGCTGAGCTGTATGAGTTATTGGCACTTGTTGATGCCATGCGCGTGGGCAGAGTGCGCGAACAACAAATGGCGATAGCCGAAATTAAAAAACGATTGGATGTATGAACGGGCGCGAAGAAAACCTTGCAGCCATTGCGTTGATTGCACATGCCATTGGCGAGCTAAACGATGAGGCGGTTTTTGTTGGCGGAGCTACCGTTGGTTTATACACCGACCCGGAAAGCGATGATAGCCGACCGACCAAGGATGTCGACTTTTTCTTGGAAATAACTACAGCGCACGAACTGGAAACTGTGCGTGAGAAACTCACCACCCGCGGTTTTACTCAAACATCTGAAGACTTGGTGCTATGCCGTTTTAGATACAGCGATATTATAGTGGATGTAATGAGCACTCGTGCTATTGGCTGGGCACCCGCCAATGTTTGGTTTGCTGAAGGACTTCCATTTGCTTACAAGGAAAAAGTGGACAGCAGTTTACAGGTGCAATTATTGCCTTTGCCTTATTTACTGGCAACCAAGTTTACCGCCTTTACCGATCGCGGCAAAGACCCGCGCACCAGCCACGATATGGAGGATATTGTTTACATACTGGCGGGTAACTCCTCTTGGGAAAAGGATATTGCCGAAGCACCCGAAAATGTGCGGCATTATTTACAACAACAATTAGCTGCGCTCGCTCCTGAAACTATGCTGGCGCATTTACCCGATACAGAAAGTGTAAATGTGCTGAAGGAAAGAATTGCTGCATTTCTAAAATAGTAGTAGTTGGTGATGCTCAGGTGACGGAGCATTATTTTTTACGGCTGTTTGTGCTTGCATTTGGCACTACCAAGGTTATATCAATTGCAAATGCTGAAAGCATTTTTCTTGGTTAAATGTATGCATATCTTAGACCCAAGTGGATGTGGGAAATAAGGCACACTACTTTATTCCTGGAGAACGAGGCGGGGTATTAAAGCTTGCATAATAACTAGATTTATACTTGCTTATAATTTTGACAGGATTATCTGTCGGTTTTAGTTTTTGAATCTTTTTTGAATTCAGAAACCTCTCAAGATGCTTCAAACTTTTTGTTCGCTGTCTATCTAAGTTCTTAACCTGTGAGAATAAAAAATTATTGTAATCTTTCGCCAATTCAAATCCTCGAACCCAACTTAGATTTGACCTGCTATTATCTCTGTTTTTTTTGCCTACAGCCATGGCTATCAACTTCCCTTGTACCTTAGCACCTATCTTGTTCAAATCTACTTTAATCGAACCGCCTAACTTAGTAACTTGGGTCATTAGCTTGACAACATCACTTACTATACGCTTTTGTTTCTCAATCTGTTTTTTGATAGAATTCTTTCGTATCCGCATCAATCCATCGTATCTGAGTTGATATCCAACAAATGATATCCAAGGTACGTTTGATTTTTCTTCAAAAGTTGAAGCAAAATATTGCGCCCATTTATATGTACGCTTTGACTTAAGCGACCAAAAACAATTTGTCCTTTTAGAATTCTTCTCAGTAAAAGTAAAGTAATCCATTTGTTTCACCTGCGCTGGTTCATTGATAGGTAGTTTTAGTGAATCAAGTTTCTGAATGGCTTCATTAAAGTATTGTTCGTTCTTAGTCTTGTTTGTATGAAGAATAATCAAATCGTCACAATATCGCAAGTAAAGCAACTGAGAGTCATCTGGAAATATTTTATCAAGCTCATTTAGAACCAAGTTTGAAAAGAAGCCAGAAAGTGCACCGCCTTGAGCAATACCAAGTTTCTCATTTTCAACATCAATGCCAAGTTTGATTAGTTCAGTCTTAGGCCAATATAAATCCTTATCACCTTTACCCCTTACTAATATATTATTCTGAAAGCAATAGGAATTAAGATAAGAATAGCATAAACGAATTGCAGTAGAATGAATGGGTCTTCCTATATCTGAGAATACTTTTTCTATTTCTACGATACGTTCTTTGATTGTATCGTGAGAAATAGTATCAAAGAATTTTTTTAAATCTAATTCTGCAACGTAAATTTCCTTTTCCTTATTCGTTTTCCAATAGTCAATTATTCTGCCAAAAGCACTTTGATGATTGAAGTTCTTTCCTTTTACATCTTTTATGTACTTACAGCGATATGCGTAAGAAGAATCCGAAAAGTATTTGAGATTTGCTCTTGATCCAGTATAGTCAATCTGGTCAGTCAAATACTTATTTAAAAGGCTTAGTATTATGGAATCAGTTAGCTGGTAAATGCTTGTCGCGCGATATTCGTTTGGGACTTTATTTTTATCCTTTAGAACAAATGAAACCGAAACCGGTGCAGATATTTCATAATTTGGGTCGTTAAATCCCCTTTTAACTTGTTCAATTTGCCAGCAAAGTAATTTTAGCCATTCAGGTTCTGTGCCATCTTTTTCTCTTCCTTTGATTGCATCTTTTACAGACAATCTAAGTTCCTGTTGGGATATTTTTGTTATGTCTTTTAACCTTTTTCTAAATTCAGGCTTAGAATTTATCCAATTCGATCTACTCGGGAAAATTTTACATAACCAATATCTTTCAATATACTCGTAATTACATGTTCGCCTAGGCAATTTGCTGTTATTAAGCCTAGCAATTGAGTTCAAAAACTGGCTTGATCTGTTTTTTTCTATTATTCTAACACGTTTTTTTATTAATGCATCTAGAATAGAATCAAAAGAAAAGTAAGTTTCAAATTTCATATAAAAGTGAGGTGAGTTCCCAGACCTGCTATTTGCAGTATTTATGGATTACTTTTTATCGCTTCCTGTTTTGGACGTTGAATGGAAGCCAAACTAACCTGTCCATTTAAAAACGGGGCTCACCTCACCAAAAGTTTAATTTATTTATAATCTTGTTAAATCAATTATAGCAATATTCCTAAATCCATTTACTCAATAAATGTAAAACCGATTTTCAGAAATCATCTATTGCAGATTACCTGCTGAAAAAAATCCATTTGACACACCTGAACTTCTTTACCTTCAGGAAATTGTTCATGAATATAATCCAATGCTCCTTGGTAGCTTATATTAGCACTCACCCCAATTTGAAATCCTTTAGGTATGTTACAATTAGTTTTTAAGTGGTGCTCTAACAGCTCAATTAAGTAATTTACGTTATCTGGCGAAGCACACTTAATTTTGATAGGGGCTGAGATATAAGTCTCTCGTTCAAACTCACTAGTTTCAGAATTTCTTACCAACTTGTACCAATAAGCCACGCAATAAAAATTCATCCCAAATTTGTTCTTATCATTTTGAGAGAAATGTTGCCCATTATTAATTTGATTCTGTAGCTGTGGTTTTGAACATATGTTAAAGGTAACAGGGTTTTCACCTAGTACCTCACCTCTACTTTTAATAGCATCTGAATATGATACACTAATATTTGGACCAAATTTTGCGGGGATAGTGTAGTAAAAATTTTCACCTCTATCTTTTTCAACAATAGGACAATTCTTGTTGATGTGTCTTTCAATAATATTGAGAGCCTCTCCATCGTCTATATTTTTGGGTATAGTCAATTCAAAAATTTCAGACGCATAGTTTACGGTGCTATGTACCACAAGCATTAAGGTTTTACTATCAAAACCTAATTTTTTTTCCTGATAACCATACCAACAATAAACCTTTCTATCATTAGCCTTTTTAGGACTATTAAACTCCCTGGGGAGAGATTGATTTACATTGCCGTCTTCTACCAACGGAGATTCCATTTTGGATTTAAGAGAATCCTTCAAAAAATTATTCGATTTTATCGAAGCAGTACCAATCAGAACTACTCCCTCAACCTCTCTCAATTTGCTTGTCTTACTATTTGAAATAATAATTTTTAATACGCCAAACGTAATTCCAACTAATACAAAACCTATTCCAATAAATATTAGCAACAATAATTTTCTCTTATTAGGCTTGTTGGGTTTTACAATATTTTCTCTGTACTTCTCACCAATCACCTGCGTTTTCTCTCCAAACCCATTAGCCTTTTCATTGCTAAAAGCTGCTTTTAAAATCTCTGTACTTTGAGAGCGCAGAATTGGTTCTCGCCTGAGGCAATCAGTTACAATTTTTTTCAGCGGCTCGGTGAGGTTTTGTGTAGCAGTGGTAAGGTCTTTATTCAAAATGTTAGCAATGATTTGCTCATTGCTAATGCCCTGCGAGGTTTTTCCAAAAGGGTGCACACCCGTTAGTGCTTCCAGTAGCATCACACCAAGGCTCCACACATCACTGGCGGTGTTTACATTCCCCGTTGTAAAATATTCAGGTGCCATGTATTCCACGGTGCCAACTAATTGTGTGCTGGCGGCTGTGGCATCGGCACGTTTGGCAATGCCAAAGTCCGTAATCTTGGCGCGTAGTTTTTCGCCTTCGCTAAACAGCAAAATGTTGGTGGGTTTCAGGTCGCGGTGTATGATGTTGTTGCTGTGCAGGTAAGCCAGCCCTTCAATAATGTCTTTTGCTAAATCTTCTATAAGGCGGTAATCGGGTGTGCCTTTTTTGAGTAGGTCAGCCAATGTGCCTTTATCGGCATATTCTAAAATGCCCACATGGTAGAGGATGGGTTTGCCGTGTATATCGGTGCTGCCGGTGTTTACTTCATACGCCTCTATGTGTTGTACAATGTTGGGGTGATTGAGTTTTTTGAAGCGTTTTATTTCATTTATCAGATTGTGCTTATCATCGGCAGAGGCATGAGCAATTTTCAGCGCCACAAAAATTTGGTCTTCGTTGTCATACGCTTTATACACTTCACCAAAGCCGCCTTTGCCCAGCAGGTCTTTTTTAGGGTCGTAGGTAAAACGCTTGCGGAAAGATGGTAGAGATACTTCCATAGAATTTAATCTGCTTTGGTTTTGTAGCCAATTTTTGTTCGCTCTTTTTTGGGTTCTTCCAGCAATTGATGTAATGCATCAAAAAGCAATTTCAAATCTTCATCGTGTTGGGTTATTTTCTTTTCCACTTTCATCAGTTTCACCACAATATCTTTATGGGTAAGTGCCATTTCGCGCAGTTGCATAAAAACCCGCACTATTTGAATGTTCATTTGAATAGCCGTTTCGCTATTGATAACACTCGCCAGCATCACCGCTCCGTGTTCGGTAAAAGCATAGGGTAAAGTGGCGGAGAATTTGAGTGGGCGGAGGTGGTCACAATTTGTGACCACCTCGTTTTTTTCCTCTTGCGATAGTTGAAACATAAAGTCTTCCGGAAACCGGTGAATGTTACGCTTCATTTGTTGATTGAGTTGCTTTGTACTCACGCCATACAGTTCAGCCAAGTCGCGGTCTATCATTACCTTCTTGCCGTGCAGATGGAGAATTTTGTTCACAATAAATGTTTCAGTGGTGGAGAATGTTTTGGATATCATAAACTAATAATGGATGAGAATAAAAGTAAAATTATCCTTCGTTTTGCCTTCGCAAAGTGAGAACATCTTTTGCGCTTTTGCTTCCAAGGTGTTTTGGGTGTTGAGTTCAGCGCAAAGCATTTCATTAGTTACATTTTCCAGCACGCCATCGGTACAAAGAAAAAAGTAATCGCCTTGTTGAATTTCTGTGATTGCAAAGCGGTGGAGTGATAATTGATATTGAGCGGTACCGGAAACACATTTGGTAATAAAGTTGCGCATGGTTTTTAGTTGTGCTTCATCGGTGTTTCCTTGCTTGCGTAAATCATTTACTAATGAGTGGTCTTCAGAAGCAAAAAGAATTTCACCATTTCTAATGTGATACAAACGGCTATCGCCCAACCAACCAACTATTGCACCTGCCTCGTCAAAAGCAATTAAAACAATCGTGGTTGCCATGCCTTTCATTTCAGGATACTTGCTTTCGGTGTCCTGAAATTTTTGGACGGTGTATTTTAGTGCTTTGTTCAAATAATCTTCGTTGATAACAGCAATCGGGTTTTGCTCAAAGTATTCGGAAAAGGATGCGCAGGTGAGTTTGGAGGCAATTTCTCCATAAGCATTGCCACCAACACCATCGCAAACGATGAAGAGGTTTTCACTTTCAAAGAAAGCATCTTCGTTTTTTGACCGCATTCCTAAATTGGTTCCGGCAACATGTTTCATAAGGTGAAAGTAGCAAAGGAAGGTTTTATTCAACTTGATGACAGGGCATCTTTCGCCCCTCAAATTGCAAATTTCACGGCTAAATCATTTGTTTGCCCTCAGTGAGTTTGTTGCAATCACCCATTGAATACTTAAAAGGCGTTGGTCCGCAAAAAGGCGAACTGCTGCGCAAGCAGTTAGAAATGCACACTTGCGCTGATTTGCTCTATTATTTCCCCTTCCGCTACATTGACCGCTCGCAGGTGCACCGCATTGCCGACATCAACGAACACACTCAATTTATTCAACTGAAAGGATCCATCACCGGCTTTAAAACTTTGGGTGAAAGAAGAAGCAAAAGATTAGTTGCCACTTTCATTGATGGCAGCGGAATGATTGACCTGATTTGGTTTCAAGGTGTGGAGTGGATGCAGAAAAACCTGAAAGCCAATGTGCCCTATCTGCTGTTTGGCAAGCCGCAAATTTTTAATGGAAAATTCAACATTCACCACCCCGAAATGGAGATGCTTTTAGGTGAAGTATCCACCGAAGGTAAAGGCTTACAGCCAGTGTATTCCACCACCGAAACACTACGCAAAAGATACTTAGACACTAAAGGAATTTTAAAACTAACGCGCACCCTCTGCGACCAACTCAAGCCTTCCGATGTTCCGGAATTTATACCGTCAAGAATATTGCAAGAGCATAAGTTGCAGGGCAGATTTGATGCGCTTGCCAACATTCATTTCCCGAAAAACGAACATTTGCTTGCGCAGGCGCAGCAGCGCTTAAAGTTTGAAGAACTGTTTCTGCTGCAACTAAAACTGCACAAGCAAAAAGCCATTCGCCTCGGCAATTCGCGTGGCTATCTTTTTCCTGAATTGGGAAAGTATTTTCATGATTTCTACCAACACCATTTGCCATTTAAGCTCACCGGTGCGCAAGAGCGCGTGCTGAAAGAAATCAGGCGCGACACGCTGAGTGGAAAGCAGATGAACCGACTGCTGCAAGGCGATGTGGGCAGCGGCAAAACTATGGTGGCGCTCATCACCATGCTCATGGCTTTGGATAACGATTTTCAAGCCTGCCTGATGGCGCCCACTGAAATTTTAGCCACGCAGCATTACGAAAGCATTGCCCCCTTGCTTCAACCTTTGGGCATTCAAGTGGCGTTGCTCACCGGCAACACCAAAGCTGCCGCGCGCAAAATGATTCTTGCCAACCTTGCCGAAGGTGCCATTCACATTTGCATTGGCACCCATGCTTTGTTGGAAGACAAAGTTGTTTTCAAAAATTTGGGCATTGCCATCATTGATGAACAACATCGCTTTGGAGTAGCACAGCGTGCAAAACTTTGGGCAAAAAATGTGCAGCCGCCTCATGTACTGGTGATGACCGCCACGCCCATTCCGCGCACGCTTGCAATGACCACTTATGGCGATTTGGAAGTAAGCATCATTGATGAATTGCCCCCCGGCAGAAAACCCGTGAAAACTGTTCATCGTTTTGAAAGTTCGCGCACATCGGTTTTCAATTTCATGAAACAGCAAATTGCCGAAGGCAGGCAGATTTATGTGGTGTATCCGCTAATTGAAGAAAGCGAGGAAATGGATTTAAAAAATCTGATGCACGGCTTTGAAGCAGTGTCGCGCTTTTTCCCCTTACCCGACTATGCGGTGAGCATTGTGCATGGCAAAATGCCGCCCGCCACAAAGGATTATGAAATGCAGCGTTTCGTGCGTGGCGAAACCGACATTATGGTTGCCACCACCGTGATTGAAGTGGGCGTAAACGTGCCCAACGCATCGGTGATGGTGATTGAAAACTCCGAGCGGTTTGGCTTGGCGCAGTTGCACCAGTTGCGCGGCAGGGTGGGGCGCGGGGCAGACCAATCCTATTGCATTTTAATGACCGGTGAAAAACTGAGCCACAACAGCCGCAATCGCATCAAAGTGATGTGCGAAACCAACGATGGTTTTGTGATTGCCGAAGAAGACCTGCGCCTGCGCGGACCCGGTGAAATTGACGGCACCCGCCAAAGTGGCGATGTGCAGTTGCGGTTAGCCGATTTAGTACAGGATGTTGCCATTCTTGAAGCTGCACGCAAAGCAGCCTCTGCCTTAATCGAAGAAGATGCTTTGCTCGAAAAACCTGAACATGCTGCGCTCAAAAATTTTCTGATGAGCAAAAAAGAGGAAACGCTTTGGAGTAAAATCAGTTGAGGTGCTACTTGCTTTTCTCTGCCTCCCACCAATCGTTGATGTAAGCATATTTTTGCACCTCTTTTACATCTACTTGTCCCTCTGCAAGTTTCTCCAAAATCATGAAGTAATTTTCACTTTCATGTTGCAAGGCGGCAAAGTCTAAACGGTGTGTTCCATGAATGACAAATGGTGGCAGATAACTCATTTTGCACAAGGTAGCTGTTTGGTCAAATGGTGCAAGAAACTGATTGATGGTAAAGCGATTTCGCCCCTCGGGTGAATACACTTCGCGGGTGCCGCCTGTGGTTATGGCATTTAGAATAATTTTCCCTTCCAGCGCATTGCCTCCGGGTCCGTAAGCCCATCCGAATTCCAAAACCATATCAATCCATTGTTTCAAAAGCGGTGGCGCACTATACCAGTAAAACGGGTGTTGCCATACCACGACATCATGTTCTGAAAGCAACTTTTTTTCTGCATCAACATCAATGTTGAACTCAGGATACTTTTCGTATAAATCAACGAATGTGATGCCGGCTTGTTGCGGAACATGCTTAATGAGCAAAGCATGATTACGCGATTTTTCCAAACGCGGATGAGCAAAAATGATGAGCACCTTTTTAGGCATAAAATGAAATTGCCGAGTGCTTAAATATGCAATTAAATAATCAACATGGCATCGCCATAGCTGAAAAATTTATACTTCTCTTTTATTGCTGCTTCGTAGGCTTTCATCACCAAATCGTAACCTCCGAAAGCTGCCACCATAATCAGCAAACTGCTTTTTGGAAGGTGAAAATTGGTAACCATTGCGTTGGCAATGTGAAAATTGTAAGGCGGATGAATGAAAAGGTTGGTCCAGCCACTGTAGGGCTTTAACATGCCTGCGCTGGTTACTGCACTTTCGATGGTGCGCATGCAGGTGGTGCCAATGGCACAAACCTTATTTCCTCCCTGCTTTGCCTCATTTACTTTTTTTACTGCCGGGTCTAAAATTTCAATTTGCTCGGCATCCATTTTGTGTTTCGATAAATCTTCCACATCAATGGTGCGGAAGGTGCCCAAGCCAACATGCAATGTAACTTCGGCAAAGTCCACTCCTTTAATCTCTAATTTTTTTAGCAACTCGCGGCTGAAGTGCAAACCCGCAGTTGGCGCAGCAACGGATCCTTCCTGTTTTGCAAAAACAGTTTGATAACGCTCTTCATCCATTGCCTCAGGCTTGCGCTTAATATACTTTGGAAGCGGGGTTTCGCCCATTCCGTAAAGCACTTTTTTGAATTTTTCGTAGCCTCCATCAAACAGAAAACGGATGGTTCTGCCACGGCTGGTTGTGTTATCCACCACTTCTGCCACCAAATCATCATTTTCGCCAAAGTACAACTTATTGCCCACCCTGATTTTGCGCGCAGGGTCAACCAACACATCCCACAAAAGCGATTCGCGGTTCAATTCACGCAACAAAAACACTTCAATTTTTGCTCCGGTTTTTTCCTTCAAACCATACAAACGCGCGGGGAAAACCTTAGTGTTGTTCAAAATCATCACATCACCATCACCAAAATACTTCAGGATGTCTTTAAACTGCTTGTGTTCAATTTTTCCGGTGCTTTTGTTAACCACCATCAGGCGGCTTTCATCACGGTTTTTGGCAGGGTACTCTGCAATGGCGTCTTTAGGAAGGTTGAAGTCGAAAGATGATAATTTCATAAGATTAGAATTTTACGGAATTCCGTTTTAAGAGGGCGCGAATATAATGTTAGGAAATGCGGAAAGGGGAAAAAGTTTGTGAAACAAAAAAACGCAGCCATCGGTAAGGTGGCTGCGTTTCCCATTTTTGATGGAATGATTTTTAATAATTCGCTTTGAACAGCGCTTTTGAGTGGGTTTCGCCATTGGCTTTCAGCACCACAATCAAATTACCCGAAGCCAAACCACTTTCCTTGGCATCCACCACAAAGTTGTGATTTCCCTTTGCCAGTTTTCCGCTGTGCAAATCGGCAACAACCTTTCCCTGCATATCCATCACCCGCAACTCAGCTTTTGAATCTTTCGGCAAATTAAAATTCACGGTTGCCTTATCAAAGTACGGGTTAGGGAAAACGTTCACCTCAAAGTTTTCCACAACATTGCCGAAATTGAAGTTGCCTGAAAAATCCACCGCATTGCCTGCATCTGCTTTGATGATTTTTGTGTAGCCACCGCTGCACGGGAAATTGTAATAAGGAATAAAACTTGATGTTGCGCCACACAGTAACAACTGCTCGCCTTCCTTGGCAAAAGTAAGCTCTCCTGCTTTAAAGCACCAAACCATATCGGGGTTATTGTGGTGCTCATTCACCACTTCATATTCTTCAAACATCAGTTTGTTTCCGGTGATTACACCCCTGATTTTGATGTCGCCAAAATCGCCATTGCTACCAATAATGCTGCTAACTCCGGTTACAACTTTGCCTTCCTGCTTCAAGTCGAACTCATATTCAAAAGTTCTTAGAACACCTTTTTTATCATCGGTGTACTGATGCCTTTTGCCCACCCACTTTCCGGTTACATTCATTTCGGAAACTTGCTTTTCGTTTAATGATTCAAGTTTTTGAGCATTCAAAAATGTTGTGGCAATTAGCGCTGAACATGCGAGAAGAATTTTTTTCATAAGAAGAGGTTTTGTTGACTAAAAATAAGAATTTGTAATATCTGTTTGTTAAATTTTTTCGATGATTTTTTCCGCAGCCATTTCACCCGCCATGCTGCCTATGGCAACACCCATGCCACCAAAGCGAACGGCAGCAAAAACATTTTCACTTTGCCATTGCAGCATGGGCATTTTGTTCTTCCCAAACGCCATAATGCCCGACCACTGCATGTCAATTTCAAAACTCACATTGGGTAAGATGAGGTGCTGTAGTTTTTCCATAAGCGATGAGCGAATTGTTTCGTTTAAAGCAAAATCGGTGGTTTGTTCGGTTTCAAAATCTTCATTTCTGCCACCGCCAAAAAGCACTCTTCCATCAATTTCGCGGAAGTAGTAATAGCCCTTATCGAAATGATAAATGCCTTTGAAAGGAACATGAGCAAGCGGCTTTGTAATCAACACCAAGCCTCGCCCGGGCTGAATGTCGGCATGGGGAAAAAACTTTTTACTGAAAGCGTTCGTGCATAAAATCACTTTCCTGCATTCAAAATCAATGCGCTCATTGCCATGATTTCGCTTCACGCTGATGCGGCAATTTTTTTCATCCATAATTTCATCCACATCACAACCCGTGAACACCGCAACACCCTTCATCAAAGCATATTGATGCAGGTGCTTCATCATTTCGCCCGTGTGTAATTCGCCCTCATAATGGTTTTGAACTATGCCATGTATCTGCTGCTTCGGAAATGGAAATTGCTTTATGCGTTCATCACTCAATATTTCAAAGGTTGTTTTTCCGGTAATGGGTCGCAACAATTCATTTAACTCATCCACACGGTTGAGCAATTCATTTTCGTTTGGCGCAATCCACTCAAAGCTGCCGTTTTCGCGGTAGCGAATGTTTTCATCGCCCAATCGCCTGCGCAGCAGTTGCAAACCTTTCAGCCGTAGCTCCACCAATTGCAACACTTCTGCTTGGTTAGTGTGCGAAAGGTCATTGGCTATTTCGCCCGCACTGCCGATGCACGCAAAACCTGCATTGCGGGTGCTGGCGCCTGTGGGCAAAATACCGCGCTCCAACACCGCAACTTTCAAAAGCGGTTGTTTTTCTTTCAATGAGATGGCTGCACTCAAACCCGTGATGCCGCTGCCAACAATGATTACATCAAAACGAATGAGCGACTCGCGCTCCCAGTAGGATAGCATGATTATTCTTTCACAAACCTCAAAAAACTTACCGCCCCTTTGCTTTCAAACCGCGCGATGTAAAATCCACGCGCAAGTTGGTTTGCCACAATGTGATTGGCACCCTGCTCTAACGCAAGCTGCATAACGCTTCTACCGTTTACATCAAACACCTTAAGCGAAGCCTCGTGTGTTGCATCAGCAATCAAAACATCGTTGGCAGGGTTGGGATACAGCTTGAATGCATGGGTAGAAAATTTTTCATCAATAGCGGTGGCGGTATGGTCTAAAAAATGTCGGTTGAAAAACCGCCAGATTTCCTCCGAGCCATGCACATCGCGGTTGGTTTTGCCCACAAGAATTTCAGGCAGGTTGTTGGTCATTGCGGGCCAAGTGTGTCCGCCTCCAACAATTTTGTAATGCAGCACTTCGGTGGCGTTCGCACAATTGCTCCATTGATAACTTTCAACTGTGCAGCCATCATTGGTGTTCACATCGGGCAGGTTGGTTTGCACACTGCTTCCGGTACATCCGTTGTGATTCACCCAAAAATCCAGCACATCGCTAACCGACTTCGAAGAACTTTGTCCGCCACCGTTGTAAGGAACTATGTTGTCGGATGTTCCGTGCAGCTCGAAAACTGCAATGGGGCGTGTAGGAAAACAGGTGTCGAAAGTTGCAGGTGTCATGCTGCCCGTAACCGATGCCACCGCGGCAATGCGCCTGCTGAGGTTGCAAGCCAAATGATAGCTGAAAAAACCTCCGTTGCTCATACCGCAGGCATAAATGCGGCTGGTGTCTATTTCGGCACAAATGTTACTGTCGCAGCGCGAGGCGTTGGTAATCATGTAATCAATCATAGCATTCACAAAACCCAAATCATCTTCCTCCGATGCTGCTGTGGTTTGGTAGCCCACATTCCAGCGGTTCTGCAACCCGTTGGCATAAACCACTGCAAAACCTGCGGTGTCTGCCACTTTATCAAAATCGGAATAGTTTTTAATGGCTGTTGCAGTTTCAGTGAACCCATGAAAGGCAAACACCAACGGAATTTTTTTTCCGCTGCAATCGAAAGTGCCGCATGGAGAATGCAAAATAAAGGTTCTTGTTTTTCCATCGTGGGTGATGGAAAGGTTATAGTCCTGCGCAATGGTGTTTAGCGCAAAAGCCAAAACCGCCATGAGGAAAGTTGATTTCATGAAAAAGAATTTGATTTTCAATGATTGAATGTAAACACAATTTGGCTTTGCAGCACATAAGTTTATTTTTGGCAAAACAGTAATCCATTGCGTTTTCCGAAAGCTGCGCCATATATAGTTGGCACCGAACTTGCCGAGCGATTCAGCTACTACGGCATGAAAGCCATTCTCGCCACTTTTTTGGTGAGTAATTTTTTCAACCCTTCGGGTGATGCAAGCCTGCAAACCGAAGCCGAAGCGCGCTCGAATGAAATCACCCACTTATTCACGGCAATTTCTTATGGCTGCTGCATTCTGGGCGGTTTTCTTGCCGATAGAATTTTGGGCAGATACAAAACCATAGTGTGGTTGAGCGTGGTTTATTGTATCGGACATTTGATGTTGGCAATGTTTGAAAGTAATTATCAGTTTTTTGTTGTGGGCTTAATGCTGGTTGCCATTGGTGCAGGTGGTGTGAAGCCAAATGTGAGTGTGATGGTGGGCGACCAATTTGAAAATCCTGACGACCCGCAAATCAGCAAACTTTACGATGTGTTTTATTTCTCCATCAATCTTGGCGCGTTTTTTTCCATGCTCATCACACCCATCCTAAAGCAATATGCAGGGGCAAAAGTGGCGTTTGGTGTGCCGGGTGTTTTAATGCTTGTTGCCTTGCTCATTTTTTTAGCAGGAACAAAAAAATACAAACTCATTGCGCCTCAAAAGAGCGCAGATGATGGCATGAGTTTTTCGGAAAAATTCAAAGCGCTTTCTAAAGTATTGTTGGTGTTTGCTTTCATTCCATTGTATTGGGCGCTGTGGGATCAAAATGGTTCAGAGTGGGTGTTGCAAGCCGGGAAAATGGATTTGAATTTTATGGGCATCACTTGGCTTAGCGAACAAATTCAGGTGGTGAATGCGGTGCTAATTCTTGTGTTCATTCCGCTTTTTTCCATTGTAATTTATCCACTGCTGGAGCGCTTAGGAATCGCAGTTACCCCAACCCGAAAAATTGGATGGGGTTTCATTCTGATGGTTTTCACCTTCTTGCTTTCAGCATGGATTCAGCAGCAAATTGATGCCGGAATAAAGCTAAATATTGCGTGGCAGTTGTTCGCCTATGTAATTCTCACTGCCTCTGAAATAATGGTTTCTATCACCGGATTGGAATATGCTTTTTCTGCTTCACCCAAGCCTTTGAAAAGTACAGTGATGTCGCTTTGGTTCTTCACAGTGTTTATTGGCAACATGCTGGTTTCGCTCATCAACAGCAACATCCATCAACAAGGTTTTTTCAGCAAATTCACAGGTGCCAGCTACTTTATGCTTTTTGCAGCTTTGATGGCTGTAAACACCATTGGATACTACATTGCTACGGCAATTTCAAACAGAAAAACTGTTGCCTAAAAGGGCATCCAGTCTTTAATTTTTTGAACAGTTGATTCATCGGCAACGCCAAACGCAAGCAACCCGATAATCACCAACCATCCTATTCCTTTAATGAGAAAAAACAGGAAACCTACCATCCCGATTTTTTTCAACCACCCGATGTTGCGTTTGCGTTTTGTTGTTTCAGTTGTTGTCATTTTTTACCGCGCAAGGACACTGTAAACTTTAAAATCACTGCTCATTGGCGCAGGCTTGCCCTCTTCTTTCGCTTTGCGAATATCTTCAAATCCGCGTTTATGTCCCTCAATAAATTCAGGCGAGCTTGTCCAAGTCTTAAAAGATTCTTCGCTTTCCCAGTGGCTAACAATCAAATAGTTGTCGCCAGGTTTTGACGGTTTCAAAACCATCATGTCCACAAAACCCGGCATCCTGTCAATGGCGTGTGCCCGTGTGCTGAAAAGTTCTTCAAAACGTTGTATGTACTCTGGAGTGCATGATATGTAGTTAATCGCTACAAAGTTTTTTTCCGGCATTGATTCATTTTTATGCCGCAAACATACTATTTAGAATTATTGAATTAGGCATATAGCAAAGATATTAGAAGTGTTATCATTGCTATAAATACAT